>SMVB01332447.1_pt1 | contig 16582 bp, 13 predicted proteins | sample 2456461 | NCBI WGS metagenome assembly SMVB01 (sample SAMN11095934, study PRJNA526329) | marine sediment metagenome | biome: Marine sediment; feature: Surficial sediment; material: Deep marine sediment; isolation source: Hadal surficial sediment | place: Pacific Ocean | collected 2014-05 | depth...
ATTTTCCGATCGTGTATTTCGGGATTCTCAAGACCGGCGCCTCGGTGATCCCCGCCAACGTGCTGCTCAAGCGCGACGAGATCGCCTATCTGCTCAACGACTCCGGCGCCAAGGCCTATCTATGCTTCGAGGGCACCGAGGACCTGCCCCTGGGCCAGGAAGGCTGGGCGGCGTTCGACGCGGCGGCGAAGTGCGAGCATTTCTGGATGATCACGGCCGACCCGCGCGCGCCCTCGCCCATCGAGGGGACCCAGACGCTGGGCATGCTGATGGGGCCGCAGCCGCCCACGTTCGATACCGTGCAGCGCGCCAGCGACGACGAGGCGGTGGCGCTCTATACCTCCGGCACCACCGGGCGTCCCAAGGGCGCGCAACTCAGCCACAGCAACATCCTGATGAACGCCATGGTCACGGCGGAGTTGATGCGCACCGAGAGCGAAGAGGTGATGCTGGTGACCCTGCCCCTGTTCCACGTGTTCGGACAGGTGGTGCAGATGATTGTCGGCTTCCGGGGCGGCAGCACGCTGGTTCTGGTGCCGCGATTCGATCCCGAAGCGGTGCTGGCCCTGATGGAACAGGAAAACGTTACCATGTTCGCCGGCGTGCCAACCATGTACTGGGCGCTGTTGAACTATCCGGACGCCGACAAGTTCGACCTAAAGAAAATCGCCGGCAATTTGAAGCTCGCCGGTTCCGGCGGCGCTTCCTTGCCCCTGGAGGTGTTGCGCGCCTTCGAGGAGAAATATCAGGTGCCGATCCTGGAAGGCTACGGATTGTCCGAGACTTCGCCGGTGGTCACCTTCAATCACCTCGACAAGGAGCGCAAGCCGGGCTCGGTGGGGACGCCCGTGTGGGGCGTCGAAGTGCGCGTTGTCGACACCGACGACAAGCCCTTGCCGGCGGGCGAGCCCGGCGAGGTGCTGGTGCGCGGCCACTGCGTCATGACGGGCTATCTCAACAACCCCGAGGCCACGGCGGAGGCATTCCGCGGCGGCTGGTTCCACACCGGCGATATTGGACAACTCGACGAGGACGGCTATCTCTATATCGTCGACCGGGTCAAGGACATGATCATCCGCGGCGGATTCAACGTCTATCCGCGCGAAATCGAAGAGGTGTTGATGACCCATCCGGCGGTATCTCTCACCGCCGTCGTCGGCGTGCCCGACGATGAGTACGGCGAGGAAATCAAGGCTTATATTGTTGTCAAGGAAGGCGAGACCATTGTGCCCGACGACCTTATTGCCTGGTCCAAGGAACGCATGGCGGCCTATAAATACCCGCGCCAGGTCGAACTCCGCGACGCCCTGCCGATGAACGCCACCGGCAAGGTGCTCAAGAAAGAGCTGCGCTAGGGATCGGCTAAGCCCTACATAAACAAGGGAAATCGACCGTGCTCGCGGGCTATTGAGTTGGCGGGGCCGGTGAATTCCGGTAAGTTGCGCGAACGCGAGTGGGCCGGCCGCGCGAGGCCCGTGTTATCATTGGAAGCGAATATATGCGTGTAATTCTGGCTCAGCCGCGCGGGTTTTGCGCCGGCGTGGAACGCGCCATCGAAATCGTCGAGCGCGCGCTCGAACGCTACGGCCGTCCGGTCTATGTGCGCCACGAAATCGTCCACAACAAACGCGTGGTCGAGGACCTGCGCGCCATGGGGGCCGTGTTCGTCGAGGAACTTGACGAGGTGCCCGAGGGCGCGGTGACCATTTTCAGCGCCCATGGCGTCGCGCAAAGCGTCGCCGACGAGGCGCGCCAGCGTGACCTGCCGGTGATCGACGCGACCTGTCCCCTGGTGGCCAAGGTCCATCACGAGGCGCAGCGCTTCGCGGCGCGGGGCCGCAAGGTGATCTTGATCGGCCACCGCGGGCACCCGGAAGTCGAGGGCACCAGCGGGCGCGTCGAGGGCGGCGTGTTGTTGGTGTCGACCGTGGGAGACGTCGAAAACCTGGTCGTCGATGATCCGAACAAACTGGCCTATGTTACCCAGACCACGCTCAGCGTCGACGACACCCGCGACATTGTCGAGGCGCTGCGGGCGCGCTTTCCCGAAATCGTCGGACCGGATCTGCGCGATATCTGCTACGCCACCCAGAACCGTCAGACGGCGGTGCGTGAACTGGCCCGGCAGGTCGATGTGTTGCTGGTGGTCGGCGCGCAGAACAGTTCGAATTCCAACCGTTTGCGTGAGATCGGCGAGGAGATGGCGGTGCCCAGCTATCTGATTGACGACGCCGAGTCGATCGATCCGGCGTGGCTTGACGGCGTCGACACGGTGGGCCTGACCGCCGGCGCCTCGGCGCCCGAGGAACTCGTGCAAGCCGTCGTCGCGCGCTTGCGCCGCATGGAACAGGTCGATCTCCAATTTCAGGATGGCGAGGTGGAGCGGGTGCAGTTCAAGCTGCCCGCCGAGCTGGCCGTACCGGCGCAATGAATTTCCCGCGAAAGGGGTAAGTCTTGGCGGTTCCTCTGATCCAGGCGCTTCGCGTTGGCGGCTATGTCGTCAAACAGAAACTTCGGGGCGTGCGGCGCTATCCGCTGGTTCTCATGCTCGAGCCGTTGTTCCGTTGCAATCTGGCCTGCGCGGGTTGTGGCAAGATCGACTACCCGGACGACATTCTCAATCGCCGGCTCAGCGTCGCCGAGTGCCTGGACGCGGTCGACGATTGCGGCGCGCCGGTGGTCTCGATCCCCGGCGGCGAGCCGCTGTTGCACAAGGAAATAGGCGACATCGTCGCCGGCATCGTGGCGCGCAAAAAATTCGTCTACTTGTGCACCAACGCGATGTTGCTGGGGAAGAAGCTGCACCTGTTCACGCCCAGCCCTTATCTGACTTTTTCGGTGCACCTCGACGGATTGCGCGACGAACACGACCGCGCGGTTTGTCAGGAAGGCGTGTTCGACCGTGCGGTGGTGGCGATCCGCGCGGCCCGCGACAAGGGTTTTCGGGTCAACATAAATTGCACGCTGTTCGACGGGGCCGAGCCGGAAAAGGTCGCCGAGTTTTTCGATTTCTGCGGCACCCTCGGTGTCGAGGGGATCACCGTTTCGCCCGGCTACGCTTATGAACGCGCGCCCGACCAGACCCATTTCCTGACGCGCCAACGGACCAAGCAATTGTTCCGCGATATCTTCAGCCTTGGCAAGGGGCGGCGCTGGCGGTTCAGCCAGTCGGTCATGTTCCTCGATTTCCTGGCCGGCAATCAGAGCTACCATTGCACGCCGTGGGGCAATCCGACGCGCAACATCTTCGGCTGGCAGAAACCTTGCTACCTGCTGGGCGAAGGCTACGTGTCGAGCTTCCGCGAGCTTATGGAGACCACCGAGTGGGACCGCTACGGCACCGGCGCCTATGAGAAATGCGCCGACTGCATGGTGCATTGCGGTTACGAACCGACGGCGGTGTCCGACACGGTGGCGCGGCCGCTGCGGGCGCTCTCGGTTTGGCTGCGCGGCGTCCGCACCGAGGGGCCGATGGCGCCCGAGATTGACCTGACCAACGCTCGCTCGCCCGATTACGTGTTCGAATCGAACCTGTCAGACTTCATCGATAAAGGCGAGTCCGGGTCCGAGGATCGCGAGAACGCGGCCTAACGCGCCCAGCCCCTGGCGGCTGTCCCACGCCACGCGGATCAGGGCGGGGAACAGCCATGGCGCGGCAACCGCCTTTTTGATCACGGCCGCGGCGTCCACGCCACCGTCCGCGCGAAGGCCCGCCAACGCGATGCGCGGCACGGCCCGTTCGGCCGGGTCGGCGATGGCGCGGATCACGGCGAAGGGCACGCCGGCCTGGTCCGCCACCGCGGCGACGACGTGGCTTTCCATGTCCACCGCGTGCGCGCCACCCGCCCCGTGCAGCGCCGCCTTGGCGGCGGTATCAAGCACCGGACGGTCGCAGCCCTGAACAACGCCTTCTATCACGGATTCATGGTCCGCGAGGCGTGTCAGGATTCGGGCGCGCCACGCCGCGTCGGTCTCAAGACGCATCCCGTCGGGGCGAAGCACATGGCGGGCGATCACCACGTGCCCTGACGCCAGCGCCGGCGCGAGCCCGCCCGCCAGACCGACGCTGGCCAGGGCGCGCGCACCGTCACCCACAAGCCGACGGGCGGCGGCGGCGGCGGGGCCGGGGCCCAATCCGGTGGCGCAAAGCACTCTCTGCGATCCGATTCCGGCGCCGACCAACGCGGCCTCGACCTTAAGCCCGGTGACGACGCCGATCAGGTCGGGCATCGCGGCATTACATGCCGAAGGCTGGGGCGCGGGCGTTGCTGTCGCGCAGGTTTCGATAACGGGCCAGTGCCCAAAGCGGGAAATAGGCCGCGTATCCGTGATAGCGCAGGTAGAATACGCGCGGAAAGCCCACCGCCGTGTAAAGGTCCTCGTCCCAGCGCGCGCCCGTGCGCGGCGCGTCGAGCAAATAGTCCACGCCGCGGCGCACGGCTTGCGAGTCGCGTTCGCCGGCCGCCATCAGGGCCAACAATGCCCACGCGGTCTGCGACGGGGTGCTGTCCTTGCATTCCGCGCGGCGTTCCCGCCAGTAGCTCGCGCCGTCCTCGCCCCAACCGTCGTCCGTGCGTTGACGGCGTTCCAGCCACGCCACGGCGCGGCGTATATGCGGCGCTTGCGCGTCCTCGCCGGCTATGTTGAAGGCGCACAGCACGGACCACGTGCCATAAATATAATTGGTGCCCCAGCGGCCGAACCACGACCCGTCCGGTTCCTGTTCGCGGCGAAGATAGTCCAGCCCGCGCGCCACGGCGGGATGGTCGCGCGGGAAGCCAAGCTGACAAAGCGCGCCGACGCAGCGCGCGGTCACGTCCGCCGTCGGCGGATCGAGCAACGCGCCATGATCCGCGAAGGGAATATGATTGAGGTAGTAACAGGTGTTGTCGACGTCGAAGGAGCCCCATCCGCCGTTGCCGCTTTGCATGCCGATCAGCCACTCGACGCCGCGCGCCAGCGGCTCCGCGTAGCGTTCCGGGTCGGCGCGGTGCAGCGCCATCAGCACCACCGCCGCGTCGTCCACGTCGGGGTAATAGTCGTTGTTGTACTGGAAGGCCCATCCGCCGGGCCGCAAGTCGGGGCGGGCGTCGCGCCAATCCGCCGGGCCATCGAGAATCTGCCGTTCGACCAGCCAGTCAAGCGCCGGCGTCACCGAGGCCGCGTCGTCGGCTTCCAGCATGGCGTGGGCCGCGAGCGCCGTGTCCCACAACGGCGACAGGCAAGGTTGGCAATAGGCGCTGTCCGGGCCTACCGCCAACAGATTGTCGATCGCCTTGCGGCAGATCGCGCGGTGTGGATGGTCGCGCCGATATCCCAGCGCGTCGAACGCCATCAACCCGTTGGCCATGGCCGGGAAAATACCGCCCAAGCCGTCCTCGCCGTTGAGCCTGTCCACGGTGAAGTCGACCGCGCGCCGGATCGCCCTTTGGCGAAGCCGTTTCGGGAAAGAAGGATCGCACAGGCGCAACACATGATCCAGCGCGCGAAAGCCCCGCGCGACCCAACCGCGGTCGGGAAAATAGTGGCGCTCGGCCTCGGGCGGCGTCGTGAACAATTCGGCGATGGTCACGCCGCGTGGATTGCGCGCCTTTGGCCTGAGCGCCATCAACACGAGAAGCGGCACGATAACGATACGCGACCAGTACGACACCTTGGCGAGATGGAACGGAAACCAGCGCGGCAGCAGCATGATCTCGACAGGCATCATCGGCACCGCGCGCCACGGCACTTGGCCGAACAAGGCCAGCGCGATGCGTGTGAACACGTTGGCGCGCGCGGCGCCGCCGGCGCCCAGGATGGCCGCGCGCGCGCGCGCCATGTGCGGCGCGTCGGGCGAGTCGCCGGCCAGCTTGAGCGCGAAGTAGCATTTGACCGAGCAGCTTATGTTCAGATCGCCCCGGTGAAATAGCGGCCATCCACCGTGATCGCCCTGACGGTCCCGGATATAGGCGGCCAGCTTGGCCTCCAGGGCCGGATCGATTTCGTCCAGGTAGTGCCCCAGCATGATGTATTCGGCCGGGATCGTGCAGTCGGCCTCGATCTCGAACAGCCAGTGTCCGTCGCTCCGTTGACACGCGCCCAGCGCGGCCGCCGCTTCGGCCACGGTTCGGTCCAACCGCGACTCGGAATCGGGTGACAATGCCTGTGCCGATTGCGGAGTCATGGCCGGCCTTGGAGGGGGGCGATCAGGCGGGTTTGGCGGCGGCCGTGACGTCGATCGTTTCGCGGCCCAGCGCCGCCAACGCGGTCGCCACGATGTTCGGGGTATCGAGACCCGCTTCCTCGTACATGCCGGCCGGCGTTCCGTGCGCCACGAAGCGGTCGGGCAGGATCATCGGGCGGATCTTGAGGCCATGATCAAGCAGTCCCTCGGTGGCCAGGAACTGCAACACGTGGGCCGCGAAACCGCCGATCGAGCCTTCCTCGATCGTGATCATCACTTCGTGATCTCGCGCCAGACGGCGTACCAGATCCGTATCCAGGGGCTTGGCGAAACGGGCGTCGGCCACCGTGGTCGACAAGCCGCGCGCGGCCAGTTCCTCGGCCGCCTTGAGGCATTCCGACAGCCGCGCGCCGAATGACAGGATCGCCACCGCCGTGCCCTCGCGGACCACCCGGCCCTTGCCAATCTCGAGCGGCACGCCGCGATCCGGCAGTTCCACGCCAACGCCCTCGCCGCGCGGATAGCGCAGCGCGGACGGCCGGTCGTCGATCCGCGCGGCGGTCGCGACCATGTGCATCAACTCGGCCTCGTCGGCCGCCGCCATGACCACGAAACCGGGCAACGTCGCCAGATAAGTGATGTCGAAGGCGCCCGCGTGGGTCGGTCCGTCGGCGCCGACCAGACCCGCGCGGTCCATGGCGAAACGCACGGGAAGCCGCTGGATCGCGACGTCGTGCACCACCTGGTCGTAGGCGCGCTGCAGGAATGTCGAATAGATCGTGGCGAACGGCCGGTAACCCTGGGTCGCCAGACCGGCGGCGAAGGTCACCGCGTGTTGCTCGGCGATGCCGACATCGAAGGTGCGCTCCGGGAACCTATCGGCGAACTTGTCGATTCCGGTGCCCGCGGGCATCGCCGCCGTGATGGCGACGATCTTGTCGTCCCGTTCGGCTTCTTGGATCAGGGCCTTGGCGAAAACCGATGTGTAGCTTGGCGCGTTGGACGTCTTCTTGGCCTGCGCGCCGGTGACCACGTCGAACTTGCCGACGCCGTGATACTTGTCGGCCGAGGCCTCGGCGGGCGGATAGCCGTGGCCCTTGCGGGTGACCACATGGATCAGCACCGGGCCGCCGTCGGGCTCGTCGCGGACATTCTTCAGAACCGGCAGAAGGTGTTCGATGTTGTGGCCATCGATGGGGCCGACGTAATAAAAACCCAATTCCTCGAACAGGGTGCCGCCGGTGACCATGCCGCGCGCGTATTCCTCGGCGCGCTTGAACGCCTGGGCCAGGGGTCGTGGAAATTTCATGGCGACCTGGTGGCCAACGTGGCGCAGGCTGCGATAGGAGTGCGACGAGATCAGCCGCGACAGGTAAGCGCTCATGGCGCCGACCGGCGGCGCGATCGACATGTCGTTATCGTTGAGGATGACGATCAGCCGGCAGCCCAGCGAACCCGCGTTGTTCATCGCCTCGTAGGCCATGCCGGCGCTCATCGCGCCGTCGCCGATCACCGCGATCACGTTGTGGTCGCCGCCAGCCAGGTCGCGCGCCACCGCCATGCCCAGGCCGGCCGATATGGACGTGGACGAATGTGCCGCGCCGAACGGGTCGTATTCGCTCTCGGACCGCTTGGTGAACCCGTACAGGCCGCCGGCTTGGCGCAGACTCCGCATGCGGTCGCGCCGCCCCGTCAGGATCTTGTGCGGATAGGCTTGGTGGCCGACGTCCCAGATCAGCCGGTCGCGCGGCGTATCGAAGGTGTAATGCAGCGCCACGGTCAGTTCGACCACGCCGAGGCCGGCCCCCAAATGGCCGCCGGTCCGCGATACCACGTCGATCAGTTCTTGGCGCAACTCGTCCGCGACCTGGGGCAGTTCGGATTCGTCCAGATGCCGCAGATCGCTGGGGAGTTTTATCCTGTCGAGCAAAGGAGTCTTGTGTTCGATGTTAATGGTCCGCCTCCTTCGTGCTCCCTCGGTCGCGGGAAAGGGACATGCTCGCGCATCCGGCGTTATGACGAGCCGAGCCTAAAAAACTATTCATAGCCGGAAAGAAATAGCCAATCAAACAGGTCCAAAACCCATCGCGGTTCGGTCAGGCGCCCTTGCCGCCAAGGACGCCGACACATGGTCGGAGCGCAGAATCGCGACAATAATCCTTATTCCGTGGTAATCCAAACATATTGAAGATCGTTTCGACAACCCCACAATATCTAGTGGTTTAGGCGGGGACGCGTTCCTTCACCAGATCGGCCGCTCGTTGGCCCGAGCGCACCGCGCTTTCGATCGTGGCGGGCAGCCCGGTGTCGGTCCAGTCGCCGGCGAGCCACAGATTCGCCAACCCGGTCAAGGCCCCCGGTCGTCTCGCGACTTCTTCCGGTGTCTGCGCGAAGGTGGCGCGGCGTTCGTTGATGATACGACACGGCGGTATCGGCTCAGTGGGCCGGTCCAGGGCACGGGCCACGTCGGCCCACAAGCGCGCGGCGATGGCTGGATTATCCAAGGCCGCCAATTCGTCGGCGGCGCTGACCGTGACCGATACCACCGGGCCGCGCGCGAAGAGCCATTGCGCGGTGCCGCCGATCAGGCCGAGGAAGCGTGACGCCCCGGGCAATTCGACGGCCTCGTCGAGGCGGAAATGGCCGTTGACGATGGCGCGGCTTCCGAGCGGCGCGGTGATGTCCGGGTGAACGGCCGTCGCGCCGGCCGGCGGCAAGGCCAGGATGACGCCATCGTTGTCATTTACGGGTTGCGCGGCGTCGATGAAATCGAGGCCCGTGACGCGCCCGGCCCGTACGGTCAGCGATCGGAGGCGGCGGTTGAAATGAACGTCCGCGCCGGCGTTGTTCAGCGCGGCCAACGCCGGTTCCACGAAGGTTGGGGTCAAGCCCCGGTCGGCGACGTACGGCCGGCAAAACGCCTCGCCACGCAGGAAGGTTTGCGCCAGCACCGGCCACAACAGCCGCGCCGCGCCCTCCGACGGGTCCGTGTTCAGCGCCGCCGTCGCCAAGGGGTGCCATAGGCGGGTGTACAGGGTCTCGGGTTGGCCGAGCAGCGCCTCAACCGTATCGTCGGCCCCGGCGAGCGCCAGCCGGAACGCCTTGACGTAATCGAGCGGTCCCGTGCCGGCGACGCGCCGCGACGGAACCAGCATCCACCAGGGCAGCCGGCCCCGGTTCGGACGTACGGTCCAGCGTTCCCCGGTCGCCAAGTCGAGGAAGGGAAACGCGGCGGGGCCCGTGGCGACAAGACGGTCGCGCGCGTCGATGGCGTCGAGATAGGCGAAGGTGGCGGTATTGCCCGCCATTACCAGATGGTTGCCGTTGTCGATCAGACAGTCGAGGGTCTTGTCGTGGAGCGACCGGCAACGACCGCCGGCTTGGCCGGCGGCTTCGTAGAGCATGACGCGCCGCCCCGCCTGGGCCAAGCGGACCGCCGCGGCGAGCCCGGCCAGACCCGCGCCGATCACGTGCGCGGTACCGCTCATGGGCGGATCACCGGCCCAGCACCCTGACCCTGAGCGCGATCCACAGTTTTTCGAACTTGTTGATCCTGACCGGCCGGTCGAACCGGTTCCAGCCGCGCGCGTCCATGCGTTCGAACAGGTGGCGGTAGACCCCGGCCATGATCACCGCCGGCCGCACGGCGCGCCTGGCGTCGGCGTCCATGCCCGCCAGCAGTTCGCCGGCCCGCGCGAATCGCCGGCGCGCGATCCCGGCCAACGCGGCGCAGACCTCGGGCACGCGCGGATCGGCCAGCACGACCGCGGGATCGTCGCTATCGATCCCGGCCGCCCGCAACAATTCACGCGGCAGGTACAAGCGGCCGTCGGCGGCGTCCTCGACCACGTCGCGGAGGATGTTGGTAAGTTGCAGCGCGCTTCCCGTTGCCACGGCGAAATCGCGGGCATGCCGGTCGGGGCATTCGAACACGCTCATCGACAGCAGGCCGACGGCGCCCGCCACCCGCGCGCAATAGGTTTCCAGTTCGTCGAGAGACGGCGCGCGAATCGGCCCGCGCGCGTCCATCTCCATGCCGCGCAGGACTTCGACGAAGTCCTCCTTGCGCAAGCCGTACCGGGCGATCGGCTCGACCAACGCGCGTCCGACGGTACTGGCCGGGCGACCGGCGTAGAGATCGTCCAGTTCCGCGGCCCAGCCTTCCAGCGCGCGCAGCTTGTCGTCGCCCGGCGTGTCCGCGTCGGCGATGTCATCGACTTCGCGGCAATAGGCGTAGATGGCGAACATGGCGTCCCGCTTGACCGGCGGCAGCAATTTCATCGCCCAGTAGAAGGAGGTGCCCGATCGCCTGACCACGGCGTGGACATGGGCGAGAGCCGCCGCGTCATCGGCGCCGTCGCCGGTGCCGGCTACCACAGCGCGCGCCGCAGGCCGCCGCCAAGGCAGACCAATTTTCCGGCGGTCGAAAGCTCGACCCGCGTGGCCAGCGGATCGCGGGCGCGAAGCAGCCTGGCCAAACGGTGGGCGACGCCGACGATCACCGCGGCCTCCATGCGCATGCGCCTGTTTCCGATCATGCCCGGCAACGCGCGCGCCTCGACATTAAGCGCGTCGACCCCGTCCAATACGCGGTCGAGAACGGCGCGCAACGCGGCCGTGGCACGCGGCTCCGCCAGCGCGCCGACATCCAGGCCCGCCGCGTCCAACCAGTCGAGCGGCAGGTAGACGCGGTCGAGTTCACGCAAATCCGCCTGGCAGTCCTGTAAGTGGTTGAGCACCTGAAGCGAGGCGCAAAGGGCGTCCGAGGACGGCCAAGTATCGGCCGATTCACCGTGCAGGTCGAGCAGGTAGCGCCCGACCGGAGCCGCCGAGTAGCGACAATAGTGCATCAGTTCGGCCCAGTCGCGGTAGCGCGACTTGACCGCGTCCTGACGAAACGCGACGCACAGGTCCGCGCCGTGGGCGATGGGCACGCCGGTCTCGTCCAGGCTGAGGCGCAAACGCGCCGCCTTGTCCTGATCGGCCGTCTCCGGCGCCGCGCCGCGCAAGACGGCTTCCATCTCGTCGAGTTCGGTTGTCTTGCGTTCGGGCGATCTGGCCGGATCGTCGGCGATGTCGTCGATGGCGCGGGCGAAGGCGTAGTAGATGGCCACATGGCGGCGCAAGGTCGCGGGCAACAACCACGAGCCGACCGGAAAGTTCTCGTCGGCGGCCGATTTGGTCGGCGCGGCGTCGAGGACGAGATGGGAATTTGAAGACGCCAATTCGGGTTCCCCATTTCGCGAGGCGCCGGCTCAAGCATAGTTATTAACTTTGTCGGGCGGAGTGGGCAAGACGCGGCGTGCTCCGCGGCCGGCCATGAACCGATTACGGTTCGCTCAGACCCTGTACTTGGCGGTCCGGCGTCAGGACGGATGCCCGGCGGCGATCTCGCGGCCGCGCTCGGTCAGCCGGCAGACCAGCCAATCGGGCTTGATCGGGTTGGCGAACCAAGGTTCGGCCCAGCCCTGCTTGACGCAAGAGTCGACGGTGCGCGGCGAAACCTCGCTGCCATCGTTTTGAAACAACGGCAACTTGCCCCCCGGTTGCTCCAGACCGCGAACCAACCAACGAACCTGGGCCCGCGTCGGCGCGGCAACACTGATGGTCTCGCCCGTCATGCCCCTCCCTTCCAGCATTCCACGGCGACAACATTGTTCCTGGTGATCTGGTCATACACCGATTCTTCCGCCAGGGGGGCGGGAATCTCGGTCTCGAAGGCGATGTCGTTCATGCTCAGAAGCAGGCGGGCAAGGTTTTCGCGCACGGCAAAAGTGATCTTGGCCTCGGTTCGACCGGTGATCTTGGCGACGGACTTGATCGGCAGGTTGGTCTCGACAATGCCCACCAGGCGCCCGTCGACATCGAATACGGGGGCGCCGAGACTGGCGGAATCAAGGCTGACGTCGATCTGAAAATAACGGCCGTCCACGCGTTCGATGCCGGCCGTCGCCGTCACCATGGCCTCGACGGTCACGAGCTCGCCGAGGAGTTGCCTGTCCAATGTAAAACCAACCACGGACACGGTCTCCCCGGTTTCGACCGCCAGGGTGCGGAATACCGCCGGGCTGCCCACATGCACGTCGGCGCGGATCAAGGCCAGGCCATTGAATTCATCGGCCACGACCAACACGCCCGGCAATGGCTGTTCATCCACGCGAATCACCACGGAGCCGCATTCGTTGACGGCGCGCAAGTGGGTGAGAATAAGGCCGTCGTTGGTGATCACCACGCCGCTCGACATTTGAGTTGGCAAGTCGACGGCTTCGTCCGTGATCAGGCCGATCAGGCGGCCGGCTTCCTTTTGCGCATCGGTGATCTGCCGCGAGCTCATCTTGCGCGCCACGATCAGGCGGTTATTGATGGCGTCCTGGTTGCCGCCAATGGCGGCGAGTTCGAAGAATATGAAGGCCTTGCGAAAGTCGCGCGGCACGCCGTTTCCCTCGAAATACATCAATCCCAGGTAATTCTGCGCCTGAACGTGGCCTTGAAGCGCGGCGCGCTTGTACCATTTCGCCGCCGCGGCCGGGTCGGTAGTGGTGCCGAGGCCTTGCGCGGACATGAAGCCCATGTAGAACTGCGCTTCGTGGACTCCGGCCACGGCGAGGGGCTTCAAGCGATCTAGGGCTTTGACGAAATCGCCGTTCTGATAGAACAGGATGCCGTCTTCCAGTTCCTTGACCTCGCCCGGTTCGGTCTCGCGGGCGGCGGTGGGAGCGGCCGAGAGGGTCATGAGGATGGCCAGGAATAGGGCCAGGGCGGCGGCGGTCCGCCGCGGGATCTGTGCGAGCACGGCCGCGATGACCTCCATGTTGGGGTTACGGGATGAAATCTGGCAGACACTTCCTGCCATCCGGTTAACATCGGGCGGACGCCGCGGCGACGCGGTTTACCGGCCGGTGAGGGTGCTCTAAAGTTGAGCCCTGGGCGACGAATATAAGGGAGAAACACGCCATGGCTGGGAACCCGGCAACGAAAACCGCGCCCGAGGATTACGTGTTCACGGTCAGCCGGGCCGCGGGCGCCGAATTCGAGACCGACGGCCTGCGCGAGGAATTCGGCTATCGCGACCTTGGGGTGGCCGACGGCACGCACGGCGACATCCACGCCCACATCATCAAGGCCAGGCATCTCGATGGCGGGCATAATGGCCTGCACCAGCACCTGGTCGGTTGGCAATTCGCGATGGTGCTGAAGGGCTGGGTCTCATTCTTTTACGAGGACCACGGGCTTTACAAATACGAGGCCGGCGACAGCGTGCTGGTGCCGCGCGGCACCATGCACGAGCTGCGCGAATATTCCGAAGACCTTGAGCTTCTGGAGATGACCGCGCCGGCGGTTTACGACACGGTCAGGGCGGACGGCACGACCATGGCGACCCCGGGCCAGAAGGTCCGAATCGGCGAACGGGTTAGAGCAGACCGTGGTTGATGGGGATCGCCATGGGCGATCCCTATCAACCACGGTCTGCTCTATTCTATAAGCTAGACCGGATTCACAGGATCGATCGAACCCCAAAAGTGGGTTCGATCGATCCTGATCCGGTCTAGGGAGTGATCAGGATCTTGCCCGACCGGCCGCCGCGTTCGGCGTGGTCCAGCGCGTCCCGGATTCGGTCCAGCGGATAGGTCTGTTCGATATCCACGGCCAGGGCGCCGTCCATGATCTGGCCCAGAAGGCGCTTGTATAGGGCGCCGACATCGGCCGGCGAGCGGGCGGCCAGGGCGCCCGGAAGGATGAAGCCGCGCAGCGCGATGCCGTTGAACACCAGCAGGCGCGGCGGCATTCGACAGTCCTCGCCGCTCAACAAACCGTAATTGACCACCGTGCCACCCGGCGCCAGACAAGCGGCCAGACGCGCGGTGGCCGCGCCGCCCACGGCGTCGATTCCGAGCCGCGCCAGCGCGCCGCCGGTTTCCGCCGCCACGCGGTCCAGCAGATCGTCGCCGTCGACCACCACCACGTCGGCGCCGTGCGATTTCAGCGGCGCGATCAGCGCGTCGCGACGCACCACGTTGATCGATTTGCAGCCGCGCGCCTTGGCGAGCCGGATCACGTGATGGCCGACCGCCGAATTGGCCGCGTTCTGGATCACCCAGTCGCCGGCCTCAAGGTCCACGAAATCGGTCAGCATCAGTTCCGCGGTCGGCGGGTTGACGGTCAGCATGGCCACTTGCAGCGGATCGGCCTCGGTGGGGAAGGCGTTCAGCCGGGCCGCCGGAACGATCACTTCCTCGCCCCACACCCCCTCGACGCGCGCCAGGTTGACCAGGTCGCCGACCTTGACGTTGTCCACGCCCGCGCCCAGCTCGACCACGTGCCCGGCGCCTTCCACGCCGGCCCAATGGGGCATTTTCGGCACGCTCTCGCCGTAACCGTAATGTCCGCGGCACTTGAGGATATCGGCGGGGTTGATGGGGCTCGCCGCGATCTTGATCCGGGCCTCGCCCGGCCCGGGCGCCGGCAGGTCGATGTCAACCAGTTCGATAACCTCCGACGGCTTGCCGAACCGGCTCACGCGCGCGCGCTTCATTGTTGTTCCTCCGTCACACCGGACGTCACCGTAGCGCCGAAGGCCATCCCGGTCGAGCGCGGGCGAAACGAAAAAAAACACCGCCCCGGAGGGGGCGGCGCTGTTTGGATTTCGCGAAACGTGCGAGAGACGTGGTCAGCGGGCGTTGATGAACTTGCCCGGCTTGCGCGGCACGCGAACACGCGAATCGTACGCCGTGCCGTCATGGGCCGTCGCGCTCGCGGCGGCGGCGGATTCGAAGCTCGGCGACGGCGCGGTAATGGCGCTGAAGTCACCGTGGGAACGAGGGTCGCCCGGGCTGCCCAGCGCATGGGCGGCGGCGATACCGGCGAACATGGCCATCGCCATCGCGGCCGGCGCCAAAAGCCTTGAGGTCTTCATTGGAAAACTCCTGTTGGTTGATCCGTACGCGGACTGCTTGGTTACGTCGACGCCCAACGCTATCCAGCGTCACAACCAGTCTATTTTCCAATGTGGTCTGTTCTTTGATGATCATCAATACACATTGCTCTCAATTCTTTTCCGTTTTTCGTGATCGGTGACCGAATTTCGATACTCCCCTGACAAATCGACGTGTTCACGGGTTCGTTACTTCGCGTGAACTGGTGCTTGTCTTAGTCGGGCGGGACTAAGGCTCATGGTCCCTTGGACGCGCGCTGGCGTGAGCGCGCGCGATAGTCGCTCCGTTCATTGCTCAACCGACCCGTCGCCCTAAGTCTATTGCCGAGGCCGCGTCGTCGCGGAGGATGAATCAGGCCCGAAGGGCTCAGGGGAAACACGATGACGGATCGGACCGTCTTTGCGATCGCGGTCGCGACGCTTTTGGCGGTTTTCGCGATCGCCGTCGGCTGGGAATTTGTCGTCGAGGGTTGGCTCCCAGATTGGTTGGCTCCCCATCCCCCCGACGAAGATGACGCAAGCCGGTGGTCGGCTATTTTCGCGGCGACCGCCTTCGCCGGCCTGGCGACGATGATTTATTCCATCGTTTCGCTGAAAGTCATCGCCGAGCGCGAGCAAGCCGACATCCTGCGCCGCGAAAGCGAAGAGAGGATCCGGCAATTCGCCGAGGTCGCGTCGGACTGGTTGTGGGAGACCGACGAGCACCATCGGTTCACTTATTTTTCATCTTCAGTGGCGGCACACCATCCGAACATGGGCGTCCCCAACCTCGGCAAGACCCGTTTCGAATTGCGACACCCGAACGACACGGACGATGACAAATGGCGCGCGCATCGCGCCGATCTCGACGCGCGGCGCCCCTTCAAGGGGTTCGAGTTCCCGGTCCAAGGCACCGACGGGTCGATTCGGTACAATCGAGTGCGCGGCCAACCGATTTTCGCCGCGGATGGGCGTTTCATGGGTTATCGGGGCGCGGCCGCCGAAATCACCGAACGCAAGGAGGCCGAGCTTGCGTTGCGGCGAAGCGAGCAGGAATTTCGCGCGCTCCTGGACTCCGCGCCCGACGCCATGGTCATACTCGGTGCCGACGGTCTCATCATTCACGCGAACAGCCAGACCGAAGTTCTGTTCGGCTATACGCGCGACGACCTTGTCGGCACCCCGATTGAGCGGCTCGTGCCCGACACCATTCGGAGCTCGCACGCGGAACTGTGTCGGGGCTTCTTCGCGAAATCCGGGCGCCGCACCATGGGCGAGGGGAGGGACCTTTACGCGCGTCGAAAGGATGGCACCGAAGTCCCCGTCGAAATCAGCCTGAGCGGCATCGAAGTGGGTGGGCGTATACTTGTGGCCGCCGCCGTTCGCGACGTCACGGAACGCAAGGCGGCGCAAAAGCGAATCGAATTTCTGGCCCGGCACGATGTGCTGACCGAACTCCCCAACCGCGCCCTTTTCGAGGACCGCTTGAACATCGCCCTGGCCCA
>SMVB01420421.1_pt1 | contig 16580 bp, 16 predicted proteins | sample 2456461 | NCBI WGS metagenome assembly SMVB01 (sample SAMN11095934, study PRJNA526329) | marine sediment metagenome | biome: Marine sediment; feature: Surficial sediment; material: Deep marine sediment; isolation source: Hadal surficial sediment | place: Pacific Ocean | collected 2014-05 | depth...
AGCAAGGAAGACGATTTCATCGGCAAGGAAGCCTTGCGCCGGCGCAAGGAAAGCCCGCAGCGCAAACTCGTTGGGCTCGAGCTTGCCGGCGAGGAACCGGCCGCGCATGGCGATTGCGTCCGCATCGGCCGCCAACAAGTTGGTGTAGTGACAAGCGGAACCCGCTCGCCGATTCTGGGAAAGAACATCGCGTTATGTCGGATGTCCGTGGAACACGCCGACATCGGCACCGAGGTCGAGGTCGGTAAACTCGACGGCCACCAGAAACGCCTTCCCGCGACCGTCGTCGCATTCCCTTTCTATGATCCGGAGAAGAAACGCCCGCGGTCATAATTATAATATTTTTTTGACTAGCGATTGGCTTTTCTCGGAACCGGCACGTCGGCATTCGAGAAAGCACCAGGAGGTTAATGTGACAACGCGTGTAGCCATCATCGGCGCTGGCCCATCCGGTCTCGCCCAACTCAGGGCCTTTCAATCGGCCGCCGAAAAGGGCGCCGACGTTCCCGATGTGGTCTGTTTCGAACGGCAAGACGACTGGGGCGGCATCTGGAACTATACCTGGCGCACCGGAATCGATGCGCTCGGCGAGCCGGTTCATTGCAGCATGTACCGTTACCTTTGGTCCAACGGACCGAAGGAGTGCCTTGAGTTTGCCGACTACACCTTCGAGGAACATTTTGGCCGCCCCATCGGGTCCTATCCGCCGCGCGAGGTGTTGTGGGATTACATAAAGGGGCGCGTCGAGAAAGCCGGCGTCCGCGATAAAATCCGATTCAGAACGGCGGTGCGCCTCGTCGAATACGCGCAAGACAGCGGAAAATTTACCGTCACCGTCCACGATCTCGTGAAAGATCACGTGTATTCCGAGGTCTTCGACTATTTGGTCGTCGCCTCCGGGCATTTCTCGACGCCCAACGTGCCGTTCTTCGAGGGCATGGACACCTTCCGCGGGCGGGTCCTGCACGCGCATGATTTTCGCGACGCCTTGGAGTTCAAGGACAAGCACGTGGTCATCGTCGGCACCAGCTATTCGGCCGAAGATATCGCGTCCCAGTGCCACAAATACGGGTCCAGGTCGGTGACCATCAGCCACCGGACCGGCCCGACCAGCTTCCACTGGCCGGACAGTTTCCAGGAAGTCCCGCTAATCACGAAAGTCGAGGGCCATACCGTCCATTATAAAGACGGTTCCTCGAAGGACGCGGACGCCATCATTTTGTGCACGGGATACCTGCACCACTTCCCGTTTCTCCCGGACGAGCTACGGCTCAAGACCGGAAACCGCCTGTGGCCGCTCGATCTTTACAGAAGCGTCGTTTGGGAGGCCAATCCGAAACTGATGTACTTGGGTATGCAAGACCAGTTCTACACATTCAACATGTTCGACGCACAGGCCTGGTATGCCCGCGATGTCATTCTCGGGCGTATCGAGCTACCGTCAAAAGACGATATGACGAAGGACAGCTTGGCGTGGCGGGCGCGCGAGGAAAAACTGGAGAACGACGAGGACATGATTTACTTCCAGGGCGCCTACACCCAGGAACTGATCGATGCGACCGATTATCCCAGCTTCGATATCGAAACCGTCAACAAGATGTTCATGGAGTGGGAGCACCACAAACACGAAAACATCATGAATTTCCGCGACAACTCATACCGTTCCGTAATGACCGGAACGATGTCGCCCAAGCATCATACTCCCTGGATGGAAGCCATGGACGATTCCATGGAATCGTACCTGGAGAAAAAATAGCCCGAGGGCATGCCTCCGATTTAACTGGCTTTCCGGCTCTGGTCGCTTGCGGCTTCGATTGCGTCCGGCGCGTGCCCGATCCGCCCGGCTGGAAAGCGCACGGTCACGGTGGTCCCGACGCCAACCTCGCTTTGCAAATCCAAGTAGCCGCCATGCATCTCGACGAGCGACTTGGCGAGCGGCAAACCAAGGCCGGTCCCTTCGTGTTTGCGATTCAGTCCGCTATCGATCTGTTGGAAGGGGGCTAACGCCCTTGGAATATCCTCAAAATCGATTCCGATGCCGGTATCGATCACCTGGAATATAAAGCCGCTCTTGGTGCGCGACCAGATTTTCAGTGTGACCGTACCGCCACCCGGCGTGAACTTGATCGCATTGGACAGGAGATTGAGCAGTATCTGTTTCACCTTACGCTCATCGGCATGCAGCAAGGGGATATCGTCCGGCACATCCAACTCAAGCCTCACATTGTTCGCCTGGGCGAGTCCTGTTAGCAGCCTCGTGAGGGAATGGGCGACCGCCGGGATATCGATGCTCTCTTCGCAGAGTTCGTCGGTCCCGGATTCGATCTTGGACAAGTCGAGAATGTTGTTGATAAGGGCGAGCAGGTGTTGCCCGGAATCGTTGATGTCAGCTGCGTAGTCGCGATACCTATCGCTCCCGATCGGGCCAAACCTTTCGTCCTTGATGATATCCGAAAAACCGATGATCGCATTTAGAGGTGTGCGCAGCTCATGGCTCATGTTGGCCAGAAACTCCGATTTGGTCCGGTTCGCAATCTCGGCCTCTCTCATGGCCGCAAGCATTGCTTCTTCCGTCGCCTTGCGCTCGGATATATCGGAACCGATTCCGCGATATCCTTTGAAATCGCCGTTGGCATCGAAAACCGGCGTCCCACTGATGGACCAGTGGCTTGTGCAACCTCCCGCATCGGCAATAGAGTAACAGAAATCGCGAAACGGACGATGCGCTTCCAAATCCGCCAAATGCTGCTGCCATGCCGCTTCGTCGGCAATACCCTGGCCCGCCTCGATCTTGGTTTTACCAAGATAATGTTCTTGCGGCAGTCCGGTCATCCTGTGTGTCGGCTCCGAAAAATAGGAATAGCGCAAGTCCGAATCCATTTCCCACATCCAGTCGGAGCCAATTTCCGCAAAGCTCTGAAACCGCTCTTCGCTATCCAGCAGCTTTTTGACAACGCTTTCACGCCGTTTGGTTTCAGTGCCGATCCTATCGATCATACTATTGAAGGCGCGGCCGAGGTCACTGATTTCGTCGTTGGCGCCCATGGTCGCCTGGGTTGCGGCGTCGATGGATTCTTGCCGGGTCATGGCGCGGCGAATCAAATTCAAACGGGCGAGGATCTGGCGGTCCACGAGGACATAGGCAATGCTCATGGTGATCAGCACGGCGGCAAGCAATGCGAGACACAAGAGCCATAGAATTTGTGATATCGCCGATAACGCCTCTTTGTTGTCTAGCGTCAGCATGATGACGCCACGGATTGGAATAGGGTCAGGCGCGGTTTCAGAGGCCATATCATGGCTCGGGGCGGACTCGGGCATCCTGCCATGGTCCATTCCGACTCGCGCGGGCATGGCGTTGCTCATCATCATGGCGTCGTCGTGCCGTTGATGGTCGGTCATCTGTTGTTCCAACGGCGCGGTCAGTACGAGGGACTCCCCCTCTTCATCGAAATGATGGCCAAAATTTTCCTGTGCCAGGACACCAAGAAGGTGCTCGCCGAGATGCCGATCCGGCAATTGGTCTAGCCTCATGCCGTTCCAGAGGTGGTTCGACGAGGCCATGATTTCCGGTGGTTGACCGGCGACAACGATAATGTTCCGGATGTGCGGCGAGCGGCTGAGCTCGTCAACGACATGCTGTACCTGCATTGAAGTGTCGGCCACCATGGCGCTGTGATTCAAGGTATCAGCGAGCAGTGTGCCGCGCTCGATAAGTTGAGCTTCGAAATGGCCCACCGTTGTCGTGTAGGTGACCCACAAGCCCGCGGACGCCACGATCGATCCGCCCAAAGCAAGCAGCGTCAGGAATCTCGTGCGCAGAGATTTTAATCGGGCCTGCGCCATGGGGTGTTTTCGTTGCTCATAGGATTTTTTGAGGCTCTCAAGGTTGCGCGCCAATACTCTGGTAGTTGCGATGTAGTTAGGTCCTGCTCGCCAAGTCGTCGAAAGCAGTAATCACGCTACGAGGGAGTATTATGGGTGCTCAACAATTGACAATTTCTAAATACAGCTATTCTGGTATTATGTATAAACACCTACTATGTTTTTCGATTTTACCGTCATGCGCCGCCGAGATTTATGAAAAATACCCTCTCCTCGCCGCGTGTCATTCCAGCGCAGAAATTCGATATTCGGCCGCCGCTATCCATGCCGGGTTGATATCGACGCCCCAGCCGGGTGCTTCGGGGATTGGGACCTTCCCGTCACGAGCCTCCAAAGGCGGGTCGAACAGCCCCTCCTGCCAGGGATAATAGGCCGGCGGCTCGATCGAAAACTCGACATAGGGGCCGGCGTTTTCGATGGCGCCCATCAAGTGCAGGGAGAACACGGTGACCATGGACAAATTGGCCGAGTGCGGGACGCAGGGCAGTCCGGCTTCCTTGGCCATGGCCGCGACCCGCAGCGTCCGGGTCAAGCCGCCGAGGTAACAGACGTCGGGTTGGACGATATCGACGGCACGGGTGTCGATGATGTGCCGCCAAGTCGCCAGCGAGCAGTCCTGCTCGCCGCCGGTCACCGCCAAATCCAGCGTCCGGGTTACCTCCGCGGTCCAGGCGATCTCCCAATACGGGCAAGGCTCTTCGAAGTGGCAGACGCCGTGATCCTCGAGCATCCTGCCGACCTCGATGGCTTTGCCGGGCGTGTAGCAGCTATTCGCATCGACGAGCAGAGATACCTCCTCGCCGAGCGCCGCGCGGACCGCCGCCACCACCGCCTCGCTGCGGCCGGGCCACTCGTCCTCGTCGTGACCGCACTCCTTGCCGATGCGGATCTTGAAGGCTTGGTACCCTTGGGCGTCCTGGAGCCGGAGCATCCGCTCGGCCTCGTCCTGCGGCGTGATGTCGCGGCGCATGCTCGAGGCGTAGACCGGAAATGGGCGGGGCTCTCCGCCAAGCAGCTCGCAGACGCTTCTACCCGCCCGTTTGCCGCGCAGGTCCCACAAGGCGGTGTCCAGACCGCCCAGCGCCCGGCGCAGATAGGAGCCGGGGAACTTGTGCTCCCGTTCGACGATGAGATCGACCAGACCGTCGATATCGTCGGCGTCGGCGCCGAGCGCGTGGGGCGCGACCTGGCGGTGCAGGACCGTGGTGGAGATATCGGCGTGGTAGGGCGAGATCTGGCCCCAGCCCTCGGCGCCGTCGTCGCTGCGCAGGCGCACCATGCTCACATCGTTGGTGCTGAAGGTCTCGATGCTTTGGATTTTCATGGGTTCTCTGCGGCAAGATAAGATTAGGCGGCCCAGGCGAATCGCTCAGAACACGATGACGTTACGCAGCGCCTCGCCCCGTTTCGACTCGGCGATGGCGAGGTTGATATCCTCCAAAGGATAGCGGGCGGTAATCAACTGGTCCAACTTCAACCGCCCTTGCCGGTAGAGTGCCACCAGTTTCGGTATATCGACGTTAAGCCTTGCGGAGCCCATTTTGCTGCCCAGCATGCGTTGGCTGTTGTTGGCGAAGGTGACCGCCTCGATCTCCGCCTTGATCCCGGAGGCGGGCATGCCCACGACCACCAGGGTACCGGCGCGGCGCAACAGCCCCAGACCCTGCTCGATTGCTTCGGCACTGCCGACGGTGACGAACACATAATCGGCCCCGCGCCCCTGGGTCAGCGCGCGCACGGCCGCCTCGGAGTCCTCCTGTTTGGGATTGACCCCGTGGGTGGCGCCGAAGGTCCGGGCGGTTTCCAGCTTGGCGTTCGAAATATCGATGGCGACGATCGGCTGTGCCCCGGCGAGCGCGGCACCTTGCACGGAGTTCAAGCCGACTCCGCCGGTCCCAATCACGACCACGGAGCTGCCCATGGGAACCTGGGCGGTATTGACCACGGCCCCCAGCCCGGTGATCACGCCGCAAGACAGCAAGGCGGCGCAGTCGAAGGGTATCTCGTCGGTTATGGGTACGACCTGGGACTGCTCCACGACGGCGTATTCGGCGAAGGCGCCGGTGCGCAAACCCTGGAAGATGGCCTGGCCATCTTTGCCGCGGAGCCGCCGCTCCCGGTCCAGGGGGAAGACGGTCTCGCACAGGTTCGGATCGCCCTGCGCGCAAAAGAAACAGCGCCCGCAGGAGCGCAGCAGCGAGACCACGACGCGGTCGCCCGGCTTGGCCTGACTGACGCCGGGGCCGGCCTCTTCGACGATGCCCGCGGCTTCGTGCCCGTAGACCGCCGGCAGCGTGCCGCCCCAGGCCCCCTCCATGTAGTGGATGTCGCTATAACAGATGGCGCAGGACGCCAGCTTCACCTTGACCTCACCGGTCCGCGGAGGGTCGATCTCGATCTCCTCGACGACGAGCGGTTTTCCGAACTCGTAACAGACGGCAGCTTTCACGGTGACGGGTCCCCTCGGGTCGCTGGTTGTGGCGGCACACTAGCGTGTCTCGCCGCCTCGGGCTACGCTTAGGGCAAATCGCTGGCACCCAAAGAGCCCCGTCATGGCATTGCACTTCAGTCGCGAGGAATTCGCCGCCCGGCAGCGACGCGCCTGCGCGGATATAGAGTCGGCGGGGCTCGACGGGCTGCTGATCTTCCGGCAGGAGAGCATGTACTACCTGACCGGCTACGACACCGCCGGTTACTCGATGTTTCAGGCCATGTACCTCGGCGCCGACGGCATCCTGGCGCTGCTCACCCGCTCGGCCGACCGGCGCCAGGCACGGGCCACCTCGGTCATCGAGGACATCCGCATCTGGATCGACAGCGAGCTCGCCAATCCGGCCGAGGACCTGCGCGACATGCTGGAAAGCCATGGCTGCCGGGGCAAGCGCCTTGGGGTCGAGTACCACGCCTACGGGCTGACCGGGCAGCGGAGCCGGCTGGTCGATGCCGCGCTGGACGGATTCTGCGATCTTACCGACGCGTCCGACTTGGTGCGCCTGTTGAGGCTGGTGAAAAGCCCGGCCGAACTCGAGTACCTGCGCCGCGCCGGCGCACTCACCGATGCGGCGCTTGCGGTCGCCAACCGGGCGACAGTGCCGGGCGCGTCGATCGGCGTGATCTACGGCGAGATGCTGAACGTCATGTTGCGGGCCGGCGGCGACATCCCTTGCGGGCGCTGGCCCATGGGCGGCGGCGAGGAAGCGCTGCTGGTGCGCTACCATACGGGTCACGGTCAGGTCGCAGGTGACGACCAGGTGACCTTCGAATTCGCCGGCGCCTACCGGCACTACCATACGGCGCTGATGCATGTGGTGCTCACCGGCAAGGCCGATCCCCGGCACCAGGATATGTTTGCGGCCTGTGCCGAGGCGCTGGCGGCCTGCGAAGAGGCGCTCCGGCCGGGCAACACCGTGGGCGAGGTGTTCGACATCCACGCGCGGGTCTTGACCCGGGCCGGTCAGGGCGAAAATCTGCTCAACGCCTGCGGCTACACAATGGGGGCGACCTACCCGCCGACCTGGATGGATTGGCCGATGTTTTACACCGGCAATCCGCAAGTTATCGCGCCGGGCATGGTTTTCTTCATGCATATGATCTTGATCGATAATGCGGCCGGGCTCGCCATGTCCCTCGGCGAGACCGGAATCGTCACCGAAGCGGGCTTCGAGCCGGTCTGCCACGCGCCCCGGCAGCTCGTGGTCAATTAGTTTGAATGTGAATGGGAGCGGGATCATGACCGCGATGACACCTGAGAAACAATCCGCGCTCGACTGGGTTGCGGCGAATCAGACAAATCTGTCGGCGTGGCACAGCACGATCTGGGATTTCCACGAGCCGGCCTGGCGCGAGTACCGCTCGGCGGCGTGGTACGTGGAACTTCTGCGCAAGGAAGGCTTCGAGGTCGAGGAGGGCTCGGGCGGCATGCCGACCGCCTTCTGCGCCGTGTGGAACAACGGCGGGCCGATGATCGGCTCCTACGCCGAATACGACGCCGTGCCTGGCAACAGCCAGGAACGGGTGCCCTATCGCAAGCCGCGCGCGGGCGTCCATCGCTGGGCGGCGGGCCACACGGACCCGCATTCGGGCCTGGGCATCGGCGCGCTCGGCGGTGTGCTGGCGGCCAAGGCGGCGATCGAGAATCACGGCCTCAAGGCCAGCCTCAAGTTTTTCGGCGAGCCGGCCGAGAAGGTCTGCGGGTCCAAGCCGGTGCACGCGGCCAAAGGTTATTACGACGACATGGACGTGGCGATCAGTTTCCACCCCGCCTACCTGCCGGCGCTGGCCAACACGGTCATCTGGGACACCCACTGCGGCTCTTACTGGAGCAAGATTTACACCTTCGAGTGCGACACGCCGGAGACCTGGAGCGGCATGGGCGCGGGTGGTGCGCTCGCCAGCTCCCACACCCAGGCGCGCGCGCCCGGCGCCATCGACGCGGTCTGCCTGATGTACACCACCACCAAATACACCAAGGAGGCGATGCTGCCGCATACCGGGACCTGGACGCTGAACGAGGCGATCCTCGCCGCCGGCCAGGCGACCTCGGACAATCTGCCACCGCGCTTCAGCCAAATTCAGTACGCCTGGCGCTGCCCGACCCTGGAGATGGCCCAGCGCATCACCGACGTGCTCGACCACAATGCCGAACACGTCGCACAGCTCGCCCATTGCAACGTCTCCTCGGGATGGGTCACCAAGACCCGCGTCGGCCTGCCCAATCACGCTATGGCCGAGATCACCTACCGCAACCTGGAACTCACCGGCCCGCCGGTGTTCGGCGAGGAGGCGAAAACCTTCGCCCGTGAGATTCAGAAGAATCTGGATATCGCGCCCATGGACGAGCCGTTCCTGCCCGGCATGAGCGAACTGATCGCCCCGGCCGAGGCGGAGGCCGAAATCCGGGCGGTGGTGCCGCCGTGGCAGCACAACTACACCTCGGACGACTATGTCGATTATACTTGGCACGCGCCCACGGTGCGCCTGTTCATCGGCCGGCCGCGCCTGCGCGGTCCGGAGCCGGGCTATCAGTATCCGGCCTGGGTGTTAAACGCGCTCGGCGGGCATGCGCCCTCCATCGACCCTATGGTGACTTCGGCGGCGCGCTGCATCGGCGCCACCATCGTCGATCTGGTGTGCAACCCGGAAACGATCGAACGGGCCCAGGCCGAATTCAAGGAGCGCACCGGCGGCGGCATCGGCGGCAGCAAATGGGTGCCGCCCCAGTTGCCGAAGGATTTCGCACCGCCGGTCAACTACCGCTGGCCCGAATACGTCACCACCCCGCGGGGCGAGGAATGGTGGATTCCCGAAGGGGCATAACATCAAGCGTCCTTGATATTAACTCATAGAGTCGGAATTTGGTGTAGGTGAGGCTAATCGAGCGACCCTGGAGGACTTAGTTCGAGGTTCCAAGGCATGATCCACCCCCTCTTCACCCCGGACCGCAAGCTCGCGCCTTTCTGGCTCGACGATACGCCCAGCCCGAAGCTCGGCACGCCCGATTTGCCGAATTCGGCCGATGTGGCCGTGGTCGGGTCGGGCTATACCGGCCTGGCAGCGGCCCTGACCCTGGCGCGGGAGGGCCGCGGGGTGGTCGTCTTCGACGCCGAGGAGGCGGGCTACGGCTGCTCTTCGCGCAATGGTGGTCAATGCGGTGCTGGATACAAGCTCGGCTTCGAGGGGCTCACGGCGCGCTATGGCAAGACACAGGCCCTGGCCCTGTATCGCGAAGGGCAGGCCTCGCTCGCGTATCTTGCCGAATTCATCGAGAATGAGGGCATCGAATGCCACTTCGCGCGTCCGGGCCGTTTCGTCGGCGCCCATCGGCCGGGCCACTACGAGGCCCTGGCGCGCAATTTCGAGACTTTGCGCCGCGAGGTCGGCATCGACTGCCACGCCGTGCCGCGGTCCGAGCAGCACCACGAGATCGGCAGCGACATCTATTACGGTGGCGGGGCGATCGCCGGCGATGCGGCCCTGCATCCGGCCCACTACCACCGTGGGTTGCTGGATCGGGTTTTGGCCGCGGGCGTGGTGGTGGCGCCGCACACACCGGTGACCCGGATCGAGCGCGCCGGCGCCGGTTTCGCGGTGACCCACGGGCGCGGCACGCTCGCCGCCGGCAACGTCATCGTCGCGACCAACGGCTATACCGACGCCGGCGATGCGTTGCCGGCGTTCCGGCGTCGGGTGATCCCGATCGGCAGCTACATGATCGCCACCGAGCCGCTCGCTCCCGGGGTCATGGAGCGGCTGATCCCCAAGGACCGGGTGCTCAACGACACCCGGCGCGTGGTCCTCTATTACCGGTCTTCGCCCGACCGCCGGCGCGTCGTCTTCGGTGGCCGGGTCGCTCTCGCCGAGACCGACCCGGGTATCAGCGGACCCAAGCTGCACGCCATCATGAGCGCGATTTTTCCGGAGCTCGGCGCGGCCCGGATCAGCCACTCCTGGATGGGCTTCGTCGCCTATACCTTCGACCATATGCCCCATATCGGGATCCAGGACGGCCTGCACTTCGCCATGGGCTATTGCGGCTCCGGCGTGGCCATGGGCAGCTGGCTCGGTCACAAGGTCGCGCTCAAGGTGCTCGGTGCGCCCGAGGGCGCGACCGCCTTCGACGATCTCACCTTTCAGACCCGGCCGTTCTACTACGGCACGCCCTGGTTCCTCGCCGGCGCCGTGCTTTACTACCGGCTGCGCGATCGCCTGGCGCGATAATGCATTATACCAAAGGTACTTAATATTGACTCATAGAGACGGTTTCCCAAGGTTTTCAGCCCAGGTTCGCGGAATGGGGAGCGCGTGGCGTGGCGGTGCAGGGCACCGCGAGCCGCGGGCCCCGTCCACAAGCCTTAGGCCGCCCGAAAGCCCCCGTTCACAAGATTGGGGGAAGCCGTCTCTATGAGTCAATTATAAGGACCTTTGGTATTACATGGCCTCGCAGTTGCCGAGGCGCGCTGCGAACCTCGCCATGATGGCTGTATTGCTGCCGTTCCGCACGTCGCTGTTGGTGCGAACCTATGCCAGGCTGGTGCACAACTTCACCGGCAACATCATCGGCATGTCCCAGATCATGCTGCCGTTCCTGGTGCTGCCGCTCTACGCCTCGATGAAAGTCATCGACGGCGACTATCTGAAGGCCGCGGCCAATCTCGGGGCGAGTCCGACTGCGGCGTTCTGGCGCATATTCTTCCCGTTGTCGCTGCCGGGGCTGTTCGCGGGGTTGCTGCTGGTCTTCGTCATCTCGCTGGGATTTTTCGTGACCCCGGTGGTGCCGGGCGGCCGCCGCATCATCATGGTCGCCATGCGCATCGAATAAAGCATTTCGCTCTATTCGAATTGGGGAGCGGCGAGCGCGCTCGCGGTCATCCTGCTGATCATGACTTTGGCTTGCCTTGCGATCGCCGCCAAGTTTCTCAAGCTCGACAAGGCCATGAGCGGGGGCGAATGATGAGTTGGCTGGCGGCGCCCGCATCTGACACGCAGATCACCCATGGCCGCCGGCTATGGCTATACATCGTTTGCGGTCTGGTGATGTTCTTCCTGGCGGTGCCATCGCTGGTCGTGGTGCCGATGTCGTTCTAGGCTTCGAACTATCTCGAGTTTCCGCCGAAGGAGTGGTCGTTCCGCTGGTATGAGTCTTATTTCTCATCGACCGGCTGGATTAGCGCCACCGGCACCTCGATAAAGGCGGCTGTCCTGACCATGCTGGTGGCGACGCCGATGGGGTCATCATCGCGCTGTTTATCTCGGGCGGCCCGAACGCCACGATCACGCGGCGGATGTTCAATGCGCTACGCGACCAGATCGACCCGGCCATTGCGTCGATTTCGACCTGTCTGATCGTCGTCTCTATTTTGCTGCTGGCAACCGCGCAGGTCTTCGGCAAGGAGGCCGACTGAAACCCGCCCCCTACCTCATTAAGTACCTTTGGTATAAGCCCCTAGGCCGCCGGTTCCACGCGGGCGGCCTCGACCCCCTCGGCCATACAGCCGGCGATGAAGGCGAGGGAGGGCTCGGAGTGGTCGAAGGTCACGCCGAAATGGTCCTTGGCCTTCCAGCAGCGCCGGGCATAGGCGTGTCCCAAGCGTGGATGCTCAATCCGGATCTCCATGCCGCCGGGAACCGGACTCTCCATTCGTAGCCGGGCGCCGCCCAGCGAAATATCCTCGATCGCGCAGGTGCCGGTCCCGATACGGTCATTGGCGGTCACGGTGAAGATTTCCGGTTTCAGGATCGCGTAACGCGGCCACTGGCGGCGGTTTTCCGGCTCGACGGCTTCGGGATCCAGAATCTCCGGGTCTGGTATTCGCGGCATTTGGACCTGGTTCATGACGGCTCTCCCGGGCGCAGCCGGGCCGAAGGCCCCCGCGCATGCCTCGTGATAGGTCCGATCGAGTTAACGAATGCTTACCGCCGCCCCGGGCAGGGCCCATAAAATCCTGCCCACTGTCTGGGTCAGGCGCGCAATGCCCCAAAAGAAACATGGATTTCAGAGGCTGAATTAGCGAACTTTTATCGATACCGGAGACATAATCGACGTGCCCATAACCACGACGAAGAAGCACCTCGTGCCATGCCGGATTCTTACGATCAGTGGAACCGCGAGTCCTATGAGGACGAAGGCGGCACCGGCCTGCTCTGGCGCACGGTGCGCAACGCTGCGGTGCTGCTGGCCGGCTGTCTTTTGGTATGGGGTGTCCTGAAATGGGGCGGCGAGCAAGTGGCCGAAAGCAGGGGCGAGCCCAACCTCGTACAATCGCCGGTCACCCCATCGGCGCCGAACCAGATCGCCCGGGACACAGCGACGGGCGCGGAGATCGTCATTCCGGCCGGGCGGAACGGGCATTTCCTGGTCACCGCCGAGATCGAGGATGTGGAGATCCTGTTCCTGGTCGATACCGGTGCCAGTCAGGTCATCCTCACGATCGAGGATGCCGAGCGCCTGGGATATAGGGTCGATTCTCTGGAATTTAGCGACCGCTTCCAAACCGCCAACGGGACCATCCAGGGCGCCCCGCTGCGGCTGTCCGGCTTGCGGATCGGCGATCTGGAAATCGAGGACCTGCGCGCTTCCGTGATTCGGGCGCCGATGCCCACCTCGTTGCTCGGCATGAGCTTCCTGAGCCGGCTGGAAGGATTCGAGGTCGGGGAGGAGGGGCTGATACTGCGTTGGTAGCCGAGTAAAAAAACAGTGCATCGAGTAAATGTAGAAATAAATATAAACCTAAAATAAAAATAAATATTATCTTTAAGATAAATAGTCGTTTAATGAATTTTTTACCTAATGAAAATATACTATAAGTCGATGTAGGGATAAATTTATAATGATCACCTTGGGACTGTGCCTGATCTACTATGGAGTGGCGCTGATCGGTTACCAACTTTACGGTTGGTTGACTGAGGAAACGTGGAACTCCTTGTCGGTCCTGGGCGCCTGGATCAATCTAATCGGGCGCCCGGATTTGAGCTTCCCGGTAATCGGCCCGGCAATCGCCTGGTTCATGGAGTGGCCGCTTAGCCTGGTCCTGATCGTCCTTGGCCTCACGTTGCTGTGCAGCGTGGCCGGTTTCCGCGAGCACGCGCGCCGGCGCCTGATCCGGCTGCGCACCAAGTGGTTCGCCGAAAGCGCCAGGGCCGCAGGCTATGAGCCTTGGACCATCAAAGGTGCGGTCCGCGAATTTCGCAAGGATGTGCTCGAACGCGAGGCCAAAGGCCGGACCAAATTCAACTGATAGGTCCTGGCCGGCGGCCGGCCCCGGGGATGATTTCCCCACAATTTCCGTACCACTACCATCGGGCCGCCGCCGGACTTCGGTGCGCGGGTTTCGGTGAGAAATATTGACGCGAGGCAAGACAATGCGACGGACCAACCAATTCTCCACGATGAAGTGTGTGGCCGTGGCGGCCTTGATTCTGGCTTGCGGCGTGGTTTGGAGCGCACCGGTCAGTGCCGAGCCGCCGCCCTGGGCGCCGGCCTGGGGCTACCGCGCCAAACACAATGGCAAGGGCAAGAACAAACACAAGGTGCAGCAGGCCTACGTCCCGCCCTACGACATAGGACTGGGGCGCTGCAATCGCGACCTGATCGGCGGCCTGCTGGGCGGCGCCGCCGGTGGCCTGATCGGTTCGCAGATCGGCAGCGGGAAGGGCCAGTTGGCCGCGGTCGCCGCCGGCACGCTGCTCGGCTTCCTGATCGGCAACAACGTCGGCCGTTCGATGGACGCCGCCGACCGGACCTGTCTGACCCAAAGTCTGGAACATGCCGAGGACGGCCAGGAGATCGCTTGGGACAACCCGGATAACGGCGCCCACTATCAGGTCACGCCGACCCGGACCGTACAGATCGCCGAGAACCGTTATTGCCGTGAATACACCTCGGTCGCAACCATCGGCGGCAAGGCCGAGACCACCTATGGCCAAGCCTGCCGGCAGCCCGACGGCGCCTGGGAAATCCAAAGTTAGGCTGCACCGCGCGGGTTTTTTCTCCGGCCGCTCCAACCGATAGGCCTTTTGGGGCCGCCACGGCCTCGGTCTCGAAATTGGCGGACAGGGCGATCCTGACGTGGCGGATGCCCGGAGGATATCCCGAAGACCATCTGGCGGGTAGGCGCGCGATCTCTGAAATGAAACCGTACTTGACACGGCGGCGTCGCATCCCTTAGTGTGAGTGAACGCTCACTTAAGGATAGCCCCGTGAGAGACGGCACACAAACGCGGCAGCAGATCGATCGGGCGGCGCTCCGCCTGTTCGCCAGGAAAGGTATCAAGGAAACGACCATCCGCGATATTGCGGAGGCGGCAGGGATCGCCGAAGGCACGCTCTATCGCCACTATAAGAGCAAGGACGAACTCTCCTGGGTTCTGTTTCGCGACAACTACGCCGAATTGGGGCGCCATCTGGACCGGGTCCAGGGGGCCGAGGAGACCACGCAGGATAAGATCCAATCCATGATCCGCTACTTCTGCCACGTCTACGAATCCGATCAGGATCTGTTCACCTATTTGTTCCTGGCCCGGCATGGACACGTGCAGCGGCTCAGCCCCCGCCTGCCCAATCCCTATTTGGTGGTTCGCCACGTGGTGAGCCGCGGTATGCGGGTCGGCGAGATTCCGAAGCAAGACCCGGATGTCGCCGCCTCGATGGTCATGGGGGTGGTGAACCAGGTGATCGACTCGCGGATTCTTGGAGACCGGATAAAACGCAGCATCGCCAGTCTGGCGGACACGATCGCGGAGGGCGGCTGGAGGGTGCTGAAACCATAAATTTTTGCCGGGGGAGCGAGTGAATGTTCACGCACATATTTTGGGAGCAAGCCATGTATCTGGGCGGTGGCGCGACCCGTATCGCCCCCAGATCGGAGGCCGGAACGCGCCGCAAGGCAACAACGCGAGACTGGGAAGAAGCCAGGGCTGCGCCGGCGAATCCATTCTTGAATCGCGCCGTCGGCTTCACCAGCCTGCTGATCGGCGTCGCCTCCGGCATGATCTTGGGGTTGTGGCCGTTTGGCGACCCGATCCTGGTGCCCGAGGCGATCGGAGATCGCGGTGACCTGCCCAGCCGATTCCTGCGCCTCGGCCACATCGCCTTCTTTGCGCTCGGCCTGATCAACCTGGCGATCGCCGATCACTGGCGGCGCCTCGATTTCGGCCGGCCGGTGGCCCGGCGGGCGATGCGGCTCATGAATCTCGGCAATCTCTGTTTGCCGCCGGTATTGTTTGCCGCCGCGTGGCAGCCTACGCTGCTCTATCTCGTGCCGCTTCCGGTGGCTTGTGTAATCGCAGCTTTGGCGCTCTGCGTGACCGGCGCTTGGCGCGCCTGCGTGGCGGCGAGTTTTGGAACAGGGGAGGGATTGTCATGAGAATGCGGCATAGCAATTTCCCAAGCACGATCGTCGAGACCGTGACGCGCTACATCGGCCACGAAGTCGCGCTCACGGACGATTTTTCCGACGACGTGGGCCTCGACAGCATCGACCGCCTCAACCTGATGACCGCGGTCGAGCAGGCCCACGACGTCGAATTGAGCGACGAGGAGATCGCGTCGGTCTCCGCCCTGCAGGACCTGCTGAGCCTGTTAAAAGCGGAATCGGGAGATAGCGCCGCCGAGGCCGGCGTGAGATGACGCGAAACGTCAAGCTGTACGGGTAGGTCGCCGCGGGGTTCCAGGGTCACGGCCCTAATCGGGGCGCCCGGGCCTCGCGGACATCCGAGACATGCTGATCGGACACGACCGAAGTTAACCCGCTGTTCCTTGAGTAAAGTGCGCGCCTCCTGGTGGAGACCCGGGCGCGGGGATCGAGACACCGGCCACGGTGCAGGCTATCCGGACCGCGTCAGGCAAATGATGTGGGTCTTGCATTCCTATTACGATCGGGCCGAGGCCTGGGATAGGGCCGCCAAAATTATTTTCCGAAGTATTAGCCGCGGCCCGTGGCCCGCAAGTAAAAAGGAAGCCCCACCTACGTGATGGGGCTTCCCGGGGGGGTGGAGAGAGGTTTGCATCCAGAAGATGCAAACTGGATTATCGATGTAACTAGTAAATCAACAATGAATATTTCATAGTTATTATTCAGTTATATTACCTAAGCAACATAACTTATTCTTATTATCCAAGGTATTCTCTTTATTCAACTGATCTTCCCGAGAAATGGCTCGGAGATCGAGGGTCGGCAGGGGTCGCGGCCCCGGAAGCG
>SMVB01148461.1_pt1 | contig 16575 bp, 15 predicted proteins | sample 2456461 | NCBI WGS metagenome assembly SMVB01 (sample SAMN11095934, study PRJNA526329) | marine sediment metagenome | biome: Marine sediment; feature: Surficial sediment; material: Deep marine sediment; isolation source: Hadal surficial sediment | place: Pacific Ocean | collected 2014-05 | depth...
AAAGCGAGAATCCTGTTTAAGAAAACATAACAAATTATCAATGCCCTCACGGTCGCCAGCTAAAGTGCCATTGATACCTTCTTCAGCCAAAAGCAGTGTCCCTTTGAGTGATTGTTCTACTCAGACGTGAAACAATTTTTCGCGTAATTCCCTGAAATCAGGCAAATGCACGAACTTATATATCGCTGCAACAACAATATTTAAGGATTCTGTGTCGTTATATGTCATTTTGGATGTTACAAGTAATTTTAGTGAGTCCTATATGATACGAGCAGATCATATATAAATCTGCCATAAATTTCTGCTACAGAACCAACTAGATTTTACGTAAACAATAGAAAAAGCCGCCATAAAGGCGGCTTTTAGGAACCAACTATTAGGGAAGGAGTTGGTTTTACTACGGGAATTTATTTAACTGCTTTCAAAGAAGTCTCAGTAATTTCCTTAGCTTCTGCGGCATAGCTCTGGCTTAACTCAGCAACTGTGCGAGCATTCGCAAATATACCTTCAGCAATTTGCTTGGCTACATCAGCTTGTGCTGTCAGGAAAGACTGCAAGCCATCCAGATCAGAGATAGCTGAAGCACTCTTGATTGTATCTACACCGATAGCTGCATTGTCCTGAATTGTCTTCAGTTGTAATGCGGTCAATTCTTCGATGTTTTTAACAGCTAAAGCATTCAGTTCTTCTACTGGTGCAGCTAATTTTTCTACATATGAGTTCATGGTTAATTCTCCAATAATTCGTTAATTGATGCAGTGCAGTATACACAGTTATTTGTGCGACGCAACAATATAATAAAATATTTTTTATCCCTTATTATTCAATGGTTTATTTAACTATTTTCACTGTATAATTAAAATAATCATAAAGAATTTAAGAAAATATTCATGTTTTTAGAGCAATTCTCTAGAAAATGATCAGTGCGGCGTTGTAAACGACGTGGAAATCAATTGAGAAACAAATTGATAAGTCTGACTTGTGAAATGCAGTATTAAAGATGTGCCATCCATGGCACATGGTTATCTCTCCTTGACTGCTCTACTTACCTGTTGGGAATTCATTTCCCCTTCATCCGTGAAGTGAGCCCTCCATTGGTTGTAAAGAATATACCTGGAGAAGATTAATATCGTCCCCCAATTGGGGTGAATTCACCGTTTATAGTCAAAACATTAATACTATATAATTAAGTACAATAATGTATAAGAAGTACAACTATAAGGATATTTAGATGCATAAATTTTTTTTCCCCGCAAAATTCTTGCATGACAAAGAAGAAGGTGGCTTTATTATCTCATTCAGGGATATCCCTGAGTCAATTACACAGGCTGAAACTATTGAAGAATGCTTCGTTGAGGCTGCGGATTGTCTTGAAGAAGCGATAGCCGGTCGCATTGATGATAGGGTCGATATTCCAAAGCCTTCAAAGCCTCGTCGGTTTGAACATTTAATATTTATAGAGCAGACTTAAGCGCCAAGGTGAAAGAGATTATGAAAAAGAAAATAGAATATACAGATGGGTCCATGAGTGAATCTGAAATTACTATTGAAATGTCCACCAGAACTGTTGATTTCTTTAAAAATCAGGCAGAAAAATCTAATACCCAATATCAGAAGATGATTACTAATTTTCTTGAAGAATATGTCGCGCAACATCAGGATAAATAATAGTTTTTGTAAGCTATTCATTTTAATTCGCTGTCACCATACCGACTTTATGTGAATAAAATCTGGCGTAATAATCGTTTGTCTCCATGAGTTGCTTGTGAACACCATGTTCGACGATCTGTACTTTCTCCACCACCAAGATGCGGTTAGCATTAAGCAGACATTGAGATATGTATGGTGGAGCCGAGGAGGATCGAACTCCTGACCTTCGCATTGCGAACGCGACGCTCTCCCAGCTGAGCTACGGCCCCTTTAATTCGTATATTTATTTCTCGTGACGATAGCGCCAGACGATACCATAAACAACAAGATTTATTACGATGACAATAACACCGAGCAGGATTTGAACACCTGTTGTTAGTCCCGGTGGGTAAATAATCGGTATTAAATAATGCTGTATAAAACTGCTTTCATAATAGTTGCTATTCCCAAGTTCACGATAATAATTCTCAAGATAGGTCAGTGGGCAAATCCAGCCGAAAAATTCAATTAATACGCCCCATATAGCACATGGAATATGCAGCCACATAACTTTATGCCATTTCAATACAATAAAACCACCGAATATGACAAAAACAATAAATAATGCATGAGTGATGACAACAATATCGGCTAAAATTAAAGTCATTTATAGTTAAATATTCGAGAGTCCGTACTATAATTATTCATTATTATAGACAAGTTATATTATTTAACAGGCATATGAATTACAGAATATTCTGCCTCATAAATGAACGAATTGGAGGTCACCATGAATGAAGATACATTGAATATGGAAATCAGGAAATTTCTGAAAAGGGTTGGGATAAGTTCGCAACGGGATATCGAACACGCGGTACAAAACGCTATAGCTGACGGTACGCTCACCGGATCGGAAAATCTAGCGGTAAAAATGACCCTGGAACTCCCCGATTTGGAGATTAAACATGTGTTCGACGGTTCGATAAATCTGGATTAAAGGAAAGGAAACTAACCATTCCTTGTCTATCGTGTCTGGTGATTTTATTACAAAACCAGATAATAATTTTAGCTTGATTGTTTCACAGTCCGTAAGTAAGGCTTTATTTTTTTGAATCCTTCAGGATATTTTTTTCCGACTTCCCCGTCAGAAACTGTTGGGACAATAATCACATGTTCCCCATTTTTCCAGTTCACGAGTGTAGCGACCTGATGCTTGGCTGTGAGCTGCATGGAATCCAGCACCCGCAAGATTTCATCAAAGTTTACGTCCGGGTGGTCATCGGGTAGGTTCAGTCCGTGTGAGTGATTTGTATGGTTAAATTCCCCCATTATCGAACCCCTGTGTAAAGTGAGGCTCGTTAACACCATGTGGACCAAATAACCTGATTGTCTAAGAGATAGTTTTAGTTCATCGTTAACCCCAGAGGAAAGGATGATGACAAATAGAAGCAGTGTAGGCTTCTGCGGAGACACCCTTTGGAGACCAGACTGTATGGCGGTGGTTACAGTCTGCAGCTAATTAGTCTCCAAATGAAATCCCTGATACCTGGGAAAATACAGGGAATTCCTAGGATTCTGAGCATAATAGAAGCGGAAAGATTCACGTAAACTACCAGAGTGTGGACATTCTGTGAGCATGTCTTTGCAAATCACCATAAACTAACAGGGAATTATCAGGGAATGAATTACACAACTATTAAATTTCATCTGACAGGAGTTTAAAAGCGAATCTATCTTCCTAATATCGTTCAGTTTTTTTGTTTTTTTATTTAAAACATGCACCAATACGATTTCTGGTATTTTAGGCTTTATGACCTATGGATTAGTTCTTCGTAATTGATTTCAATAGACTTGAAAAGAGTAGGATGGCTGAAAAATCACATGCTTTGTACAGCAGATTGAATATGCTGAGGGTAAGGATAAATCTTCAATGACACAATAAATGGGATTAAAGTGATAATATAGCTAGACGTTGTATTATTTTATTTCAGGAGGAAATCGGTGGTGTTTGTACGGATTTGATGTTGTCTCTATCCCTCCTATTGTGACTAATGATGATCTACATTTATCAGTAATGATTCTTCGGGCAATTCAATGTCTAAAATTGTATGCACCATACCCATGCTTGCAAATATGCGATACATCGCAAAAATCAGATCATATTTAGCATTGACATAATCAGATTTTGAAACAAACATTTCATTCGCAGAATCCAATAAATCAAGCAATGTACGTCGACCAAGGTTAAACTGCTGCTTATACGCATCATGTGTTTTTATTGTTGCACTACGATTTTTTTCAAAGAAATACAACTGCTTGGTCACCGTATCATAAGCATCCCAAGATAACCGTGTGCTTTGTTCAACCTGTCGTAAGGCAGAATCACGAATGTCTTTAGCCTGCCCAATTTGATGTGCTGTTTCCTTAATTCGTGCCCGATCCCTGCCACCATTAAACAGATTATAGCGTAGCCTCAGCATGGTAAAATAACCTTCATCTACACCAGTGACACCCTCAAGATCAGCATCGTGTCTCACGCCAATCTCAAGGTTAAGCCTGGGATAGTAAGGTGCGTTTGCTGTGTCACGTTGTGCATAGGCTGACTCAATATCTGATGTAGCAGATTTTATAGTTGGATGATTTTTAATTGCCAACTGTACGGCATCCTCGACATTTGCAGGGAGGGCATCACTGGGATTGTAAGCCTCCTCAAGTTCGGATGGCGATTTCCCTACCACACGTATAAAATTTGCAAATTCATCTTGATAGTTTCCTTTTTCAGCAATCAAGTTTGTTTCTGCTCTAGACAATCTTGCGGATGCCTGTTCAGAATCAGCCTGACGACCAACCCCTTGCTCACTTCGTAGAGCTACCTGGTCGTTGGTGCGGCGATGAATTTCAAGATTTTCCTCTGCTAATTCAATTAACATCGCACGTCTTTGTAAATTGAGGTATGCCCTGATTGCATTGAGCGAATCTATTTCAGCCTGCCCGTGTACATTATGAGCTATTGAATTGGTACGGGCGGTTTGACGTCTTATTTCATTTTTCGTTAATAAACCATCAAAGATCATCTGGTCGAGAGAAAGACCAAATTCTTCTCTGGTTCTTCCTACACTGCCATGTCCGCGTAAACGCGTACCTGGACTAGCTGTGCGTTCATAACCATAACCGACATCTAAATCAATTCTTGGATAATATCCTGCACGTGCTTGCTCAATTTCCTGCTCAACCGCACGCCGATCAGCTGCGGTTGCCCTCACATCAGGACTGTTATGCACGGTATATTCTACGACTTCTTGCAAAGTCTCTGCAGACACTACTGACAAACCAAAACTTAAAACCACAGAGAAAAGTAATGTGCATTTTGACATCATTAAAATATAGATTCTTATCGTTACAATACGCATATCATTTAATCAATGCTGATTCGGTCGTGGTCTAGTCTACTTCTATTACGGGATCCCGTTGATTCATGGAAACCGATAAAGTCAGCTGAATTCATGACATTGAATATTTTTGTAGTAATATAACTAAATTTAACCTATCAGGCACATCTAATTTTTTAAAAGTTGAGCTAAGATGTGCTTTAACTGTTCTTTCAGAAATACACAATTTATCAGCAATCTCCTTGTTGCTTTCCCCTACCTGTACACGTCTTACCACTTCTAATTCCCTGTTTGATAATAATTCAAATAAATCATTTTTGAAATCATTTTTACTCGTATCCTCTTGTTGTAGCTGGAGTAAAATATTAATCACCGTTGATATTAAATGATGTTTGATCCAAATATCACCTTTTAAAATATTTTTTACTGCTTCCTGTATTACGATTGCCTTTACGTTTTCACCACAATACCCGGAAATCCCACAGGTGTATGCTCTTATTTGTTTACTATCTAACCAATCACCCCCATAAATTAGGGTCTTATAGCCTATCATGTAACCAGCAAGATTTTTTTCAATAATCGCATCAAACAAGTTTGCTTCAACAAGTATCAATATGGGTGATATTGACTTTACTTCATTCAATGTTGGTAGTCCAACGTCATGTTTACGCAAAGCATAATCAGATGATAAGGCTGAATAAAGATCATCTGATAATTTCTGATCGTCACATACGACAAGCAATTCATTACTCATAGAATCAGACCGAACTATATTGACTCATTATCTTTCCCTCATTGCCGTATCCCTAGTTTTTAGAATTGGTTTAAGAATATAATCAAGCACGGTTTTCCATCCTGTTAATATATCTACATCAACAATCATCCCTGGAATAATATCGAAACTCTGACCATGGCGAACAATATTATTTTTCTCTGTAACTAAACGAATTAAATAGAAGTCTTGTTGCTTTTCCGCATCATAAATAGTATCTGCACTGATGTGAATGAGATTGGCCTCCAGCCCACCATATATGGAAAAATCGTAGGCTGTCAGTTTGACCATCGCTTTCTGTCCAGGATGTAAAAAAGCTATGTCTGATGGTCTGATCTGCGCTTCGATAAGTAGGCGATCCTCTGTAGGGACAATATCGATCAAATCCATACCAGGACTTATAACGCCGCCAATCGTATTAATTTTAATTTGTTTTATCTTCCCTTTGACTGGTGAGTATATTTGAGTCCTGGCTACTCTGTCTTCCATTGACACCATAATTGCGGAAACTTGATCCAGGTCAACCTTTATCTCATTGTATTCTGCTAGCACCTCTGATCTATATTTGCTCCTGGTTTCCGAAATCATCTCCTTTACTTCCTGTAATTCTGACTCGAGGCGAGGAATTGAATATTGTGCGGTATCTAACTCGCCTTTCAAATCATTCTCCGTACCTTCCAGGCGAAGAATTTCGACTTGTGAAATTGCACCCGCGGCCACCAATGGCGCAGAAAGCTTGATCTCTTTGCGAACCAGTTTGAGGCCATTACTCAAATGCCCAATCTTTACACGTTGTTCGACGATTGCTTGCTGTTTCTGTTTAACTTTTTGATTCAGTATCTTAATCGTTGTTTTTTGTTGTGCCACCCTGGACTGATAAAGTTGGACAATGCGTTCGGTCAGGGCTGGATAATTTTTCAATACTTCATCCGGCATAACAATATCATGCTCTTCAATTTCTGCCAACAGTCGCGCCTGACTAGCTAATAATTCGTAGTACTTGAGTTTGTTTTCATATAGATTGCTGGAAAAATTGATATTATCAAGCCGCAATAATACTTGTCCCTTCTCTACCACGTCTCCTTCTTCTACATAAATTTCAGACAAGATCCCGCCTTCAAAATTTTGCACAGTTTGAATATGACTGGAAGGAATGACCTTTCCTGTGCCACGGGTCACTTCATCCAACATGGCGTACTTAGCCCAGTAAAAAGAGACGAAAATAAAGCTAACAATGAAGATGAGTAAAAGATGGTATCTAACTGGCACACCATACATGACAGCAGCATTGATATCGGACAGATATTTCCTGTCTTCTTCAGGTATATTTTTGTATTCTTCGGCTTGATGTGATGGCATGATTTTTCTAATTACACCCTGATCCTTCCCTTTTTCAGGGCTTCCATAACCTGCTCCTTCGGACCATCAGCAACGACGGTTTGATTCTCCATTACGATCAAACGATCCACCAAAGATAGTAATGATCCTTTCTGGGTGATGAGAATGAGAGTTTTATTTTCCAGAATTTCAGCAAAACGTCTTTTGAATGATTCCTCCGTACTGTTATCCATTGAATTCGTCGGCTCATCCATGATATAGATGTCTGGATTCAGCAACAATGCACGTGCCAGCACAACACTCTGCCGTTGGCCACCTGACAGGAACCCCCCCTTCTCTCCTACCTGTAAATCAAATCCTGCGGGATGTCTATTGGCAAAAACGGTGACACCAGCCAAATCTGCCGCCCTTATAGCAGCATCATCATCCGCATAACGTGATCCCATGACGATATTATCTTTCAAGCTCCCAGAGAACAAAGTAACGTCCTGGGGCACATAACCAATTTCACGCCTGAGCACAGTAGGATCTATTTGCTGCACATTAATCCCCTCATCAATGGTAACCATGCCCTCCTGAGCTCTGTATAACCCCAGGATGAGTTTTTCGATCGTACTTTTGCCAGCTCCAATACGTCCAATAATGCCTACATGCTCTCCTGCCTTAATTTGAAATGACACATTCTTTAGCGCCTGCATTTCCTGATCTGGATAGGTAAATGATACATTTTTAAACTCAATATTACCGAGCAATTGATTGCGATGCAGAAAGTTAGCTCCATGCTCCCTTTCCACTGGCAATGACATTATGTGATTAATTGATTGCATTGATTTCATGGCCTGTTTATATCGCAGAATAAGTGAAGTCACTTGAGTTACTGGAACCATGGCACGTCCGGTTAAAATTGTACAAGCGATTAAAGCTCCCATTGACAATTCATTTTCAGCAATTTTGTAAACACCATAAACAATGACCGCTATGGATGTCATTTTTATTAAGTAGTCCGTAAAGAACACCACCATTGAAGAATAAATCTTGGATTTCATCTTCAACTTGGATATTTCCTCGTTGTTGGCCTCCCATTCCCGTTGTACCTGCCCTTCTGCGTTCAGTGTTTTTAATGTTTCCAGATTATTTATTGATTCAAATAAAATGCCACTTTTCTTTGTGGAGTATTTAAACAACTTGTTAATTGTATTATTCAGCGGCACCTGGATAATCATTGGGCCAATGATGGCAATAGGTAGTACGGTCAGTGGGATAAAGGCCAAGTCACCACCAATTAACCAGATCACAGCAATGAAAATAAACAAAAACGGTAAATCCACCAATGTTATTATCGATGCAGATGTTATGAAATCCCGTAATGACTCAAACTCCTGCACGTGGCTAGCCATTTCACCAACAGAGGCTGGACGGGCTTCCATCCTGATCCCCATGATTTTTTCAAATATATTTGCAGATATAATAATATCTGCTTTTTTACTGGCGGCATCTATAAAATATCCACGTAAGGCACGTAGGATAAAATCAAAGATAAATACTATAGCCACACCGATAGCCATTACCCATAGTGTCTCAATAGCACGGTTTGGCACCACACGATCATAGACATTCATAATGAATAGCGATGAAGCCAGGGCAAAAATATTGATAAACAGGGAAGCAACAAGCACCTCAACGTATAGGGGCCAAGACTTAAAAATAACATCCCAGAACCAATGTTTGAAACGCAATGAGATTTTGCTACTCGCCTCCCGGTCAAACTTATAGGTTTTCTGCACAAAAAAGGCTTGGCCAATATAATCTTTTTCTAACTCCTCAAGAGTCACCAGTTTTTGTCCTTCTCTGGATTCCGGCACCATGATCTTGAAATTATTACCTTCGCGGCCAAGCAAGACACAGGCCTGATTTTCTTTTAATAACAGGACTGCAGGTAATATCAGATTGGATATTTTTTCTAACGGGCGCCTTACCAGTCCTGCGGACAGACCTGCACGCTCAGCTGCGCGGGGAAAATATTCAGCGGTCAGATAATTGTTGTCCAATGGTAACCCTGCGATCAGGGCATCTGGACTCTTTGGTACATGTATTACTTTGCAAAGCGCAGTCAATGCACTCAGTAATGGATCATCACGTTCTAATGGCATACATTTATCTTTCTATTATTTATGCGGCTTTTGATATTTCCAGCTCAAGTTCAGCTTAACATCCTGTTCCTTTTGATCGATAATCTTAATTTAACAGAATTGTCCAATATTTCCATAACCATGAGGGGGGATTATGCCTTACGTATTAAGAGATGGAAATGGCAAAATAGAGTCTTTTCATAAGGGTGCGCCTTCTCCTGAGGCTGAACTCATGGGCTACGAAAACTATCAGGAGATTATAGAATTTTTAAGGGAAACAGATTCAGTGGATGAATTACAAGAAGTCCTGTTATCTTCTGACTTGAATTTCATCCGTGTGCTGGAAGACTTAGTCGATCTGCTGTGCAAAAATCATGTCATCGCGTTTACAGATTTACCAGATATTGCGCAAAATAAATTAACATGTAGAAAGAATATTCGTGCGGGTATAGAAGGAATCGAAAACCTGATTTCGGATGAGGACGGCAGTATTTTTTAGGACTACAAACCTGCGGCCATCTTGTTATTTAAATCTGTCCATAATGAAATACGATCGGCGCCCCCTGCTTTTTTACCCAAACCACGTTGTTTAGCTAACCAAAGACCAGTACCATTAAAACTGTAGACCGGTAATAAATCCTTGCGCTTGTCCGCGGGCTCAATGGCTGGATTAATATTATCCAGCACCAATGGGATTGTCCCGGGTTCAGAAAAATATGTCACGACCATGTGTGCCTGATTATAGACCAGTGCCTTAACGTAGGTGATTCTTAGTTTATCATTCGGCACACCAAGTTCTAACAGGGAAAAATACTTAGCAATGGAAAAATCCTCGCAATCCCCTGCACCCGTACCAATAAACTCAAAAGGAGTTGCCCAGTAATCATTTTTTTTCCAATGCGAAATATCATCTATGAACTTGAGCCTGCGATTAAAAAAATTATTCACTGCTATCAGCTTTTCCATCTCACTGTCCCCTTTTGAGACCTGCAATAACTCACGCCACTGTCTGAGTTGTTCTGCAGGTTCAGATCCGTATTTCTGTTCAAATTTCTGGATGACAGAATCACTCAGGTCAATCCCAGCTCGGACCGTTACGGGCATCAATAAAACAGCTATTAGGAAACAGACTAAGTAGTGAGAGTAAGACCTGATCATGTGAGCATTTTGTCTACCTACAATTTTTTGCTGGCACCATAGATTCCGATTGATTTCAGCGCCTCGAAATCATCATGCCCTTCAACTCCTTCTGCAATCACCTTTGTGTCCAGTAAATCACCCACTTCTCTCATTGCCTCAACAAACTGCTGCTTGCTAGCGTCCTGGCTAATCCCCGCTGTTAACTCTCTAGCAAGCCTCAAGTAATCAAGATTAAAATGGTTCACCTGTTCCAGTGTAATAAATATGGATTCATAGCGTTTCATCATGATCTTTGCACCAATGTCATGTACAAACAACGTAAACTTGTCAAATGAATCCAGATCCTTCGATGCAGAATAGGCAGTTATGCTAAACACCAACCGATTAACCAAAGTTTGATGCTCTTTCAAAAAGTCGTCCAACCACTCAACGAATTGAGTATTTCTAATGGAGGACATGGACAGGTTTATACTGACAGGGTGTTGAATATTTCTTTCAGTGATTTCACGGATCACTGTCCGGATAATGCCTTTATCAACATCAGTAATGCTGCCGTATTTTTCTGCAATTGAAATGAATGCGCCAATTTGGACAGTTTCCTCTCCATCCATGATTTTGGCAAAGATTTCTTCCATTACGATTTCCTTTTCATCCTGTAAATTAAGTGTCTTGCCTACAAATGTAATTTCGTAGCTTTGTTCTTTAATCACACGCTCAAGCAACCGTTTCCATTCCTCTGTATCACGCGTCCTCTCATCGCTCTCATAAATTACATACGCATTGCCGCCAATCAGATGGGCTTTATCATACGCTTCAGAGGCTGAAGATAGAATCTCAGCTATTGAACTGCCAATATCGAACGGCACGATACCGATATGGACCAAATCAGATCTCTGGTACTTCTCCCCCAGTATGGTTATTTTCTGACGCAGCTTGTTCCCAAGAACTTCTATTTCATTTTTGGACATAGATTCGGCAATTATGGCGAATTCAGAACCATAAAATCTATAAATAGAGATATCATGATCTAGGAGCTCGATAGATTTTTCCAGTACCTTGGCAAATTCTTTCAGGAAGTTGTCAATTACGTCACGTCCCTTCTCTTTTGAAAAGTCCCCAAGGTTATCAATCCTAATGAAAAACACATACCCTTCTGCATGAGAGATAAACTTGTTTTTCATGTCGCTATCAAAGCAACTTTTATTCTTTAGTTTGGTGAGTTTATCCAGTTGCAATTGTTTTCCGGATTTGCTTAACTTTTCATTCAGGTTTTCTATCATCTGCCTAATCTTGTTAGACATATAATTCATTGAAAGCGTAACATTCTTGATCTCAGTTGTTATAGGGATCTGCTTGATGGTATTAAAAATACCATTGGCAATATCTTTTGCCTGTTGCTCAATCATCTTTAGGGGAGTCAAAATAGATCGCAATAGAAAAGCTATCAGTACATAAAAAAAGATATATACAAATGATGAATAGAGTAATGCCTCTTTCGCTTGTTGATATAGTTTTAAATAGGCATACCCCGGGTTGATCGTTACAAACAACTCTCCGGCAATGATCCAGCCGGAACTGATTTCAGTCGCTGCAATAGCTGTTTCCATAGGTAGCATTCTTACAAACCATTCCGGGACTTCAGCAAAACTATCTAGGTTTTCAATATTGACCCATTCTTCACCTTTGGCATTCACTAACCTGATTTGTCTATAATAGCCAGCATCGAAAATGGTATTAATCATGGTAAGCAGCAGGGGATCATTTTCTCCCACCAGCATATGAGGACTCAATGATAAGCCTAGTGAAGTTGCTGTATCCTGTGCGTGCACCACTGCTTCTATCTCAAGATAACTCCTAGTGTTATTAATACTCGTGATGAAATTGACCGTAAAAATAACTATAAAAATGGCAGCAATCAGGATACATAGTTGTTTAAACAGGGACATAGAGGATCCTCGGCCTGCAGTAAATTTTGTTCGGCCATACTAGCATTAACTCGCATTTCGAAACCAGCCATTCCGAAAAATCATATCTTATAGAACAAGCCATTAATGCAACATTAGGGAAACTCCCGACTAATCCCTATCTCCTGACTTGATATCCCTCCCATACAAAACGTCATTAATACCGAGACTGCGCTAGAAGGTAATCCCCCCAGAAAACAAAGGTGCTCAAAAGTAGAATTTTCCAATATAGTTTTGAGAAGGAGAATTCATAATGAAGAAGAGTAGATATAGCGAAAGTCAGATCATCAGTATCCTTAAGCAAGCGGAGAATGGCGTAGCCGTTACTGAGTTATGTCGTAAACACGGCATCAGCGATGCGAGTTTTTATAACTGGCGATCTAAATACGCAGGCATGGACGTTTCGATGATGAAACGCATGAAAGAGCTGGAAGAAGAAAATCGATGTTTAAAGAAGATGTACGCAGAGGAGCGGCTGAAATCCGAGATTGTCCAGGAGGCGCTTGAAAAAAAGTGGTGAAGCCATCTCGACGTAAAGAGATGGCGCAGCAAGCAGTAAAACAACGAGAAGTCTCTATCCGTTTAGCCTGTGAGGCTTTTACCATCAGTGAGACCTGCTATCGTTATCAGGCAAGGTCGTCTGGTGATAATGCGTTCATAGCAAATTGGCTACTTCGTCTGACGACCACCCACCGTACCTGGGGCTTTGGTCTGTGCTTTTTATATCTACGCAATGTGAAAGGCTATGGCTACAATCACAAGCGTGTGTACCGTATTTATCGAGAACTGGAGTTGAATCTGCGCATCAAACCGAAACGACGTCTCAAACGAGACAAGCCTGAGGTGTTGGCGGTACCGCGAAAAATCAATATCATGTGGTCGATGGATTTTATGCACGATAGTCTGAGCGATGGTCTCAGCTTCCGCACCTTCAATGTGATCGATGACTACAACCGTGAAGGCTTAGGGATTGAAGTTGATTTATCCTTGCCAGCCTTGCGTGTCATCCGAACCCTTGAGCGGATCATTGAATGGCGAGGCAAACCTGAGTCTATTCGGTGTGACAATGGCCCAGAATATATCAGCCAACAACTAATGGACTGGGCACACAGACAGAAGATACAGCTACGCTATATTCAACCAGGCAAATCGCAGCAGAATGCATACATTGAAAGATACAATCGAACGGTGAGGCATGAGTGGCTAAATCAACACCTATTTGAAAGTATTGTCCATGCACAGGAAACGGCAACACAATGGCTTTGGTTGTACAATAACGAACGACCCAATATGGCGATAGGGGGGATCACCCCCTATAAGAAATTACATGAAGCAGCATAACCTCTACTTTTAAATGCCATTTATTAATGGGGGGATTACCCTCTCTATTAGTTTAATCTCTAATCAGTGATTAGCTTGCTCGCTACTATCCTACCCCATCATCTGGGACAAGAATTACTCCATTTAAGATTAATGATTCTACTGTTGCTCCATCTGCTACAGCAGAACCACTTAGTACGATCTCCTGACTTTCCCCAGGATTTGTATCTGGTTGCTTAATAGTAATTGTTGAGTCACCATTGTTTGAATCATAACTAATCTCCAGCCAATCATTAATAGACTGACCAGAAGTCAAGTCAATGATATCCCTAAGATCCAGGACATCGGTACCTTCTTCAAAATCCGTAATCGTATCGACTGCACCTGATTCAAAGACATTAAAGTCAAAGACATCTGCGCCTGTCCCGCCTGTCATGGTGTCATCGCCGGTACCGCCGACCAGAACATCGTTGCCTTCACCACCTGAGAGTAAATCATCATCACCCAGTCCGAACAACAGATTATCTTCTTCATCTCCTATAAGAGTATCGCTGCTATCAGTACCTGTCCTGACATCTTCTGGAACAAACAGGGTAATATCAACAGTGCCGTTAGTAGTGTCACCATCAGCATCCGCACCTTCGATGTCAAAACTCAGCTGGACAGGATCACCGAAGTCATCCTCACCGTAGGAGAAGGCACCCAGCTTGAATTCATTAGAGCCAGCTGCGGCATCTATTTGGACTGCACCGAATTCCTCGCCTACATCAGTACTGAGCTGATACGACCAGCCTTGTTGCAGGCCATTAACAGTAACACTACCGTTATCATGCACTTCTACCGTGTAATCAACTCCTTGCACCAATGTAGTAGTCCCATTAAAAACCTTGATATTGTCTCCATCAAGATCTACTAATCTGTTGTCCTGTTCAGTGGCTGAAGTCTTTATATCACTAAGGTATAGCGTTTGACTTGGATCGGGTATAGCCATAAGCGAAATGGCAGATATCGTGATATTCGCTGTTCCAGTAGACCCTTTAACAAATGTAATATCCTGCCTAAACACATTAAGTGGATTGTAGTCGGTAAAGTTGAACTGATCATCTGACGTGCCGCCACTATTTTCTATCAATGCAGCATCATCTACAAAATCATAGCGAATGCCTTCACCAACTTCGAAGCTATTCCCACTGCCGATACCAATGTCAGTGGCGTTAGAATTTATTGACGTACCCGATACGGTGGACATGATAACATCCTGGCCTGAACCATCATCATTGCTATCAGGCGCCAAATCCAGCAGGATTTTGAAGGGGACATTGCCCCCACCTATACCCGACAGATCAGCCGCAACCGTCTGGGTACCGTTGTTGACATTTTCTGACATAAAGGTAAATTCAGCTGTCCCGTTACTGCCATCAATTACAATATGGAAACCTTCAGTAACCTGAGCACCAGATCCATCTACGGTCCAGGCCTCTATCACATTAGCTCCTGAACCTTCGAAGAGGTACAGTTGATCTCCATTCAGTGTGAGCATATTCCCTGCCTCATCTGCTGCTTCCACAAGTCCCAAAACTCCCAGTGCTGGATCGGAAACTTGCTCGGTGAACTCAACAGTAGCAACCCCATCAGCGCCCGCAATGAAGTTCAGCTCAATTTCTATATCGTTGTTGACATCACTAGCATTAACTGCATAGATATGGCTGGTGTAGATACCCAACGGTACATCATCTACAATCTCAACCGTCAGGGTACCATTGGCAGCATCACCATCTACATCAGTCAATGCAACAGCGAAATTTTCAAGTACGGTATTTTCACCATCACCTGTCGCATGTGTGTCCGTACTGTCATTCAGCGTATAACTGTAACTTACCTCACCCGTGACTGCGTTATAGCCTGTAATAGTCAAGGTATTACCCAGTGGGGTCGTTGTGGATTCGCCGTCTCCCTGATAGACACCAGCAATAATTACGTTAATACCACCAACAGTCAGATCCCCTACACCATCAAGTGCAGTAATTGTAAACGTATCCGTATCAGTGGTGGATTCTTTACTGGTATCTGTACCATCTGGTAAATCATCCTCATCAACTGACGCATCAATCGTATCCAGACCAGTTATGAATGCAGCATCATTAACATCAACCAAAGTAGCACCTGTAGTTAACAAGTTTTCGTACTCATTACCTCCAGATACAATTCCATCAATACTATTTGCAAAATCATCCAGACCGGCAATTTCACCTTCAGTAAGTACTTGTGTAACAGAACCATTTGTGTCCCCAGCCTGAATGGTAATCTGCTGACCATCCGCTAAATTAAAAATCAGGTCTGTATCCGGATCTACACTGCCAGGACCACCTGTAAGTTCAATCGTGTAAGTAATACTGCCCCCAGTTCGAGATATGTCGGAAACATCAGCCGTTAGGGTTGCTGTGACTGTATCTATCACATCGGTAATCTGCGCCGTCGCACTGGCACCGCTGAAGTCAATCGCTTCCAAGTTGCCACCGGTCACACCCGTCACCGTCGCCGTGACGCTCTCCGGATCAATATAAACATCCGGATCGGCGGTATCGACGACCAGGGTTCCGGTCGTCTCGCCTGCAGCAATCACAATGTCACCCAAATCAGTGACCACCGTGACCTCCGTCTCGCCGGCATTCGACAGCGTCGCCGTGAACGTGACGCTGGCATCGTTCTCGGTCACATTACTGGTCGTCAGACTGACCGTCGTGGTGTCTATCGTGTCATTGACCGTCACCGTGGCCGTGTCAGTAGTAATAAGATTCTCGAAGTTACCGCCGCTGGTGCTGTCAATAGCGACCTGGTAGCTCTCGCCGTCCACATGGACGTCATCGCCCTGGATGGAAAAGAGAGTCGAAGTC
>SMVB01201341.1_pt1 | contig 16571 bp, 19 predicted proteins | sample 2456461 | NCBI WGS metagenome assembly SMVB01 (sample SAMN11095934, study PRJNA526329) | marine sediment metagenome | biome: Marine sediment; feature: Surficial sediment; material: Deep marine sediment; isolation source: Hadal surficial sediment | place: Pacific Ocean | collected 2014-05 | depth...
AAAGTCAAAGTGCTGCGCTACACCGATGGCACCCTGTCGATTCAGCACGGCCCCAGGGAGCTGGCCAGGTATGATGCACAAGGCCAGGAAATATCAGATGAACTACTGGCTGCAGCTTAATGTCCGCGGCTCAATCAGTAGGGCTGGAAGACAGCTCAAAAAGCCTTCCAGCAATCAAACCAAAAGTGGACAATCTATTTGCTACAGAACCGGACATTTCTATTTGTTGCTAACAGCCATGATTTGTGCAAGGAGGAACAAGATGGCCGGATGAACTCTACTTTGCCCGCCGGGGATTCCCCGGCATATTTACTTCATTGTTTCAAATCGAGGTTGCGGTAGGCCAGCGCCTCGCTGAGGTGGTCGGTGGTGAGCGCTGTAGCCCCCGCCAGATCCGCAATGGTCCTCGCCACTCGCAACGTGCGATGCAAGCCCCGGGCGGATAGCTTCATCTTCTCCATTGCCGATTCCAAAAACCGTTTTTCCGATTTTTCGAGTGGACAGAACTTTGCCAGCGCCGAACCCGTCAGCAGGGCATTGGCGCAGCCCTGCCGATGGCTCTGTAGGGCATTAGCCCGCTCTACTCTCGCCCGCACTGCGGCCGAGCTTTCTGATTTTACGTTTTCGTTCAATAAATCCGCGGCGGGTATCCGGGTCATTGCCACCGACAGGTCAATACGGTCCAGCAGCGGGCCGGATATGCGTTGGCGATAGCGCAGTATTTGGTCTCGGGTGCAGCGACAGTTTTGTTCGAGGTCGCCATCGAAGCCGCAGGGGCAGGGGTTCATCGCCGCCACCAGTTGAAAGCGCGCGGGATAGGTGATTTTGTGATTGGCCCGGGAGATCGTCACTTCGCCGGATTCCATGGGCTCTCGCAATGCCTCCAAAGTGTGTCGGGTGAATTCGGGTAATTCATCGAGAAACAGGACACCGCCGTGGGCCAGTGAAACCTCCCCGGGCCGGGGTTTACTACCACCGCCCGTGAGTGCGGCGGGGGTGGCGTTGTGGTGCGGGTTGCGGAACGGTCGGTTGAAAAAAGCGCCGCCGTCGGTGCTGTCGTAAAAGCTGCGCAGCGCCAGCCCGGTCAAGGCATCCTCTGGCGACGGTGGCGGTAAAATACCGGGTAAACGACTGGCCAATAGCGTCTTGCCGGTACCGGGGGGACCGAAAAGCAGCAGGTTATGACCGCCGCTAGCCGCGATCTCCAGTGCCCGCCGGGCGAGTTCCTGGCCGACCACCACGTCGAGGTCCGGGTATTGCTGCTCCGGAGCTTGTGCAGTGGCGCCAGCGGGTGCAATGGGCTCGCTGCCATTCAGGTGTGCGCACAGGGTCAGCAGGTCCTCGGCGGGAATGATAGTGCTGGCGGGGGTATGTGCCGCCAGCGGGGCGCAGGCGGCGGGTACCACCAGTTTGCGTTGCTGGTCGGTGGCCGCGCGGGCCGCCGGTATGACGCCCGGAATCGCACGCAGGGTGCCGTCCAGCGCCAATTCGCCAAGAAATTCGTGGTCGTTGAAGTGCCCCTGGGGTAGCTGATTTGATGCGGCCAGTATGCCCAACGCAATGGGTAAATCGAAGCGCCCGCCCTCCTTGGGCAGGTCGGCGGGTGACAGGTTTATCGTTATACGGCGGTCGGGGAAGTCGAAATAGGAGTTGAGCAGGGCGCTGCGCACACGATCTTTACTCTCGCGTACCGCGGTCTCAGGCATGCCGACAATATGAAACGCGGGGAGGCCGTTGGACAGGTGCGTCTCAACTCGAACCAGTGGTGCTTGTATGCCGGCCACTGCCCGGCTGTAGATAACAGATAGTTCCATGGCGCTCTCATCCTTGAGTGCTGGGTCGCGTTATTTCTGTGCGGTCAGGGCTTCCAGTTCCCGGGATAATTCTTCAAGTTCTGCTTCCAGGGTCAACACTTGGCCGCGGGTGCGTTTGAGGATTTCGGCCTGCGAGTCGAACTCGTCCCGATTGACCACATCCAGTTTGGCCAGAGCCGATTGCACGAGAGTCCTCAAGTTCTTGTCGACTTCTCCCTTCAGGCCCTTGTCTCCCAAGACACCGGATATTTGTTGTAGGACGTCACCCAGGGGCGGTGGTTTGAATGGCATTGTGCTCTACCTGTAGTTGATGATTGCCTTGAGAGTCGTAGCATCTGACCCACAGCCTGAATTCTAATGGAATTGCCCGCCCAAGCACAGATCATCGCAGTGCTTTATATTGGTGCGAGGCACTATATTGGTGCGTATTCGGTGAGCCAATTGGGCGCGCAGGGTGGCATTGATACCTTCATAATATCTCTATCTAATTGATAATTAACAGGTTTACTCATACTGGCACGGGGAGTGCAGCGTTGAATGGGCAAGCCTTTAATTTTGCATCCGACGTACCCGTAGAAGGTACTCGTGATCCAACTTGTTAACCAATGGAGATATAGAACAATGAAAAAATTATTAGCCTCAAGTGCAATTGCCGTAGTCGCTGCAGCCGGTTTTGCTGCCCCTGCGATGGCGGATCTGTCGGCCAACGTCGGCTTTGCATCTGAATACTACTATCGTGGCATTTTGCAAAAAAGCTCCTCTGCCAGCGCGGGGCTCGATTTCGAAGCGGGCGGCTTTTACGTAGGCACCTGGGCGGCCGACGTAGGTGATGGTCTTGAAACCGACGTGTACGGCGGTTACAACCTCGAGTTGGGTGAGTTCACCGTCAGCGCCGGGTTCACGGGTTACTACTATAGCGGTGACTTCGATGAGACTTACGAGGAAATTAATCTGTCGGCCGGTTGGAGTTTCTTGAGCGTCGGCTACAGCGTTGGCGAGTGGGACGGCGATGGTGGCCAGGACTACGATTTCTTCGAAATTACCGCTGAGCACAACGGTTTTTATGGCAAGTACGGCACCTTTGGCAAGGACTTCGATGGCGATTACTTCGAAGTGGGCTATGGCACTGAGGTTGGCGGTTTCGATCTGGGCATAGCGGGCATCTTCAGCAGCAAAGAGCTGTCCGACCAGGACGGCAGCAGTGAAGCGCTCATTTTCACCATCGGTAAATCTTTTGATCTTTAACCGCTGAATAGCGCCCTGGCCGGCCAGTCATGTTACCCGCGATTGACCGGCCGGGACCGTCGGAGTCGATTAAAGACTCCGCACAAGACAAATAAATACCAGGAGAAAGCAATGAAACTGATCACGGCTATTGTTAAACCATTCAAATTGGACGATGTGCGCGAGGCATTGTCTGACATTGGCGTTCAGGGCATCACCGTAACCGAGGTAAAAGGTTTTGGTCGCCAGAAAGGGCATACCGAGTTGTATCGCGGTGCGGAATACGTGGTCGACTTTTTGCCCAAGGTAAAAATCGAAGTCGCTGTGGCCGCAGCGCTTGCCGACCAGACTATCGAGTCGATCATCAAGGCGGCTAACACCGGAAAAATTGGCGATGGCAAGGTGTTTGTTTCCTCGCTGGAACAGGTCATCCGGATTCGCACCGGTGAGACCGGCGAAGAAGCCATCTAAATCGAAATCCTCGAGATTCAATAACAGAGAGTTATTCCCATGGAAAACGACATAGTTCAAATACAGGACGGCATTTTTCAACTTCAGTACGCCCTGGACACATTTTATTTCTTGATTTGCGGTGCCTTCGTCATGTGGATGGCGGCCGGCTTCTCAATGCTGGAAGCAGGCCTGGTCCGCTCCAAGAACACCGTTGAAATCTTGACCAAAAACGTCGCGCTGTATGCGATTTCCTGCATTATGTATATGGTGTGCGGCTACGCAATCATGTACGGCGGCGATATCCTGTTATCCACCATTACCGGCGACGGTGTGGCAGGTGCTGAAGATCCCGCTACCTATGCACCCTCGGCTGACTTCTTCTTCCAGGTGGTCTTCGTAGCGACCGCGATGTCAATCGTCTCCGGTGCGGTGGCCGAGCGTATGAAGCTCTGGGCATTCCTGGTATTTGCCGTTGTGATGACCGGCTTCATATACCCCATGGAAGGTAGCTGGACCTGGAACGGCGAAGCGGTCTTTGGCATGTACACCCTGGGTGACCTCGGATTCTCCGACTTCGCCGGTTCCGGTATCGTACACATGGCGGGCGGCGCTGCGGCCTTGGCCGGTGTATTGCTGTTGGGTGCACGCAAGGGAAAATATGGCGCCGATGGCTCCATTAACGCAATCCCCGGTGCCAACCTGCCCATTGCGACCCTCGGTATGTTCATCCTGTGGATGGGTTGGTTCGGCTTTAACGGTGGTTCAGTACTGGCAACCGCCAGTGTTGAATCGGCAAATCTGGTTGCCATTGTGTTCATGAACACCAACGCCGCGGCGGCCGGTGGCCTGATTGCCGCACTGCTGACCGCCCGCGCCCTGTTCGGCAAAGCTGACCTCACCATGGCTTTGAACGGCGCACTGGCCGGTCTGGTTGCCATTACCGCCGGACCCGATACGCCGACGGCGCTGCAGGCCACCTTGTTTGGTGCGGTCGGCGGTGTTCTGGTGGTATTTTCAATCCTGACGTTGGATAAATTGAAGATCGACGATCCCGTTGGTGCGATTTCTGTCCACGGCGTGGTGGGTTTCCTGGGCCTGATGCTGGTGCCTTTGACTAACGACGGTGTCTCTTTTAGCGGGCAGCTGATCGGCGCTGCAACCATCTTCGGCTGGGTGTTTGGCGCGAGTTTCATTACCTGGAGCATCATCAAGGCTGTCATGGGTATTCGCGTCAGCGAAGAGGAAGAATACGCAGGTGTCGACCTCTCCGAATGCGGCATGGAAGCTTATCCCGAGTTTGTGATTCGATGAGATAGCGCACATTTCGCACTTGATAGGGGCCTTCGGGCCCCTTTTTTATTGGGGACGGATTTATTTATTTTGGTCGACGCGCGGGGTACACTAGCGGCCTGTTCTATTTTGGAGCTTAACGACGATGAAACTGGTTACTGCCATTATCAAGCCATTCAAGATGGATGACGTGCGCGCGGCGTTGTCTGATATTGGTGTTCAAGGAATAACCGTCACCGAAGTGAAGGGCTTTGGCCGGCAGCGTGGGCACACCGAGTTGTATCGTGGGGCCGAGTACGTCGTGGATTTCCTGCCCAAGCTAAAGCTCGAGATCGCAGTGGGTGATGCGCAAGTGGACGCTACCATTGATGCCATAATCCAGGCCGCTAATACCGGCAAGATCGGTGACGGCAAGATCTTCATCTCCTCGCTCGAACAGGTCATACGGATTCGCACCGGCGAAACTGGCGAAGACGCTATTTAGGCGTTCATAAAAATCAAACTGAAAGGAACTACCATGATGCATAAGACATTACTGGGTGCAGCCCTGATCGCAATGACACTGACCCTTAGCGCCTGCGGCGGTAGCACCACAACCGTCAAGCAAACTGAGACCCAGGGGCAGCAATTGATGGACCTGAAAGAGGCCTATGACAAGGGTGTCATCAATGAAAAAGAATACAACTCGACCAAGAAGCAAATTCTGAAGAACAAGTAAGTCCTCTATAAGAGCCGGGCGATCCCCGGCTCTTTAGTCACCACCATCGATAATTCTGGCAATTGCGCCGGGCAGTTGGGATAAGTTGTCGATCTCCTGGTCGGCTCGCTGCCCTCCCGGCCAGGCCATCTCGCTGGTGTTCATCCACACGGTATGCATACCCACGCCCTGGGCTCCCGCCACGTCGTGCTCCGGACTATCCCCAACATGAACAATTTGCGCCGCCAGTACACCCGCGTGTGCCAGGGCGGCATGAAACATATCCGGGGCCGGTTTGCTGACGCCGATGTCCTCGGCCAGAAAAGCGAAATCAAAGTATTCAGCGGCATCGGTCTTGTAGATGTCGGCATTGCCATTGGTCAGTGCACCCAGGGTGTAACGGGTCGCCAATTCCTCCAGTACCACCAGGGCTTCCTCGTATAGCACCACGGCATGGCGCTGCTCCAGGAAAATATCGAAAGCCGCTTGTGCGCCCTGCCGTGCCTGATCCTCGGCGTAGTCCGCCGCCAGTTGCAATTCGTAGAGCAGCTGTGTTCGCAATTTACTGATTTGATGGGCCAGGTGGGGGTGGCGTTTCCACACGGATTTTTTAAATTCCCACAAATCTTCGTGGCTATAGTTCTCTATCGTGCCGGGGCGGTGTTCCAATAGCCATTCGCGCTGGGCTTTCTCTGCGCGTAGCAGAGCTGGCTCGACATCCCACAGGGTGTTATCCAGATCGAAGGTGACAACCTTTATTACCGGGCCAGCAGGCATATCAGTCTTTTTTACGCCGTTTTGCTCGCGGGTGTGACGCGTCGTACACCTTGGCCAGATGTTGGAAATCCAGGTGCGTATAAATCTGGGTGGTTGAGATGTTGGCGTGCCCCAACAACTCCTGCACCGCCCGTAGATCGCCGCTGGACTCGAGCATATGACTGGCGAATGAATGGCGTAGCATATGGGGGTGTACGTCCTGGTGCATGCCCGCCTTTCGCCCTCGCAACTTGAGCCGGGCCTGGATGTTGCGAACGCTGATTCGGGTACCCCGGCTGCTGGTGAATAAGGCGGCCCCGGATTCATGGGCCTTCATCCTGGGCTTAACTGCCAGCCATCGGTCGATGGCCTCCAGGGCTACCGATCCCACCGGTACGGTGCGGGTTTTGTTGCCTTTGCCGGTCACGGTGATGAGCGCAGAGCCCTTGTCAATATCGTCGGTATTCACCGCCACCAGCTCCGCCAGCCTGAGCCCGGAGGAATAGAAAAGTTCGGCGATGGCGCGATCTCGCACCGCTAGGGTGGATTTATCGGTGCAAGACAGGTATTTGTTGAGCTGGTCCGCGTCCAGGGTCTTGGGTAGCTTGCGTGGCTGGCGCGGCGCCTGTACCGAGGTGGCCGGGTTGTGCAGTTGGCCGTGTATCCGGCCCAGGTAGTTAAAAAACGAGCGAATAGCTGACAGGCTGCGCTGAATACTGCTGCCCGCCAGGCCGCGGCGGTGTAACTGCGCCGCCCATTGACGAATGTCGCTCTCGGCAATGCGCCCCGGTGCGTGAAGTTCTTTCCCCTGGCAGTAGGCGATCAGTGACCTGAGGTCGCGTCGGTAATTTGTCAGAGTATGAGGCGAGAGCTGCCGAACATCTCTCAGATAAGTGAGGAATTGCCCGGCCGACTGTTCCAGTTCGGAAGAGCCTAATTCGGGCTCGGCCATAATTGTATCGCTAGGCCTGCTCGAACCGCGGTAGTAGTCGTACCACCACGTCGGCAATTTGGCTCAGAAACAGCGTCCCCACGGTATTGTTGTAACGGCTGGCATCAGAGCTGCCGACGGCGACCAGACCCAGTTTGGCTTCACCGTCCAGAGGAATCATGGCCGCAGAGCCTATTTCGCCCGCATCTGGAAACAGATAGCCAAGTTCGTTTTTGCGCAGGGCACCGCACACGGGTTTGCCGCCCTTCAGGAGCGCGCCAATTTTTCCCCGGGCATAATCCGCGGACTCCACTCGGCAATCGCCGCTCATATCGCCGTATTCACCAAACAGGATTAAACTGGCGTGCTCGACCTCGAAATCCGTCGCCATGGAGTGCGCGAAAGCGCTGTGCAGGGCGTGCACCGAATCGGCCTCCAGTAAATTCAAAACCAGTTGGCGCGTTTTTTCAAATAGTGTGTCATTGTCGCGGGCGTTGTTGGTCAGCGCCTTCAGGCGGTGGCGCATTTCTACATTTTTCTCGCGCAACACCGACACTTGTTTTTCAACCAGCGAGACAGCGCTGCCGGAGGCGTGGGGAACATGCAGACAATCCAGCATATCCGGGTTTCGCTGGAGGAAATCGGCATTGTCCAGGAGGTAATTTCTTACCATCTCATCATCCAGCGCTGTTTGCGTGCTTACTGCTGTCTGCTTTTTGTTACCTGACATTATTGCCCTCTTTTTATTGTGAACGCGTTTATGGCTTGAACGTTAGATATAGATGCTGCCTTCAAACACAACAGCGGTGGGGCCGGTCATTATTACCGGCTCTCCCTCACCGGCCCAGCTTACCGTTAGCTTACCCCCCGGCAGGTTAACTGTCACGGTATCGTGCAGCCAGCCACGGCCTATGCCGTAAACCACAGCCGCGCAGGCGCCGGTGCCACAGGCCAGGGTTTCACCCACGCCGCGTTCATACACCCGCAGATTTATCTCGGTGTTGGAGACGATCTGCATAAAACCCGTGTTGGTGCGCTGGGGAAAATCTTCGTGTGATTCGACCAGCGGCCCAAGCTCCTCCACCTTGGCGGAACCCACCTGATCCACTCGCAGCACTGCGTGCGGATTACCCATGGACACCGCCCCAATCTCCAGGGTTTGTCCCGCCACATCAAGTTGGTAAAAGTGGCTACGATCACCTGCTGTATAGGGAATATTCGCAGGTTCGAGTATTGGCGCGCCCATGTTAACTTCCACCTGGTGCTTGTCGCGCACGCGAAGCTCCAGTACACCCCCGGCGGTTTCCACACTGATAATGCGCTTGCGGGTCAGTCTTTTATCGCGCACAAACCGGGCAAAGCAACGCGCACCGTTGCCACATTGTTCAACTTCTTCACCGTCTGCATTGTAGATGCGATAGCGGAAGTCCACATCCGGCGTGCGCGGTGCCTCTACCACTAACACCTGATCACAACCGATCCCCAGACGCCTGTCCGCCAATTTGCGGATGTGCCTGGCTCGCAAGTCGCAGTGCTGGGAGATCAGGTCGATGACCACGAAGTCATTGCCCGCGCCGTGCATTTTGGTGAATGTGAGTTGCATGATCTGCGCTGTCCGTTTTCCCGCTACTGCCGCAGCCCTCAATCGGGCAGGGCGCTCTCCGTGCCGATGATATCAGCAATTGACTCTCTTGCACGGGCCAGATGGCTGCGCCTGCCATCCACAATCACTTCCGGGGCTCGGCCGCGACTGTTGTAATTGGAGCTCATGGTAAAGCCGTAGGCGCCGGCGCCAAATATCGCCAGTAGGTCACCTACTGCGGGCGCCAGTTGGCGATCCTTGCCCAAAAAATCCGCCGTTTCACACACCGGGCCGACGATATCCCAGCGCGCCAGATCTCTGTCCGGCGACTGCTTCACCGGCTTGATATCCAGCCAGGCCTGATACAGCGCCGGGCGGATCATGTCGTTCATGGCGGCATCCACGATGGCGAAATTGTGCTCGGGAGTAGATTTCAGATATTCGACCGATGTAACCAGCAGGCCCGCATTGCCTGCGATGGAGCGCCCCGGCTCGAACACCAATTGCAAATCTCGCTCCGCGGTCACGGCGCGAATGGCGGCGATAAATTCCGCGATGGACGGCGGCTCCTCATCCCGATAGCGCACCCCCAGGCCGCCCCCCATATCGAGGTGACGGATATCAATCCCGTACTCCTTCAGCTCGTCGATCAAGGCTAACAGGCGGTGCAAGGCGTCGATAAATGGGGTAATTTCGGTCAGTTGAGAGCCGATATGGCAGTCCATGCCCACCACTGCCACGTTGGGCAGCTCGGCAGCCCGCCGATACACCAGCAAGGCCTCATCGACGGTGACGCCAAACTTATTTTCCCGCAGTCCGGTGGAGATATAGGGGTGTGTTTTGGCGTCCACGTCCGGATTCACCCGAACCGATACCGGCGCCACCAGGCCCAGCTCTCCAGCGACCCGATTGAGTACTTCCAATTCGCCGGCTGATTCCAGATTAAAGCAGTGAATGCCTAACTTGAGCGCTTCGGCCATCTCCGCCGGCTTTTTCGCGACACCTGAGAATACGATTTTGGCGGGGTCACCACCGGCACGAATCACCCGCTCCAGTTCACCGCCAGAAACGATATCAAAACCCGCCCCCAATTTGGCCAGGATATTGAGTACGGCAAGATTTGAATTGGCCTTAACCGCATAGCAAATGAGATGGGGGCAGCCCGCCAGCGCCTGCTGGTATTCGCCAAAAGTGGCCTCCAGTGCGGCCCGCGAGTAGATGTAGCAGGGCGTTTTGTACTCGCGTATCAGGTCGCCCACCGCGATCTCTTCGGCATACAGCTCGCCGTCTCTGTAGTGAAAGGGTTCCATTATTGTGTCTCAATATCTGCTGGGTTTACTGCGGTTGGCTCTGGCGCCTCGGCATCGATCTGCCCCTCGGCTGTTTTTGCATCGTCCTTCGGCATATACAAGGGGCCGGTTTGTCCACAGGCACCCAGAAGCAAAAGGCTTATCGCCAGGGCGAGGCTGGTAGCAGTGATCGCTGGGCGCATGTGTGCCGTCCAAAATTCAAAAGCAGCAATTATACAGTTCGCTAGTATCGGGTGCGAGTGATCCGTATTATTCACGCGATAAATCCAATTAGAGTTTAATCGATGGGGGTTTGATTTGTGTCGGGAGTAAAGAGTTGACCAGTCGCTTGTTATCTTCAGTAGTAATGACAGCTATGTGTGCAAGTGGCGCGGCTGTGAGCTGGGCGGAGGGGGGGAGTGCCCCGCTGTATGTGAAGAACCTGGGCCCCGTTGCCGGCTTGTTGGGTCTGCCCTCACAACGCGCGGCCAACAGTCAGGCGGTAGGCAGTTACTCGCTGGCGCTGCACAGTAGTATTGCCAATCATTTCGTTACCGAAGTCCAGGCGCCGGAGCAGGTACATCTGGATGGCGAGACTTTGCGGTTTGCCCTGGAGTTGCGCTACGGGCTCGCCGAGCACTGGGATATTCAGCTCGAAGTGCCCTGGTTGGAACACAGCGGTGGCCGACTCGACAGTGTGATCGAGAGTTGGCACGATTTGTGGGGTATGTCGGATGGTGGGCGTTCCAGTGTCAACCATGATATTTTGGCCATGCGATATCTGGCGCCAGAGGTGTATTTCTCCTTCACTGACGATGCCACAGGTTTGGGTGACATCAGTGTCGCGCTCAATTACGCCTTCTATCGTGACCATAATTCTGCCGCCAGCGCGGTGGTGGGCTATAAATTTGCCACTGGTGATGAAGATGAGTTATTGGGTAGCGGCGCGGATGATGTCTTCTTTGCCCTGCGCTTTTCCGGCGCTCATCTTGCCGACCTGCCGCTAAGCTGGCACGGACAGGTGGGGTATTTACACGCGGGCAACAGTGAAGTGCTCGGTTCACGGCAGGAAGAGAATTTATGGTTCGCCGGCCTCGCGCTGGATTGGGCCGTTGCCGACAACGTTTCCCTGTTTGCCCAATTGGATATGCACGCCGCGCCGCTGGACAGTGATTTGACGGTATTCGGCAGTGATGCTTTTTTGGGGGCATTGGGAGCGCGCTGGTCGTTAGGCCGTCACTGGTCGCTTGACCTCAGTTTTATTGAAGACTTGCAAGTGGAGACCGCGCCGGATATCACCTTTCAGGCATCTATTCGGTACACTGGGAGTCGTTGAATTCACTTGCGTTTAGCGGCAAGTGATGGGGAAAAACGCATGAACCAGTTTCTATACAAACTTCAACCCACGCGTGCCGATATGTTGGCGAGCGGACCAACGGCGCAGGAAGCAGAAGTTATTCAAGCGCACTTTGATTATTTACAGGGCCTGGTCGAACGGAATGTCGTGCTGCTGGCAGGGCGCACAATGCTAACGGATGAAAACGCGTTCGGCATCGTTGTATTTGAGGCGGTATCGGAGTCATCGGCCAGGGCGATTATGGAAAATGACCCCGCTATCGCCCGGGGCGTTATGGACGCTCAATTGTTCCCCTTTGGTGTGGCGCTGTGGTCCGAGCACGGGCCAACTGGCGCTTGATTTTTTACAGCTGATTTAGCGACACGCCCTCTTCGCGCAACAGGGGTTTGAGCTCGCGGTAGGCCGCCGGTGTTTTGTTCAGGGGGATAGAGGGAAACAGGTGATGCACCAGGTGATATTCCATGCCCGCGGAGAGCACGGTACCCACCGGTGATTTCCAGCCTCGGGTATCGCGGTAGCGACCCATCTCGCGCATGGGGTGGTGGGGTGCCCAGCTGAGGGTAACCGGTGTGTAAATATTGGCTATCTGACCGGGAATCCACCATAAAATCAGCAGTTCCAGGGCGAGGCCGTTCCAGGCCAGCGCGGCCATCAGCAGCCAGCCCAGGCGCTGTACCCAAAACCCCTCAAGCAGTAGCGACTCGATCTGCGGTGTGTCATCCAGTACATTGGGTTGCAGGCCACCCAGGTGCCCCGGTTGTTTGCTCATCCAGGCATTTTTACAGGCGCCCCAAAGGGTGCCCGCCTTGATGTACATGTCCGGGTCTTTCTCCGGGTCGTTAGTATTGGCGTGATGCTTGAGGTGAATGGCGCGGTGCAGGCGATAGGGCAGGAAAATCGGGAAAGCCGACAGGTGGCCAATCAGCTCGTTGAACCAGCGCAAGCGGGATTTGGGACGACCGATATTACCGTGTTGGGCCTCGTGGGTGGGCAGGTAGCAGTAGCACAGTATGATCGCCGCCACGATTCCACCCAACCACAGTGGCACATAACCCATTACAGTTAATGGAAACAATGATAGCCAGAGCCCGAAGCCGCCCAGGCCCCAAATCACCATAAACCAGGGAAACCCGCCGATATACTTCTGCGCGATGGCGCGCTCCTGCGCCATGCTCACAGCCAGCGCCCCCGTAGCTTGGCCACCAGGCCCCAGGCAAGGCCCAGCACTAAGGTAAAGCTGAGATTATCAATCTGGTAGGGCAGGGTGATGGCGGCAACATCCAGCGCCGCCGCCCACATGGGGGCGAAAATACAGACGCCGAAAATTAGCGGACCCCAGGGCATGATTTTTTCGATCAAATTTGACACAGGTATCGCTCCCGGATGACAGCGCTCATACTCCACAGCTTAGCATATATTCCGCCGGTAACGCGGCAGCGGGGGGTTACCCCTCCCTGGCTAGACAGAGTGTGTAATGAGATACGCGCGAGCGCGATCCAGGCCGGGGCGCTTGGTTTTGCCATCCCCGGCGATCTCAAGCAAACGCTTGTAGTACTGCCGCGCCGCTGCTTCATTGCCCATCTTTTCCGCCGCCCGAGCTGCCCCTGCAAGGGCGTTGAATCGGTTGGGTGAGATGCGCAGTGTGGCTCGATATGCTGCCAGGGCTTCCGGCCACTGCGCTTCCAGGGCGAGCATGTCGGCGAAAAGTTCTCTAGCGGGAAGCACCGCACCGGGGGTGACCGGGCTCTTGTCCAGCATGTCCTCTTGCTCGGCCGCCGCGCCCATCAGGCTCAACGCTTTCTGTTTATCTCCCTCCGCGAACGCAAGCCACGCGGCAACTGCGGTCTTTTGAATGTTGGTCTGCTTGCTCCAATAAGTCAGGCCGTCAATTTCAAGCGCATTCGCTATCTCGTCCAGGCGGGCAACAGACGCTCGAGCAAGGTCGAGTTGGCCCGTTCTCGCGGCGCCGGTTCCGATCGCGAAGTGAACGATGGATTCACAGGCTTCGAACTGATCCCAGGGGAAGTTGGCCGGTTGCCGCGGGGCTATTTCTGCGGCTCGGGCCCAATCTCCGCGCTCCATCTCAACGCGAACAGCTACCGCCGCGTAGGCGTAGGCGGTTGCGAAATTTTCCATGATGCGCCCCGCCGAAAAGAGCGTTTCTCTGGTCTCAAGGGCAGCTGCATCCTGCCCAGCCTGCAGATACGCGTAGGACATATAATCGGAGGCATGTCCGAACTCATTGTAGATCATGCCATCGACAATGAGCTTTCTAGCTGCTTCACGAGAGCGAATGTTCCAACGGACACTCTCCGTCCACAGGCCCAATCTGGTGAAGATGTGGGTGGGCATGTGAAGTGCGTGGGGAACCTCCGGAGCGATTTGGTCATAGCTGCGCGCCGCGACTAATGCCCGCTCTGCCAGCGGGGGATTATCGTAGGCGTGAATCAAATAATGGACTGCTCCAGGATGTCGCGGGCGCCTGACCCGCAGCGACTCGAGCCTCTCGCCGGCATCGCGATTGAAGCGATACTCGAGGTCCTCCTTGGAGGCGGCCGCAATGTGAATCACCGCTGCCAGCGCCAGGGCCTCATCATCCTCGGGAAACTTCTCCCGGACAGCGGTTTGCGCTCTATCCCAGCGGCTTAGTCGCGTCCGGTGATCGATCTCTTGCCAGCCGTCGAAGAAGGCGCCCAGTGCCTCTATGTAGGCGCTTTCTCTGTCTGTCTGCGGCAGCGCTCGGGCCCGCGCGATTTCAGCAGCGCCTCGTGAGACGATCTCTCGCGTGGTCAATCCGGGCCATACCGGATGAATGAGAGTGATTGCAATTCCCCAATGTGCCATTGCACAGCTTGGGTCGGCTTGGGCCACCTTGGCGAATTCGTGCTCGGCCACCTCGTAGGTCATATGATGCAGTAGAGCAACGCCTCGATCAAAGTTGATCTGAACGCCATCCCCCTTGCAGGAAATCGGAAAGGACACATCACCTACATCACCGATGATTTCCCGAATGGGAACGGATTCGGCCTCATCGTCTTGATGCGCGACGGAGCTGATAGGCGTGGCGGCGAATACAATAATGGCAAGATAGCGTGTAAAAGCGGGGCGCATTGCCCCATAAATCTGTTCGACTCCCATTTCAATGTCTCCTATGAAAAGATCGTCCGGGGATAGAAACCAATGCCGGCCGGCCCGACTCCTAGCGCAAATCCAGCAAAGCCAGGGCGCGCCCGGCCGCGGCGCTCACCTGAACCGGGGCAGTTCCACCAATATGATCCCGTGCTGCGATGGAGCCTTCCAGCGTCAACACTTCGTATACGTTTTCACCAATATCAGGGCAAAATGTCTGCAGAGTGGCCAATTCCATGTCCGCCAGATCCTGTCCCGTTTCGACCCCATGGGCGACGGCCTTGCCAACCACTTCATGGGCATCCCTGAAGGGCAGGCCCAGCCCCACCAAATAGTCGGCGAGATCGGTCGCCGTTGAAAACCCACTTCGGGCCGCCTCGCGCATCTGCTGGGCACGAGGTTTTATTGCCGGCACCATATCGGCGAAGGCGCGCAGGCAGTCCAGGACGGTATCGATGGTGTCAAATAAGGGTTCCTTGTCTTCCTGGTTGTCCTTGTTATAGGCCAATGGCTGGCTTTTCATCAGGGTCAGCAGGGCAATCAGGTTGCCGTTTACTCGCCCGACTTTGCCCCTGACCAATTCCGGTACATCCGGATTTTTTTTCTGCGGCATAATGGAGGAGCCAGTGCAGAATCGGTCGGGCAATTCGATAAAGTTGAATTGGGCGGATGTCCACAGCACCAACTCCTCGGACATCCGCGACAGGTGGGTCATGAGCAGCGAGGCGAATGCGCAAAACTCAATGGCAAAATCGCGATCAGAAACAGAATCCAGTGAGTTTTCAGTGGGTTTATCAAAACCCAGGGCAGCGGCAGTTTGGGCGCGGTCGATAGGGTAGGTTGTGCCCGCCAGGGCAGCGGCGCCCAGTGGTGACTGGTTCAGCCTTTTACGGCAATCCAATAGCCTGCCGTGGTCGCGCTCCAGCATTTCATTCCAGGCCAGCAGATGGTGCCCAAAGGAGACTGGCTGCGCGCTTTGCAAGTGGGTGAAGCCGGGCATGATGGTATTGGTATGCTCTGTGGCCAGACCAATGGTGCCGCGTTGCAGGCGAGTGAGTTCGATCGCGATCTGATCGATGCTCGCGCGCAGATACAAACGGATATCGGTTGCCACTTGATCGTTGCGCGAGCGCCCGGTGTGGAGCTTCTTCCCACTCACGCCAATCAGTTCGGTCAGACGCGCCTCGATATTCATATGCACGTCTTCCAGTTCTATCGACCACTGAAATGTGCCGGCGGAAATTTCCTCCTCCACCTCGGTCAGGCCGCGCTGAATGTCGGCCAATTCCTGCGCAGTGAGCACACCCACTGCACACAACATGTCGGCATGAGCGCGGGAACCGGCGATGTCCTGCGCCGCCATGCGTTGGTCAAAATTGACAGAGGCGGTAAATCGCTGCACGAAGCTATCGGTGGCTTCACTGAACCGCCCGCCCCATAATTTGCTGGTTGCATTGCTGCTGTCTTGCTTATTGCTCATGCTGGTAGAAATCCTGCTGTTAGGTACACTACGTCCATAGGTAGATGTGTAAGTGTACCAGCTAACAGGCTCAGGGAGCGGACCAATGCAGCCTTCGCGAGGGCAAAAAACACCGGGTAATGCGGATACCCTGTCGGGAGAATTTTTTGTGCCGGATTTGTGCGGCCCCCGCGCGGTGTTCGTGATGGTGATGTTGACGGAATTACTGGTACTGGTGCATACCCTTGCCAGTAGCACTTTGCCGCAATTCGATTGGAATCTGTTGGCGACCAGCTCGTTATTTTTCCAGTGGGTGGTTTTGCTAAGCGCGGCCATTCTGTGTTTGTTGCGCAATACTTTTCGGCGCGTGAGCCTGTCCCTGGCGGCGACGGCCTGTATGCTCATTATTCTGGCCACCACTGCATTTAGCAGTTATCTGGCCATGTTGTTCTACCCTCAAATCGCAGCGGAGGGTTTTCGCATCCCCGGTGCCGGCTCGGTAGGTGGAGAGGGCACCTTTTGGTGGTTACTTCGAAATATTGTCGTTGCATTGGTGTTGGCGGGCATAGTCCTGCGCTATTTTTATTTGC
>SMVB01288864.1_pt1 | contig 16568 bp, 14 predicted proteins | sample 2456461 | NCBI WGS metagenome assembly SMVB01 (sample SAMN11095934, study PRJNA526329) | marine sediment metagenome | biome: Marine sediment; feature: Surficial sediment; material: Deep marine sediment; isolation source: Hadal surficial sediment | place: Pacific Ocean | collected 2014-05 | depth...
AATCGCGGCCGCCGCCTCCCAACACAGCAGCACCAGCGGGAAGTTGAACGGCAGGATGATGACCACCACGCCCATGGGCTCCTTGACCGTGTAGTGGAACTGCCCCGCGATGTTGGAGTTCACCACCCGGCCGCAGTCGTGGCGGCCAATTTCGGCGTAGTAGTCGATGGCGCTCGCCGACCATTCGACCTCGTCGCTGCATTCCTTGAACGGCTTGCCCATCTCGCGGGTCAGCATCTCGGCGAACATCGGCGACATTTCGCGCATCTTGGCTGCCACCTTGTGCATGCGTTCGGCGCGCGCCAGACCGGTTTCCGCCGACCACGCGCGCTGCGCCCGATTGGCGACGGCGATGACCTGATCGACCTCGGCCTGAGCGCAATCGGCGATCTCGCCGATCGAATCTTCGGTCGCCGGATCGATGACGTCATGACCCGCGCCGCTCACGCTCTTCTTGAACGCGCCGTCGATGAAATAGCTCCCGCTCAGGCGCCTGAGTTCTGCAACTGCCGTCATGTCGAACCTCTGCTTACTTTTTCTTTGGGCTTTCTCTCCAGTCGGGAGGGTGCCAAGACCGATGTGAACATGACAAGATGATTCTTCACACCCGCCTAGAGTCGCATCTGCCCAAAGTCGGGGACCCATGCAACCGAACCCGGTACCGGCCAAGAAAACGGAAATCCAAGCCAAGTGGGCCTGCGCTCTTGCCGGCGCGGTTTGGGGGTTGTTCTGGATTCCGCTCCGCGCCATGGACGAGAACGGAATCACCGGGGCCTGGGCCACGGCGATGCTGTATTTCTGGCCGTTCGTTGCGTTGCTGCCGCTTCTGGCCTGGCGCTGGCGCCAGTTGCTGCGTGGCGGATTCGGCCTCCAGGTGACCGGACTGGTGACCGCCGCCGCCCTGGTGCTCTACGCCGATGCCTTGATCTACACCGACGTGATCCGGGCCATGCTGCTGTACTACCTGACCCCGGTTTGGAGCACGCTGCTCGCGCGGATTTTCCTGAAAGAGCCGATCACCCTGATCCGATCGATCTCCATCGTGCTCGGATTCGCGGGCATACTGGTGATCTTCGGCGTCGATACCGGGATTCCCTGGCCCCGCGCCATCGGCGACTGGATGGGCCTAGCGTCCGGAATCATCTGGGCGGTGGCCGCGGTGCGCATGCGCAGCGACAACTATAACAGCGCGATCGAATTCACCACCGTCAGTTTCGGCTGGGGGGCGCTGCTCGCCCTTGGCATCGCGTTCCTGCCTTTGGCCGGTGCGGGCCCAGTGCCAGACCTGGAGCGGGTCGCCGAGGTGCTGCCCTGGTTGCTGCCGGTAGTGCTGCTGGTCGTGATCCCGGGCACCTACGCGGCCTTGTGGGGGACCCGGTTGCTCAGCCCGGGCATCGTCGCAATCCTGTTTATGACCGAGATCAGTGTCGGCACCGTCACCGCAGCGCTTTGGGCCGGCGAGCCGTTCGGCGCGCGGGAGATTATCGGCATCCTGCTGATCTCGGGCGCGGGCCTGGCGGAAAGCCTGTGGGGCGCCCTTCGCCCGGCGCCAAAATACCATAGGTAAAAGGAGTTAACCCATGTCCGACCGCCAGCAACTGCTCGACTGGATCGATGCCGAGCAGGACCAGATCTTCGGTTTTTACCGGGACTTCGTTCGAAAAAAGAGCCCCAATCCGCCGGGCGACACCACCGAGGCGGTGCGTCACATCACCAGGTTTCTGGATGGGTCCGGCGTGCCCTATCGCCTGGTCGATCCGCAGCCGACCATGGCCAACGTGCTCGGCACCTTCGAGGGTGGCCGGCCGGGGCGCCACTTGGTGCTCAATGGCCACATCGACGTTTTTCCGGTCGGCGAGGATCCGGCGTCGGAAGGCTGGACCCAGGACCCTTGGGGCGGCGAGATCGTCGATGGCAAACTTTACGGGCGCGGCGCCGCCGACATGAAGTGCGGCACCTCGGCCAGCATCTGGACTTACGTGCTGCTGCATCGCATCAAGGACCGCTTGAAGGGCAAGCTGACCCTGACCTGCGTGTCCGACGAGGAGACCTTCGGGCCCTGGGGTGCGCGCTGGCTCATGGCCAACGAGCCGGAGGTACGCGGCGACTGCTGCCTGAACGGCGAGCCGTCGAGCCCGTTCAGCATCCGCTACGGCGAGAAGGGGCCGCTGTGGCTTCAATTCACCGTGACCACGGCCGGCGCACACGGCGCCTACACCCATTACAGTCCCTCGGCGACCCGGATCGCCGCGCGCCTGATCCACGACCTGGGCGCGCTCGAGGACCTGACCTTCGATCTGCCCGACAATCTCATGCGCGCCCAGTCCGAGGCGAGCGCCGCGGTGGACCGGGCGATGGGCGACGGCGCCGCCGAAATCCTGCCCAAGGTTACCCTCAACATCGGCACCATCCGTGGCGGGCTGAAGAACAATATGGTTCCGGGCGCTTGCGTCTTCGAGGCGGACATCCGCCTGCCGATCGGCGCGACCCGCGAGCAGATCCTGCCCGAAGTCGAAAAAATCGCCGCGCGCTTTCCCGAGGCGCGTTTCGAGGAGACCAACTACAATCCGCCGTCCTACTGCGATCCCTTCGGCGACATGGTCGAGATCATCCAGAACAACGTCGAGGAGCTGCGCGGCTTCCGCCCGACCCCGATCATCAGTCTGGGCGGGACCGACGCGCGGTTGTGGCGCTACGAGAACATCCCGGCCTACGTCTACGGCCCGTTTCCGGCCGGCATGGGCTCCTTCGACGAAAATGTCCCGATCGAGGATTTTTTCCATGTGGTCCGCACCCACGTCCTTTCGGCCTACGACTATTTGATGGCAAGCTAGCGATGGTCGTCGGCAATCCGGCGGCGACAAGGGAGATGTGACTTTGCGCTTCGATCATTTGTTTTCACCGCTGACCATCCGCTCGGTCGAGATCCGCAACCGCGTGTTCTCGACCGGCCACCAGGTCAATATGCTGACCGACGGGCTGCCCAACGCGCGTATGGCCGCCTACCACGAGGCGCGCGCGGCCGGCGGCGCCGGGCTGATTGTGACCGAGGCGGCGCGCACGCACGATACCGGGCTCAGCGACGGCGTGCTCGACGCCAGCACCGACGCCTGCATCCCCGGGTACCGGGCGGTCGCGGAAGCCGTGCACCGCCACGGCGCCAAGTTGTTCGGGCAGCTTTCCCACCCCGGCCGCGTCAACCCGCGTATCCGCGACGGTGTGCGCGACGTGCCCTATTCCGCCTCGTCGGTGCGCGACGACCGCTTCAAGAACGTGCCCCGGCCGTTGTCCCTGGCCCAGATCGAGGAGCTGATCGCCTCCTATGGCACCACCGCTGCGCGCTTTCGCGCCGCCGGGCTCGACGGTGTCGAGGTGGTGGCGAGCCACGCCACCCTGGCCGCCCAGTTTCTCAATCCGCGGGTCAATCGGCGGACCGACCGCTATGGCGGCGCGCTCGAGGGCCGGCTGCGGTTCCTGCGCGAGGCGTTGGAGGCGGTGCGCGCCGCGGTCGGCGAGGAACTGGCGGTCGGCATCCGCATCTCCATCGACGAAAAGGAGATCGACGGCCTGCAGCCGGATGAAACCATCGAAGCCTGCCGCCTGCTGGACGCGCTTCCGGCCATCGACTACTTCAACATCACCGCAGGCTCGATGGCCGGCGCCGGCGGCTCGGTGCATGTGGTGCCGCCGATGGCGATCGAGACCGCCTATCTGGCGCCGACGGCAGCGCTGCTCAAGGCCGCGGTCGAGAAGCCGGTGTTCGTCGCGGGGCGGATCAACCAGCCGCAGATGGCCGAACGCATTCTCGCCGCCGGCCAGGCCGACATGTGCGGCATGACCCGGGCCTTGATCGCCGACCCGGAAATGCCCAACAAGGCGGCCGCCGGACGCCTCGACGATATCCGCGCCTGCATCGCCTGCAACCAGGCCTGCATCGGGCATCTGCACGCGGGCACTGCGATTTCCTGCATTCAGTATCCGGAATCCGGCCGGGAGCAACGCTACGGCCGGCTCGATCCCGCCGCCCAACCCCGGCGCGTTCTGGTCGCCGGTGGCGGCCCGGCGGGCATGAAGCTGGCCATTGTTGCCGCCAATCGCGGCCACCAAGTCATGCTCTGCGAGGCCGCACCGCGGCTCGGCGGCCAGGTTCGGGTCGCGCAGTTGATCCCGGGGCGGGCCGAGTTCGGTGGCCTGATCACGAACCTGGAGCGCGAGCTCGAATTGGCGGGGGTGGTGGTGCGCAAAGCCACAACCGTCACCCGCGCCCTGGTCGAGGCCGAGCGTCCGGAGGTGGTGGCGATCGCTACCGGCGCGGGACCGCACCAGCCCGAAGCCGAGCGCGTGGAGGATGCCCAGGTGACCGATGCCTGGCGCGTGCTGCGCGACGAGGCGAATATCGGCGCGCGCGTCGTGGTCAGCGACTGGCGCGGCGACTGGATCGGTATGGGCGTCGCCGAGAAGCTGGCCCGGGCCGGCTGCCAGGTGCGGCTCGCGGTCAACGGCCCGCTCGCCGGTCACATGCTGCAGCTCTATCTGCGCGACCACTGGAACGGCGTGCTCCATGGGCTCGGGGTCGCGGTGACGCCATTCTTACGTTTCTACGGCGCCGATACCGATAGCGCCTACTTCCAGCACAGCGTGACCGGCGAGCCGGTGGTGCTCGAGGGGGTGGATACGGTGGTGATCGCCCATGGCCAGGAGTCCGATACCGCGCTCGAGGCCGAACTGGACGGGATCGATGCCGAGGTTCACATGATCGGCGATTGCCTCAGCCCGCGCACCGCCGAGGAGGCGGTCTACGAGGGCCTGGTGTTAGGCGCGCGGCTCTGATCGGACGGGCGGAATTGTTGACAATGTGGCGCGCTGTCATCGAGCCTCAAAGCCAGGGGAATTCTGATTTGTTGACTCGAATTAGCCCCGGTGAAACACTGGCCCTCAGCAAAATTGTAAACAATTCCTGATGCACCGGGGGCGGCAAGGAGCTGCGCGCGGCAACAAACAAACGGGAAAGGGAGGCTAAAATGGCTTTTTACAGTGGAATCGAGACGCTCAGAGGCGCGCTTCTGATTGGGGCGACGGTGACCGCGGTGGGTCTCGCAGGATGGGCCGCCCAGGCGGCGGAGGAATTCCCCTCCAAGCCCATCGAGGTGGTCATTCACTCCAAGTACGGCGGCGGCACCGACACCACGGCGCGCCTGATGATGATCCGCTCCCGGCGCATTCTCGGCGTCGACATGAGCGTGGTCGCCAAGCGCGGCGGCGCCGGCGCCAAGGCGCATCAGTACGCGCTCGGCAAGAAGCGAGACGGCTATACGATTCTGGCGCTGACCCAGAGCCACCTCTACACCATCGCCCGCGGCAAGTCGCCGCTGACCATCGATGACGTGGTCGGCGTGGCGCGCGCCATGGACGATCCGACCTTCATCACGGTCAGGGGGGACAGCCCCTACAAGACCCTGGACGATATCGTGCAGGCCTCGAAGGACAAGGCGCTCAACTGGGGCGTCGCCCAAATCGGCGGGACCGAGCACATCGGGCTTGCGGCCTTCGCCAAAGAGGCCGGCATCAAGTTCAAGGTGGTGCCGTTCGGCAGCGGCGCGCAGATGATCCAGGCGCTGATGTCGGGCGCCATCGAGGCGACCCTGCCGAACGTCAGCGAGGCCGGCTCGCAGATCAGCGACGGCACCCTGCGGCCGCTCACGGTGATGGCGGAGAATCGCCTGGCCGACTACCCGGACGTGCCCTCCACCTACGAACTGGGCTACCAGGCCAAGACCTCGACGACCCGGGGCTACTGGGTTTTGAAAGGCACGCCGCAGGATCGGATCGACATTCTGTCGAAAGCGCTGGTCAAGGCGATGAAGCACGACACCTTTGCCAGCTACCTGAGGAGCGCCGGGCTCGACCCCGAGACCAGCGTCGCCGGCCACGAGGTCTGGAACGCGCAAATCAAAGAGGAATACGCCAAAGCGGTTCAAGCGCTCAAGGATCTCGACCTGCTGTAATGGAAGGCTTTCGCGAAAACCCCGGCGCCGTTCCCGCGGCGCCGGGCGCGAGCCTGTCCCCGGTATAGAACACCATGTCGATCCAAATCGCCGATCCCGGGCAGAATGGTAGCCCGGAGCCTATTCAATCGCTGACCGCCCGCGTGCAGGGCGCGCTCGAGCGCATGATCGTGGGCGGCGAACTCACCAGCGGCGCGCGCATCAACGAGAAACGGCTGTCGGCCCGCTTCGGGGTCAGCCGCGGGCCGATCCGCGAGGCCTGCCGCGCGCTGACTCAGGCGGGCCTGCTGACCGCGGTTCCCAATCGCGGCATGTTCGTGCGCGAACTCGCGCTCAAGGAAGTGCTCGAACTCTACGACGTCCGCGCGGCGCTCGACGATCTGGCCGGCCGGACCTTGGCCACGCGAATCACCCCGGCGCAGCTCGAGTCCCTGGAACGCCTGGTCGCGGAGATGGATGCGGCGGCGGCGCAGACGGATTTGGACAAGTACTATCCCCTGAATTTACGCTTTCACGACCAGCTCCTGCGTCTGGCCGGCAACCAGCGGCTGATTACGCTCTACGGCACGCTGGTCAAGGAGCTGCACGTGTTCCGGCGGCGCGGCCTGTTGGAAGAAGGCAGCATGCGGGTCTCCAACGAGGAGCACCGGCGCGTGGTCGCGGCGCTGGCCCAGGGCGATCCGCTGCGCGTCGGCAGTTTCATGCGCAGCCACGTGCTTGCGGCCAAACAGCGCCTGATCGGCGCCATCGAGGTCGAGGCGGCCGGCGCCATGCCGGTTGGGTAAGGGAGGAGACCGTCATGTCCGAAGAAAAATCGGCAAGCGACGAGCCGGTCGTGCCGGCGCAACCGGGCCTGATCCATCCCGTCGATACGGTGATCATGGTCATCATCCTGAGCATTTGCGGCGCACTCTATTACGTGACCACGTCTTTCGAGAGGGTCTCCGACATGCTCTCCCAGAACATTCCGCCGGAGTTCTTCCCACGGCTGGTCATGTTGCTGATTGCGATCCTGGCGCTCGCCCTGCCGTTCGAGCACCTGTTTCAGCGCCGGCGCGGCAACGATCTGGATAAGAGCCGCCGCAAGAAACTTCGGCCACTGCCCTATTGGACCGCCTTGGTGCTGGTTCTCCTGGCAATTGCCATGCCCCACCTGGGGACCTTCCTCACGATGATCGTGGTCTGCCTGATCCTGCCGTGGCTGTGGGGCGAGCGGCGGCTGAAACTGATTCTGCCCTTCGCGGTGCTGTTCCCGTTCGCGGTCACTTTGGTGTTCAACCGCATTCTGGGGGTCTACTTCGAACCCGGAATCTTCGGGATCGCGCTTTAAGAGGGCGACGGAATCATGGAACCGGTCATTGAGGGCCTCGGCCTGATACTCCAGCCCTATAACGTCATGCTGATTTTCATCGGCGTGCTGATCGGCGTGGTGGTCGGCGCCCTGCCGGGGCTGAGTTCGCCGATGGCGGTTGCCCTGTTGCTGCCGTTCACCATCACCCTCGATCCGGTGCCGGCGATCGGGATGATGGCGGCGCTCTACTGCGCCGGCACCTTCGGCGGCTCGATCACCGCGATCCTGATCAACGCGCCGGGCGCACCGCCGGCGGTGGCGACCGCGCTCGACGGTTATCCCATGGCCAAGCGCGGCGAGGCCGGCCGGGCGCTGGGCATCGCGACCTTCAGCAGCGTCTTTGGCGGGGTGTTCAGCCTGATCGTGTTCATCTTCGCAGCACCCTTCCTGGCCTCCGTCGCGCTCCAGTTCCGCCCGCCGGAGTATTTCGCGCTGGCGATCTTCGCGCTCTCCATGCTGGCGTCGATCAGCGGCAAGTCCTCGCTGCGCAACTTGATCTCCGGCGCCTTCGGCGTGCTGCTGGGTACCGTCGGCATTCACCTGACCACCGGGGTCGAGCGCTTTACCTTCGGCTCGTACGAGTTGACCGACGGCATCAGCTTTATCCCGGTGCTGATCGGCCTGTTCGCGTTCGGCGAGCTGCTCAACCAGTCGCAGTCGCTACAGGTGCACTACGAGCGGGTGCGCGCGCGGGTCATGAAGTTGCCGTCCCGGGACGATCTGCGCCGGATTCGCTGGACCGTCTTGCGCTCGAGCGCGCTCGGCACCTTTATCGGCATCCTGCCCGCCGAGGGCGCCACGATTGCCGCGATCATGGGCTACAACGAGGCGAAGCGCTGGTCCAAGAACAAAGAGCAGTTCGGCACCGGTTGCCCCGAGGGGATCGCCGGGCCGGAGGCAGCGAACAATGCGGCCACCGGCGGCGCCATGGTGCCGACGCTCGCGCTTGGCATTCCGGGCAGCGCCACCACCGCGCTGATCCTGGCCGCTTTGATCATGCACGGCTTCCGGCCCGGGCCCCATCTGGTGCGCGAGACGCCGGAGTTCATTTACGCGATCTTCGGGGCCATGCTGATTGCGAATTTCATGTTCCTCGGCATCGGCCTGGTGGGGGTCAAGCTATTCTCCCAGATCACCCTGATCCCGCGTACCATTCTGTGGCCGGCGGTGTTCGTGTTCGCGATGATCGGCGCCTATGCCGGCGCCGCCTCGATCTTCGACGTCTGGGTGATGATCGTCTCCGGACTGGTCGGCTTCATCATGCTGCGCCACAGCTTCGGCCTGGCGCCCCTGGTCATGGGGTTGATACTGGGCCAGTTGGTCGAGGAGACCTTCTCCCAATCCATGATCATGTACGACAACCAGTTCCTGCGCCTATTCGAGAGCCCCATCGTTGTAGGGTTCTTCATCATGACGGCATGCAGCCTGTTGTGGCCGTTCTTCGGGCCGGTCGTGAAGGCCGCCGTCTCGCGCCTCCGCGATCGCGGGATCTCGTCATGACCCGGCTCGCCATCGTCACCGGCCACCCGCCATGAGCGCCATCTCATGAGTCAAGACGCGGCGACCGCAACGGACTCGCGAGACCCAGCGGTCGCGGAGACCTTTTCCGCCTGGGCCGCCGGGCTGAAGGCGGAGGACCTGCCGCTCCGGCTGCGCGAGGTCTTCGAGTTCGTGCTGCTCGACGCCATCGGGCTCTGCATCGCCGCGCGCAACGCCGATTATCTGCGCGCTACCCTGGCCGCCTGCGACAGCGACGGCGCCTGCACCGCGATCGGCCAGGTGCGCCGCCTCGATCCGGCCGGCGCGGCGCTGGTCAACGGCACGGCGATCCACGGCGAGGATTACGACGACACCTTCGAGGGGACGCCGGTCCATAGCGGTGCTGCGATCGCACCGGCGGTGCTGGCGGCTTGCGAGGGTTATGGCCTGAGCGGCGGCGACGCGCTGCGCGGCATGGCGGTCGGCACCGAGCTCATGTGCCGTCTGGCCCTGGTCGCGCCCACCGCGGTCCACCGCGCCGGATTCCACCCGACCGGCGTGATCGGCGCGCTGGGCGCCGCCGCCGGGGTCGCAGCAGTGCTCAGACTCGACGCTGCCGCCATGACCTCCGCGATCGGCATCGCCGGCAGCTTTGCCTCGGGCATTATCGAGTACCTGGCCGAGGGAACCTGGACCAAGCGGTTGCATCCCGGCTGGGCCGCCCAGGCCGGCCTGCGCGCCGCCCGCCTGGCCCAGGAGGGATTTTCGGGGCCGCGGACCGTGATCGAGGGCGCCCACGGTTTCTTCAAAGGCTTCGCCGCCGAGGGCATCGCGCGGGATTACAGTCAAGTGACGGAGGCGCTGGGGGAGACTTGGCAAGCCGAGAACTTGGCGTTCAAGCTCTACGCCTGCGGTACCATGCTGGCGCCCTTCATCGACTGCGCGCTCAGTCTGCGCCGCGACGGTCTGGATCTTGCGGAGATCGAGCTTATCGAGTGCCAGGTCGGCGAGGGCACGGTGCACCGGCTGTGGGAGCCGCGCGCCGAGAAAACCGCGCCGAGCACCGCCTACTCGGCCAAGTTCTGCGGCCCCTATGCGGTCGCCGTCGCCTTGATCGACGGTGCTGCGGGCCTGGACCAGTTCACCGATGCGCGTGTCGCCGATCCGGCCTTGCACGCGCTCGCCGCCAAGATCGAACACCGGATCGATCCGGACAACGAGTACCCCCAGAACTACAGTGGACACCTGCGGGTCCATCTGCGCGGCGGCCGCAGCCTGGAGGCCGGGCAGCCGCACCTGCGCGGCGGCCGCCACGCGCCGCTGAGCCGCGGCCAGTTGATCGAGAAGATGCGCGCCAATCTGGCCCATGGCGGCTGGCCGGCGGCGCGCGCGCAGCAAATCGACGATCTCTGCCGGGGCCTGTTCGACGCCCCCGACATGAGCGGGCTCGCCGCGCTGCGAGGTTAATTCGAACCACGGAGAAAGTTTCATGGCACATATTGCAGCCTCGGATGCGCTGTCGAACTTCAAGGTCATCGATTTGACCCGGGTTCGCTCGGGGCCGACCGCGGTGCGCCAACTGGCGGACTGGGGCGCGGACGTGATCAAGGTCGAGGCGCCGGCCGCGCTCGATCCCGACGGGGCGCTGGGCGCGGGCCGGGCCAGCTCCGACTTTCAGAACCTGCAGCGCAACAAACGCAGCCTGACCCTCAACCTCAAGGATCCGGAGGGATTGGCGATCCTCATGCGCCTGGTCGAGCGCGCCGATGTCGTGGTCGAGAACTTCCGCCCCAAGGTCAAGGATCGGCTGGGCATCGGCTACGAGGCGCTGAAGGCGGTCAACCCGCGCATTATCCTGGCCAGCATCTCCGGTTTCGGCCAGGACGGCCCTTATGCGGAGCGGCCCGGATTCGATCAGATCGCCCAGGGCATGGGCGGGTTGATGTCGATCACCGGCAAGCAGGGCGCGGGTCCCATGCGGGTCGGTATCCCGATCGCCGACCTCTGCGCCGGATTGTTCTGTGCAATGGGCATCCTGACCGCGCTGCTCGAGCGCCAGAAGTCGGGTCAGGGTCAGTGGATACACACCTCGTTGCTGCAGGCCCAGGTGTTCATGCTCGATTTTCAGGCCGCGCGCTGGCTGATGAACGATGAGGTGGCGCCCCAGGCCGGCAACAACCATCCGACCTCCGCGCCCACCGGGGTCTATCCGACCCAGGACGGCCACATCAACATCGCGGTCGCCGGGGATACCATTTGGCGCCGTTTCTGCAAGGCGATGGATGCGGAGGAATGGATCACCGATCCGGACTACGCGGACAATGCCGGGCGCAGCGACAACCGCGACCGCCTGAATGGGCTGATCGGCGAAAAGACCGCCACGCGCCCCGGCACCCACTGGATCGCGCATTTGAGCGCGGCGGGCGTGCCTTGCGGCGAGATCAATTCCATCGACCAGGTCTTCGCCGATCCCCAGGTTCAACACCTCGGTATCGCGGCGGATCTGGACACAATACCCTTCGGCCCGACCCAGTTCGTCGCCCAGCCCGTGGTCCTGGAGCGGACGCCGAGCCGGATGGTGCGGCGCCCGCCCGAACGCGGCGAGCACAACGACGAAATCCTGTGCGAACTCGGTTACGGCCCGGAGGAGATCGCCGGTTTCGGCAAGGGAAACGTGATATGAGCGCCGAAATCGCCGGGACCCCCGACAAAATACTGCTGCGCAAAGACGGGCGCGTCGGGCACCTGGTGTTCAACAATCCGGAGCGCCACAACGCGGTGTCGCTGGAGATGTGGGACCGGGTCGTCGAGGCGCTGGGGGAATTTGGCGCCGACGACGAGGTTCGGGTGGTGGTGCTTGGTGGCGCCGGCGGCAAGGCCTTCGTCTCGGGTGCCGATATCTCCAAGTTCGAGACCGAGCGCGGCTCGCGTGAGGCGGTCGCCGCCTACAATGCCCGGGTCAAGGAGGTCTACCAGGGCATCCAGGCCTTTCCCAAGCCGACCATCGCCATGATCGACGGCTACTGCATCGGCGGCGGCCTGGCGCTGGCGGTGAGTTGCGATTTGCGTTTCTGTTCGGCCAAGTCCAAGTTCGGACTGCCGGCGGCGCGCCTCGGCCTGGGCTATCCGTTCCACGGCCTCAAGCGGCTAGTGGATACGATTGGGCCCGGCGCGACCCGGGACATCGTATTCTCCGCCCGGCGCCTGGACGCCGAGGAGGCGCTGTCCATCGGGCTGGTGCAGAAGATCCTGCCCGAGGCGGAGCTTACGGCCTTCGTCGATGACTACGCCGCCACCGTTGCCGGTAACGCGCCGCTGACCCTGGCCTCGGCCAAGACGATCATCGCCGAGGTGTTCAAGGACCCGGGCGATCGCGACCTCGATCTGTGCCAGCGCCTGGTCGATCGCTGCTTCGACAGCGAGGACTACATCGAGGGCCGGCGCGCCTTCGTCGAGAAGCGGCCGCCACAGTTCAAAGGCAGCTAGTGGGCACAATTCCGTGACGACGCTCGAAACTCTCGAGCCAATCGTTTACCTGCTGATCGCCGGGATCGCCTTCGGCACCGCCGTCTTCCACAGCGTGGGCGGCTTCGCGGGCGGCCTGTTGCTGGCGATCTGCCTGGCGCCGATCCTCGGGGTCAAGGAGACGGTGCCAGTGACCGCCGCCGCCATGATCGTCTCCAACAGCGCCCGCGTCTGGGTGTTCCGCCGCTCGGTCAACTGGCGCGCCTTCCTGTGCCTCTTCGCCGCCGCGGCGCCGGGGATCGTCGCGGGTGCGGTCGTCTATGTGACCCTGCCGGTGCACTACGTGGCGCTGCTGCTGGGCGGGTTCCTGATCGTGACCGTACCCCTGCGCCGCCACCTGGAGGCACGCAACTTCCGCATCGGCTTGCGCGGCCTGGCGGTCGCCGGGCTGCCCTTCGGCCTGATCTCCGGGACCACCTTCGGCGCGGGCATCATGCTGGCGCCTTTCCTGCTCGGCGCGGGCCTGCTGGGCGAGACCCTGGTCGCCACGGTCGCGGCCTTGGGGTTCAGCGTCAATGTGATGAAGTCGCTGGTGTTCGGATTTTCGCCGCTGTTGACCCAGGCGCTCGCGGTCCAGGGTTTGCTGATCGGCCTCTGCGCGGTCCCCGGCGCCTACGCCGGACGCTGGATCCTGCGCAATACGGGGGTCCGCGTGCACACGCTGTTTCTCGAAGCCCTGATCCTCTGCGGCGCGGGCTACTTCCTGTGGAAGGCCGCCACCGGGTTCGGGTGGCTATAAATGGGGACAGTTGACTACTATTAATCGGGGACAGTTTACTATTAATTTGGAATGATCGGGTAATTATTCCAAATTAATAGTAAACTGTCCCCGATTAACTGTCCCCATTTAATGCTCGCCCTCGAACCAGGACAGTTGCTTGCGCAGGGTGACCACGCTGCCCACGATGATCAGCGCCGGGCCTTGAAGCTCGGCCGCCTCGGCTGCTTCGGCCAAGGTTTCCAAGGTGGCGGCGACCACGCGCTGCTGGCGGCGGGTGCCGTTTTCGACCACCGCGGCCGGGGTTTCGGGTGCTGCGCCATGTTCGATGAAACCCTGCGCAATGTCGGCGAGCGCGGACAGCCCCATGTAGATGGCGGCGGTCTGGTTGGGCTGGATCAGCGCCGACCAGTTCAAATCGAGGACCCCATCCTTGCCGTGGCCGGTCACGAAGATGCAGGCCTGGGCGTGGTCGCGATGGGTCAGCGGGATTCCGGCATAGGCCGCGCAGCCGTTGGCCGCCGTGATTCCGGGCACGACCTGGAAGGCAATACCTTCGGCGGCCAGGGCCTCGATCTCCTCGCCGCCGCGCCCGAACAGGAAGGGGTCGCCGCCCTTGAGCCGCAAGACCCGCTTGCCCTCGCGCGCAAGCCGCACCAGGAGCGCGGCAATATCCTCCTGGGGCAGGGTGTGGTCCTGGGCTTTCTTGCCGACGTAGTAGCGCTCGGCGTCGCGGCGCACCAGCTTGAGCACGCCCTCGCCGATCAGGCGGTCGTAGAGCACCACGTCGGCCTGTTGCATCAGGCGCAGTGCCCGGAAGGTCAGCAGGTCCGGATCGCCGGGGCCGGCGCCGACCAGATAGACCTCACCGGTGGAATCCACTTCGCCACTCCGCGCGGCCTGCGCGATGGCCTCGTCCATGAGTTGGGCGGCCGCCGCTTCCTCGCCGGCGAAGATCCGTTCGGCGACCGGGCCGAGCACCACGCGCTCCCAGAACCGCCGCCGCAGGGTCGGGTCGTGGAGGGCGTCCTTGACCCGGGCGCGTTGGGCGCCGGCAAACTCGGTCAGGCGGCCGTAGGCGGCGGGCAGCAAAGTCTCGAATCGGGCGCGCAGGATTCGCGACAGGATCGGCGCCTGGCCGCCGGTCGAGATCGCGATCATGAGCGGCGCCCGGTTGACCACCGCCGGCATGATAAAGCTGCACAGCTCCGGGCAGTCGACCACGTTGACCGGAATCTCCCGTTCGGTCGCGAGCGCATAGAGGCGCTCGTTCAAGGATTCGTCCGCCTCCGAGGCGCCAATCGCCAGGACGCAGCCTTGAAGCGTCTCGGCGTCGAGCGTGGCGCCCAAATGATGCAGGCGCGGGTTCTTCGACAGCCGCGCAAAGTCCTCTTCGAGCCGGGGCGCGACCACCGCAACTTCGGCGCCGGCGTCGAGCAGCAGCTCCGCCTTGCGCGCGGCCTGCCTGCCGCCGCCGACGACCAGCGCGCGCCGGCCTTCGACCTTGAGGACGATGGGGAAATGGCTCATGGCGCGCAAGATAACCCAAGGGCCGGATCAATGCGATGGAACTTGTTCGAAGTTGGATTTCGCTGGAACCCGGGCATCTTTTTGAAGCATGCTGGATATCGAACCTATGCCGCAAGACAGTTTGGGAGGATGGCGAATGAAAGAGGCGACACCCACGGTTTTCATCGACAACGATCGGGTGCGGGTGACGGAGTGGCGCTTCGCGCCAGGTGCCGCGACCGGCTGGCACCGCCACGAGTACGACTACGTCGTGGTGCCGATGTTGGATGGCAAGCTGCGCATCGTCACCGAGGGCGGCGCGGAAACCATTGCCGAATTGAGCAAGGGCGTGCCTTACTTCCGCAATGCCGGTGTCGAACACGACGTGATCAACGCCAATGTCTACGAGTTCGCCTTCATCGAAGTGGAGATGAAGTGAGCGAGAATCTGCGCATCAACCTCGATCGGCTGCTCGCGCGCCTGGACGCGCTCGCCCAAGTGGGCGCGATCGAGGGTGGCGGTGTTTCCCGCCTGGCGCTGACGGATGCGGACAAGGCCGGCCGCGATCTGGTGGTGACCTGGATGAAGGACCTGGGGCTCGCTGTCACCATCGACCGCATCGGCAACATCGTCGGCACCCGCGCCGGGCGCGAAGCCGGGCCCGCGGTGATGACCGGCTCCCACATCGATACGGTGGCGACCGGCGGGCGCTACGACGGCAATTTGGGCGTGCTCGCCGGGCTCGAGGCCCTGGCGGTCCTCGACGAAGCCGGCATCGAGACCCGCTGGCCGCTCGCAGTCGGGGTCTTCACCAACGAGGAGGGCGTGCGCTTTCAACCCGATATGATGGGCAGCGGCGTGCACCAAGGCGCCCTCGATCTCGACGAGATGCTGGCCAGCACCGGAACCGATGGGACCACCCTGGGGGAGAACCTGGACCGCATCGGTTATGCCGGCGAGACCGTCTGCGGTTCCCTGCGCGCCCGCGCCTTCGTGGAATTGCACATCGAGCAGGGCCCGGTGCTTGAGGAGCGCGGTGTCACCATCGGCGCGGTCGAGGGCGTGCAGGGCATTTCCTGGAACGAGTGGACTTTGACCGGCGTCTCCAATCACGCCGGCACCACACCGATGCGCCTGCGCCACGACGCCGGCTATGCGGCCGCGGCCATCGCCTGTGCCGCCCGCGATCTCGCCCGGGATATGGGGGGCGATCAGGTCGCGACCGTGGGGGCGCTCACGCTCGTGCCCAACCTGATCAACGTGGTCGCGAAAGGGGCCGTGCTCACGGTCGATCTGCGCAACACCGACGAGGCCCTGCTGCAACAGGCGGAGGCGCGCCTCGAAGGGGCGGTCGCGCACATCGCCGAGGACGAAGGAGTCGGGGCCGCGCGCCGCAGCCTGGCCCGCTTCGCGCCGGTCGAGTTCGATCCCGCCACGATCGATCTCGTCGCCGCGACCGCCGAGCGCCTCGGCCACTCGGTCCGGCGCATGCCGAGCGGCGCCGGCCACGACGCCCAGATGTTCGCGCCCAACTGTCCGACCGCGATGATCTTCGTGCCCAGCCGGGGCGGCATCAGCCACAACGTCGCCGAGTACACTGCGCCCGAAGAGTTGCGCGCCGGCGCCGACATCCTGCTTCAGGTTTTGCTCGCCAAGGCCAGTTAGGTTCTTTTCGTCTTAGATCGAAGCGATCTATGACGATAAGAACCTAACTTTAATGAGTTAGAGGGCGATTCACGTTTCAGATTGATTTAATCTGAAACGATCGCACTCTAGGACGGCCAAGAATAGGCAGCCGCCCCGGGCAACCGATCGCGGTCCACGCCGCTGTTTGTAAAATTTTGCAATGCGCGCTCGAATCGATTGCATTCGGTGTAGAATCGTCGCGCATTGGCAGTCCGAGTTGGAAATTTTTGTGGGGTGAGGGATCGGTAGGCCTTCTCATGGCGGAAGACCGGAGACCTACCTGAACCCGTACAGG
>SMVB01139632.1_pt1 | contig 16564 bp, 7 predicted proteins | sample 2456461 | NCBI WGS metagenome assembly SMVB01 (sample SAMN11095934, study PRJNA526329) | marine sediment metagenome | biome: Marine sediment; feature: Surficial sediment; material: Deep marine sediment; isolation source: Hadal surficial sediment | place: Pacific Ocean | collected 2014-05 | depth 0-1...
AAATTATCGTCGCTTTATACAGCGCCAACCCCTGATGCATGTTATTGATCTTGAGCTTGGGTACTGAGAGCGGGGACTTACCTTACCTGGGTCGGTCCGGGGTTTCCGAGAAGCGAATGACGGGGGTCTGGTCTTCTGTCCAGCTTCCATTCAAGGGTGCTGGAAACTGTATCGCGCTGCTCCACTGGCTGTATTCCGAGAACATCATACTCATTGCGCCTGCCGATTCAAAACGGGTATCCAAATTACCCTCACAGCCTGGACACAGGGTGTTATTGAATGCCACCTTCATGCTGAATTCCAATAAACTGCCGCCCTGGACAGGGTCGCTGATGACCCAACGCGGCTGTCCGGCAAGGTCGTAGATATAGGCAATCGCAACGCTGCGTTTGCCTTCGGTCACCAGTGTCACACCCCAGCCCGGGCCATCCTCGCGGCCCCAGATACCGGTGAAATCATCGGCGGCAGGTTCGACATCAAATTCAATCCACTGCAACGACTCGCCACCACTTAGACCGCCGATGGTCCAGTTCATGCTGGCCGATCTTTCTGAACTGAATTCGAGCCTCAAGCTGCCAACGTCTTCAGTTTCAAATACGCCTTGCGCGCTGAGCCGGGTGAGTTTCAGCGCGGCCTCATAGGTAAAACCATTGAGTACGCCGGCACTGAGATACCAGACCGGCTGGCCGTTTTCATCAAAGGTATACCAGATAGCAGACAGGCGGTTGCCGAACACTTCGATGTCAAATCCACGGCCGTTGCTGTCAGGATTGAACCACAGACCACCATTGGGCCGGATCACGCGATCGGGATCTGTACCGAAACGGTCCAGCCACTGCGGCACTATCGTCATCGCATGGGGTCTGCTCAGTCCCCCCGCGCCACTGCCGATCAATTCACCCAGAAAATCACCGCTTTGAATGTCATAGCGCAGAATGACATTGTTATCGGCACTGGCCACCAACAACTGGCCGGAGCGTGTTACGGCCAGGCCTGTGGGGTTGCTATAGCCGTGATCGGACAGCACGGCGAAGTCACCAAGGAAGGAGCCGTTAAAGATATCAACTGCGACGACGCTGTTGCGCCCCTGGTCTGATATCAGCAATCGCCCGTCACCGCTCTCCACCATCCGGTGAGGGTCCTGCATCCATTCGCTGCCAACATTGGACAGGAAAGTGGTTCCGGTTGCATCTGCGGCATAGAGTGTACGGCTTGCCTGACCGAGTATGATGGCCTTATCGCCGCTTGCAATGACATCGATCGGGCTCTCGTTTTCACTCAGCACCCAGTTTGGGTCAGCACCGTCAAACGCCTGGTTCTGGCCTGTGAACAGGCCAATTTCCCTGTCGCCCATGCGTGTAATGATGATATGACTGCCGTCGCCGCTGGTGGCTACGCCGGTGGGGAAACCACTGCCCAGTTGTACGATTCCGGCATCTGCATACGCCGGCACATACACACCCAGCGGATTGCGGTTGAGCAGGTCCATACGTTTGAGGGCGCTCGCACTGGTATAAATCAGCGTATTGTCGTTGCTTCGATAGGCAAGGTCTGACTGGAAACTCAATAAGCCATCATCCGGCAGGATTTCAACGCCACGGAATATGCCCGTTTGTGCATCAAAGCGTAATACGCGGTTGTTACCAATACTCATTACAAGGATATCTTCTGCAACGGTGCTCAGTTCAGGGACGCCGTCACCGTCATCATCGTCATCTTCGTTATTACCGATACCATCGGCGTCAGAATCGGCAAATTCCCTGGCACGTTGCGGAAACGCATCGGCGTTATCACCTGTTCCGTCATCATCTGCATCAGCGGACTCGCTGGCATCGAGTGGAAAGCGGTCGTCTTTGTCTGCTATCAGGTCACCGTCGTCATCCATATCTGCGTTGTTGCCGATCTGGTCCAGGTCGGTATCCAGATTTTCATCGGGGTCGTTCGGGAAGGCGTCGCCGGTATCGCCGCTGCCGTCCAGATCTGCATCCGAGTTTTCGGCCATATCAAACGGAAAATGGTCTGCCCGGTCGATGACGCCATCATTGTCACTGTCGTTGGTGGACACAGGTGGTAAAACCGGCTCCGGTGCGTCGCTGGTCGAAGCCCGGTAAGCTGCAACTGCGGTCATCACGCTGCGCATAACCACCGCATTATTGGCAGGCTTGTCGATGTCAACGGAACCACAAGCCTGCCCGCCGCATTGCACTTCCGGGTTGGAAAAAACCGGTAAGCCGCGAAATCTGTCCGGCCTCCCGGTACCAAATGAAGCCATCATGGTGCTGTACTGTCCGGGGCGCACAAAAGCGGCCCCCCTTGGATCAAAGCTGCCGCCACCGAATCCTGCCTGGTGAGCGGCGCCGAGGTTGTGACCGATCTCATGGGTCATTACATCATCAAGACAAACCGACCAACTGCTCATGCCATCGCTGACGACATTTACACCCAGGTTCGGGTTGTTGTCCGGGTAATAAGCGATCCCGCAACTGCCCCTGGTTTCTATATCGTGCGGCCTGAACATGATCGTCAGATCGGCCCCGCGATCATCCCGCAGGCTTTGCAGGCCTTCAAGGCCGGCGATCACCTGACCGCTCAAAGCATTTGCCATGTCGCCAAGCAATTCACTATTGGTGTTGTCATTCCGGTAATCAAAAAATTCCATGCCCACGACCCGCAGAGCCAGGGAAATATCCGAATTTACCATTGACTGGTTGGCAATCTGAACATAGTGGTTGAACCGGGTCTCGAGTAAGTTACCGGGATAACGGTCTGCAAAAGCACGGTTATAGATCAGCAGGATATCCAGCGTGGTATCAGCCTGCGCGGATGCGGCGATGGCGTTGTCCTGGCTGTTTACGATAGCGGGTAAGACATTTGCAGCGGTCTGCTGCTGCATACCGCAACTGTTATAGCTGACACCGCTTGCAGGTAACTCGATCGCCCAGCTTCCTGAATTGTCGGTGGTCAGAACATAGTCTTTGTCGTCCCGGTGAATGCGTCCAAATACGCTGCCGTCACCAAAGGTGGCATTGATTGAACCGTTCAAATCCGTCGCTGGTCCACTGACGCTGGTGTCGCCATTTGCGTGCTGTGTGCGGCTTCTGATGTCAAATGAAAAAGAGGTGTTCTGATCCAGGGTAATGCTCAGTTGCGATGCCCCCTGACGAATGTTTTTGCCGTCAAGCAATGTATAAGCATCCGCTGGCAATCCCCGCCATGCAACCGGCGTTGCGGCTGAAACCGATGACGAAAAGAAAACACAGAAAAACAAGCAAAAAAGTAGCGTGTAAAAGCGTGAAGAAAACTGGCGATGTTGTGTAGGTAGCAAAACCTGATATCTCTTGTAAATGAGTTCCATTAGCCCCCGCGTAGTTTTACGCAACATTATACTAAACACATCAAGTAAAAAACTTTTAATTGCCGCCCAAGCGGGGTTCGGCTGAAGTACGGGCGGCGACCGTGTCGGACAACCCAAACGGCTTTTGGTTTAGTATGGTCGGTGTTTATTGGAAGAGCACCAATGTATTCGAGCAAAATAAAAGGAATAAAAATGAAAGGAACGATTATCAGGATTGCCACCATCGCTGGCGTCTTAGTGTTGCTTAGCAGTGGTGCAAATGCCGAGGGCAGGCGACTCGAAGCCGAATCCGCGGTTGTCACCAAGCATTCTGTAACGATTGGAGGCAAGCAGGTCTCCTACACCGCAACTGCCGGGACACAACCTGTGTGGGACAAGGACGGTGATGTAATTGCGTCACTTTTCTACACTTATTATGAGCGCGACAACATAAAAAACCGCGAACAACGACCGCTGCTCATCTCCTTTAATGGCGGTCCGGGTTCAGCATCGGTGTGGATGCATATTGCCTATACCGGTCCGCGCGTACTGCTCGTCGATGACGAAGGCTTCCCGGTTCAACCCTATGGTGTCAGGGAAAACCCGTACTCAATACTGGATGTGGCCGATATTGTGTATGTAAATCCCGTCAATACGGGTTATTCGCGGATAATTGATGCTGAAGCCGGTGAGGGTGAAGAAAAGACCTCCGATAAGGATAAGCGCAAACTGTTTTTTGGCGTAAACGCGGATATCGAGTACCTGGCTGAGTGGCTGAATACGTTTGTGACACGTAATAATCGCTGGCTCTCGCCAAAATACCTGATAGGGGAGAGTTATGGGACGACCCGCGTGTCCGGTCTGGCGCTCGAACTTCAAAACGCCCAGTGGATGTACCTCAATGGCGTGATACTTGTTTCACCTACCGGGCTTGGAATTGGTCGCGAAGGGCCGGTCCAGTCGGCCAATCGCCTGCCTTATTTCACCGCTGCGGCCTGGTACCAGAATGCCCTGGGTGATGATTTACAAAATCAGGACCTGGACGAAATTTTACCGGGCGTAGAAAGTTTCGCGGTCAATGAGTTAATGCCTGCACTGGCCCTTGGTGGATTTATAGACCCCCAGGAAAAGCAGCGCATTGCTGAAAAAATGGCGAAATATTCGGGCCTGTCTGTGCAGGCGGTTTTGCAGAACAACCTCGACGTCCCCAATAGGTTTTTCTGGAAAGAACTGCTGCGTGACAGGAGCCTGACCATTGGCCGTCTGGATTCACGTTATCTTGGTATCGACGAGAAAGACGCCGGCGAAAGCCCGGATTACAACGCCGAACTGACCTCATGGCTGCATTCGTTCACGCCTGCGATTAATTATTACCTGCGGGAAGAGCTGAATTACAAGACCGACATAAAGTACAACATGTTTGGTGATGTTCGGCCCTGGGATCGCGAGAATGATCACACCGGTGCAAATCTTCGCCTGGCAATGGCGGAGAACCCGTTTCTGAAGGTGATGGTGCAGTCGGGGTATTACGATGGTGCAACCAACTATTTTGATGCCAAATACACGCTGTGGCAGATTGACCCAAGTGGCCGCATGAAAGACCGTTTGCGGTTTGAAGCTTATCGTAGCGGGCACATGATGTACCTGCGACGTGAAGACCTCAAATCCGCCAATGAACACATCAGGCAATTTATCTCCTCTGCCACACCGGCACCGGGACAGGCGGCGAAATATTGAGGACTTGGTGGTGTCAAAGCCCGTGTTCTGACAATTGTCTGAACAATACTTGTCAGTAGTCAAAGCGACCGCGCAGGCCGGCGTAGAGCGCCCGGCCAGGACGTACGAAACCAAGGATTTCCTCGTAGTGCTTGTCGAACACATTGCTTACGCGTGCGGTTAATTCGAGTGACTTGCCCAGCTTCCACGAACCAGCCAGGTCAAACACTGTATAGGATGGAATTTCTACCCGATCCAGCGTGAATGTGACCGGTGAGAAAAAATTGTCCAGTTGTTTGCCGCTGTAGTTCAGGTTTAAATTCAGATTTCCGCGCTGATTGGCAAACAAATAATTGGCGGTCACGCTGGCGATGTTTTTGGGGCGCCTGACTTCTCGCACAGATTGACCAGCGGCATCTTCTTCTGTTGCATCGGTGTAGGTGTAGCTGGCATTCAGTGACCATGATTTTCCAATACGTGCATCATAAATGGCCTCGATGCCCTGACGTTTGCTGTCGCTGTCTTTGTTTTCGGCGGTGAACAGGAAGGTATCAAGATCAAAAACGAAACCATCGATTTCATCCTGGAGGTCCTGGTTGAAATAGACCAGTTGTAAGCCCTGACGATTTTCCGCCCAACTTGTATCGATGCCAATTTCCCAAGCCTGGGAGGATTCAGGTTTCAGATCGGGGTTACCAACAAAGAAATCTTCAAAAAAACCAAACCGTTCAGTAAAGGTCGGTGCCTTGGAGCCGGTGCCAACCGATCCACGCAGACGAATTGCAGATGACAGCCTGTATGAGCCTGCCAATTGCCATGTGAATGCGTTGTCAAAATCGCTGTAATCGTCCAACCGGGCGCTAAGTGTCCAGGAGAGATTTTCCAGTGGTTTTCCAACGTACTCCAACGCATAGCCACTGACATCATAGGACTGGTCCTGGTTAGGGTCGCCAAAAGGTGAGGCTGTTCCGCGTTGGGAAAAGTTAATATCCTCATGCTCTACGGCAAAGTTAATCCGGTGTGTCTTTTTATTGTCATTGCCAAACCACCAACCACCGCGCAGGCGCAGATCGATGGTTTCGGCCGATGTGGAACTGGACCAAATACCGTCACTGTAGTTGTCATTATTAGAATTGAGCCAGTTGGCGCTGAAGCTTCCGGCAAATGGGCGCTGGTCCGGTGCATAACGTGCCTCGGCCGTCAGGTAATTCTGCTTTGACTTTGTCTCTCTGTCGGCATCGACCGGCAGGCCGCTGACAAAAAAATCAATATCGTCAAATTCACTGGTCGCATCCACCGTCTGACCGGAAAACCTCAAAATGACAGAGTCGGTGGCGTCAAATTCAACATCCAGGTTGGCAGTGGTGTTTTTGGCACCGTCCTTTTCATTGCCTTGTCTGGAAATATTGCTGCCACCTGAATCAAAGTAGGTCAGGCCGCCACTCAGGCGGAATATGTCCCCGCTATAACCGCCATCAACGCCGGCACTGATGGTGCTGAATGAACCGGCCTCAAAATTGCCGGCGATATAGTGGCTGTCGGCACCTTTTCTGCGGATGATATTGATGACACCCGCGATGGCATCACCGCCCCAGGTTGCGCTCTGCGGTCCTCTGATAATTTCGATCCGCTCAATATTGCCGGTCAGCGCGTACTGGAAAGGAAACTCATCGCTCAAGGCCGGGTCGTTTGCACGTACGCCGTCGATCAGCACCAACAATTGATTGGCTTCCGCACCACGAACCCGCACCTGGGTCTGCGTGCCGGGACCGCCTGCCTGGCTGACCGAAAATCCTGGAACGTCGCGCAGCAGGTCGGAAAGGTACCTGACCTGTCGCTGTTCGATTTCCTCCCGCGTGATGACCGTGACCGAACTGCCTACATCGTTGATGGAAATTGGCTGCAGGCGGGCGGTAACCAACATATCGTCCAGTTGCAGATCATCCTCGGCAAGCAGTTGCGTGCTAAATATAGTGAATAAAATAGTGCAGAATAAGTAAGTGCACGCCATGCTCGCCATGGCATTGGAATTAACTTTGACCATTGTCTTTTTCCTTGCGATCTCACCCGAACGCGCAGGGTTTGTGCTTTAGACGATGGTTAGAGCCGGGAGGCTGTCTCTGAATCCCCGTTTGATTTCGATTGGTTCGGAGGAGGCAGTACTCACACGCCTCCGCCCGCCGCGAATGCACAAGTGAAAAAAACTGCTGGCCGGTCTCCGGGCTTGCGAAGAGCGATGTGGAATCGCTAATGACGGATCGCCTTCCCATGCTTTCGCACAGTGGCTGCAATGATCCGTACCTTCGCCTACCGTTGCGGGGGCAGCGACGGAATTGCCGTAAAGATTTAAAGCTTCAGCGGCGCACCGTCTTCCCGTTTAATCCACTGGCTGAGCAGCCAGAAGGACACCTGCAGACTCGGGGGGGAGATTGATTGATCAGCCTGGTTTTGTCAAGGCGTCAGGAAAAACCCTTCGGTGTATGTTGATGACTCTATTCGGGAGCTTTGAACTGATAGCCTCCGAACTGTTCTCTCAAGGTCATTTTCTGGATTTTCCCGGTCGCTGTATGGGGTATTTCATCTGTAAATTCAACGGCTTCCGGTATCCACCAGTCAGCAATTTTGCCTTTCAGGTAAGCCAGTATTTCTTCGGCGCTAACTGAAGAGCCCTGTTTGCGAACCACGATCAACAAGGGCCGCTCGGTCCACTTGGGGTGCGCTATACCAATGACGGCGGCTTCGGCGACGCCTTCGCAACCAACTGCCGTATTCTCGATATCGATCGATGAAATCCATTCGCCGCCCGATTTGATCACGTCTTTATCGCGGTCGGTGATTTGCATATAACCGAGCGCATCAATATTGGCAATATCACCGGTGTCGAACCAGCCGCTTTCATCAAGAATGTTTTTATCGTGCTTGAAGTAAGCACTGGATATGGACGGTCCACGTACCAGCAAGTGTCCTGAAGTCGTGCCATCGCGGGGCAGGTCATTGCCATCGTCATCGGTTATTTTCATTTCCACCATGTATGGCGTGCGGCCCTGTTTCAGCTTCAAATTGATACGCTCGTCGCCGCGCAGGTGTTCGGTGGCGTACTTCAGCTTGCCGGTTGTGCCGACCGGTGACATTTCTGTCATACCCCAGCCGTGTATGACCTCAACCTGGTAATCATTCTCGAGTTTCTCAATCATCATTCTTGGGCAGGCGGCGCCTCCTATGACAACCCGATCCAGGTAAGGTAATGACAGTTTGTTTTCTTCGAGGTATTGCAGCAAACCCAACCATACGGTGGGTACTGCCGCAGATGCGGAAACCTTTTCGCTGTCGAGCAATTCGTAAATGCTTTTTCCATCCATACCCGCACCCGGCATCACCAGGCAGGCACCCGCAGCAGGAGCGGCAAAGGCCAGTGCCCAGGCATTTGCGTGAAACATCGGGACGATGGGTAAAATGTTATCGTTTGAATTCAGTCCGAATACATCCGGCTGGTTGACCATCAGGCCATGCAGGACGTTTGACCGGTGTGAATAAAGCACACCCTTCGGGTCACCCGTCGTACCTGAGGTGTAGCACAGACCGGCAGCAGTGTTTTCGTCAAATGACGGCCAGATAAAGTCTGCGTCTGTTCCTTCCAGCCAGGTTTCATACGCCACTACATTTGGCAAACCGGTTTCCGGCAGATGCTGGTCATCGGTCAAAACGATGTATTTTTTTATCGTCGGCAGTTTGTCAGCTATCGTTTCAACCACCGGCAGAAAAGTCAGGTCAACGAACAGAATTTTGTCTTCTGCGTGATTACAAATATAAACAAGCTGATCTGCGAAAAGCCGCGGGTTGAGGGTGTGGCAGATTGCACCGATACCCATGATTCCATACCAGACTTCAAGATGCCGGTCTGTGTTCCATGCCATGGTGGCGATGCGGTCGCCCATCTCAACGCCTTCTTTTTGCAGTGCCTTGGCGACCCGCAATGCTTGCTGCTTGATATCCCACAGTGTACAGCGCCGGATCGGGCCTTCAATTGAGCGGGTGACAACCTCCCTTTCACCGTGATTGAGCGCGGCGTGGTCAATCACGGTGTGAACCAGTAATTGGTAGTCTTGCATCAGACCCAGCATGGTTATCTCCTGTTGTTTTCCTGGATTTTCAATAATTATATGTCACAGCGTCAGAAAGTTTCTCGCCTGCTGGAAATACAGTTGTGGCGCTCATTGATTCTGTTCGCTTTGAGCCAATAGCAATTCCAGTGCCCGCTCGGCATGTTCGGATGGAACAAACACGTGGTCGTGAAAATACGCGGCGATCATATTGGCGCTGATTCCGTGCTCTGCCAGGAGCCCGGATACCGCCGATGTCAGGCCAACAGCCTGAAGGCTCGAATGTATCGTGAGTGTGATACATCTGAAACTGCCATCGTAAGTCAAACCGCATGTACCAGCCGATTCCTTTAACAATACAAGACTAAGCCCTTCCGGTTCGGAAAACGAAGCAATTGGTCGTGCGTCTGCATAATCGCCGTAGTTGGCATTTTCGAGCGTACAAAAAACATATTCTTCTGCGGTCAAAATCGGCGACATCGCTGCCAGCATTTCTTTTTGCGTGAGTTCATTTGCCATGGGGTTTTTATTTTACCTCGGCACTGCCGATGGGTAGTGCCTCCGGGTAGCTGATATGAGATTATATTGTAAGTGTGCGGTAGTGCACGAACCTCAGGATAAGCCGAATGCGAATATACCATCGAACTGCAACTCAGCAATTGGCAGGATATTGGGAAAAGTTATTTTTTTCCTGTCTGATGAGTATCGCGTTGATTGCGTGCTCTGAAACGGACTCCGGGCCGGATCAAAGTTCCAACCCCCCCGGTACGTCCCCGGTACGAACAAATTCACTGACCGGTGGTTCGGATCAAGGTTCTGTTGCCAATGTGGAAGCATCATCCAGCCTTTTCGCCGATGAACTGGTTGATCAGGCGGTGATGGATATCGTCCACCGGCGCTGGACGGGCGATCTGGATGAACTTGAAAACAGAAGGGTCATCCGTGTCCTGACCGTCTATGGCCTGGGCCGTTATTTTCTGGACGGGCCGGTTGAAAAGGGGCTGACTTACGAAACTTTAAAAAGGTTTGAAAAGTTTATCAACGAACGTCTGGGAAGAAAGCACCTGAAGGTAAACATGGTTTTTATCCCGGTTGCGAGGGATGAATTGATCCCCGGTCTGATTGAAGGCCGGGGGGATATCGCTGCGGCGGCCCTGACCATTACGCCCGAGCGCGCCAAGCTTATCGACTTTACCACTCCCATTAGTCGTAACCTATCCGAAGTTCTGGTAACCGGGCCGTCATCGCCGCCGATATCCCAAATTGAAGGCCTCGCGGGTCAATTGGTTTATGTGCGTGCATCCAGCAGCTATCGTGCGAGCCTTGACCGGCTTAACCGGCGGTTTATTGAGGAAGGCAGGGACGAAATCATACTGGAGGACGCTTCTGAGGTTCTGGAAGATGAAGATATGCTGGAGATGGTCAATGCCGGATTGCTCCCGTGGCTGGTTGTCGACGATTACAAGGCAAAAAACTGGGCGGGTGTATTTAAAAATCTCACCGTCCGCGAAGACCTTGTTGTGCGCCAAACGGGTCAGATTGCGTACGCAATTCGAAAACACAGCCCGTTGTTGATGGAGGCGTTGAACGATTTCAATAAGACCCATCGTCAGGGAACCCTGCTTGGAAATATCATGATCAATCGCTGGTTGAAAGATTTCGATTGGGCAGCACATGCTCTCGACGCCGACGACTATCGCCGTTTTCAGGACTTGCAGGGTCTGTTCAGGAAATATGGGGAGCGATACAGCTTCGATTACCTGATCGTTGCGGCCCAGGGTTACCAGGAATCACGCCTGGACCAGAGCAAACGCAGCAGTTCCGGTGCGATTGGTATTATGCAGCTATTGCCATCGACGGCCAGCGACTCGAACGTCGACATCCCTGATATCGGCAATGCTGATTCAAATATTCATGCCGGCGTCAAATATCTCGATTTTATTCGCAAACGATATTTCAGCGATCCTGAAATCGACCTCTTTAATCAAACCATATTTGCCCTGGCTGCGTATAATGCCGGACCCGCCCGGGTTCAGAAATTGAGAATCAAAGCTGCAAAACACGGCTATAATCCCAACGTGTGGTTCGATCATGTTGAGATTATGGCTGCCACGGATATTGGTAGCGAAACCGTTCAATATGTAGGCAATATCCTGAAGTATTATCTGGCCTACAGACTCAGTGTTGCGCAACAGGCCAGAAGGGCCACTGAACGTGATCTGCACAAGCTGAATTAAGGCTGGCATTAGGATAGACTGCATTGGGATAGACTGTGTTTCAGGCTAAACATTGTTTAAATGGTAAAGCAGGGCGAGCCTTGGCGGAGTTGATATTTGAAATACAGATTACACCAATAAACATTATTGAATGATCTTTGCGGTGGTGCGTGCACTGTGTCGCTCTACAGACGCCCGCCAAGGAACACAATATTGAATAAAGTTGTGCGAAAGACGGTTGATTTTTTTAAAGAAGTCTGGCGTCGAAACGTTTTTCATATAGCGATCCCGTACGGGGTCGCAAGCTGGGGACTTATCCAGGTCGCGGATGTGGTATTTCCTACCTTCGATATTCCGGACGTGGTTACAAAGTACCTGATTATTGCGCTGGTCGTCGGGTTCCCTGTCGCCATCGTTATCGCCTGGATATTTGATATAACCCCGAAGGGGCTGGTAAGAACAACAGATCAGGATAAAGAAGAGGAACAAGAGCCGGAACCTGCCCCAGCCTTGTCATTGGAGCTTGGTGACTCTGAACGTCGCCGCGTGACCATGCTCAATTGCATGGTTCGTATTGACTCTATGGAGGACGACGAACTGGACCCGGAAGATCTGGCAGTTGTTTTGACCGGCATCGAGAATATTTACCAGGCCATTGTCGATCAGTACAAGGGCTTTCGCCTTCCCGGTCAACCGGAAGAACTATCCATTGTCTTTGGCTACCCCAGTGCGCATGATGATGACGCGCGACGGGCCGTCGCAACCGGGCTTGCAGTACTGGAAAAGATCAAGGCTGCAAAATTCCCCGGGGTTGATGAAGACGAAGTTTCGATTTTTGCGCACGCTGCCGTTCATTCCGGCCTGGTCGTCGTCGATGACTCGATGACCGATGGCGAAGGCACATCGATCATCGGTCGTGTCCCAAATGTTACTTCCTGGTTGCGGACCGTAGCACCGGCAGATGCCTTGGTGGCCAGTCAGGAAACCCACAGACTGGTTTCTTCTTATTTTCAGTCGGAAGATTTGGGCTCGCACGAACTGGCGCAACTGGGTGGAAAACTGGACGTTTTCCGCATCGACTGCGCCGTACAACCAGATGATAACCGCGCAGATCAGAAGCACGAATCAACCATACTGTTTGGCCACGACCGGGAGGTGAGTCTGCTCGAAGATCGTTGGGAAAATGTGGTTGATGGCAGGGGTCAGTTTGTGCTGATGAAAGGTGAACCAGGAATTGGAAAATCCATTGTCAAGCGTGCGTTTTTGAAGCACGTGAAGCAACGTGGGAACGCCTGGGTGGTGCCTTGGTATTGCTCACCTTATGAGAAAAACAGTGAGTTTTACCCGGTGATCCAGTGCCTGAAAAACCTTTGGTTCCGGTTTGTGACGGAAGATTCCAACCAGCAGAAGCTGGAAAAGATCGAGCACATGTTGCAACAACAATCAGTGGATATGAAGGCCGCGGTGCCATTGATCGCAAACCTGATGTCAGTGGAGTTGCCTGATGATTCCGATTACGAATTATCAAGCGCGACAAGCCAGCTGTTGAGAAATCGCACGATGGAGTTGATGATCAGCATGATCAACGCGGCGGCAACCGACAAGCCCGTGTTGTTGGTGATCGATGGTTTGCAGTGGATCGATCCTTCGACGCGGGAAATGCTGGAAATGATATTGGACCACGGACCGTCGCAAGGGGTTTTCGTGCTGATGACGGCCCGTCCGGAATTCCAGGCTGAATGGCGTAAGCGCTCATATATCATGGAAATTGATTTGCACAGCCTTTCACACCGTGCTTCGCGTGAACTGGTGCAAAAAATTGCCGCCGAGGTGGAATTACCCGAGGGCCTGATAAAACGAATCGTTGACGAAACCGATGGCGTTCCGATGTTTATAGAGGAAATGACGCTGGCAATTTTGGAGTTGGACGTGTTACGAAATGGCCAGCAACTCAGCGCAGAGGATTTAGCCAGGATCCGGATTCCAGCCACCATGCAAGAGTCACTTGCGGCCCGGGTGGACAAGCTCGGTTCCGCCAAGGCTCTGTTACAGGTATGTTCCATGCTGGGGCGTGAATTCAGCTATCGGTTACTGCTGGCAGTCAGCGATACTGGTAACGAAGAGGCTTTGCAGGAGCAACTGGATCGTATCGTAAAGGCCGAGATGTTATTCAAAAGACGTTCAGGCGCGGAAATAACCTACACGTTCAAGCATATCCTCATCCAGGAGACGGCTTACGAGTCACTGCTGAAAAGTACCCGGAAGAAGTTACACGCCCGTATTGCGGAAATTTTGCAACAGAAATTCCCCGAGACCGCCACCCAGTACCCGCAACGCCTTGCATACCACTTTGGTGCAGGCGGCATGGTTGAAAAGGCCATCGAATACTGGACAGTTGCGGGCCGTCGTTCCGTGTTGCGCTCTGCGAATCTGGAAGCCATTGAACAAGCCCGGTCAGGCTTGAAGCTGTTAAAAAAACTGCCTGACTCCAGTTTACGAAATGAAATGGAGGTGCCGTTGCAGAGCGTACTTGGCACAGCGCTGCTTGCCAGCCAGGGCTATACCGCACCGGAAGTGGGTGCGGTTTTCACCCGTGCAAGGGAGCTGTGTGAACAAATTGATAATGCTGAACAGCTGTTCCAGATCGTGGTCGGGCTGTGGATGTACTATGTTGTCAGCGCACGATTTGAGGAAGCATTGGAGATCGCTTCGCAACTCAAAAGGATTGCAAAAGCTGAAGGGAATGCTGTGCAACTGGTTCAAGCCCATTATTCACTCGGCTACACACAGTATTTTGGCGGCAATTTCACCGCCTCCAGGAAAGAGTTTGAAACCGCCATCTCGCATGAGGTTGAGGGCAGCGATCATTCCAGTCAATCTGCCAGTGCTGACGATACTCGCACCCATGTCCGTTGTATGTTGGCGCATGTGTTTTGGCACCTGGGCCAGCCTGAAACAGCTTCCCGGTATGCTGTCGAAGCCTGGGATTTGGCACAAAGCCTGGGTCAGCCCTACGCCATTACTTATATATCGTTCTGGAATGGCTGGTTTCACCAAATTCGGCGGGAACCCGCTCCAGCAGCCGTTTACGCCAACGAATGTGTTCGTCTTGCAGAGGAGAATGGCTACCGGTTTTTCATCCCTCTGGGGCGATTTGTACAAGCATGGGCAGATAACCGCCCGTCAAAGACAGGCTCAATCACGGACAATGCGGCGGGCGCCATTAAGATGAAGGCTTCAATGGAAGCCAGTTTAGAGGGCGGCATTGGCATAGGTATAACCTATTTGATGTTTCAACTCGCAGAGGAATACCTGGAGCTGAACTTGCTTGATGAAGCAATGGAGCAGTTACACACCGGCTGGAAGCATTTGAAGAAAGTCGGTGAATATTTTCTGGAATCTGAATATTTACGACTCAGGGGTCGGTTGTGCATGGCCAGGCAGGACAAAAGTAAAGACCAGTCAGACCTGGATGAAGCAACCGAATTTCTGACAGAGGCGCTTTCTTGCGCTAAGATGAAACAAAGCAAAGGCTTGGAGTTGCGTGCAGCCACAGACCTTGCGCTGGCCTTGTCGCAACAGGGGAAAAGCAAGGTGGCTGCGGACACGATTAGTTCCGTGATCGACAGCTTCGAGGAATTTGATAAATCGGGTGATTGCACCCGAGCGCGCGAAGTGCTGAAAATACTGCGCTAAATACACCAAAAAAAATGATACGGGGATCAGCGTGGAATTAATAGCAAAAAAAATCCTGATCCTAAATGTCTACTTCCCCGAAATGCGGGAGACGGTCAAGCGCATTAATGAAGCACCCAATGCTTTGGCACCGGTACTGCTGGCTGGCTTTTTCTCTCAACAGCATTGTGAAGTGAAGCTGTATAACGAAGTCAATAGCGGTTCAATTGAAGTATTCGATCCAGAATTATTGAGTTGGCCGGACATGGTGGTATTAACCGGCTTGACCGCTGCTTTCGACCGTTTGTTACATGTGACCGCTTATGTGCGCACAGCCAATCCCAGTGTGATTGTAGCTGCCGGTGGCCATGCTGTGCGGTCCATCCCCCGTTATGCCCAGAAGTTTTTCGACTACACCTGTATAGGTGACGTCGATGAAATCAAGGATGTTATACGCGACGCCCTTGGTGCTGAGTATGTCAGTAAGGAATTCACCCCGAGATACGACCTGGCGTACTGGATGAAGACCTTTGGCTATGCTGAATCGAGCAGGAATTGCAATTTTAAATGTGCTTTTTGCAGCCTGACCGGTGTCGGGCTCAAATACGATGTGCAGAGTATGGAGTACCTTGAAACGCAGATGGAGCAGATGGGCAAGCGGACCATCTTTTTCTTTCAGGACAACCAACTCATGGGTAGCGGACATGAAAGTCTGAAAGAACGGCTGATGTGCGTACAACGAAGACGCGAGGCGGGTCAATTTAAATACTGGGCTGGTTTTGTCACCGATAATTTCTTTTGGGATGAAGAGAATATCAGGTTGGCACGGGACACCGGTTGCATGTCGGTTTTTGTCGGTGTTGAATCCTTTGATGACAGCGTCTGGCTTAAAAGTGTCAACAAGAAGCAGAATAGCCGTCACAGCCAGGTGGACCTGATCCGCCGCTGTATGGATGGTGGTGTGTTGTTTCAATATGGTTTGGTGTTTGATCCGACCGAGCAAACGCTGGCCCAAATGCACCGGGAGTTGGAAATCATATGTGACAATCCTGAGATCCCGCCGCCGAATTTTATTTTTATGGCCATACCCTTTCCTGGCACCCCGTTTTTCCATGACCGCATGTCAAAAAATCTGTTGCTGCCCGGTACCAGGATGCGCGACCTGGAAGCCTCAACGCTGACCGTCAAAACCATCGACCCGGTTGAGGATGTGGTGCACTTTATCCAGAACGCGAGGAATTTCCGTGGTTACCGTTGGCGTTTTATGAAACACCATGTGCGACATTTGTGGCGCTATCGGAAATCACTGAATCGCGTGCAATTATTGTTGTCGGTACTGACCGCCGGCGCAATCCTGGCACCAGGGAAATTTTCAAGTCCCGGATCCATTTTTGTCAGGAAACGCAAGCGCACCAATGTCAGTACAACGGATCACCTGGACCCGGTTTACACACCACGCTTGCCGGTGGCCGACCAATACCGTCATTATTTTGAGCCGACCGTGATCCTGGATGCCGCTGGAG
>SMVB01378882.1_pt1 | contig 16564 bp, 11 predicted proteins | sample 2456461 | NCBI WGS metagenome assembly SMVB01 (sample SAMN11095934, study PRJNA526329) | marine sediment metagenome | biome: Marine sediment; feature: Surficial sediment; material: Deep marine sediment; isolation source: Hadal surficial sediment | place: Pacific Ocean | collected 2014-05 | depth...
CGAAAAGGGTTAGGGAAATTAATTAGCTTTTCTATGGCCAGGCGCTCATCTGCTACCACTAAAAACTCTACTTCAGCTTCATTGGAATTGTTATGAACATCCCAGACTTTTAGCCGAATTTTATGGGTACCAATTGATAAGTCTTTATAAGGGTAGGTAACCCATCCCTTTTTGTACGTATTCTTAGCGCCAATATAATATTCGTTCAGTATTATTTCATCTTCATCATCCAATACAGCAATTATTCCAGGCTCGGACACAGAATTGGAAGTGCTGATGCCACTCTCATCACTAAGCTTTCCAACAAATAATATGTCTGGTCTCGTAATGCCTCTACTGACGAATGATGTATCATTGATGAACAATTCTATTTGCGGGGGTGTATTGTCCATATCATATTCTTCACTTTCTCCACCTACTACAAATTCAATATCTGCACCTGAGGCATCCAGATTTTGCGATTCATCCAACGCATACATACTTACCTTTCCTTTTTCAAAATCATAGGTGATATTTTTAGGGACTATAAATTCAACTTCAAACTCACCTGCTGTAACACTTACTTCTCCTTTAAAAATAATATTGTCCCGGACTAAATATGTCATGACCGGATCTTCATGGCCAAACGTCTCAATCTCACTGGGCTTATCAAATACTGTTGCTATAAGATATCCATTGAACCCGGAGTTAACCTGACCATCAATATTCGTTATTTGTCCTTTTAGTTTCACAGTGCCCAAAGCTTTTAAAGTATCCCCGGGTTGATAGGAATTTTCATCCGCGATTAATGAAATGTCATCCCTGGCATAAGAAAGGGTCATGGAAGGATCAGCCATCAGCGAAAAATTTCTGTTCACACTTCCATTTAAAGATTGATTTTTTGTGTCTCTGAATATCTCTCCAAGAGAACGATATTTCCCTTCCTCTTTTCGAAATACATTTTTATAAAATGCCCTATTCAGAATAAAATTTGTACTGGAAAAAACCGGTCTGGATGTAGTCAGCAAACCAATTGCTCCTCCTTTTGGATTTAGCAATAAATATTCCGCACCAGAAATTGCCTTGGGATTATCATGCCTTCCAAATTCGCATGTAGCAGTCACATATAAAGGGAGTCGATGTTTATTTTTAAATTCGCTAACCGATGAAATATTCAGGATGGTTTCGGATGCCCAACGTGTGACAGATCCATGACCGGTATAATTGAATATCAATCCGCCTTTGTCCATGGATCTCTCAATTTCTTCGTTCACTCCCGGGGCAGTTTCCCCGATGGACGTTTCGACTTGTTCGTAGGCATCGATATAAATCTTATTTATATTAAAACGTGAATAAGAAGTGTCTACTAAGGTAGCCAACCTGTCCGCATCTCGTTGATGCAAATTCCCATCACCATCATCCGCAATAAAATATAATTCATTCCTCCAATGACCAAAAGACGAATTATTGGTAGCATAATTAATTAATTTATCCACCATCACTTTTGCCTCATCAATGGATTTTACAGGCAGTCTGCCAACTCCAATATCCATTAAATGATCTCCGGTATATGACTCCCCCCAATTGCCTTCGTCATCATCGAGAAAACCATAATAGTCATCCGATGAATAGCTATTTATCGGGTGAAGCGAATTTCTGGAGGAATAAATAGGCACAAAATTAGTGTTGTTATCAATTCTGTCTTTATAGTCAAATGACCCTCTTCCAAAAAGCAATACATTTTGGAGCTTATTGCTTTCATCTCCCAGGTCATACACAAACTTTATGTAATCCCGAATTGCAGTTATGTCTTGTTTTCCTGATGAGAATTCATTATAAATCTCATCTGTAGTTACTACCAATACTTTTAGTCCGTCATGATTTCTTCTCAACTCTGCCAGGCGTTCGGCCTCGCTTTTAAATCCTTTATAAGTGACAATTAAAAAGTCAACATTTGGCGAGGCGTGCAGATTCTGGTTATGGATTTGAGTAGCCTTTTCAGGAATGTGATAATCCTGATCCCTGAAAGCAACAAATTCTCTCAATTCAGCACATATTGCCCCGAATGAAGAATTATTTCCGTTTGTGGAAAATTTCTGATTATATGGTTGGAGGGGGTTTGTTACATCCCAAATCTGAAATGCGGAGCCTCCATCCTCAATTTCAAATGTAGAAATAGCATACTGAGCGCTTTCCAGTGAACGGAAATTTAGTTGATTATCATATAATTTTAATTTGCGCTTTCCGAAAATAGTCAGGTAATTGAGATTTGCTTTTGACTTCCCGGTTCCGGTCGGATTAAAGGACATTCGAACAGTAAATTTATCCGCTTCAGGAATTGTTGTGGTATTTATTTTAAAAACTTCAATCTGGTTTGAGCCTTTGGCAAGATACGAACCTTCAACGATTGCATTTATCCGTTGCTGTCCCAACCCTTGGCCATTGATGCTTAAATCCAATGATGCCTCTTCATACGTTTGCCCCATGACCGAAAAAGTGGCAACTAATTCTGTGTCCGGAACCAGGTCAGGAAAATCAAATGTAAAATCGTAGGTCAGTGTAAAATCAAACTTTTCGCCATACCATTCCCGGCCTGAATTGATAATGTTAAATTCATCATTTTCATAAATAATATAATCGTCAAAAGTATTAATTTTTGGATGCGCTGAACCAAGATTTTCATTCTGACTAATCCGTAATCCCTCTTCATCAGAAATGGTGAGAAAATAAAATGTGGTATCTGCGTAAAAGTTTTTCTGATATTCCAATTCACCGGCTTCATTTAATTTTTGGCGATTGGCATTTTGGCCATAGAACAAAATATAATCCCCCTGATCAAACCTTCCATCTGCTTCGCCGGCAACCGTTATGGCATTTTCTATTAAATCAATCGGACGATCTTCACTCACTAGCTGAGGAAGCATTCCTCCACCATTTCCATGAATTTTAATTTTTTTAGGATTGATTCCCGAAACATTGACGCCTGAATTTTTTAGATAATTGTAGTCAATTTTGTAAACCCCGGTTTCAGTTACCGGTATTTTATACCAGTCCCCGTTTGCCAACACGGAATTGCCAGTGGTTTCTCCAGTTCTTAAATTGGATGCCGTTGACTTTCGAGGGTATTTCTCAAACAAAATCTCAAGATTTTCAATCTTAAAATACTTCCCGGAAACGGAATCATATTGAATTGGAAAAATATCAATGAAAGTAACTTCACGTCCACGCTCCTTCAGTTTTCTCAAAGTGGCAAGATTAGAAATAGAAGGAAAAATCAATTCAAGTCTTTCGTGAAAAGAGGGAGGGAATTCTGTTTTACGGATGTTGGAAATCAAAAAACCAGAAATCTGAGATTGCTCCAGTCGTATGGAAATTAATGGCAATCCGTTTAATTCATCCGGATATGTAGCTCCATCGACAGCGAAAAAATAAGAATTATCGTTCGTCCATGAAATTGGAAAATCCATAACATTATTATGGATTTTCATCGTTTCAAATGAAAACAGAAGGAGTGTTACTGTAATTAACAGAACGAATCTATATATGTAAGCCAGTAATCCCAACTCAAATTAGTTTATCATAAATAATATAACTGTACTAAAAGAAATTTGATTATTGAAATTCGATTTTCAAAAGGTCGGCTTATCTGTCCGCAAAAATAACAATTATTCTTTAATATGTAATGCTAACGATAAGACAACATAGCATATTATAATAATTGGCAGGGCGACAATCTTTAAAATAACCAGTAGCAGTATGGAAAGTCCAATTAATAAAAACCGATGCCAGTTTGCTTTAAAAGAGAATTCCATGAATTTAAGAGACATCAATTTAATATCCGAAACCATCATAATTGGCAGGAGAATTGAAATCCCAATCAAGGTGTAAGAACTTGTGAAAAAATTATAAAATACGACGTTTTCAGCAGTTGAAATAAATGGGAGTGCACTCACGAATATGCCACTTGCGGGTACGGGAAGTCCATAAAAATTATCGGATTGCCTGGTATCGTTATTGAATTTTGCTAATCGCATTGCCCCAAATAAAACCAATAAATACCCAATATATGGAATCCACACATTGATGGAGTACACATCAATTAAGGCAAAAAGAATGGATGCAGGCAAAAAGCAAAAAGTGATCAGGTCTGCCAGCGAGTCGAGATCCTTGCCGATGGATGAATATCTCTTTAAAATCCTTGCCGCTAATCCATCAAAAAAATCGAATAGCGCTCCTGCCCATATCATGATGGAGGCAGTTTGTAAATCACCTTTAAATACTGCCACAACTCCATAACAGCCACACGCCAGGTTACATAATGTCAGAAAATTTGGTATATGCTTTGTCACGTCTTCTATTTTTCTTTGATCAATTATCGGTCTGGTGATAGTACAAGTAGAAATTATTAGAGGTGCCCTTAAATAAATAATGATGTTACCTGGAATTATTTAATTTACGCATTCACTCATTGATGTATATAACCGTTGATTCTAATTTGAGACCGCTCCGCAAAAGGGATTATTCTGTTTTTCATAGCCAATATTCGTGCTTGGACCATGACCACAATATACCGTAACATCATCTGGAAGCTTGAAAAATTTGTTTTTTATACTGTCCATCAATGTGTCAAAATCTCCTCCCGGAAGATCAGTTCTTCCAATACTTTGCTGGAAAAGGACATCCCCACCAATACATATTTTTTCATGCTCATTTACTAAAGCAATATGCCCTTTAGCATGCCCGGGAACAAAAAGAACATCAAAATATGAATTGCCAAATTTCACTTGGTCACTCTCATCAATAAAAAAATCTGCCTCACTGGCTTCATAGGCCTGAAATCCATAAACAGAAGCTACCACATCATTTGCTTTCAATGTTTCAATGTCAAGTTTATGGATGGTTAAACCGACGCCATATTCGTTCTTCACAAAATTATTTCCCAAAACATGATCGATATGGCAATGTGTGTTGATCAGCGAAGTGACAGTAAGATTATTGTCCACAATAAATTTCTTTAATTCGGCTTTTTCACTTGATTCATAACACCCCGGATCGATAATGATACACTCTTTTGTGTCATCGTAAACCACGTAGGTGTTTTCAGAAAAAGCATTAAATACAAATTGTTTGATGGTCATGTATTGAAAATTTTATGCGGACAAAATTGGTTTAAAAAAATATAAATTCAAGCTTTTTCGTTAATTCACTACATGAAACCGGTATGGTTGGAGTAATTTAAGGAAACACAAGACAACAATTATAGTGGCTTTCTCATGGAAAAATTTATAATAATAAATGATGAAATGTGATTACCTTATCATCGGACAGGGATTGGCAGGAAGTATTTTGGCATATCAATTATTAAAAAACGGAAAGACTGTAGCAATTATTGATGAGGGGAAATCATCCACTTCGTCAAGAGTTGCGGCAGGTTTGGCCAATCCTTTTACGGGACCAAAAATGGTAAAAACATGGAGGGCAGATCATTTGTTTCCTTTTTTACAAACTTTTTATAGAGAGATAGAAAACGAAATCAACGCAAGTTTTTTCTCTGAAAGAACAATATATCGCCCTTTTACTTCCATTGCAGAATTGAATGATTGGGATGGACGCAGCGTTCAATCCAATTATCAAAAATTCATAAAAAATATTTGTACAAAAGAAGCGCATTCGAAGTATGTATATGATCCAATTGGCGGAGTTGAGATTCATGGCTTTGTATTGAATGTGCCCAAGTTTCTGGATACTATGCATCCTTATTTTTTGGAGAGATGTAATTACCTGGAAGAACGCTTTGATGAGGCAAATCTTGAACTGACAGATAGTGGAATAAAGTATCATGATATTCGTGCGGGCAAAATCATATTTTGTTCAGGGCATCAAATTTTGAATTCAAAATTCTTTGGCTGGATACCTATAACCCCGGTGAAGGGTGAAGTATTACATTTGAAAATGAATCTCGATTTTGAAACTATTTATAACAAATCGTGTTTTATAATTCCGCAAATGAATGGCTACTTCAAGGCGGGTTCTACTTATAATCGGAGTGATCTTTCGAACGAGCCGACAGAAAAAGGTAAAAACGAAATCATTAAAAAGCTCGAAGCGCTAATGAAAATGAAATACGAAATCGTAAAGCATGAGGCAGGCATTCGACCCGGAACAGTAACCAGAAAACCACTAATCGGATTCCATCCGGCTCATCAACAATTGGCTATTTTCAATGGGCTAGGATCGAAAGGGGTATCAATAGCTCCATTTTTTAGCGATCAATTAGTAAAATGTCTGGAAGATGGCAATAATCTTGATGAAGAAGTAGATATTAAAAAGTATTATTCCTTATATTTCAAGTCACAATTTTCTACAATAAATTGAAGAGACAAAAGACCATATCAATATTCCTTTTTTTGATTTTTACCATTTTGGTGAATTTTGTTATTGCACAGGAAGCAATGGAAAAATTTGGTAAAAACAGGGTCCAGTACAAGAGTTTCAAATGGAGGTATTACAGTACAGAAAATTTTGATATTTATTTCTATGATGGTGGAAATGAAATCGCACGGATTGCTACGGAATATCTTGAAAAAGAATTTGATCGTGTCACCGATATACTAGGAACAGTCTCTTATTCGAAAACGGAAATATTTCTGTATAACTCCCCAACCGATCTTCTTCAAAGTAACATTGGCGTCAATGATAATAGTTTTGATGTTGCCGGTCAAACAAATTTTATAGAACCATTGGTAGAAATCGCCTATCCGGGAAATGCTGAAGAATTTAAAAGGGTCCTGATTTATAAGCTGTCGTTGATGCTTATAAACGACATGATGTTTGGTGGGAGCCTTTCAGATATGTTTCAAAATAGCTATTTGCTTCTACTTCCTGAGTGGTTTATAAATGGCGCCGCGAGATATACCGCGCATGGTTGGGACGTAGAAATGGATGATTTTATCCGGGATATGATGCGGAATAAAAATTTAAAAAACCTTGCCAAGTTTACCGGTTATGAGGCTGAATTAATTGGGCAATCTATATGGAATTTCCTGGCAGAAAAATATGGGAACAGCTATATTTCAAATATTCTCAACTTAACAAGGATAATACGCAATGAAGAAAGAAGTATTTCCGGGACATTAGGAATTCCTTACAAAAGTTTTTTAGCTGAGTGGAGCAATTATTATTTAGAACAAACTTCGTTTATTGATCAAAATTATATACTGCCAGACAAAGGATCAAAGGTAAATTCAAATAAAAAAGGGGTAGATATCAAGGATATAAAAATCAGTCCTGAGGGTAAGTACTATGCCTATACCGTAAACAATAAGGGGAGATACAAAGTAATCATTAGCCAAATTGGAAAAAATAAGGAAAGGGTAGTATTAAAAGGCGGGTACAAGGTAATCAATCAGGAACCGGATAAAAATATCCCTTTATTAAGCTGGAAAGATGAGAATACCCTTGGTATCATAAACACAAAATATGGAAAAAATTATTTGTGGATTTATGAAATCGCGTCAAGGAAAAAAGTAAAAAAAGAACTTACGCGAATCAACCAGGTTAAGGATTTTGATATTGTGAGAAACGGGAACCTTGCTGTATTAAGCGCGGATAGAAATGGCGATCATGACTTGTACCTGATAAGTCTCCGAAGAAATTCTATCAAGCGGATTACAAGTGATTTTTATGATGATGTAAATCCAAGGTTTATACCTGGAACCAGCTCTATAATATTCAGTTCAAACAGAACAACAGATACCATTGATGTGAAAGGCAGAGATATTGAAAAGATTTCGAATACATATAATATTTTTATTTATAATATTGACTCTACAACAAATACGGTGCACAGGATAACCAATACCTTGAGCACGAACATAAAGCCAATGGCTGTGAATGCCAACGATTATTATTTCCTCAGTGATCAACAGGGCATTTTTAATCTGTTCAAATATGATCTTTCCAAAAACCTCTATCACCAGGTCACCAATTTTGGGACCGGTATAAAAGACTATGATATCAGCTATGACATGAGATATTTTGGTTTTGTAATGGCAGAGAAGGGAAAGGACAATATATATCTGAAACAAAACTACAATCTAAATCAAAATATTTTTACTGCACAAACTAAAAGACAGCAATACCTCAATGCAAAATTTGTTGCCCGGCGATTGAAACTTGCCCGGGAAAAAAGAGCCTTAGCGGAGGTCAATACAGATATAGCCGCAGATACAGAAAAAAAACCAGATGATACTGGTGCATTTCCACAAAAAGAATTCAGGAGCACAGCATCCTTTTTGGATCAATACAGAGAAAGATCAATTGTAGGAACGGGTGAAAATATTGTTGATACAAGAAATTATGAATTTACCCAGGCGATTCCTGAAACTCCTGAGAAAGCACCAAAATCTGATGAAAGTGAAGAATTGTTAGATACGGATAGCTATGTTTTTGATACCGATATAGTGAAGAGTGGTAAAAGTACAGGATCGTTTTTAAGCTCATATCGAAGATTACGAAAAGAGAGCGACATTGCCGGGCCCTTCGATTACGAAACAAAATTTAGTGCAGACAATATCGTGACCTCCTTTGTGATCGATCCCTTGATAGGATTCGGTTTGAAACTTGAAACACAGATGAACGATCAACTGGAAAACCACAAGTTTTATGGAGGAATCTTAGCTACTACAGACCTCAAAAGTGGAAGTTTTTATGGAGAATACAGATACTTAAAATATACCGTTGATTTTCATGCCAGGTATGGACGAAAATCACTATTCAGGCCAACCGAAACGTCCTCTCAAAAATACACATTGAATACCTTTGAAGTTGGAGCATCGCTTCCACTAAGCATAACAAGCAGACTATCCATTGTTCCATTTGTAGAAACAACGCGATTTTGGGATCTTGACCCGACCTCTGTTTTATATCCGACCAGCGGGCCGGTTACTTCAAAGGTCAATTATGCCGGTGTGAGAATTGAGTTCATTTATGACAATACTACAGTTGGAGGTCTGAATCTAATCCAGGGAACAAGAGGGAAAATTGGTTTACGACATAATGAGGGAATTAGCGATAGTCAAAAATCATTTTCAAATCTGTATTTAGACTTTAGACATTATCAAAAAATTCACCGGGAATTGGTACTGGCTACGCGATTATTCTATGGGAGATATTGGGGTGCAAATCCACAGAAATATTTATTGGGAGGCATGGATAATTGGCTATTTAATAAGACCAATGACACCGGCGAAGGAGATCCTTTAAAGCATTCTGTTGGAGTGGATAATTCTAATATTTTGTACGTGGATTATGTGACTAGTCTCCGCGGCTTTGACTACAATACATTCAATGGGGAAAATTCTTTATTATTCAATGTAGAATTGAGATTGCCCATAATCAAATACTTGTATCGAGGGGCAATCGCTTCAAATTTCTTTCGAAATTTCCAGTTTATAGGTTTCTATGATATTGGATCAGCCTGGACAGGTCCTTCTCCTTTTGCTACAGAAAATAGTGTGAATACCGAAATTTTGGCTCCCAAGGGATCGCCATTTAAAGCTCGAATTCAAAACTATAAAAATCCATGGCTATCGAGCTATGGTTTTGGAGTAAGAACAGTATTACTTGGCTATTATGTGAAATTTGATGTGGCTTATCCGATTGAAGATTTTGTTAAAAAGGACACGAAATTCCTGGTAACTCTAGGCTACGATTTTTAATATTTACTGAATAGCCAATTGATAACTTCTTGCTTTTTTCATTCAAACTCCAAATGAACTTCAAACTAAATCAATCTTGAATCTTTTTTATAGAACGTTTGGCAATGGAGAACCATTATTTATTTTACATGGCCTTTTTGGATCTTTGGACAATTGGATGACGTTGGGTAAAAAGTTTGCTGAAAAATACCAGGTGGTTCTGACCGAATTGAGAAATCATGGTCGGTCACCAAAAAGCGATATTTGGGATTACCCGGTCATGGCAGATGATATTTATCAACTAGCCTCGCAACTTGAATTCGATCATATAAATTTATTGGGCCATTCCATGGGTGGAAAAGTAGGTATGACCATTGCTGGAAAATATCCTGGTTTTTTAAACAAACTCGTAGTTGCAGATATTGCGCCAAAATATTATCCAATACGCCACCGGCAAATAATTGATGGATTATTAAGTATTAATCTTCAGCAAATTGCAAGTCGCAAAGATGCAGATAAGGTTCTTGCCTATTATGTCACTGAGCCGGGAGTGAGACAATTTCTACTTAAAAATCTGGAAAGAGACTCAGAAAAAGGTTTTAAATGGAAATTGAATCTGGATGTTATCAATAATCATTTGGGAAATGTCGGCGCCGCCACCATACCATCAAAAAAAATTTCTACTCCTGCATTATTTATCAGGGGTATCAATTCCAATTATGTAACGGATGAAGATATTATGGAAATCAGAAAATTCTATTCGAATTCCACCGTAGAATCTATTGGAAATGCCGGTCATTGGCTGCATGCTGAACAACCGGAAGCATTTTTGAAAACGGTAATGGCTTTTTTAAATTCTTAACTTGTTAACCTGCATAATGCAGGGAATAATTATTGAAACTTGTAAAGAGTTAGAAATCAAGGTATTGACATTAAAAAACGCTTCTGAAAATTCTATTTTTCTTGCAATTTACCGGTTTGAGCTGACTGTCAATACCTTATCTGCAAAATGGTTAAATTCATGAATTATAGAGGTTAAGTTTTAAAAGGATCCTTGAATCAATAAAATGGACTGAAAATATTCTTTGTAATACCTGGTTCTCCATCAATTTTTACGCATGCATAAATCATCCAAGGGCAAGTTATACTTAATTCCAACCCCATTGTCGGAGAATTCTTTGGACAAAATGGTTACGGAAGAATTGACACGGATTGTAAAATCTTTGGATTATTTCTTAGTAGAAAATAGGCGAACTGCCAGGAGATTTATCAGCAGTTTGAAATTGGGAATAAAAATTGAAGACTTGCATATAAACGTTCTGGATAAAAATACTTCTCTGAAAGAAATAGATCATTTATGTGCGCCTCTTTCAAAAGGAAAAAACATAGGTGTGATGTCTGAAGCAGGATGCCCCGGAATTGCCGATCCGGGGAATTTAGCTGTTACATTTGCCCATCAAAATCATTTTGATGTGGTGCCATTGGTTGGCCCATCTTCCATTTTCATGGCAGTGATGGCTTCAGGGTTCAATGGTCAGTCCTTTGTATTTCATGGATATTTACCCATTGACAAGCAAAAAAGAATGCAATCGATAAAGGCTATAGAAAAGGATGCCATCAATAAAAAGCAGACACAAATTTGTATGGAAACTCCATATAGAAACGACCAGCTCTTCGAAGATTTCGTAAAATATTGTAAGCCATACACCAGGCTTTGTGTTGCAAAAGATGTGTCAGGATCCAGGGAGATGATTAAAACCCATACGATCAAGGAGTGGAAAAAGCTGAAACCTGATTTACATAAAATTCCGACGGTTTTTCTAATTTATTTCTCATAAAAACAGCTCATTCCCACAATCGAATTTATACTTTTTGACACCACGGATTTTGCTGGTATTATCTGTAAACTGAACTAAAAAATATATCCGATGGATAACTGAAGAACCCGGTTGGTCAATCGTCTTTCATAGATAATATTTTGCTTCGCTGTATTGGTTATTCCAAGATTATATCTAATTCCGAACGTAAATTTCTCATTCAATTTGTACTCCAATCCAAAGACTGCCGCGAAATCACTTTTGTTAACGTCGTCTGAACGATCTTCCGAATAAAATTCATTTTTATCCACTGCCTTTAGCAAAAGACCGTACTGAATACCAATGAGAAAACTGGCGTCCTCGTAAAAGTATGCTTTGGCCAATAGTGGAATATTCAAATAATGATAATTTAAATAAACCTCACGTGATCGATCAATCGCAGCTCCCTGCAAAGAATACAATAATTCCATTTGGACGCTGAAAAAAGGAGTGGTAATGAATTCAGCTGTGCCTCCAAAATGATATCCAATTCTGGCTACATAACCCAAATCTGATTTTCCTAAAGTTGAAATATTCATTCCGCCTTTAAATCCAAATTCTACATCTTGTGAAAATACCAGATTGACTGTTAAAAATAAGCAAAGGAGCGCAACGTAAAATTTATTCATCTTTTTTAGTTTTTCGAATTTTTGCCATTTGCAGTTAATAATCATGTTGATATGAGTCTGCCTGTGAGGCGAGACTGATCACTATAATTATCTCTGGCAAGGCCTGTTTCATGAATTTGGTAACAATACGAGTTAATCTCAAACGAAATATTTGTTGGTAAATTTATAAATAAAATAATACAAACGTTCTTTAATTCCTTTTTCAATCTGCTCGATTTTTCTTGCCATGTTGAATTTTTTACTGGAGGGCTTAATACTCAGTTCCAGTAATTTTTCTTGAATCCATTGGTATTTGTAATTTTCTTTTAAAACAGATTCATATTTTTTTAATACCTGCAAATCACTCAAATGATGAAGTATAACAATTTCATCAAAATCAGATTCATCTATCCTGTCCAGCATTTTATAAGCCAATGGGAAATTATAATTTATGGGTAAGGTTTCAAGTGAGTAGCTACCGCTTAAAATTGTAGCAGCAAGGCAAGTTTGCTCGACAAAATAAATTCCGGCTTCCTTATATATCTCATTGTCAAGGGAATGATTGACAAGATCATTCCATTTCTGAAAGAAGAAATTTTGCTTATTGTTGATTATTACCGCTCCGTTCCAATAGCCAAGTATTTCTTCATTTTCAAAGATGGTATTAACTGTAGGTAGATTTTCAATATCAGCGTCTGTTCTATCAAATAATTTTTTCCAATAGGTATAATTTTTGTCTGTGATCCCATCTATTCCAATCCCCTTTGTATACACCGGAGAAAGTGAAATGTCACAGGAAGTATTTAATAATAAGGTTGGTTCATTCAATATTATCGTGTCGCCATCCAGATACACATATTGACTATACCTAAAATTTTTTATCATATAATCACAAACAATAGATTTATTTACCATCGAATAATATCTGTGTTTTATATTCAATGGTGTATCCATAAATTTGACGCCGAATTCGGATAAGATCTTTTTAGTATTATTAGATATAGGAAATTCCTTTCTTGGTTGAAAACAATAGATATCATAAAGACTTAAATATCCCCCAAACTTTTTTATTGATGAGATAGACAGAATTGTATGTTTCTCCAGTATTCCTTTTTCAATGCAATAAATAATGCATCCCTTTGGTCTCATTTATATAATATCTTTATTTGATTTAATATTATGCCTTCACAAATAGAAAATATATTTTCAAAAATCCATGACCGGCTAATCTTATTTAGATATATACTTCCTTTTATAAAAAAAAATGAAAAAAGAGTAATCTCTCCCCAAAATACATTGTGTTTGTTTTGTCAACCAAGAGGAGGCTCAACATGGCTTGCTGAAATTTTCCTTCACATTTCCAATTCTATTCTTATCGATGAGCCCTTGTGGCGGGGTAAAGTAAATGTGCCATTCAAAAAGCCTGATCACTATACAAGAAAAGTTCCCAAAATCTCAGATCTCGATTTCTTCTTTAATCAATATATTCCCGAAGATGTGGATTGGCCGGAAGCCAGAATGGCGTTTGAAGATATTCTTTCCGGACGAGTCATTTCTATCGGACTATATAATGAGGGGGGATTGAAGAAATTGAAGAATGGAAATTATTACATCACGAAATTTTGTTACGCGAATTTATTGCTCCCCTGGTTGATAGATAGATTTGATTTCAATGCCATATTGTTGACACGCCATCCATGCGCTGTGGTTGCGTCACAGCTAAAATATCCTGTTTGGAGGGATATCAATATTGAGGAATTCAGAAAAATAGACGACTTCAGATTCAATCAAATTTATTATTCGGCTCTTGAAAAAGTTGGAAAAATTGATAGTAAAGAAAAATATTTAGCTCTTCAATGGGCTCTGGGTTTTAAGCATACGGCCATGAATCCGCGAAATAACAAGCGATGGTTAACGATTTCTTATGAGGGATTACTGAATAATTATTCCCATGAAATTGAGCGAATATCCAACAGATTTTCTTTTGATTTGGATAACTTAAATATTGATTCTAGTACCCCAAGTAAATCAACCCAGCCAACTTCGCTTAAATATTTGCGGGAAGGACAACAACTTTCTTCCTGGAAAAAAGAGCTAACGGGCAAGCAGATAACTACAATCTTCAATGTACTGGAAAAATTTGATATTGATATCTACACCAAAGAAGTGGAACCGGAATATGAAAGGCTATATTCAAACGAAAAAATTTTATGAATATACTATTCATCCCTTCCTGGTATCCTTCAGCATCACGCCCCCTGCCCGGTATTTTTTTTAAAGATCAGGCAGTCGCTTTGGCCAGGCAGTTTACGGACTTGAATATCGGAATAAGTACCTGGGGACAAAATGACGAAAGATTACTTTTATGGTCAAGGCAGCCTTTCCAATCTTTAAAAAAGTTACTTATTCGATCAAAGCCCAAACATTCGGTAAATACTCTTGATGATAACTTAGTAGAATATTTCAGTCCGGCCTATACCTGGAGTTCCAAAGTATTTCATGGAAATTTCAGTCAAATTATCCAATCCAATTTATCGAACTTAAATGAGTTTCAACACGAATTTGGGAAAGTGGATATTATTCATGCTCATGTTGGATATCCCGGTGGATATATCGCAAAACAACTTTCGGAAATGCGCAAAATTCCCTATGTCATCACGGAACAAATGAGTCCATTTCCACACAACAGTTTTATACGAATTGATGGATCACTGGATGAAAAATTGAATTCGGCCTACGCAGGTTCTTCAAGGAATATTGCAATATCAGAGGCTTTGGTAAATCAAATGAAAAAATTCGGAATCCAGCGAATTACAAAAATCCCAAATTTGGTGGATGACACTTTGTTTCAGTCAAATTTTTCCAATAAAGAGAATTTACCATTTACATTTTTTACCCTGGGAAGAATGGTTCCTCAAAAGGGATTTGACATTTTATTACACGCATTTTCAAAATTCAAAAAAAGTGCTATTCTTAAAATTGGTGGTGATGGTGATTATCTGTCTTTTTATAAAAAGCTCGCTGGAGAATTACAGATTGAAAATAAAATTGAATGGCTTGGTGAGCTAAACCGAAATCAAGCGCTTCATGAATTTCGAAATTGTGATGCGTTTGTATTGCCTAGTCGTCATGAATCCATGGGAGTGGTATTTGCAGAAGCAATGGCTTGCGGTAAGCCGGTAATTGGAACCGTTTGTGGAGGACCAGAAGAATTTATCAACAACACCAACGGTTATCTTATCGAACCGGAGAATGAATATATGTTGATCGAAGCTATGGAAAATATGATTCAAAATCATGATCGTTTTGATGCTGTACAAATCAAAAAGCAATGTGCAGATCAGTTTTCATCAAAAGTCATTTGCAAACAAATTACAGAAGTATATCATCACGTGTTGGAAATTGAAAATCAAAATTAATTTTGTCGTAATAAAAATATTTGGCGAAGTGAGTTTACCTACCTGTATTCCCTTCATCCTATAAGATGGTTGAGGATAAACTATAAGCAGCAAAAATGATGATTGCCTTTCCAGTGACGGAAAAATGGCAATTTTTCGATCTATTTTTAACATAGTAAAACTTACCTTTGTGTTTTGTTTTTTAATTAGCTGATCATGAGATATCCTCTAATACTAATTCTATTTCTGTGCAGGATTTTGCCCTTATTTTCTCAGGTAGAAAACATATCAAAACTATCCATCAGGGAAATTATGGATGGAGAGGATTTTGTTGGATGGCTTCCTGAAAATCACCGTTGGTCAGAGAATGGAAAAAATATAATATTCAGCTGGAACCCGGATAACGATACAGTGCGAAACGACTACGAGATAGATATTGCGACAAGAAAAATCTCCAGGCTTTCCAATGAAGATCAAAAGAAGCTCCCTTCCACAGTTGGATCTTACGATAAAACATATGCAAGGAAAGCGTATGAGAAAAATGGAGATATATTTCTATTAGATTTGAAAAATGGTCAGGTAAACCAAATCACAAATACAATTAGCCGGGAATCCAATCCTGTTTTTTCCGGGGATGAGCAGTATATAATTTTTGAATTGAAGAATAATCTATTTGCCTGGGATATCGGTAACGGATCTACTACTCAGCTTACCAATTTTTTGGAGGGAAAGGAAAAAGATGACCCGGCGCAAGATGAAATGAAGGAATGGCTTGAGCGGGATCAACTTGCATATTTTGGTATATTGAGAAAAAGAAAGGACGAAAAAAGTAGTCGTAAATACAGGAATGAACAATTGAAACCGGAGCGACCCTTGGATATTTACTGTGGAAAAAAGCAGCTTTTATCCATGAATATCAGCCCTGACATGAATTACATTGTGTATCAACTGATGGAAAAAGCATCAAATGAAGGTACGATTGTTCCGGCTTTTGTAACGGAATCCGGTTTCACCAAAGAATTAAC
>SMVB01396474.1_pt1 | contig 16564 bp, 11 predicted proteins | sample 2456461 | NCBI WGS metagenome assembly SMVB01 (sample SAMN11095934, study PRJNA526329) | marine sediment metagenome | biome: Marine sediment; feature: Surficial sediment; material: Deep marine sediment; isolation source: Hadal surficial sediment | place: Pacific Ocean | collected 2014-05 | depth...
CCGGGGGTCGCGGCAGCTCGTAGCCCGCGAGCTGCTCGGCGTACACCGTGCGCGGGTCATGCTCATCGGCCGCGCCGTCCAGCAACGGCAGGAGGCTCTCGCCCGCGAGCGGGCGCGGGGCCGGGGTCTCGAGCAACTCGAGCAGGGTCGGCAGCAGATCCACCGTCCGCACCAGCGATGTCACGCGCCGACCGGCGGGCAAGCCCGGGCCGCGCATGACGAGCGGCACGTGGAGCTGCTCGTCGTAGAGGATCGAGTGCTTCGACCAACCGTGCCGCGCGACCCCGTCGGACAGGCCCTCGCCGTGATCCGCGACCACCGCGATGAGGGCGTTCTCGTAGCGGCCGTGACGCCGCAGGCCGGCGAAGAGCCGTCCGAGCTGCGCGTCTTGATAGCGCACTTCCTCGGAGTAGAGCGCGTCGCGTCGCCCGGGAGCGTTCTCAGGGAGGTCCGCCACCTCGGCGCGCGAGAACTCAGGCGGCGGCTGCACCCTGAGGTCGTGCGGGTCGAACAGGTGCACCCACAGGAACAGCGGACCCTCCGCGGCGTCGAGCACGTCGAGGGCGAGGTCGATGGTCGCGTCGGAGCGTCGTTGGAAGTCCTCGTTCGACCACTTGCCGAGACCCTCGTCCGCGGCGGCCATGGCGCTGATGAACCCTGCGCCGAAGCTCTCGAAGACCTCGAACCCGCGCTCGAAGCCGAAGGCGGCCGACACGGGGAAGGCGCTGTGGACCGCCGCGGTCGTGTAGCCCCGGTCGCGCAGCACGGTCGCCAGCGTCGGCACGTCCGCCGGGAGTCGATAGCCGCCGTGACCACTGAAGACCCGCAGTCCGTGTTGATAGGGTTGCAAGCCCGTGAGGATCGACGCGTGCGCCGGCGGGGTGATCGCCGAGCTGGTCGCGCAGCGCTCGAACAAGACGCCTTCACGCGCGAGCGCGTCGAGGTGCGGCGACCGGTCGTCCGGCGCGCCGTAGCAGCCGAGTGCATCGGCGCGAGTCGTGTCGAGCGTGATGAGGATGACGTCGGGCAGCGCGGTGTCCGACCTGACCCCGCGCAGCGACCACGCCGCCATCGCACCGACAGCCGCGAGCGAGACGGCTACGGGCCACGAGCGCATGGCCGCAGTGTAACATGGCGTGATCCATGGCCGGCCCTCGCCAGTGCGCCGCCGTGACCGCGGCCCCCGTCTCCTCGTTCACCCCGCCGGCATGCTGGCGCGCGGGACGGCGGTCCCGTCGATGAGCACCCCGAACCACGAGCTGACGCAGGGGCTTGGAGCCTCCTCGAGGCGTGACTTCCTGAAGAGCACGACGGCGGCGGTCTTCGGCGGATCGCTGGGTGCAAAGCTGTCGACCGCCCGCGGGCGCGCGCGCCGGGGCGATCCCATCCACATCGGTCTGGTCGGTTGTGGTGGCCGCGGGACCGGCGCCGTAGCGGATGCGCTCCGCGCGGACGAGAACGTGCGGCTCGTCGCCGTCGCCGACGCGTTTGGGGACCGCCTCGAGTCGGCGCTCGAGGCTCTACGCGAACCTTTCGGCGAGCGCGCCGCGGTGGCGCCAGAGCGTCGCTTCATCGGCTTCGGTGGCTACGAACAGCTGCTCGCGTCCGACGTGGACGTCGTGCTGCTCGCGACGCCGCCGCACTTCCGTCCGATGCACCTGCGCGCTGCGATCGAAGCCGGGAAGCACGTCTTCGCCGAGAAGCCGGCGGCCGTGGACGCGCCCGGCGTACGCTCCGTGCTGGAGACGACCGAGCTCGCTCGCGCGAAGGGCCTGTGCATCGTCTCCGGGCTTCACATGCGGTACTCGCCCAACGTCCGGGAGTTGATGGCCCGCGTTCACGATGGAGCGATCGGCCGCGTCGTCGCGATGGACGCCGTGATGTACGGCGACGGAGTGTGGATGCGGCCACGCGAGAGCGGGATGACGGAGATGCAGTACCAGATGAGGAACTGGTACTACTTCACGTGGTTGTCGGGCGACTTCAACGTGGAGCAGTTCATCCACCAGTACGACCAGTTCGCCTGGGCGTTGCAGGGCAGATACCCGGTGCGGTGTTACGGGACCGGTGGTCGACAGTCGCGCACCGGCCGGAATCACGGGCACATCTACGATCACTTCAGCAGCGTCTTCGAGTTCGAGGGCGGAGCGCGGGCGTTCGCGACGGCCCGTCACCAGGTCGGTTGCAGCAGCGAGGTCCGCGTCGTGATCAGCGGGACGCACGGGACCGCCACGCTCACGTCCCCGCGGCGCATGCGCATCACCGGCCGGAAGGCCTGGCAGCCGCCACGCAGTGTCGAGACGGACGGCCATCAGCTCGAGCACGACGCGTTCTTCGCTTCCTTGCGCGCGGGGCGCGTCATCAACGACGGCGAGCGCATGGCCAAGACCACGCTGATGGCCATCATGGCCCGCATGTGCGCCTACACCGGGAAGAGCCTGACGTGGGACGAGGCGCTCGAGTCACGCGAGCGCCTCGCCCCGGCAGAGTACGGATGGGACGCGGAGCCTCCGGCGGCCGTCGTCGCGATACCGGGTGTCACGAAGTTCATCTGAAGGTGGCGCGCGGTGGCGCGCGGGGCGGGACGCGGCGGGGCCGTTCAGCGGCGCGGCACTTCGAGGGTCGTCATGACGACTGTCGCGCGGGGCGTGCGGCGGCCGGCCCTGGCCGGGCGCCACCACGACTCCACGAGGAGCGAGGCACCGACGGCCGGCGGCCCGTGGGATCCGTCGAGGGACTGGACGGAGATCGAGTGGATCCACGCGGACGCGCCCGCGGGGGACACCGGCGAACGGCGCAGCCGAGTGCGTGCATTGGCGATGCTCCGGAGCGGGTCGAAGGGCGTGTGCGGTGCGACGGATCGCAGGGCGAAGAAACCGATGCCGGCCGTGGGTCGCCCGGAAATCCACACACCGTCCCATCCGCGGGCGTTCGTCCCCGTCGCGAGTGGATCGCCCCAGGCGAGCGGTCGCAGCTCCGACTGGCGGGGGAGCGGGAGAGTGAAGGCAGCCCCGGGTTCATCCCCCGCCTGCATCGCCGCACCGACGAACGCCCGGCCGGCGCCCTGGCCGACGGCGAAGCCGAAGCCGCGCTCCTCCGCCCCTTCCGGTGCGCGGAACAGCGCCCGCGCCGTCCAGCCGGAGTCGGCGTCCCGAAGGAAACACGCCACGGCCCCTTCGCGGGCATCGGAGCGGTCGCCGACCAGGATCGAGTCACCGTCGACGTCCACCGCCCAGCCGAACTCACTCGCGTGCGCCGACGGCGAGCGCAGAATCGCCTCGTGCGCCCAGGCACCGTTCTCGCGCACGTAGATGTGGACCGCGCCCCCCGGCACACCGAAACGGTCGCCGATAGCGGCGATTCCGCCGCCGAGGTCGAGCGCGTGCCCGAAGCGACTGCGCCGCGACGCGACGGGCGGCACGAGCTTCGCGACCTGGCGCCAGTCTGAGGACCCCGTTCGCAGCTCGAAGACGTAGGCCGCGCCCCCCGCCCGGTTTGCGGCCTTCCCGTCGCGGTTCGCGCCGACCAGAGCGACGTCACCCTCGAGCGCGACGGCGTGGCCGAAGAGCGCGCCGCGCCCGGCGTCGCCCGCGGCGAGCCGCGCGACCTGGCTCCAACCCGTACCGGATCGCTCGAACACGTACGCCGCTCCGGCGCCGCGAGCGACAACGTCGTATCCGATCGCCCCGAGCAGGGCGCGGTCGCCGTCGATCGCGACCGAGTATCCGAGCTGTTGGCCGCGGCGACCGGGGACGGCGAGCAGCTTCGCGCTCTGGCGCCAGCCGCCGTCCGTCCGCTCGAAGACGAACACGGCGCCCGCATTGCGTCCCGCCTCGCGATCGCCCGGTGCCCCGACGAGCAGGGTGTCCGCGTGGACCGCGAGGGACGCGCCGAAGTGCTGGTCGGGGGCGGGTGATCGCGGTGCGAGCACGCTGGTCTCGCTCCAGCCGCCGTGTCCGTGCTCGAAGACGTGTACGATCCCGGAACGGCCCGCTCGAGCGCGGCCCCTCCAGGCGCCGACGAATACGGCGTGCCGTCCGACGGCAACGGCGTTTCCATAGCCATCGGAGGCCGGCGCCGGATGGGGCACGAGTTCGGAGCCTTGCGGGAGGGCGAGCAGCGCGGCCGCCAACGACGCCTTCGCCGCCGCTGGAACACTTCTCATCACCGACGAACCTACCCCCAATCGCTGTGCCGGCGGCTCGCACTCCACGCTTTCTTCGCTCTCATTCTGACGGGCGGTCGCGTCGTGGGTCGGAGACGTGCCGCGCGCCGGCTCGTGGACGCCGTGCTCGTCACGCTGGACACGACCGGGCGGATCGGCGCGAGGACGTGCCGTTGGCACGGACGCCCCACCAGGGGTCCGAGACCGTATACTGGAACTCGCTTCCGTTCGTTCTTCCGGCCACCGGCCGCGCCATGAGCTGCATCGGGCTCTTCGTCGTCGTGAGAGGAATCGGCGCGCTCATCCTGCTCGCCGGAGCTTCGGTGTGCCCCCCGATCGGAGCGGCGCAGGGGGCACAGAAGGCGGCGAAGTCCGGGCTTGGGATCGAGGTACTGCGTGACCGCGAGGCGTACTCGAAGTTGGGGCCGAAGCAGGTCGAGAGGCTCGCCCAGGCGGCGATGTCCCGCTGGCCGGGTGAGTTCGCGGACATGTCGTTCCTGGAAGCCCAGCGCTTCAACGGGGGCGGCAAGTCGCACTGCCTGTCCACCTGGCGCCATGAACCGACGGGCCTCGAATTCGTCCTCGTGCCGGGTGGTTCGTTCATGATGGGCAGCGCCGAGGCCGAGCTGGGCGACGCGGACGAGGCACATCACGCGCTCACCCTCGACCCGTTTCTCGTCGCTCGCACCGAGTGCACCCAGCGGGCGTGGACCCGCGTGGCCGAAGCGATCGAGCTGGACGCGAGCCCCTCGTGCCAGCGCGGCGACGACCTGCCGGTCGAGCAGGTGAGCTCGAAGGACGTCGACGCGTGGTGCGAGGCCGCGGGCCTGGCGCTGCCCACGGAGGCGCAGTGGGAGTACGCTTGCCGCGCCGGGACGACCACGCGGTTTGCCATCGGCGACAATCCGCGCCAACTTCGCCGCTTCGCGAACGTCGCCGACAAGTCGACGGACTTCGAGTGGCGTAAGAACTGGGACGACGGGTTCCCGAACACCGCGCCGGTCGCGTCCTTCCTGTCGACCGCGTTCGGACTGCACGACGTGCACGGAAATGTCTGGGAGTGGTGCCGCGATCCCTACCTCAGCTACGACCTGCCCGTGAGCAGCGGAACGGGCGAGCGCGTGGGGTCCTCGCCGCAACGCGTCGCGCGCGGCGGGTGCTACCGCAGCGGTGACACCGACGTCCGTTGCGCCTTCCGGTACGGGCTGGCGCCGGACTACGCGTTCTGCTACCTCGGCTTCCGTCCGGTCCGCGACCTACCCTGGGACGGGCGATGACGGTGATCGCGCTCTTCGCCCTCCTCGGCCTCACGGGCACGCCGTCCGCTGCCGACGACTGGCCGCAGTGGCGGGGTCCGGATCGCGACGGCAAGTGGCACGAGACTGGGATCGTGCGCGAGCTCCCGGATGAGATCCCGCTCAAGTGGAGCGCTCCGATCTCGGGTGGCTACTCGGCGCCGGCCGTCGCCGGAGGCAGGGTCTTCGTCTCCGATCGGGTCGCGGAAGAGGGCCTCGAGCGCGTCCTCGCGTTCGACCAGGAGACCGGCCGCGCTCTCTGGACGCACTCCTGGTCCGCGGACTATGCGGGCATCGCGTACCCCGGGGGACCGCGTGCTGCGGTTCAGGTCAAGGGCGGCCGCACTGTCGTGCTCGGCGCCGTCGGCCAGCTCGTCGTCCTGGATGCCGGCACCGGCGAGCCGATCTGGGAGAGGGATCTTTGCAAGGCCTACGGGGTCGAGCTCCCCGAGTGGGGTTTTGGCGCGGCACCCGTGTTCGAGGGCGACCTTCTGATCGTGCCGACGGGCGGCGGCGAGGGGGGGACGCTCATCGCGTTCGAGCTCGATTCCGGCAAAGTGGTCTGGCGCGCGCTCTCCGACGAAGGCAACTACGCATCACCCGTCATCGTCGATCAGGCGGGGACGAGAGTGGTCGTGCTCTGGACCGCTACGCGCGTCGTCGGAGTCGACGCAAAGGACGGCGGCGTTCTCTGGGAGTATCCATTCGTTCCGAAGAACAGGGCGTTCGGGATCGCGACGCCGGTCGTCGCGGGTGATCGCTTGTTCGTGTCCGGCTTCTACGATGGCTGCAGGTTGCTTCAGCTCGCTGGTGACGAGCCGGCCGTCGAGGAGCTGTGGCGCCGTCGCGGCCCGAACGAGCGCACGACCGACGGACTGCACTGTCTGATCAGCACGCCCCTGGTCCGCGGCGACCACCTGTACGGTGTCGACAGCTACGGGGAGCTGCGCTGCCTGGCGCTCGCCGACGGCAGCCGGCTGTGGGAGGACCGGAGCGCGGTGCCGCGCAGCCGGTGGGCGACGATTCACATGGTCGAGAACGGCGACGACGTCTGGATGCTCAATGACCGGGGCGACCTGATCCCAGGACGCCTGTCGCGCCCGGGATTCGAGGAGCTCGCCCGAGGCCACCTGATCGATCCTACCCGGGGGCAGTTGGAGCGTCGCGACGGCACCGTATGGTCGCACCCGGCCTTCGCGGGTCGCTGCGTCTTCGCTCGCAACGACGAAGTGCTCGTGTGCGCGAGTCTCGCGGCCCCTTAGGGGCTCCTCTAGGGACTCCTCAGGGGCTCCTCAGGGGCTCCCCTAACTTCTCGGACCCTCCCTCAGGAGACGGTCTCTTTCGGGCGCCGTCCGCGTGGGAGTCGGGCCTTGGGCAGGCGGACGCCGGTCTTCGTCAGGTGGGCCGCGAGCGGCTTGCGGGCGTCCGCGAGGGCGTGGCGCAGGAGCGCATCCCCTTCTTGAGCCGCGGCGTCGGATGCTTTGTCCAGCCACTTCACGGCTGCGAGCGCTGACTTGATCGAAGGCGACTCCTTGAGCTTCCTGGACTCCTGCCGGACGCGGAGGTCCTTGATCTTCTTCTTGAGATCCAGGATGAGTTCTTCGTCCGTGCGACGATGTCGCTTCCTCCCCGCGGATGTTGCGACCGCGGACCGCTTGGCTTGCTTCTTGGCCATGTCGGAATCCGTACTGAACTATAGGGTGGAAAGGGGGGGATGAGGTCAGGATAACGGGGTGAGGAATGAAGATGGTAGGCATCCCTTTCGCGATTACAAGCTCCCCATCTTCGGGTTAGGGTTCGGCGACTCCTAATGGTTACCGCAGTTCCGCGGAGTGCGCATCGGGCGCGGGGTTCTCGACGTGTCCCGGTCCGCCGGGGGCGCCGGTGGCACAGGCCGTCGCCGGGCCCGCGCTCCCCCTCACGACGGACTCGAGCGCCTCGATCCAGAGCGGGTGGTCGTTGAGCGCCGAGGCGCGGAGCAGCACCCGGCCCCCGGCGGCCATGAAGTCCGCGCGGAGGCGGATGTCCACTTCTTCGAGGGTCTCCAGGCAGTCCGTCGCAAAGCCGGGCACGCTGACGAGGATTCGCGTCGCCCGTGGCGGCAGCGCGGGGACGGTCTCGTCGAGGTAGGGCTGCAACCAGGGCTCGTCGCCGAAGCGCGACTGGAACACCAGCTCCCACTCCGCACGGTCGAGCCCCAGCTCTTCCGCGAGCGCGAACGCGGTGCGGGTGCAGTGGTCGACGTAGGGATCCCCGCGCCGGACGTACGCCTCGGGCAGGCCGTGGAAGCTGAACACGTGGAGCTCGACCGCGGCCCCGCTCCGGACCTCGCGGACGCGGGCGGCGAGCGCGGAGATATAGAGCGGGTGGTCGAAGTACGGCGGCGTGAAACGGAGCGTGGGCTGAGCCCGCTGCTGCGCGACGAGCCGCCCGACTTCGGCCTGCACGGTGCCGGTCGTGCTGTTGCTGTACTGGGGGAACAGGGGCAGCACGACGATGGCATCGCAACCCTCCCGCGCGAGCTGGTCGAGGGCGGCCGCGAGGCTCGGATTCCCGTAGCGCATCCCGAGGACCACGACGAAACGCTCCCCGAGTCGCTCGCCGAGTCGCCCGGCGATCCGCCGCGAGTGAGTGAGGAGCGGCGAGCCGTCCTTGGTCCAGACCTTCGCGTAGGCTGCGGCGGACGCGCGGCTCCGGAACGGCAGGATGATCACGTTCAGCACGAAGGCCCAGACGGCGCGGTTCACCTCGACCACGCGCGGGTCCGAGAGGAACTCGCGCAGATAGCGCCGGACCGCCCGCGGCGTCGGCTCGTCCGGCGTTCCGAGGTTCACGACGAGCACTCCGGTGCGTGGCTCGCGGGCAGGGGGAGGGTGGTCCGAGCGCGTCGGGAGCGGCGGGGGCGGAGCGAGGAAGTAGACGAACGCGCTGACGAACAGGCCGGAACCGATCCCGACGTAGATCCCGCCGACCACCGTGAAGCCACCGAGCCAGCCGTGCCCGGCGCCCATCCGCAAGAGGACGCCGAGGGCGATCATCAGCGGGACGAGGACGGCGAAGCGCGGCGTGAAGGCCTGCTGAATCCGGGGCCGCGCCAGGCGCTCGATCCGGCGCCGGTTGCGGCGCGCGGTGCGGGCGAGCACGTAGTGACCCTTGAGGGCACCGATGAGGAGACCCGCGGCGAGGCTCACCCAGACGGCGAGCGTCGTGGCTTCCTCGGGTGCGGCGCGCGCCCGGACGAAGAGCATCGCGAGCCCGCGCCACACGAGCATGGTTCCCACGCCGATCCACACGGCCCCGGCCAGCCGGCGGAGCATTGCGTGGGTGGTGTGCATCCCTCTTCCGGGCTACCCGCGCGGGGGTGCTCCAAGCCCTTCAACTCGGTTTCCGCCGGTGCCGCGTGCTTGCCGGCCCCGTCGGCGACCGCGACAGTCCGGCGCGGGCGCCGGCGCGTGAAGAGTGCCGGCCGGGGCCGGGTTGGCGCGTTCGAGGTGCTTCTTCATGAAGAGTCCGGGCGGGTCGCTCGCCGCCGGATTGCCCGCCGGCAGGGTATCGGCGGGCACGCTACTCGACCCTCTGCCCGGCCCGATACTCGCCCGTGACGCGCACATCCACTGAACCGTCGGCGTTCCAGCCGTCCCAGTGTCCATCGCGCTCGCCGAGGTCGTAGAGGCCCTCCGTCCGCTTCTGTCCGTTCTCGTGCCAGGTCGTCCACATCCCGTGTCGTTCCGAGGCGTGATGCTCCGGCACCCAGACCCGCTCGCCCCGTGAAGCGCGCTGTCCGGGCGGGTACCACTGGCTCCAGATGCCGACCCGATGCCCGTTCGCGTACGTCCCGCGCTCGCGGAGCTGCCCGTCCGGATACCAGTAGGTCCACAGGCCCGACCCGTGGCGCACGCCGCCCGCGCCCTCGAAGCGGCGGATGCCCCCGGGCCAGAGCCCTCGCGGGCTCCCGCCGCACCCGGCGAGGGCGGCGGCGAGGAGGAGCGCGAGGGTGTTCCGGAACCGTGCCACGCTGCGGCGCCCGTCAGAGGACGAAGAGCATCTCGCGGTACTTGGGGAGCGGCCAGAGGTCGTCGTCCACGAGTTGCTCGAGGAAGTCGGCCTCCTTGCGCACGGCCTCCATGGCCGGGATGGCGCGCTCGCGGTAGGCCGTGGCGCGGTCCTGGATCGGCTCGTCCGAGGCCTCGAGCTCGAGCTGGATCTCGCTCAGCGCGTCGATGGAGCGCTTGAGGCGTCCGATCGCCCCGGTGATGTCCTCGAGCTGTTCGAGCTGCGCGCCGGCCGCCTGGTCGCCGAGCAGGCCGCCCACCGCCGCGAGCGTCTCGGCGAGCCGGCGTTGGTGGGTCGTGCTGGCCGGGAGGATCATCGTCCGGGCGATGTCGCACATCGCGATCGCCTCGACATTGACGGTCGCGGCGTACTTCTCGTACTGGACGATGAAGCGCGACTCGGCTTCGGAGCGCGACAGGACGCCGTAGCGCTCGTACAGCGCGACGTTTTCCTCCGAGGCGAAGTCCGCCAGCGCTTCGGGCGTCGAGGTGCGGTTGAGCAGGCCGCGGCGCGCGGCCTCGTCACGCCACTCCTGCGTGTAGTTGTCGCCGTCGAACAGGATGCGCCGGTGCTTCTTCAAGATCTCGCGCACGACCGACTGGACGTTCTCGGTGCTCGGACCGCCGCGCTTCTCGATCTCGTCGGAGATGTGGTCGAGCGACTCGGCCACGATCAGGTTGAGGAAGGCCGCCGGGTAGGCGACCGACTGGTTGGAAGAGACCGCCCGGAACTCGAACTTGTTGCCCGTGAACGCGAACGGCGAGGTGCGGTTCCGGTCGGAGATGTCGCGCGGCAGATCCGGCAGGGCCGTCACGCCGAGCCGCAGGGGTTTTTGGCTGCCGTCGCCGATAATCTTCGGGGGGCGGCCCTCGATGAGGGCGGCGATGATCTCCTCGAGCTGACCGCCGACGAAGATCGAGATGATCGCGGGCGGCGCTTCGTTCGCGCCCAGGCGGTGGTCGTTCCCCGCGTTGGCGACGGCGGCGCGCAGGATGTCCTGGTGCAGGTCGACGCCGCGGATGATCGCCGTGAGGAACAGGATGAACTTGAGGTTCTCGTGCGGCGTCTTCCCCGGGTCGATGAGGTTGTTGCCGAGGTTGTCGGAGAGCGACCAGTTGAAGTGCTTGCCGCTGCCGTTCAGGTTCGCGAACGGCTTCTCGTGCAGGATCGCGGCGAGCCCGTGCCGCTCCGCGACGGACTTCAGCATGTCCATCGTCACCATGTTCTGGTCGATGGAGACCGACACGCCCAGATAGACCGGCGCGAGCTCGAACTGGGAGGGCGCGACCTCGTTGTGGCGGGTCTTGATCGGGATGCCGAGCAGCCAGAGCTCGTGCTCGAGGTCCATCATGAACTTCAGCACGCGCCCGCTGATGGCGCCGAAGTAGTGGTCGTCGAACTCCTGGCCCTTGTGCGGCCGGGACCCGAACAGCGTGCGCCCGCAGGACACGAGGTCGGGGCGCAGGAAGTAGAACTGGCGGTCGATGAGGAAGTACTCCTGCTCGACCCCGGCGCTCGGGCTGACGCGCGTGACGCCCGACTCGCCGATCAGGTTCAAGAGCCGCACCGCGGACTTCGAGACCGCCTGGCAGGAACGCAGGAGGGGCGTCTTCTTGTCGAGCGCCTCGCCCGTCCACGAGCAGAAGGCGGTCGGGATCGTCAGCGTCGACCCGCCCGCGGTCTTCCGCAGGAACGCCGGCGAGGTGGGATCCCAGGCCGTGTAGCCGCGGGCCTCGAAGGTCGCGCGCAGGCCGCCCGAGGGGAACGAGGACGCGTCCGGCTCGCCCTGGACCAGCTGCTTGCCCGAGAACTCGAGGATCGCCCGGCCGTCGGCGGTCGGCGAAAGGAATGAGTCGTGCTTCTCCGCCGTCGAGCCGGTCATCGGCTGGAACCAGTGCGTGTAGTGCGTCGCGCCGTGCTCGAGGGCCCAGTCCTTCATGGCGGTCGCCACCGAGTCGGCCACTTCGGCCTCGAGCGCGACCCCGGTCTCGATCGTGCGCCTCAGCGCCTTGTACACGGGCCCGGGCAGCCGTTGGCGTTGGACCGTGTCGTTGAACACGAGCTGTCCGAAGATCTCGGGCAGGCGGCCCTCGTCCTTGGGCTCCGTCCCCTCCCGGAGCTCCATCGCCCCTTCACTGGAGATCGTCCGAATCGCTTCCTGGCGCGTGCTGGCCATCATGGGATTTCCGCTCCTGTCGGCGGATCATGCGGGGGGTGGAGAGCTGGATTCGGGAGCCCCGCTCGCCCCTTGATCCGATGGGCGCACAAGCTACCGCCGGACTTCGGGGAGATAAAGCGCAGCGCGGGGTTTCGCTCCGCGCGCGTGCGTGGCTCGCGCCCCCGACCGCGCTCCCGGCGCCATCCGCTACAGTCTCGGGTTCCGGGCCCCTGCCCCGTCGGTTCGACCACACCCGCCCGGCGCCGGTTCATGCCCGACCGCCGCTGATCCATGACCATCCTCCGCCGCTTGACGACCACCCTCCGCCGCTTGACACCCACCCTCCATCCCGGGCCGCCCACCGGCTGCGTGCCGGTCCGACTCGCCCTGCTGCTCGGCCTCGCGGCGGGGTGCGCGGCGACCCGCGCGGTGCCCCTCCGGCCGCTTCGACCGGACACGCTCGAGCACAACGGCTGGGAGCGCGATTGCGATCTCCTGCACCTCGGGCTGGACATCACGATCGACTTCGCGCGACGGAGCGTCGCGGGCATCGCGGAGAATCGGATCCGGTCGCTCGCGAATGGGACGACGGAAATACGGCTGCACGGCGTCGGGCTCTCGATCATGGGCATCGAGGACTCGCGGGGCCGGCCCCTGACCTATCACATCGAGCCGCCGTTCATCCGCATCGAGCTGGCCGAGGCGCTCCCGTTCGGCGCCGAGGAGACGCTCTGGATCGAGTACACGTGCATGCCGAAGACCGGGCTCTTCTTCATGGAGACCTCGAAGGACGCGGACGGTTTTGCGCCCCAGGTCTTCTCGCAGGGCCAGAACGAGGACAACCGCCACTGGATCCCCACCTGGGACTACCCGAACGATCGGGCGACGTACGAGGCCCGGATTCGCGTCGACGGGGACATGACCGTCGTCTCCAACGGTCGGCTCGTCGGCGTGGAGGAGCACGGCGGTGGCGCGCGCACGTTCCACTGGCGGATGGACGCGGGCATGCCGACGTACCTGGTCGCCGTGGCCGCCGGGCGCTGGGAGCGGTACGCCGACGAGTGGCGCGGCATCCCCGTCGAGTACTACGTCGCGCCCGGGACGGGCGAGGTGAAGGCGCGCCGGGCGTTCGGCGAGACGCCGGAGATGCTGGAGTTCTTCTCCGAGCTGCTCGACTATCCCTACCCGTACTCGAAGTACGCCCAGGTCGCCGTCGCGGGTTTTCCATGGAGCGGCATGGAGAACACGACGATCACGATCGTCAGCGAGACCCTGATCGGCGACGCGGGCGAGATCGGGGACCTCGACGGCGACCCGCGCCTGCTCGTCGCGCACGAGCTCGCGCACCAGTGGTTCGGCGGCCTCGTCACGTGCCTCGGCTGGAGCCACCTCTGGCTCAACGAGGCCTGGGCGTCGTACCTCGAGCTCCTCTTCGAGCGCCACAAGACGACCGATGTGAACTTTTGGTTGTGGCTCGAGCGGTACCGGGAGGTGTTCCTCGCGCGCGGCGAGCGGACGCGACTGCCGCTGGCCGCCGACTGGTTCAGCCAGGGTGCCCAGCGCACGAGCCACGAGTACGACAAGGGGCCGTGGGTGCTGCGCATGATCCACGATGAGCTCGGCGACGACGCGTTCTGGCGTGGGGCGCGCGCGTACCTGCGGCGGCACGCGAACTCGCTCGTCACGACCGCGGACTTCGTGCGCGCCTTCTTCGACGAGACTGGGCGCAACGTCGAGGCGCTCGTCGAGCAGTGGGTCGAGGCCGGTGGTTACCCCATTTACGAGGTGAGCTTCGAGCAGCGCCCGGACGCGGTGCTGGTGCTCACCGTCGAGCAGGCCCAGGAGCTCGACGAGCTCGTGCCGCTGTTCGACATGCCCGTCGACGTCGACCTCCACTACGCGGGTGGGACCGTGCGCCGCCACACGCTGCGCGTGCGACATGCGCGAGAGCGCTTCGAGCTGCCCCTCCAGGGCGCGCTCGTCGATGTCGTGTTCGACGCCGACTGCCGCATCCTCTGCGACATCTCGTTGGACAAGCCCATCGCGATGTGGGTGCACCAGGCACGGCTCGTGGAGAACGCCGTTGCGCAGTGGCGGGCGGTCGCACCCGTGCGCGCGTCCGCACGTCGTTGGAGCTCCGCGAGCGGCGCCCTGATCGCGATGCTGGGCGGCGCGGAGGAGCCGCTCCTGCGCGCCCACGCCGCGGAGCACTGCGACTTTCCCGAGGCGACACTCGCGCTCGTACGCGCGGCCACCTCGGACGTGGAGCCGCGCGTGCGCCGCGAGTCGGCGCAGACGCTCTTGCAGCTCGCGCTGCGCTCGGAGCTCGAGCTCATGGACTGGCAGCGCGAGCTCCTCCGCGAGCACCGCGACACGGAGAGCTCGCCGCTCGTGCGGGCGAGCCTGGGGCGCGTGCTGGAGCTCGCCGATTGAAGCCGGCACCGAAGGACCTGCGCGCGCTCGCCCGCCGCGACCCCGTGCTCGGCGCCGCCATGCGGCACGTCGCGAAGTTCCCAGGGTTCCCCGCGTCCGGGCACTATCGCTCGCACTACGACGCTCTGACGCACGCGATCGTGTTCCAGCAGCTCGCCGGCAAGGCCGCGGCCACGATCCACGGCCGCGTGTGCGCCCTGACTCCGGGCCGGCACTTCCCGGCCGCAGCGGAGCTCCTCGCGCTCCCGGACGCGAAGCTGCGCGGCGCGGGACTCTCGCGCAACAAGCTGCGTGCGGTGCGCGACCTGTCCGCGAGGATCGAGTCCGGGGCGCTGCTCCTCGCCCGAATCGCGCGCCTCTCCGACGAGCGCGTCATCGAGCAGCTCATCGCCGTGTACGGCATCGGCGTGTGGAGCGCGCAGATGTTCCTCATGTTCCGCCTCGGCCGCCTCGACGTGATGCCCATCGATGACCTGGGCGTACGCGAGGGCGCGAAGCGCCTGGACGGCCTCGCGGAGCGCCCGACGCCCAAGGCACTGCTGGCGCGCGCCGAGGCGTGGCGTCCCTTGCGCTCGGTCGCGACGTGGATTCTGTACCGCGTGGCGGACGCCGAGGACTGGACGGAGGGCTAGCCGCGGCCTTCGGGCTGTTTGGTGGAATTGCAACATCGATGTCTGGCTCACCCGCCAATGCCCAAGATGGCGACGTCACCACCCTGATCGGTCGCATGTCCGGCGGAGACGCTGCGGCGAGCGCGGAGCTGTACGCTCTGGTCCACGATGCCTGGCTGCCGAGCGAACTGGGCGCAGAGTAGTCCGGGCTCCATGACCAGCATCGACTGGGACCGAGCCGGAGCTCTGCTCGAACGACTCATCGATGTTCCGCACGAGGAGCACGAGGCCTTCGTCGCTCGACCCGGCTGCGCGCGTCCGGGCGATCAGATCGCGGAGCTCGGCCTTGGTGCTCACCGACTCGGGGAACGCCGCCATGAGGCGCGGTGCCTCGCTTGCGGTCGCTTCGAGCTGCACTCGCTGGTCTGCGCCGGGGCTCGGCGCGGGACGGAGGGTGTCGGCCTCCCTGCCCGTCCCGCCAACCAGGCGAGCGCCGCACCGGCGAGAACGAGGAAGACAAGTTGCGTCGTCAGATTGCGCATGAGTTCAGTTCCCGATGAGCTTCATGTCGTCCGAACCCTGCACGTCATCGCCCGCCTTCAGGGCGAGCACGACCCGGTTGCCCGTGATCGCTTCGCTCAGTCGCCCTGCACGGATCGAGGCGATGAGTTGCTGCCGGTCGAACTTGAGAAGCAGCTCGACGAAGCCGGCAGACTGGACGTCCTGCAGGTCGTCGTCGCCCGCGAAGTCCGCCTTTGACGCGACCGGGCTGCCGCCCGGCACACACAGCCGAAGGTTCGCAGCCTCGGTCGGCAGGAGCGCCTCGAGTCCGGAGCCGCAGACCCGGACCGTGATCGAACGGTCCTTGCCCTTCGACTTCAGGTTCAGGGTCTCGGGATGGATCTCGACGCAGGCACCGTTCGCGACAGTGACCGAGATCTCGCACGAACTCGTGTTGCCGAGTGTGTCGACGGCCAGGATCGCGATCGTCATCGGACCGTCGATCCACTTGTCTCCTCGCAGCCGCGGTCCTTCGGTCGGGTCCGTCAGCGCGACGCCGCTCGCGCACGGCGCGGAGCTGGTCGAGGCGCGGACGCGTCACAGAGACACCGATTCCAGGACGGCATCGAGCCGCGTGTCCGCGGCGTCCACTTCGGGTGTGATCCTGTCGGCCTCCGGGAGGTCGGGGCACTCGCCGGGATCGCGCGCCAGGTCGTGGAGCTCGTCCGACCCGACTCTGCGCCGGATCCACCCCCTGCGCGCGTGCTCGGGCAGCGCACATGCTCGGGCGGCGCACATGCTCGGGCGGTGCGCATGCTCGGGTGGTGCGCATGCTCGGGCGGTGCGCATGCTCGGGTGGTGCGCATGCTCGGACGGCGCGCATGCTCGGACGGCGCGCATGCTCGGACGGCGCACATGCTTCGGCGGTACGGCTGCTCGAGCGGTGCGCCGAGTGGCTCGAACCACTCCACGTACAGGAATTGGCGTGCGCCGAGCCGTGGCGCAGGTGGCGAGGTCGTCGTGGGGCGTTGCCTGACGGAGCGCCAGGTCCGCCGCGGCTACTCGACGCGGATGAAGGCGACGAGGGTCGGCGCGTCGTCGACCGGCCGGCCGACCGCGAGCCATTCTCCCGGGCGGACGGAGGCGGCGACCTCTGCCGCGGCGACTCGCCACTGGGGCAGCTCGACCGTCACGGGCTCGATGCTGCGGCCGGCGGTCGTCGTGAACTTCTCCATGGCGATGATCCGCGTACACGCGAGCTCGGCTTCCAAAGCCAGGGCGCCGTCGCGTTCGGGGCCGCGCGAGGCTCGGAGCGCGAGATCGAAACCTGCATCGAACGTGGCGCTCA
>SMVB01166210.1_pt1 | contig 16555 bp, 11 predicted proteins | sample 2456461 | NCBI WGS metagenome assembly SMVB01 (sample SAMN11095934, study PRJNA526329) | marine sediment metagenome | biome: Marine sediment; feature: Surficial sediment; material: Deep marine sediment; isolation source: Hadal surficial sediment | place: Pacific Ocean | collected 2014-05 | depth...
CTTGACCTGGCTGAAACCGTCCTCGTCACGATAAACCATCAGGCACTCGCGATCGCGGTCCATCGGCGCGCAGTACGCCATGTTGGTATCGACGAACAACCGCTCAGGCGGGTTCACCACGCGATACTTCCCATCACCGCGGACAATTACGAGTTTGTCCAGTGACGAACAGAGAAACAACTCGTCGCCCTCGACGCCATAGCCGACGTATCCTTTCTCGCGGTCGTAGCAGAGTGTCAACTCGTTCGCCGTCAGGTCGCGCAGCTCGATCGGGTCGAACGACGTCATCTCGGTGCGCCGCGGGAACGCTTTGCCGTACTTGCGAATCAACGCTTTCAGGAACCGCTTGGCGTAGCCGGTCAGGTCCGCCAGATGCTTGTCCGCCGTTTCCAGGCCGGTGAGGATGTCCGTCATCCCTTTGCGGTGCTTGTTCATGTCGAAGCGCGAGATGCGCTTGATCTTGACGGCCAGCAACATCTCGACGTCGCTGCCCGTCACGTCGCGGCGCAGCAACTCACGATACTCCGTGACGCCATCGAGGATGGCTTTCTGCACATCCGGGTAGCTCTTGCATTCCTCGATTCGTTTGTAGATGCGATTCTCGACGAAAATCTGCACGAGGGTCATCTGGTGCAATTTGTCGAGTAGATTTCGCCGTTCGGCTTCGAGTTCGCGTTTGAGTGTCTTGAGCAGGTTCTTGGTGTTGGCGCGCAATACGCTCTCGACGTCCATCTCCACCGGACGGTCGCGGTCGATCAAGACGACACGACTCGACAGCGTCACCTCGCAGGACGTAAACGCGTACAGCGCTTGCTTCATCTTCTCTTCGTCCTGTTCCTGGCCCAGCGTGATCTCGATCTCGACGGCCCCGGCGGTGTAGTCGTTAATGGCCCGGACCTTGAGGCCCTTCCTCTTGGCCGCCGCCTCGATCGACACGATCAACGAATCGGTCGTCACGCCCGGCGCCACCGACCGAATCGTCAGCCGGCGCGGACCGGTCACGTCGATCCGGGAGCGCAGCCGAACCCGGCCAGTCCCTTTCGCGTACTCCGAGGCGTCCATCAATCCGCCCTGCCGGAAGTCGGGGACGATCTCGAACTGCTTTCTGTCCAGGATTGCGATCTGCGCCTGGAGCAACTCGATGAAGTTGTGCGAGAGGATACGAGTCGAAAGCCCTACCGCGATTCCCTCGGCCCCCAGCATCAACAACAGCGGCAGTTTGGCCGGGAGCGATACCGGTTCCTTGCGACGACCGTCATAGCTCGGCACGAATTTCGTCAGTTCGTCGTTGAATAGGTTCTCGCGAGCCAATTCGGTCAAACGGCATTCGATGTAGCGGGATGCGGCCGCCGGGTCGCCGGTGAGCAGGTTACCGAAATTCCCCTGCCCCTCGATGAGGAACCGCTTCCTGGTCAGTATGACGAGGGCGTCGCCGATGCTCGCGTCCCCGTGGGGGTGGTACTGCATCGTATGGCCCACGATGTTGGCCACTTTGATGAACTTGCCGTCATCCTTTTCCTTGAGCGAATACAGGATGCGGCGCTGCACGGGCTTCAACCCGTCGATTAAGTCCGGGATCGCGCGGTCGCGGATGACGTAGGAGGCGTACTGGATGAAATTCTTGTCGATCAACCTCCGCAGGTGGCCGTCCTCGCGCCATCCTCCCCCGGCGCCGTTGCCGCCCGGTGTGTCGGCAGCGTTGTCGAAAAGTTCTCGTTGGTTCTCGCTCACTGTTCGGGTCTCACGATGAGGTGATCCATGATGTAGCTGCGTCGCTCAGGCGTATTCTTACCCATGTAGAATTGCAACAATTGCGGGACGGCGTTGTGATTGTCGATCTCGACCGGAGACAGGCGCATGTCCGGGCCGATGAAACGTTTGAACTCGTGCGGCGAGATTTCACCGAGCCCCTTGAAACGTGTGATCTCGGCGCCACGTCCGATTGACTTGACCGCGGCGTCCCGTTCGTCTTCGGTGTAGCAATACAGTGTTTTCGTCTTGTTGCGCACGCGGAAGAGCGGTGTCTCCAGGATCTGCAGATGCCCCTTGAGCACGAGCGGCTCGAAGAAGCGCAAGAAGAAGGTGATCAGGAGGTTGCGGATATGCAGACCATCAACGTCGGCGTCGGTGGCCAGGATCACCTGGTCGTAACGCAGATTATCGACATCACTCTCGATGTCCAAGCTGCGCATCAAGTTGTAGAGCTCGTCGTTCTTGTAGATTGCGTCCCGGTTGAGATCGCACACGTTGAGTGGCTTTCCCTTGAGGGCGAAGATCGCTTGGGTCAAGACGTCGCGGCAACTGACGATCGAGCCCGCTGCCGACTGCCCCTCGGTGATGAACACCATCGAATTTTTCTTCTTTTTCCGATCGGTCCGGTGGTACTTGCAGTCCTTGAGTTGTGGCACGCGAATTGAGGTAGCTCGCGCCTTCTCCCGCGCAAGCTTCTTGACCGCTTGAAGCTCCTTGCGGATCTTTTGCGTTTCCTCGACCTTGCGGATCAGCTTGTCGGCGCTGTCCGGATTCTTGTGCAGCAGATCAAGCACCCCTTCGCGCACCTCGGCAACGAGGCGGCTACGGATCTCAGTGTTGCCCAGCTTGTTCTTGGTCTGCGATTCGAACACCGGATCCCGGAGTCGGATCGCGATCGCCCCGACGATCCCGTCACGCACGTCTTCGCCGTCGAATTTCTTCTTGGCGAAGTCGTTGACCGCCTTGAGCAACCCCTCGCGGAAGGCGCTCTGGTGGATGCCGCCGTCGGTCGTGTATTGCCCGTTGACGAACGAGAAGTAGTTCTCGCTGAAACGAATCGTGTGCGTAAATGCCAACTCCATGGTCTTGCTACGCATGTGCAACGGCGGGTAGACGGCCTCGCGCCGCGTGTCTTCGCGGACCAGATCGAGTAGCCCCCCCTCGGAGACAAACGGCACCCCGTTGAGATCGACGGTGAGCCCCGCGTTCAGGTACGTATAAAAACGGATCCGACGTTCGATGTGATCCTCGTCAAAAGCCACCTCGCCAAAAATCTCGGGGTCCGGAGAGAATTCGACGAGCGTGCCGTCAGCATCGTCACACTTTCCTTTTTTCTGTTTTTTGAGCTCTCCGCGGACAAAACTCGCCTCGGCGTACTTGCCGTCACGCACGCTGCGGACGAAGAACTCGTGGGACAGTGCGTTGACGGCCTTGGTGCCGATGCCGTTGAGGCCAACACTGAATTGAAACACGTCGTCGTTGTACTTGGCCCCGGTATTGATGCGCGAAACGCAGTCAACGAGTTTGCCCAGCGGGATCCCACGCCCATGGTCGCGCACCGAGACTCTCTGCCCGTCGATCGTCACGGCCACCTTTGCTCCGTAACCCATGATGAACTCATCGATTGCGTTGTCGACGACTTCTTTGATCAAGATGTAGATACCGTCGTCGTAGTGCCGGCCGTCGCCGATGCGGCCGATATACATCCCGGTCCGCTTACGAATGTGCTCGAGCGAACTGAGGGTCTTGATCTTGGTTTCGTCGTAGGTGTGCGGTGCGGACAACGATCAACCTCATAGGCCGGAAGCGGGGTGCCCGGACAGCGATGATCCCACCCGCGGGTTCGGCCGTCAATGCTGCTGAACGGTTTGCTGCCCGCAGGAGTACGGTTGGACTTGTGCGATGACCGCCTTCGAAACGCCCCGTAGAGCCCTGGAAATGCCGAACCGAGCACGGTTCGGCTCTGTGTTCTAGAATCCACAGTCGTATGAAGTGGACGGGACGATTGGGGGCGGCCTGGGGCGCCGCGGGGGTGACCGGCGTACTCGTGTTTGCCATCGTCCGCATCGGCCCGAAAGCACTGGCGGCGTACGCGGCCGGGCTCGACTCGACACAGTGGATCGTGGCGGTCGCGTTCGCCGTGTTCATGGCCTACTCCGAGGGCTATCGAGGGTTTCAGCTTCGGTTCTCGCCCCGGACGGCTGCACGGGTGCGCTATCTGCGGGACCGGCCCAACTTTTTGCGATCGCTGCTCGCCCCCCTCTTTGCTATGGGCTTCTTTCACGCCAACAGGCGGACCAGGACGGTCGCGTACGGGTTCAGTCTCGGCATTGCGGCCCTAATCCTGCTGGTCCGGTTGCTGGAGCAGCCCTGGCGCGGGATCGTCTCCATGGGTGTCGTACTGGGGTTGACCTGGGGCATCGTTTCCCTGGCCGCCTCGATCGTTACGGCGCTGACTCGCGACGAGTATCCGGTTTCTCCTGAAGTCGGATAGACCCCACCGATTGAAGTAGATCTACGGTTCCGTCAACTCGAGCCGCTGGTTCGTCTGCACTGGACCCGCGAGCGTCTGGACCACGCCGGACGGCCACGTAACCTCGATGCGATCGACCACGGACGCCGTGTCCAACCCGAAGTACAGCGGGATCAAGCTTTGCGACAGATACCCCGACTTGCCGTCGTGGACTTTCGTGTAGGTTTTTCCGCCGGCCGTCACGCGAACCACCGCGCCCAGGCCGTCACGGTTGGAAGCCGACCCCTCGAGGTCGATCTCGAGATACCGCACCTGTTTCCGTTCGGTTAGATTGCTGATCAGGAGCATCGGCCGATCGTGGAACTCGGCGGTAAGGATATCGAGGTCTCCGTCCTGATCGACGTCGAAGATCACCGCGGACCGCGAACCAAGGGCGCCCCAGAACACGGCCGGATCGATCAGTGCGTTGTCTTCACAGTAGCTGTTGCCAAAATCCTCACCGGGGCAGTCGAGGTAGAACCATGGCCTGGCGGTACGACGATTGCGACGCGGTTCGACGCCGAGAATGAACTCGGCGTCGCGGAAGCGCAGGCCACGGTCGTTGAGCAGCACTGAATTCACTCCGTAGCGAAAGCCGAAGTTCATGCTCGAGGCGATAAAGACGTCGTCATAGCCGTCCGCGTTGAGGTCTCCGATGCTGTACCCCCAAGGCCAGTAATTTTCGACTCCGAGTTCGTCCGACACTTCCGTGAAAGTGCCGTCCCCCTCGTTTCTAAAAAAAGCATTGCCGAAAATGCTGTTTCCATCCGATTGCAGCAAGGACTCCGGCCATTGCATGCGGGACTTCAATTTCTCGCGCTCAAGACCGATGTTTTCGCTCATGTCCGAATGCATGTCGGTCACGAACACGTCCATGTCGCCATCGTTGTCGTAATCGAACACCTTGATGCCCATCGATCCCCACGGTGTTTTCGGGAACACTTCCCGGCTTTTCCTAACGAAGCGTTTTCCACCTTCGTTTTCGTAATACTGGTCATGTCCCTGCATGTTGAGGATGTAGAGATCCTGCCAGCCATCTTCGTTGACGTCGATCGGCGTGGCGTCCCCGCTCCAACTCGTGTCGATCAGACCCACTTTTCGGGACACATCTGTGAACCGATTGCCGCCCTGGTTCTCGAACAGGAGGTTCGGCTCGTCTCGCTCTTCGGGTTTGAGATGTCCCGCAAACGCGTCGTTGAACCCGATCGCATAGCCGCCCGGCCCGGTTTCTTCACCGGTGTAGACGCCGACGTTACTGAGAAACAGGTCCAGCCTTCCGTCATTGTTGTAGTCGAAGAACGTCGCGCCCGAGGAGTGCGCCACGTGACCGAGGCCGGATTTAGACGTGATGTCGACGAAGTTCCCGCTGCCGTCGTTTTCAAACAGGTGGTTCCCCGCGTTGACCGTTGTGACGTAAAGATCCGGATCACCGTCATTGTCGATGTCGGCGAACGCGGCACTGACGCTTATCTTGTCCGTCAGACGAACCGCGACGCCGGTGATGTTGTCGAACTCCCCTCCCCCCAGGCCGCGCCAGAGTTCATTGGACCCCAGTTGAGTCGTGAAGAACACGTCGAGCACACCGTCTCCGTCGACGTCCGCCACGGCAACGCCGTTGCCGTGATCGTAGTGAACCGGCTTGTACGCCTTGCCCGAATCGTCCGTAGTGCGGTTGACGAACGTGATGCCACTTTCGGGAGCACGGTCATCGAAGCGAAAATCGTTGAACACGCCAAAATCGGCCTTCGTCGCGAGCTGCCGGAGACCGCGCCCCTCGAGCCACGGCGTCTCCAGGACCTCCTCCGGAAACGGGACGATCTGCGCGGCCGGAATGGCGGCGCGCTGTTGGATCTCGGCCTTCAGCGCCCCGACATCGTCGTATCGGCCAAGGTTCTCTCCAAGGCGGCCAACCAGGACGAAATCGTGGGAATGGCCTTCGGTGACACCGAAACCGTTGCGCAGGAGTTGCCGGAGCTGGTTGGGCCGGCCGCTCAGGAAACTCCATGAAGACGCATCGGCTCCCTCACCGACAAGCTGTTGCAGGCTCGACGGATCGCCGTCCACGACGAAGCTGACCCACGCGATTTCGGCCGCTTCCTCTGCAGTCAATCCGCCCCGCAATTCGCCGAGGCGGAGGATCGCCTGCGGGCAGGCCTCCGTACAATCCGCGGACACGAACTGCGCAACCCAGAGCTTGCCGTACAACGATTCGGAATCGAAAGAATCGCCATGCTGATCGATGAGGATGAAGGGTGGAACCTGCACCGCCACTTCGATGGCGGGCGCGGCGGTGCCCGACGTGTTCGGTTCCGGATCGCCGCCGCAGCCGACGCCGACCAGCCCGATCGTGCCGAGCCAGACGACGACCGTGAATCGTATTCCAGGGGTTCTTTGCATGAATTACCGTTCCTTTTCTTCGTTGGCCGTCGCCAGCCAACGTTCGTAATCGCTGCGGGTTCGCACGACCAGCGTCCCGATCAACTCCGGGTGGTCGTGGCCGCACATGTGATCCCCGAGTAGTTGGAATCTGCCGGGTTCACTCGCGGGCAACCGCAGTTCGAACGCCATGTCGGGAACCACAATCTCTTTCAATCCAAACTCCGGCACGGCAAGAGTGTAGACGTAGTCCCGACTTTCGAGCAGAACACGAACCTTTACGCCCTCGGGAACATTCAGGTTCCGCGAATCCAGCACATCGTCATGCGTGTCCAGGCGGCCGTCTCGGCCCGGGTATCGTACTTCCCAACGATAATCGTCGCCGGTCATCCGAACGACCAACACGTCGGGGTCGCTTGACGGCCGACAACTCGCCATCAGCGAACAAACAAGAAGTGCGACCACAAGGCCTCTCGTTGCTGATCCTCGACGAACGTGCAAGAGCCCTACCCTTCACTCTCCCGATATCACACTCCCACGCTACGATCGAGCACCGAAGTTCCTCATGTGGTTTTCTTCTTCGCCACGCGAGGGCCGAGTGTATTGGTGACTCACGGCCCGGGTGAGATCGCGTCGGCAGAACCATTTCGAGACGAGTCCGCGATCGGTTGCGCAAAACCCGTGAGTAGTTCGTAGCCCGCCAGTGCTTCGTTGGGTTTGCCGAACAATTCTTTCAGTTCGGGGTCGTGCCGCACGTCGACCTCCACGGCGTCCAGCAACCAGCGCGCTCGGCGCGGAGGAAGTTTCTGCGCGACGGGAAGATCCAGCGGCCGCGGCGGCGGGATCGCCAGATGCAGGTCCGCAGTGAGCGTTGTCTTCATTTCGTCGCTGCTTTTCGCATTGGAATGCGCGACGAACTCGAGACGCACACGAGTTTCTCGGAACGCCCGCACTGGATCGTGGAATTCAGCTGGCCCGAGAAGTTCGTAATCGATCGAGGAAACTCGATAGCCGGCGGCTCGGAGTCGTTTACGGACCGCTGGGATCTGCTGGTTCAAGGTTTGGAGAAGTGCGTAGCCGAACGGAAATGTGGGTGCGATATCGAGCCGCGGGCCTTGAAGAAATTTACTGTGGTCGCGTACCCGTTCGCGCATCAAACCGGGCCGTGGCAGAACGATCCGGTAGAAACCGACGCAATCGCATTCCGCTTCGTACATCGGGACCAGCGGTGCCAAGACTCTTGCGTTAGACGGCAACGACAGGAGATCCCTCAGTTTTCTCCACCCAATTACAAACCTTTTGAATGTCTCATCGGGTGTGCTGCGCTCGAGCCACCGATTGATCGCTCGGCGTTCCCAGGCTTCGAACAGAGTGAACGATTCGATGTCTCCGAGCCAGGCGGCGAGGAACGGTTGAAGGTCAACCTCGGTCGGCGCCTCCAGACGAGCCCGTATCGCCTTGGCATCGTCCGAATCGCGTGCGGCGAACCGAACAGCCTCGGTCGAATAGCTGGGAAACATTCTTCGGTACCGTGCCTCGAGTAGATCGATGTCGGATTCGACCCACGTCGCTAGCCTGGTCATGGCCCAGTCACCATACCCTGGTTGGGACATGAACGCGCGGACGATTCGCGGACGAATCTCCAGGAACGTCGTCCCATGCAACAGCGACGGGACCGTCGACAATCGCATCACAACCGTGTCACGGTTCAAGAGCGCCTCGTTTCCCAGAGGAAAATCTTCAGGAAGCGCCGCAAGCAAGGCATCGAGCAGGGCGACCGGATCGTCTGGAAGATCTTCGAAACGAGGGATCTCGATGGCGAATGGCCGGAGCTTGACCTGGATCTCCTCGTTTCGCACCACGAACGGCTGCGCACCAGGTTGGTAAAGATACCCGTGGGACAACACGATGTCGGGCGCGCAGCCGCGCACGCTCCACAGGTCGACATCGAACTCCCACTGCGAGAGTTGGGACTTGGCCGAGCGGTTCTCGTCATAACAATCCTTGGGATCGCGAAGCAAGGTTCCACGGGCCAGGATTTTCCGATAAGATTCGGTCAACGGATTGCGATAACTCATTGGAAGAGGCGGCGGCGGCATCTGGATCAGCTCTCTTGTGATCTTTCGCTCACTAGCGTCGGCTAGCTCTCCCAGAACCGTGACGAAACAATCCGGATTGAAAGACCTGACTTTGATCTCGCTAGACTTGGCGGTCGGGTCCGGATCCACGACGGAAAGCACTGCTTCGGTTCCCAGGATGTCTCGGATCTCGTCGAACACGGCGGTAAGTTCGTTTCCGCGATCCACATCGAAGTACTGACCGAATGTGGTCGTCGACACGCGGCGAAGCATCTCTCGAACGCTGGTCGATCGGTCTCCGATGCCGATCGTGAAAACAACCAGATCTGGCCGTTTCCTGAGTTCGGCGATGACGTCGTCCGCATCGTAGAAGCTGGCGTTGTCGGAACCGTCCGAAATGAGAACGATAACGGGCCGCTCGCGATACGCGTCGAGCTCTCGGATGGTGTTGACTAGTGCGTCGAACAATGAAGTTTGCCCGGAGACTTGGACCCGTTCGATCGCGGCGCTCAGCTTCTTTCTGTCGCGCGTAGTCCGCTGCCACAACGTGACCCCGTCGTCAAAACCAACGACCATGCCCTTGTCCAGTTCTCCTAGGGCGGTGTCGAGATAGGCCAGTGCTGCGGCCTTTGCGTCCGGAAGATCCCGGCTCATGCTACCGCTCGTGTCGAATACCATGGCGTGCAGCACTGACCGGGGCCGGCGATCGAGGGTCACCAGTCCGGCCTTGATCATCTGGAGGTAGACCTTGTTCTTGAGGACCCTGCCTCGAATACTGACCGTCAGATCCTCGGGACCGAGGGAGACGCACTCTCCCCGTTTCGCCTGCGAGGTGGTTTCGATGCGCATAGGCACCACGAAGAGACGCGCCGCGGTCGTCTCCTTGAGGTCGCTCTGCAGTCGCTCGTCGTCCGACGTCGTTGCAGACGATTGGAGCCACAGACCAACAATTCCGAGGATAACCAAGGATATCCTGAACACGTGCGAATGCTACGCTCAGCGGCGGGAGATGTCGATGCGACTTCGGGATAGCGTGCCGCGGTTTGCAGACGAGTGGGACGGGCGTTCGACGATTTCTTTTTCTAGTCGTCCGTGCCGGAGCCCAGAATCTCCGCGACGGCCTTGATCGGAAGCTGCGCTTTCTCGGAGATCTCCTGAACGTTGGGCTCGCGACCCAGTTCGTCTTCCAGCTCCCGCGAGACGCGTTGCACCTTACGAACCTTCTCTAGCAGGTGCACTGGAATACGGATCGTCCGCGACTTGTCGGCGATCGCCCGTGTGATCGCCTGCTTGATCCACCAGAAGGCATACGTTGAGAATTTGTAGCCGCGTTCGTGTTCGAATTTTTCGACGGCCTTCATCAGGCCGATGTTGCCTTCCTGGACCAGGTCCATGTAGGGCAGCCCTTGGTTGCAGAACTTCTTCGCAACGTGGGCGACGAGGCGTAGGTTCGCCTCGATCATCGCGTCACGGCTGCGGTCGAGCCGGCGTTTGGCGTCGGTGAGAGCTTGGAAGGCCGCGTGGTCTTTCAGCTCGGGGGTTTCCCTGGCCAAACCCTGAAGCGAATCCCAACAAACGACGATCTGTTGAAGCAACCAGGGCCCCTGCTGCTTGACCTTCAGGCCGGCGCTCCCGAAGGCATGGGCACGCGGCTCCTTGGGTAGCTTCAGCACGGCCTTTCGAAAATCGTTGCGCGCGGTCTGGAGCCGGCGGGCAAGATCGACTTCCTTTTCGCGGTTGAGCAAAGGGGTCGCGCCCACCTCGCGCAGGTAAAGCGCGGTCAGGTCGACATCCCGGGGGCCCCGTTCGGTCGGCCGGTCCTGTGGCAAGTCCTGGTTTTGATCGTTCATGCCGCAAATCAGGTGCAAGATCGGGGCCGGAAGATTGGAGTCGAGAAAATCCTTTGTTTTTGATCGACAGGGTTCGAAACCCATGCTGCGATCGTGCCAATGTGGCATCCGTTGAGGACACCTGACCTCTTTTCGGTTGGATTGTTCCTGCCTTGCTCTTGGTGTCGTTTCCGGAATCGACGTTTGGAAAACCGAGGCCTCGGCGTACGCGGCGGGATTTTCCCTAGGGTGGATAACCGGCGCAGACTAAACTGACGGGAGTCACAGTTCGTATCAGCAACGAAAAGGGAAATGAGGAGGACTCCGTCAATGAATCGCGTCCTTAAGACTCGTGCAATTGTCCTCTATGTCGGATTCTGTCTCGCCGCGATTGTTTCCATCGACCAGTTGGGCGCCGGCTGAGGCCCCAGCGGATGCGGCTCGGGTAGCCGCTTTGTTTCTGCCGACTACATCGATCCGCTGATCGCGGAGTACAACGACTACTTCCCGCTCTACGCGTTTCCACCCCAACTCAGCAACGAGGAAGTCAAACGGTTCGCTCAACTCGGCAAGTTGGGATGGGAACTGAACCGAACCGGGAACCGCACCGCCGCCGAGGCCGCGTTCCGGGAGCAAATCGTCATCTACGGCTCAAACCCGGAACCCTACGCCTCGTTGGCCCTGCTCGCGGCGGCCCATGGGGACAAAAAGCACGCGCTTCAACACCTGCGCGCTGCGGTGATGCGCGGCTACACCGATATGTACCGCTTCGAACGGTCAGAAGTCTGGGAACCGCTGAAGCGCAACCGGAAGTTCTTACGCCTCGTCGACGCGGTTCCGAATCTGATCGCCCGCGAACGTATTTGGCCGGGGTGGGAATCGTTCTACACGATCGGCGTGTTGACCGATTTGAAAACTCTTCTCGAACAACACACCCAAGCGCGCACCGAAATAGAGCGCATGTCCCTGGCGATCGGCGAACGGTACAGCCGCCTGTGGAACCGGTTGTTCGACCGCGTCGCGGCAACCTTGCTCGAAGCCTACGTGATAGAAAAGCCGGACGCTCCCGATTACGGCGATGCGCTCGACCGGTTGATGACCTTTTACTCCAGCGATTCCGTGCTCCGCTGGGATCGTCTCCCGGACATCCCGGCCCAGCGGCTCGTTGCCGCCGCAGAAGCCGGGCTCGACCATTTCGAATCAGGACCGAAACGAGCCAGCGCGCTGTTCGCGCTCGCGCTCGGCAAAAACAGCAAACGCGATGCGAATGCGCGTTTGACCGAGGGCGTGGCGGGCCTGATCCGCGACGCGCTCAACGAGGTGCTAACTGACTACCCCGAAACGAGCGTCGCCACGAACGCGGCGATCGGTTTGATCCGCACGGAAATGGAGACCGGACACGAGGAACAGGCCTCGATCGTTTACAACGCGTTGAAACGGGCCGATCTGTTGAACACGGTACGCGCCGATCTCGGCGAGGACGCGCTGCGACTCGGCGGGCTTCCGGCGTTCGAAGCCCGGACGCTCGACGGGCAAACGATCAACACGGCGGCGCTCCAGCGCGGTCGCATCACGGTGCTCGATTTCTGGGCGACCTGGTGTGCGCCGTGCCTAGAAGAGGTGCCGACGTTGCAAATGATCGACGCTGCCTACGGTGACGACGTGGCCCTGATCGGGATCAACATGGATTCGGCTGATGAGTTGGAGGCCGATGAGTTGCGACAGTGGATCGAGAGCCGGGGCATACCGGGCGACCACGTGTTCGACGGTGGCGGCTGGCAATCCGATCTGGTTCGGGCGTTTGGTGTGAAGGAAATTCCGTTCAACGTGATCGTCGGTCCCGATGGCGAGGTGCTCGCGATCAACCAACACGGCAAGCAACTTCGGAAATCGGTGAAATCGGCGTTGCGTCGAGTCCACTCCAGACGCGCGGGGACGGCCGACTAACTTCCGCGCGGATAACCCCTTCGCCGCATTCCCTTGCGGCAATTGAGTTCCTCGGTAGACTGCCGTCGGCCGAGGAGACTCGTCTTGAAACTGGATCGCAAACAGGTCGGACGTCTGGCGCTTGCTTGCGGGCTCATCACCTTTGCGTGGGTCCTCCTGCGCACCGCCTGGCTGTGTGACGACGCGTACATCTCCTTTCGCGTGGTCGAAAACGCCGTCGCCGGATACGGTCTGCGTTGGAATATCGCTGATCGCGTTCAGGTGTTCACCCACCCGCTCTGGATGCTCTTGCACATCCCCTTCCGCGCCGTCACGGGAGAGATCTACTACACGTCCCTTGCGTTGTGCGCCGCCGCTTCCCTCGGCGCGGTCTGGCAGCTTGCCGGGCGCGCCGCCTCGACGGTTCAGGCGGGTGTCCTGGCCGCGGCACTGTCGCTATCGTCCAAGGCGTTTGTCGATTACTCGACTTCCGGCCTGGAGAATCCCTTGACGCACCTGCTCTTGGTGCTGTTCTTCGTTGCGGGGCTCCGGGAGGGGGATGCCGGACGGACGTTCCTGGCCCAGACCTTCATCGCCGGGTTGCTCATCGTGAACCGTCTGGATGCTCTCCTGCTCGTGCTACCAGCGCTTGCGATCTCGGCGTGGCGGTTGGGAATCAGGCGGGCTTGGAAGCCGGCCCTTTCGGGCTTCAGTGTAAGTGCCTTGTGGTTCGCCTTCGCGACTGTGTACTACGGCTCTCCGTTTCCCAACACCGCACTGGCGAAACTCGGCGCCGGCATCGAACTGGGAGAGATGCTCGGGCTGGGCGTGCGTTACGCAATCGCGTCGTTGAGAGAAGATCCGCTGACGTTACTGACCGTTTTCGCCGCCTTGCTCGTGGCCGCCTGGCGGCGACGGCACGTGGCAATCGCCGGCGGCGTTGCACTCTACCTCCTGTACATCCTTCGGATCGGCGGCGATTTCATGGGCGGCCGCTTCTTCACCGCTCCGTTCGTATTGGCCGTCGCGATCCTCGTGCGTGAGGCCTCGAGCTTCCGCGCTCCGCGCGTGCTTGCCGGTGCCGCGGTGATCGTCATCCTCGGTTTGCTTCCCGCCGGCGCGCCGCTGACCAGCGGCCCCGAGTACGGCCGCGATCGAGCCAGCCTGATCGATCCTTACGGCATCGCCGACGAGCGGGCCTACTATTTCCGCAGTTCCGGCCTCTGGAACGGCGCCGCCACCACCTTGCCGCGCGATGACAAGTGGTTGGAAGCCACAACGGCGCGAGAGTGCAACTTCCCGCTCGTCATCGTGGGTGCTATCGGGTTCTACGGCTACGAAGCCGGACCAACCGTTCACATCCTGGACTACAACGCACTGGCCGATCCCGTGCTCTCGCGGTTGCCGGCGGTCGATGAGGATCGTCTATACCTGGACTGGTACCGCAACCTGGAAGGCCGAGAACCGGCAACGCGACGCCGGATCGGTCATTTCCTGCGCAACATTCCTTCCGGTTACGTGTCTTACCTACTGGGTGACGGGACGAAATTCGAGAGCGATGAAATGCGCCGGCATGTCGAAACGGTCACGGCCGCGGTTCGCGAGCCGTTGTGGTCGAGGGATCGAATCGGCGCGGCGCTTGAACTCGCCGTCGGCAAGACCACCGCCGGTCTCCGCGGCCCGGAGCTGCGGAAGTTCCGGCCGATCCCGATCGGTGAGGTCCTGGCCTCCGGCTCCGACCCGGTCTTCACGTCCACCATCCGGGGTTGCGCAACGATGAACACCGATCCTGCGAGCGCGCTCGACGCGCTTCGCGTCGCCGTTGCCGGGTGCGATGCAAACGGTTTGGCGTTGCGGTGCCTCGGAGGCGCCGCACGCTTGACGGGAGCGCTCGACGAAGCCCTGCGCGCGCACCACGAATTGGTGGCTCAGGCACCGGAGGCGGACTGGGTCCACTACGAGTTGGGACGCACGTTGCTCATGGCGCGCCAGCCGAACGACGCCATCGACTCATTCAAACACGCGCTGGACTTGAACCGCTGGAACATCGACGCACGGCGCGGTCTGGCATCGGCTCACGCGAGCCTCGGCGACTTCGGTGCGGCGGCCGACGACCTCGAACGGGCCGTCGCGTTGCGGCCGAACCGGGCGCGATTGTGGCGTGAACTGGCCGAGGTGCGCGAGCGGGCCGACGATCCGGACGGCGCCGCGGCTGCCCGCGCGGAAGCTTCACGATTGGATCGCTAGCTCTTCACTTATACTGCCTCGACGTTGCGAGAAGGTTGAACCCCGGGAGTTTTCGAACGTGCGTCGAGAGAGAGTGAACGTGGCAACGTGACGAGCGGGTCCCTCGATTCCGCCTGGGAGCGGACGGATACGCGGTACGCGGCGATGACGGGACTGGCGGGGCTCGTCGCGCGACTCGCTTACTTGGCTTTTCTCGATGTTGCTCCGTACGACCCGTGGCGACATCTCCAGCTGTTGGACAACCTTCGCGCGGGTCTCGGCTTCACGTTGTTCGACGGCCAGCCCTACATCTGGTACAGCCCGGTGTGGCACGTACTACTCGCGGCGCTCCCGGAGATCTTTCGTCCGGACTGGGTGGCGATGCTGCTCTCGGCGCTGGCCGTCCCGTTGTTCTACGGGTTTCTCCGTACCGCCGAGAATCGGAAGGTTGCGTTGACCGGCGCGGTGCTGTTCGCGCTCTGCGGCCCGGTCGTGCGCTTCACATGCCATTACGGTCCGGAAGCGTTCGCCCTGACCTTGACTGTCGCGGCTTTGTGGCTGCTTCGTGCCCGGCTTGCATTTGTGTGGGCTGCGGTCGCCGGGTTGTTGTACGGGACAGCACTGGTCGCCCGGATGAACTTCCTGTTCGTGACACCGATGTTCGTGCCCGGTCTGCGAACACCCGCCCGGGGCCTTGCGTTCGGCGTGGGTACCCTCGTACCGCTCGCCGTCACGTGGTGGCGCAACCACACGATCATCGCGGCCCACGACTGGGTCTTTACGTGGGATGGGTTGGCGACGCGTAGCGCCGACTTCACGCCGCTTTCGACGCTGATCGTCCAGCTCCATCCGGCCGTCAGCGAGGGGTTGCGACGGCTGCATGAAATCGTGGTGCCGATCCCCGAATGGACGCGGTCCTGGTGGCTTATCGCCTTCGTGGTGCTGGGCGGGCTCGCGGGTCTGGCCGCGCGCCGCCTTTGGCTAGGCCTGACGATCGCGGGGACGTTATTTTATTTTCTCGTGCTCGATGAGGGGATGTCGTCGAACTTCTTCCGCATCTATCTGGTGTTGCTCCCGGCGTTCGCGTACAGCGTGGCGCTTGCGGGTGAACGAATCACACGATCGCGGGCGGCCGCTCCGGTGCTTGCCGCTGCGTTCCTCCTCGCGGGCGCGCCGATGTTCCTACCGCCGCAGATGGTCCCGATTGAGATGACCGCTCCACCAGCGGGTTTGCTCGAGGACGAGTTGTATCTCGTCAACAGCGGCTTCTTCCATCCCGAAAGCCTGATGCGCCAGTACCCGGGCAGCCGTTTTATCGGTCTGCCGCTCGATGCCGGACAACTCGAAGAGTTCCTGAACGACTACCCACAGGCGCGCAAGGTGCTCTGGCACAGCTTCAGCGTTCAGGACGAGGTACGCGAGGCGCTACTCGCCCGACCCGGGACAGTCCTTCTGCGTACGGGGCTGAACGATTTCGGCCGCCGCTATACCGTACTGGCACTCAGCGAAACCGGAGACGCCGAGGAGCGTTGACTCTGCGGCTGGCGGCGGTCAATGGGCTTCGATCAGATCTTGGGCCTCCGCCCATTCGAACGCGCGCAAGGTTGTGGTGCGCACATTCCCAGATGCGCCCAGGCTCAGAAAGATCGACGCCGCCACCTCATCGCTGGGTGCCTCGAGCACCAGGACCCCGTCGTGCGATCCGATCGTCCAGTACTGCGCAATGACACGCGCGCCGGCTTTTTCCGCCAACTTGTTGAAATGATCCGCACGATGCGGCGAGTCCTTGATGTTCCGAATGCCCTGATCCGTGTAGTCCAACAACGCGATAAAGGTGATCATCCCTTGGCTCCTCC
>SMVB01298852.1_pt1 | contig 16552 bp, 17 predicted proteins | sample 2456461 | NCBI WGS metagenome assembly SMVB01 (sample SAMN11095934, study PRJNA526329) | marine sediment metagenome | biome: Marine sediment; feature: Surficial sediment; material: Deep marine sediment; isolation source: Hadal surficial sediment | place: Pacific Ocean | collected 2014-05 | depth...
GTGTACGCCATGGCGAGTGGAGATGTACGCTTCGCCGGCACGATGACCGACTTCGGACTCGTAGTCTGGGTCGATCACGAAGACGCGATTCTCACCATCTACGCGCACCTTTCCGAGATCCTCGTGGTCGAGGGCCAGTACGTGACGAAGGATGAGGCGGTGGGGCTCAGCGGAGAGTCGGGGAACGCCTCGGGACCACATCTGCACTTTGAGATTCGGGGTCGTGGCCACCAAGTGGACCCCGTCGCCATGCTTGGAGGTCCTCCCGGACCCTGACGTGTTAGCCTTTTACCCCTCGGAGCGGAGCGCCGTGACTTCTGAGGTGAGCCTCGGAAGGATTTCGAACGCGTCGCCCACGATTACGAGGCCTCTGGCCTCCTACCCCTCAGAACGAAGCGCCGTGATTTCTGTGGTCAGTCTCGGCAGGATTTCGAACGCGTCGCCCACGATACCGTAATCCGCCAGCGCGAAGATCGGTGCGTCGGGATCCTTGTTGATGGCCACGATCGTCTGCGAAGTTCTCATTCCAGCGAGGTGCTGGACGGCACCCGATATACCCACTGCGAAGTAGAGTTTCGGCGCGACAGTCTTTCCCGTCTGGCCCACCTGTTCACCGTGCGGCCGCCATCCCGCATCCACCACGGCCCTCGAAGCGCCCAACGCCGTACCGGGACCCAAGGCGTTTCGGAGATCCTCGAGAAGGTGCCAGTGCTCCGCACCCTTCATGCCCCGTCCACCGGACACGATGGTACTCGCCTCCGCAACATCGACCGACCCGGTCTCGGCGGCCTGGAAGTCCACGATCCGCGTCTGAACAGCGTCGGGAATCGCTGCACGGAAGGGTTCGGTCCGGCCCGCCGCCTGAGCTCCGTTCGTGCCGAAGGCGTTCGGCCTCAAAGAGACGACGGCAGGGGATGCTTCGAACCCGACCCGAGCGATCGCCTTCCCGCCGTAAATGGGCCGAATAGCTACGGGCCTGCCATCCTCTATCTCCAGACGTGTCACATCGGAAGCGAGGGGCGCGTCGATCAGAGCCGCCACGCGGGGCGCGAGGTCCTTTCCGAGCGCCGTCGCCGAAAAGAGAACCGCCGCGTAGCCGCGCGAACCTACTGCCTCGGCGATGACCGCCGCGTAGATCTCAGGGACACAACTTTCCAACGCGGGGTCCTCTGCGACGTGCACAACCTCCGCTCCGAAGTTCCCCAGGTCGCCGGCATGCTCTCCAACCCCGGTACCACCCAGAACCAGCGCTTGGGCCGAGCCTCCGAGCCCCTCGGCCAGCGCGGCGGCCGCTGTGACCACCTCGTTTGCCACCGGACGGATCTTCCCCTCTCTCTGCTCTGCAATGGCGAGCACGTCGCCCATGTCACCCTCTCCTATGTGTGGTGTCCCAGAAGTGTCTCCGCCATTCAGAGGACGTTCGCTTCGTCACGAAGGAGCCGAACCAACTCGGGCACAGCCTCCGCCCCTTCACCGAGAATCCGCCCTCCTGCGCGCTCCGGCGGATAATCGAGCCGCTGGACCACGAGCCGACTTTCGGGAAGATCGGCGTCCTTCACCGCGAGCGGTTTCCGCTTCGCGGCCATAATACCCTTGAGCGAGGGGTACCGTAGCTCGAAGGCTCCCTTCGTGAGCGTGACTACCGCCGGAAGGTCCAGCTCCACCACCTCCGTACCCCCCTCCACGCCTCGATCACACCGTAACACGCCCCCGTCCACCTCGAAGCTCGTAACGTTCGACGCACATGGGCGACCGAGCAGCGTCGCCACCATCGGACCCACCTGCTGCTGATCGTTGTCTGCGGCTTTCACGCCGAAGAGCACGAGCTGCTCCTCTCGGGTTTCCAGCTCCGCCGCCAAAACCTTGGCCGTGGCGAGCCCGTCCATGGTTACGGACCCCTGAACCCGCAGCAGCACCGCCTGATCCGCCCCCACCGCAAGAGCCGCCCGGAGCGTCTCCTGGGAATCCTCGTTGCCTAATGTGATCACCGTGACCCGGCCCTCCTCCCCCGCCTCGGTCGTGCGTAAAGCGGCTTCGAGCGCGAACTCGTCATACGGGCTCACGATATACTTGACCCCTTCGGGTTCGATCACGGTGGCTCCATCAGAAAAGCGCACGCGTGTCTCGGTATCAGGAACCCGTTTCAGGCAAACGATGATATCCAAGCTCACTCACTCCAATCGGTTGCAGTACAACGACTTGGGCACGAAATCTATCCGGCCCGAACGGACCGCTCAAGCCGCCTCGGCCGCTACACCGGTGGCTGCGCCAGCGGCTGCGCCAGCGGCTGCGCCAGTGGGCGGACCCGAGACACGGAGGTGTTCCCTCGAACGGAGAAGCGGAGCGGCCAATCCTGAGCCCGGCTGACGCCGACCCGTGGCGACACATCGATCGACCCGGGCGGGATCAACCATCCGGGGAGAAGCCTCAGAGGAGGCGACGAGAAGTCATGCATATCCAGAACGCCGGTGATTCCGAACGCCTGTCCAACACGCCCGGGGCCCGAGGTCAGGTCCCGCTCGCGGCCCCTCCGAGCGGCCATGACGTCCAGACCCTCGATCGGATCGACGGCCCGTACGAGCACCGCACAGGGGTCACCTATCGGTCCAGTAACCACGTTCAGGCACCAATGGAGACCATAACTGAGATAGACGTAGGCGGTTCCCGGTGGCCCGAACATGGACGCGTTGCGTCGCGTCCGACCGATACGGGCCGCCGCGTGGGAAGCAGGATCATCCGGGCCGGTATAAGCCTCGACTTCAACGATGACACCGGTCGTTCGTCGCCCATCCACCATCGACACGAGTCGTGCGCCAAGTAGATCGGGGGCTACCCTCTCCGCGGGACGATCGAAGAAGGGGCCGTCAAACGCGCCCGGCCCGGGCGTACCACTCCAGCCCTCTATTCGCCTGAATCGGAGGAAGGCGGACGCCTCGGACTCGGTCGTGTTCTACGCCGAGCCCCCCCGGATCTGGGCACGGGAGCGGAGGAAGAGGAAGAATTGGGAACCGGAGCAGACGAGCGGAAAGAACTCGGGGGCGGCACGCGCTCCACGCCCGAGCCCCGGCTCACGTCCACGGATCCTGTCTCTGGGGCCGGCTCTGGCCCTCTATCAGGCTCTGGCCCTCTATCAGGCTCTGGCCCTCTATCAGGTTCTCGCGCGGCTTCTTGCTCATTCCCGGATTTCCCCGACCGCCGTGCGAAGTCGGCCTTCCACTCGGCCAACACTTGAGGTGCCCGGCGGGGGACGATCTCGGCCACCCGCCCAGGCTCGGTCTCAAACACGACAAAGACGTCCGCCCCGAAGGCCTCCACCAAGGATTCGGCGGTCTTCTTGCCTACCCCTCCGTAGGAATTCGTCAAATAGCTGATGATCGCCCGCTCGCTCGTCGGTAAGCCGAGCCCGCCGGCATCGATACGGGCTCCGGCCGAGGAGCGATCCGGCGTTCCACTTCCACCTACCCCGCCCACGATCTGCCCTTCGAGAAGCACTGGGGCCTCACCTTCTCTTCGACCCCCTGAGCCTCCTCGGGGCCCCAGCCGCCCGGCGAAGCCGGCTCCCTCACGCACAGAGGCATCCTCTGTGGCCGACGTTGATGGCGTTGATGGCGTTTCGGGCCGCCCCCTGGCTTGGCCTGCCCGATCCTCAGCCACGGACCGAGAACCCCCGGCCGCGGCCCGAGAACCCGCTGTCGCGGCCCGAAAACCCGCTGTCGCGGGCTCCGCAAGTGAGACGCGGTAGTTGCCCATCGCCGTCTTTTCGAGGGAGATCACGCCATGTTCCTCCGCCTGAAGGAGGAACCGGCTGAACTTACCGAAGCCCAGTTCGCCTTCATCGAAGCCCCCGTCGGCGGCCAACATCTTTCGTTTGACGTCCGAGTCGCGAGCCGAGTCCTTTCCCGCCTCCCTGAGATTCTGAAGGCACTGAACCATCAGATCGTAGGCCGAACGAAGCGGCTCAGCGTCCAGTTCTCTCGGCGAGCTTGAAGCCTCGGCTTCCTCCCCGGCCTCCCCCTGCCCTACATCCCTGGCTTGGGCACCGCCGACCCTCTCGCCTCGCGGGGCCCTCGTCGACCTCCCTCTTCGCGCCGCCGGTCGGCCCCGCGTTTTGGGTTCTCGTGGGGGAGCCGAATCGTCGGCCGACCCCCGGCCCGAGCCCGGCTTAACCTCGTACTGACCATTCTCGAGCTTGTGGATCCGCACCAGACCCCGACTGGCAGCTTCGGCCACAAACTTCGAAAACTTGCTGAAGCCGAAGTTCCCCTCGCTGAACCTGGCGTCGAGCTCCAACATCACCTGCTTGAGACGATCGGACCGCATGACGTCGCCCCGCGTGGTCATGCGGCTCATCGCCCGCTCCACGAGATCCCACGGATCGTTGGTTTTCCCGGAAATCTCGGTCGTCTTCCGAAGCCCGGTGAGGCTCGTGTAGGAGTAGTACTCGTCGCAGTTCTGAACCAGGATGTCCGAGCTGGACTCCTGCATCCCCACACCGATCACATACTTTCCATACTCCTTGAGCTTCAGGACCAGGCTCGAAAAATCGGAATCGCCGGTGAGAAGAATGAACGTGCCGATTTCCGGTCGGGTGAAGACCAACTCCATCCCGTCAATCGCCATCCGGATGTCGGTCGCGTTCTTTTTCGAACTCCCGTAAGCGGGAGCGAAGATCAGATCGACGGACGCCTCGGAGAGGGGGACGATATACTGCGGATACCGCCGCCAGTCGGCATAAGCCCTCTGGACGGTCACCTTTCCGCGGATGATGTCCGACTGGAGTAGGCTCTTCAGTTCCTTGGAGAGGTCACTACGCATCCCCATCGTGACGTTGTCGAAGTCGATGAGGAGGGCCGCGTTGGGAGCGTCGACCGGTGCTCTGGTGGGCCCCTCTACATGGGGGGCCTGGATGTACTGATTCATTTTTTTCCTTCTCGCGAAATTCTTGCCGGCCGCACTCGCGAGACCTCCCCACTCAATTCCAGTCCTTCGCGCCGCGCTGCGGCGTCTCGGATCCGGAAGGAGTCGGGGGGGTCACTGATCAGAGTGCCCGGCGATCCTTCATGTCTTTGGTTTTGCGTGCGCCGCCCGAATGAGGCGCGCCAACTCGCCCCGCTGGACCCTTCCGGTCCCCGTTAGGGGGAATTCGTCCATGAACTGGACGACGTCGGGTACCTTGTAATCGGCGAGTGTTACCGAGCACCAATCTTGGATCTCTTGCCCGGTCACGATGGCCCCCTCTTCCGGGAGAACGCACGCGCAGATGGCCTCTCCCAAAAGCTCGTCGGGAACTCCAGCCACCATGGCCTCACGTACTGCCGGGTGCGATTGAAGTCGATCCTCAACCTCCCGGGGGTATACGTTTGAGCCACTGCGAATAATAACCTCTTTTTTGCGGCCAACCAAATGGATGTAACCTTCCTCGTCCTCCATCCCCAGATCGCCAGTACGAAAGTGCCCTTCCTCATCGAGTGAATTGGACGTCTCACGCGGTTGTCGGTAATACCCACGCATGACCCCTGGACCCCGGACCAGGATCTCGCCCACGCTCTCCACCGGCAACTCGGCTCCCTCCGGGTCCACGATCCGGACGACCGTGTTCTCCAGGGGACGCCCAACCGTGAAGATGCGCTTCGCGTCCGGATCATCCGGTCTCGTGACACATACGGTCGAGGACGTCTCTGTAAGAGAGTAGGCAATCAGAAGCTCGGGGCAGATCTTCTCCTGTACCGCCTTCACGAGTTCGTCGGAAACGGGTGCTCCCGCCACCAAGCCGCGGCGAAGAGAGGTGAGATCTCTCGGGACCTTCGTCTGCTCTCGGAGTTCGGCGACAAACAGCGTCGGCACCCCATAATGTACGGTCGCCCGATGGCGCTCCACGAGGTCCAAAGCGCCGGCCGGTCCGAACTCGTCCTGGAGTACGAGCGTCGCCCCCGACAGGAGGGACCCGAGGATCCCCGGCCCCAGCCCGAACACGTGAAACAAAGCCATGATGCCCACCACGCGATCATCTCGCCCCAGCCCCAGGGCGTCGGCCGTGCTCCCCGCTACTTGTAAGAGGTTGGCGTGCGTCAGCTCGACGCCCTTGGGCTTCCCGGTCGTACCGGCCGTATAAAGGATCGCGAAAACCTCATCTGCGTCAGGTGGTGACGTGATCGAGTAGTCCCGTCCACCCCCGGCCGAGAGCAGATCTTCGAACTGAAACACTCGGTCATCGTGCCAGAGATCCTCCTCACCCACGGTAATGACGTGCTGGAGGTCCGGAAGCTGAGCCAGCAGCTCCTCGAAGAGTTGGAGAAAGTCGAGGTCTTGCAGGGTTTCGGCGGTAATCGCCGCCACCGCCTCGGAATGGCGGAGAGTATAGCGCAGGTCATCGGCTGTCAGCCTCGGATTCAAAGGCACCAGGACGGCACCCACCTTGGCCACGGCGAACATCGAGATGACGAACTCCGGCCATGACGGCATGACCACGGCAACCCGATCTCCGGCCTCGATCCCGAGGCCATGGAGCGACGCAGCAAGAGCCTCGGCACGAGTCTCCATCTGCCCGAACGTGACGACCTCGTCTTCGAAGATCAGGAAGGTGCCTTCGGGATCCGTCGTGGCGCGCGATGCGAGGGCTGCGGGCAGCGTAAGATCGGCCGATCGTCCTCCGACCGACCCGACCTCTTTCGATTTCCCTGGTGCCGGAACCGAATCCGAGGCGTTCACGACTACCCTCTAGAAGGCTGGAGGAAGGTCTTGACGAGGCTCAACACGGCGTCCTCATCGACAGGCTGACTCCACGACCCGTCGGCGAAGTGGACGGCTCCAATCTGAGAGAGTAGGACGAAACGTGTCCGTCCGTGACGAACCTTCTTATCCGAGGCAAGATAGGTCATGATCTCATCTGGCGCGGCCCCATCCGGGATACCGATCGGAAGTCCCACACGCCCCAGGACCTGCTCGAGTCGCTCGACGACAGCTGGGTCGGTCACCCCCAGCGACACTCCGAGGCGAGCCTCCAGGACCATTCCACACGCGACTGCGGTCCCGTGGGGAACACGAAAGGAACAGGCCGCTTCGATCGCATGGCCGAGAGTATGACCAAAATTCAGGATCTCCCTCCGGCCCGCCTCCCGTTCGTCCTCCGACACCACGGCAGATTTCAGCTCCACCGATCGCGCCACCGCCCACTCGAGCATGGCGGCGTCTCCGTCCAGGAGCACCGGCATCTCTCGCTCAAGTTCGTCGAAGTACGCATCATCCATGATCGCTCCGTGTTTGACGGCCTCGATCATCCCCTGTGCCCGCTCGGCCCTCGGGAGGGTTGCCACGACGTCCGGATCCGCTACGACCAGATTCGGGGCGTGGAACGCTCCGACCAGATTTTTTCCGGCCTCGACGTCCACTCCGGTCTTCCCGCCGATAGACGCGTCGATCATCGCCACCAGACTGGTCGGTACCTGCACGACCGGGATGCCTCTCATGTACGTCGCCGCGACGAAGCCGCCGAGATCACCCGTGACACCTCCACCCATCGCGATCAGGCATGAGTCCCGGCCGAATCCGGCATGGAGAAGGCGATCGGTCAATTCGGACCAAGTCGTGCGACTCTTACTTCGTTCCCCAGCCTCGAACGTGAAGAGGTCCGCACTCAAGCCGGCATCCTTCAGCTGAAGGATCGTGGATTCTCCGTAGAGCGCGGCCACGTTGGAGTCGGAGACCAGGGCGTACCGATGGGCCGGTGCGTACTCCTCCAGAAGCGGAGCCAACGAGCCGAGCAGGCCACGGCCCACAAGTACTTGGTAGGGCCCCGAGGCTCCGCTTATCGCGACAGCAATCGGGGCTGCCTTATCGGTCATTCGAGGGCCAAATCCTCGACGGACGCTGTTACATCGGGCACATCCCCCACCAGCAGCCGTGTCGAGGGAAGTCCCCCGATCTCCAACGCCGTCAGCGACGCCTTTAGCGGGAAGGCCGACAAACGCGGCTCCAACTCGAGGACGAATCTATCGCGCTGAGCCTCGGTGTCCCAAACGCAGAACCAAGCGAGCGAGCGATGTCCGTCGCCGTCATCGAGGAGTACGTAACGATCCCCTCCCCAGCCGAACGCCGACGTCCGAGAGCCGCCCACCGTCTCCAACAGAATGCCGAGCTCCAGCTCGCCCAACGTGTCCTCGTATAGTCGGATCCACCCGTCCTCCACCGACACCTCCACCCTCCGGGGGGGGTCCTGCTGCCCGCGAGCGAAGTCCTCGGGGTGGAGGATGTGCTCCGTCGAGCGCGGGAGGTCGGAACCGAAGGGTGGAGGACGACCCCCTCGCTCTTTCCAAAGAGTCTCCACAAACGTTACTCCACCTTGGTACGGGAACAACACAGACTCCTGCAGAACCAGAGGCACCCCCGCAAGGGTCGGAGATTCCAGTCTCGCGGCCTCCAAAGCCGGGCCTAAACGTGCGGAGAAATCTGGCACGTCCGTAAGGTCCAATGCTCCCTGCCCCTGCTGCCGCATCAGAAATTCGAACATCACCAGGGTCGCATGCCCCTCAATCGCCGCCTGAGCAGCCACACGACGGTCGTTGTCCAGGCCAGGAGCGGTGATGGCGTCCAGATCCGTATTCTGGTCCTGGATGGCATGGACCAATTCGTGGACCAGGAGAGACTCGATCGCCTCATCGGGCTGGTCGTCGAGTACGAACAACGTCGTGGAGTCCGGATCGTAAAAGCCGGCGATCTGTTCCAGATAGAGGCTCTTGAGCGTACCCTTCAAATCCATGTCACTGGGAACGAGGCCGAGGAGCGCGTAGGCCTCGGAGACCAATTCTGCGCGTCCCTCCGGAAACTCCTGGTCGATTTTGAACTCCAAGTACCGTTCGAGCTCCGCCCGGGAGCGGCGTTCGATGCGGACCGGCTCCCGAAGTTCCATTCCCGAGCGGGCCGCGAGGTCGGGTAGAATCCGAACCGCAATTTGGGCGAGCCTTGGATCGGAGGACGTCACGAGCGCGGTCCCTTCAGAACCGCCGCACGCCAGACTCGTGAGGAGGAGCAGCAGAACAAGGGGCGCCAGCGCGCAGCGCGCTGGAACCGCGGGGTGAGCTGGACTCCCGACCGATCCTCCAGGGACGTCACCCATCGGCTGGAGCTCTTCCATACCGGTCCTCCAACCGAACGACGTCGTCCAGGTGGGGCGTCGACGCTTCGAGAACGTCACAGTCCGTGATCGCGACCATGCGGTGCACGGTTCCCGTTGAAACGTGGAAGCTCTCACCGGCCCGCAAGTTGATGTCTTCGAGGTCGGTCTCGGAACTCCCGGCAGAAAAGCGCATCTCGCCCGACAGAAGGTGGATCGTCTCGTCCTTCCGCTCGTGGTATTGTAGCGAAAGAGCCTCACCCGCTTTGATGTGAAGGAGTTTGCCTACGTACTCGTTCGTGTCCGCCCAGATGAGTTCGTAGCCCCACGGTTTTTCGACACGTCGGGGAGTGTGCTTCAAAGTGCGGATTCCGGTTGGTTGGGGTCTAGAAGGCTGTTGAAGGAGTACAGTGGGCGAGGGTGAGCGTTCGGAGCGTCCCGAAAAAGTGACGTTGACGGACAGCACGACCAGGGTCAAGGGCCTGGAAGGCTGGCACGAAAAGTGCCTTGGCTTGGGATGGCGACCGGAACGGGTGCCACGTGACGCGTGGGGACCTGGCGACGCTACCGGTGAGGCGGTCGACGAATTCGTTTGGAGGGATCCTAAAGGCCTCTGATCGGTACGTGGACGATGTCTATCCACAGCGTCGGGTAAGCGGGCGCCCTCGGCATCAGGAAATCGGCGGCGACCGCGAAACAACGGGAGGATCGATGTCCGTGATGAAAATGCTGTGGGATCCCCGCGTATTGGTCGTGGGCACCGTTCTCTTCCTGGGGCTCGGCGCCGGGGCGGCGTGGGGTACCTGGCGGAACGTTTGCGCCGACTGCCCGTCGATCGCGCAGATCCGGACCTTCGAACCCCAACAAGCCAGCAAGCTCTACAGTCACGACGGACGCTTGCTCGCTGAGCTCGGGATCGAGCGACGGACGCCCGTGTCCATCAACGCACTCCCGGAGTACGTCCCACAGGCGTTTGTGGCCGTAGAGGACAAACGCTTCTACGACCACGGAGGCATCGATCTGCGCGGGTTTTCGCGGGCGGTCGTGGGCGTTCTCACCGGCCAGGACCTGGGCGGTGGCAGCACGATCACACAACAGCTCGCCCGCAACATGTTCGAGACCCGGGTCGGATCCGAGCGCCGGGCAATTTGGGGGACGATCGTACGGAAGCTCAAAGAGTTTCAGGTGGCCTTCGACCTGGAGCGTGCGTACACAAAAGATCAGATCCTCGAAGCCTACATCAACGAGATCAACTACGGCCATGGGTGGTGGGGAATCCAGACCGCAGCGAGAAACTACTTCGCGAAGAACGCCGTGGACCTCAACCCGGCGGAGGCCGCGCTCCTCGCCGCCATTCCCAACCTTCCGGAGTACTACAGTCCGCTTCGGAGCCCCGAAAACGCCGAACGCCGGAGGCGCCTCGTGCTCCGGCGTATGGTCGATCAGGGTGTCATCCCCGCCGAAGACTTCGAGCGTTTCGCAAACGCTCCGATTCCGACCGAACGTGCGGTCGAAGGCGGAAGCATCGCACCCTACTTCGAGGAGTGGGTGCGGATAATTTTGGACGATCGTTTCGGAAGCAAGCTCTACACCGCGGGACTGAGGGTATACACGACCCTCGACGTCCCCATGCAACGGGCCGCGGAGAAATCCATGCAGGAGGGGTGGGCCGGGATCGAGGCCCGGCCCGGCTTCAAGCACATTACCTATCAGGCGTACCTGGATTCCCTCGCCGCGGGCGTGGTGCTGCCCGACTCGGTCGCCTACGTGGAGGGACTCTTCATCGCTCTGGACCCATGGACCGGATCTGTGCGCGCGATGATCGGTGGCCGGGACTTCGGCCTCTCGAAGTTCAACCGCGCGACGCAGGCGCTCCGCCAAGCCGGATCGGGCTTCAAGCCTTTCGTATACACCGCCGCGATAGCTAGCCGAATCCCCCCGACCTATGTGGTCCTCGACGGCCCGTACATTACGATGCAAGCCGACGGAACGGAGTGGAAGCCCTCCAATTATTCGGGGCGTTTCGAGGGTCCGATGACCATTCGTACGGGCCTGATGAAATCTCAGAACCTGATCGCAATCAAGCTGGCCCAGGAGATCGGACTCGAGAGCGTGGCCCAGATCGCGGCGCGTATGGGGATTCGAAGCGAGATCGAGCGTTTCCCATCCACGGCCATCGGAGCCGTGGAGGTGAGACCTCTGGAGATGGCCGAGGCGTATTCGACCTTCGCGAACCAGGGCACCAAGGTGCGGCCCTTCCCGATCCTACGGGTGGAGGACGCTGCAGGGCGGATCCTCTGGGACCCACAACCGGAACGTACCGAGGTTCTCGACCCTCTCGTGGCCCGTATCATGATCTCCATGCTTCAGGGCGTGGTGGAAGGGGGAACCGGATTTAATGCCGTCAGAAACGTGGCGAGGCTCCCGACAGAAGTCGTGGCGGGCGGCAAGACCGGCACGACGAACGACGGCACGGACGTCTGGTTTAATGGTTTTACGCCGAACCTGCTCGCGACAGTCTGGTTCGGGATGGATCGTCCCCAGGAGATCTGGCCGGGGGCGACTGGCGCCGGCGCCCCGGCACCGGTGTGGGGCAACTTCATGCGGCGTGTGTACTACGGGGATCCAGACGCTCTCGACCAGGAATTGCGGGAGCCGACGATTCCGATCCCCGAGCCATGGGCGATCCCGGATGCGCTGGTGATGCGGCTCATCGACCGTTCCACGGGGAAACTCGCCTCGCAGTGGTGCCCCCAGGAGGAGCAGATCCTGGAGATGTTCCTTCCGGGCACCGAGCCCACGGAGTACTGCGACCGGGATGATTTCGGCCTGTTCCGAGTTCCGACGAACTAAACCACGAACTAAGCGTCCCGCTTCCTAACCGTCCCGCCTCACCAGAAAACGCCTGCGGGTACCCCGCAGGGCGTCATCTACCCTATCCTTGACGTCCTCGGCCAGATCGTCCCAATGGTCGCCGGCGGAATCCTTCAACCCTCCGGCGACCCTTCGGATCCTCCTTCGCGTCCTCATGCCGGCCTCCGGGGCCGCAAGCAGGGCGATACCCGCACCCACCATCGCGCCCAAGAGGAAGCCCGACACAAACGTCAAGGAGTGCACTTCATGATCGTGATCCATCATCGACTCCTCTTCACGGCCTAACCGTCACACATGCCCCGCTTTCAGTATCCGTGAATACACCCGATCGGGCACGCCCAAATTCGCGCAGACGCCCGACCGCCATTCGGGTTTATATTCAGCTAGGCTTTTGAACGTCAAATGATAATCTATCCGAACCATCACACAGGTGGATATGCGCGTCCTGGGAATCGACCTCGGGGAACGACGCGTGGGCGTCGCAGTCAGCGATCCCACCGGTTCGATCGCCCAGCCCCTGCCTACACTCCGACGGCGAGCCGGCAAGCGTATGCCCCTCGCAACACTCCAGAACCTCGCGGAACAGTATGAGGTCCAGGGGATCGTGATGGGCCTTCCGTTGGCACCCTCCGGAGAGGATACCGAGTGGACCCGAACGGTTCGAGAAGCGGCGAGCAAACTCGAGAAGCGTTCGGGCGTGCCCGTTCACTTGGTGGACGAACGGTTTACATCCAAAGCCGCGGAGCGCGCCATCCGCGGGCTCGGGCTTCCGAAGAAGAAGAGAGAGGAAAAGGGACGGGTGGACGCTGCTGCGGCGGTGCTCATTCTACAGAGCTGGCTCGATGCCAGGGCACGGGCATGAGAGACTTGCAGCCACGGCCGTCTGCGCGCCTCACCGCCCTTGGCTTCATCGCCTCGAGCTGCGCGGCGCTGGGGATTGCGGCTTGCAGCTCGGACGGACCTTCGCGGATGATCGAGGTGACCGTACCCGTGGGGAGCACCTTCGACTCGGTTTTGGACACCCTGGTCACACGAGGGGTGGTGGCCGGGGGTCGCAGGTTTCGGTTCTACGCCCGCCTGACCGGGGCCGACCGGCGGATCCGGTCGGGCAGCTACGCGCTGGTCCCCGGGACGCCCTGGGGGGAGATCCTCGAGACTCTGACCTCGGGACGGGTGATGACCTTCGCGATGACCATCCCGGAGGGCTTCACGATCGCCGACATGGTTGTGCGCGTAGCCGAGACCATCGAGCGCCCCGCCGATACGGTTAGGGCCCGACTGACCGATCCCGATGCTCACCACCGGTGGGGCCTGCCTGGACCCGGACTCGAGGGATACCTGTTCCCCGACACATATCACTTCGCCCGAGGGGTCGCCCTGGATATCGTGATCGAGGCGATGGTCAAGCGGTATCGGGCAGCCTGGACTGCCGGGCGCCTGGCCCGGCTTGAAGAGTTGGATATGTCCGAGAACGAATTGATCACGCTGGCCTCGATCATCCAAGCGGAGGCGCGACGTGTCGGGGAGATGCCTACGATCTCCGCCGTGTACCACAACCGCCTCCGGCTGGGTTATCGGCTCCAGGCCGACCCGACGGTCCTATATGCACTCGGGGGACGCCGAGAGCGGCTCCTGTTCGCGGCGATCGACTCGGTAGCGGACCACCCCTACAACACCTACACACAACGGGGCCTCCCGCCGGGGGCCATCGGCGCACCAGGTGAGGCGGCGATCCATGCGGCCCTCTACCCGACGGAGGAGAGCTACCTCTACTTCGTGGCGCGCCCGGACGGTAGCCATATCTTCACCAACAGCCTTGAAGAGCACAATCGCGCCCGGGAGATCGCCCGCAGCGAACGGAGCGCGGCCGCCAGCCCGTAACGCGGGAGGCCCATAAGGCGTGCCCGCCCGGTGGCGTCGGCCGCGCGCGCCCTCACGACGACCAGCCTTCTATGGGATCCTTGCAGCTCGCCGACCGGCTACGCCTCACCGTCATTACCGACGAGGAGTTGGCGCGGCCCCGTGCACTCTCCGATGTCGTCCGCGAGGCGCTCGCCGCCGGTGCCCCCACCATCCAACTTCGGCTCAAGGGTGCCACCGCCCGTGAGCTGCTCGAGGCGGCCCATACGCTCATACCCATCGTCCGGTCAGCGGGCGCGCTTTTTATCGTGAACGACCGGTTGGATGTCGCTCTGGCCGCCGGCGCAGATGGTGTGCACCTCGGCCCCGACGACCCTCCTGTCATGGATGCCCGGGCCGTGGCGGGCGCCCGAGTAGTGGCCGCGGGCACACTTTCCGCGGCGGCAGACGCCTTCATCGTGGGATACTCAACAGACACCACCGCCGGAGCCGCACGGGCAGAGGCGGAGGGAGCCGACTACCTCGGGGTCGGCGCCGTGTACGCGACGGCCAACAAGTCCGACGCGGGAGAGGTCATCGGCCTTGAGGGCCTCCGGCGCGTGGTGGAGGCGGTCTCCATCCCGGTCGTGGCGATCGGCGGCATCACCCCCGAACGAATAAGTGCCATCGCGGAGACCGGGGCGTGCGGATCTGCGGCCATCGGCGCCGTTATGGGTTCACCCGAGCCAGCCGAAGCGGTGCGGGCGTTACTTCTGCCTTTCGGGGGAGCCGCCTGACATCCCGCCCGCCTCGAGCAGCCCGCCGACGTTCTCCTCGGTGACAAAAAAGGTGCCGAGGGCATACCCCCGATCACCATCATGCCAGTCGGAGCCGCCGGTTACGAGGAGTCCCGCCGCCTTGGCCGCTCGCTCCAGCTTCCTGATGTGACCCGCGGTCGCGCGAGGCCGATACACCTCCATGCCCTTGAGCCCAGCTCCGACGAACGCCGGCAAGAGATGGGTCAGCGCATGTATGGGTGGATGCGCCCACACCGGAGTCCCTCCCGCCTCGAGGATCATCCGGATCGCCTCGTCGGGCGTTGCCAGCCCTGTGGGCACGTAGGCCGGGTGGTCGTCTCCAATCAGCCGGTCGAACGCGTCGACCACCGATGTCGCGTACCCCTTCAACACAAGCGCACGCGCTAGATGGGGCCGGGCGATGGCCGATCGGTCGGGGCCCGCCGCGTCGAGGACGTCGGTCATCTCGATGAGAAGCCCCTGGCGGCGGAGGTGATCCACCATCTGGTCCATCCGGCTCTCACGGCCTCCCACAGCGTGCCGCTGGTGTGCCTTGATCGAATCCGCCTGCACATCGACGAAGTATCCGAGGAAGTGGTATTCCGCACCCTCATGAGTGCTGCTCACTTCGATGCCGGGGATGAGCCGGAGGGCTGTCTTGGCCGCAGCGTCCATGGCTGCAGGTATCCCGGCCACCGTGTCGTGGTCTGTGATGGCCAAAACATCGAGCCCGCCGTCGGCTGCGAGCCCGACGACTTCCGCTGGACTCAACGAACCGTCCGAGGCCGTCGTATGCACGTGGAGGTCGAGCCTCATTATAGACCCGGTCAGTCGGCGCTTCCGATGGCCTCCAGAATCTCGCCCACGTCGATCTCGGCACCGGCAGGAAGCTCATCCGGGGCTTCCGTGCCACCGTACTCGGTGAGGATGATCAGATCGTTGTCCTCGACCTTGAGCACCCCGCCCGCTACGAAAAAGCGCTCGCTGCCACCCCCTTGGAGATCAATAGACAATTCTCCGGAGCCCAGGAGCGCGATCATCGGCGCGTGGCCCGGCAAAACGCCGACCTTACCGTCCCACGCCGGCGCGACCACCGATTCCGCCGGCCCCTCAAAGAGCACCGAGTCGGGCGAGACGACGCGGACCTGAAGTTCCGACATCAGCCCGCGAGCTCCTCGCCGGCCGTGATGACCTCGTCGATCCCGCCCTTCATGTAGAACGCCTGCTCGGGCAGGTGATCAAGCTCACCCGCCGCCACGCGCTCGAAGGAGTCGACAGTCTCGTCGAGCCGCACGTACTTCCCGGAGATTCCGGTGAACGCCTCCGCGACGTGGAACGGCTGCGAGAGGAATCGCTCGAGCCTTCGGGCGCGGTTCACCAGCACCTTGTCTTCCTCGCTGAGCTCGTCCATCCCCAGGATGGCGATGATGTCCTGTAAATCCTTATACCGCTGCAGGATACGTTGTACTTCAGCCGCCACCGCGTAGTGGCGTTCACCCAGGAACTGCGCGTCGAGAATCCGGGAGCTGGAGTCCAGGGGATCCACGGCCGGGTAGATCCCCTTCTCGGAGATCGCCCTCGACAGCACGGTCGTAGCATCCAGGTGCGTGAACACCGTCGCGGGTGCCGGGTCCGTGAGATCGTCAGCCGGCACGTAGATCGCCTGTACCGACGTGATCGAACCCTCGCGAGTGGAGGTGATCCGCTCCTGGAGCTCGCCCATCTCGGTGGCAAGCGTCGGCTGGTACCCCACCGCCGACGGCATACGACCCAGCAGCGCCGACACCTCGGATCCAGCCTGGGTGAACCGGAAGATGTTGTCGATGAAGAGCAGAACATCCTGCTTCTCCACGTCACGGAAGTATTCGGCCACCGTCAGACCACTCAGCCCCACGCGCAGACGGGCGCCCGGAGGCTCGTTCATCTGCCCATA
>SMVB01183942.1_pt1 | contig 16551 bp, 13 predicted proteins | sample 2456461 | NCBI WGS metagenome assembly SMVB01 (sample SAMN11095934, study PRJNA526329) | marine sediment metagenome | biome: Marine sediment; feature: Surficial sediment; material: Deep marine sediment; isolation source: Hadal surficial sediment | place: Pacific Ocean | collected 2014-05 | depth...
CCAGCTGTGAATCGAACATCACTTATATTGATGGCGATGCAGGAATTCTCATGTACCGTGGTTACCCCATTGAACAGCTTGCCGAGAGTTCCAGCCATATGGAAGTTTGTTATCTGCTTCTAAACGGTGAATTACCTAGCCCTGACGAGCTGACTAAGTTTGAAGATGAGATTAAATCACGGGCGAAGATAGATGATCATTTCAAACACTTATTCGACGGTTTTACAACCGACTCTCACCCGATGTCGATGCTGACAGCAGCGGTCGCAGGCTTGTCATCCCTCTATCACGATGGCCTGGACATTTATAACGCCGATCATCGGCGAGACGCGGCATTAAACCTCATTGCAAAGATACCGACTCTGGCCGCAATGACCTATAGAAAAAGCATGGGACTTGAGTTTATTGATCCCGACCCTGCACTTGGCTATGCAGAGAATTTTCTCAATATGTGTTTCGGCGAATCCGGCGAGAGCTCCACCGTCAGCGCTACTCTGGCTGATGCAATGGACAAGATCTTCATTCTTCATGCGGACCACGAGCAGAATGCATCCACTTCGACGGTAAGGCTGGCAGGGTCAACCGAAGCTGACCCTTACGCGGCGATTGCAGCAGGTATTGCGGCGCTATGGGGACCATCCCATGGTGGCGCCAATGAAGCGGTGCTGAAGATGCTGGGCGAAATTGGTGACGAATCAAGAGTTCAAGAGTTCGTCGACAGGGCTAAAGACAAGGATGATCCATTCAAGCTAATGGGCTTCGGACATCGTGTTTATAAAAACTTTGATCCTCGTGCGACTGTTATGCAGGCGAGCGCTCATGCCGTTCTTGAAGAGCAGGGTGTTGAAGATGATCCACTACTGAAAATCGCACAGCAACTGGAAAAAATTGCCCTGGAACAGGAGTATTTCATTGAACGAAAGCTCTACCCAAATATCGATTTCTTTTCAGGGATTACATTGAAATCCATGGGTATACCCACCAACCTTTTTACCGTGATATTCGCCCTGGGTCGGATGCCCGGATGGATAACTCACTGGGATGAAATGCTTGCCTCCCCTTTTAAAATTGGCCGACCAAGACAGCTGTATCTCGGGCCATCAAAAAGGGACTACGTAGATATCAACAACCGCAAATAGCCGCCTTTAACTTCAACCATTAACACAAGTTATCACCGCAAAAACACTTTTTAACTAGAGGAAAATTACCTTGGCCATCTCTGCTACCTTCGAAACCAGCAAAGGCAATATAAACATCACGCTTTTTTCTGAAAAGACCCCTGTCACCGTCGCGAGTTTTATCAATCTCGTCAACAAAAAATACTATGACGGACTCAGCTTCCACCGCGTCATTGCCAAATTCATGGTCCAGGGCGGTTGCCCCCAGGGAACGGGTACCGGTGGACCAGGATATCAGTTTGAAGATGAATTTGATTCTTCTCTGAAGCACTCAGAGCCAGGAAAACTTTCCATGGCAAATTCAGGCCCTGGTACAAATGGCAGCCAGTTTTTTATCACCCACACACCGACCCCCCACCTTGATGGAGCCCACTCTATTTTTGGCGAAGTTGTGTCACAGGCTGACCAGGATATAGTCAACGCAATCGAACAAGGTGACAAGATCATCAGCATTACTGTTACAGGCGACGCAGAAGACCTGCTAACGGCACAGGCCAGCCGCATTGATGAATGGAATGCTGCTATAGCAAAAAATTTCCCCAACCTTTAGAAAGTCCAGCAGCGATATTAATCAGGGTAACGTCCTATGAGTTTCAATGGCCTCGGAATGCATATAGGAAACCTCAGCCTCCTATCTGATGCTGAAACCCGGTCTATCAGTCCGGAAAATTTCAGCGGCGGCAAAGGCAAAGGCGGCATGGCTATCGAGGGAACAGGAGCCAAGGCGGCCAGAGACCTGGGCCAGGGGTGGAAAATCTCACCCTCGGTCGTCATTGAACCGGGTGAAACTTTTACCCTGGCAGATATTGAAGATGAAGGCGCCATACAGCAAATCTGGATGACGCCAACCGGAAACTGGCGCTATAGTATCTTGAGAATCTACTGGGATGGCCAGCAGACTCCGTCCGTTGAATGCCCGGTGGGTGATTTTTTTGCAATGGGATGGGGTAAATATGCGCCTCTGACTTCACTGGCTGTTTGCGTCAATCCGGGAAGTGCCTTCAACTGTTACTGGGAGATGCCATTTCGCAAGCGATGCAGAATCACAATGACCAACATCGCCGATGAATCAATGGTCCTCTACTATCAGTTGAACTACACACTCACCCGTGTCCCTGAGGAAATTGCCTACTTTCACGCCCAGTTCAGACGCACCAACCCCCTTCCCTATAGGGATGTCTACACCATCGTCGATGGTATCGCTGGAGCGGGTCAATACGTCGGCACCTATATGGCCTGGGGAAGTAACAATCGTGGCTGGTGGGGAGAAGGTGAAATCAAATTTTTTATGGACGGCGATGATGAATACCCGACCATCTGTGGAACCGGTACCGAAGACTATTTCTGTGGGTCTTATAATTTTGACCTGGGTCTGGACAAAGGTGGCTATAGCGAATTCTCAACTCCACAGGCAGGTTTCCACCAGGTCATCAGGCCAGACGGCCGCTATAGCAGCCAGCAACGTTTTGGCATGTACCGATGGCACGTCTCGGATCCGGTGCGCTTCAAAAAGAACCTGACAGTAACCATGCAAGCCCTCGGCTGGCGAGATGGAAGGCGCTATCTGCCACTCAAGGATGACATTGCCTCGGTCGCCTATTGGTATCAGACTCTGCCGTCGAATCCACACCCTCCACTACCGACAAAAGACGAACTCGAAATCAATTAGCTCAATGAGTGTTCTAGGGAACCTCTGATTAAGTGGATATTTTTTGTCAGGACTGTTCTTTAAGAAAAGAAAGAGGCTCACGGAGGAAACTTGTTAACAGTTAACAAAATTTTCAGTACCACTCTGACGCGGTCATGGCGTAAATAGTGATGCGGCACCGACCTTAATCAGACATTCCCTAGTCCAGCTTACTCCCATATACACGCTGGATGGGTATTGAATCCAGATCAACATCATCAAGGCATCGAACATTTATCGTCCACAATTCCGGCGCAGTCCGGGGATGGCGAAACGGAAGCATTCCACATGTTGGGCAAAAATAATCTTTAGCCGTCTTTGTGTGCCACTGGTAAAGTGTCATATCGCCAAGCGATGTCAGGAGCGTCAGATCAGATGCTTCAACCCGGTGATTCAGGGCTCCACGTTTTCGGCAAAGTGTACAATCACAGACCCGCACATGATCAAGATCCATTTTGACTTCAAATTGAACGCTGCCACAGTGACACGACCCTTTGTAAACTTCTTTCAATTCTTGCTCCTGTTGATCCACAACTAAGGACAGTATAGCCAACTCAAGACAGGGCTCCGTATTATGTTAGTTAGACCGTATTTTCACTTTTTCTGGTCACTCTACCATTGAGTTTCACCACGCTTCATTCTCTGATCAAGAATCCGTGCGGGGACCAGGATCAGCAGGATACTTGCAATCAACAGAACAATTGAAAACTGAACAACCTGTGTCAACTGCCCACTTTGTAATATAAATGCTGCCACTGCGGGACCCGTCGCCAGGCCGAGGCTACTGGTAAATCCGGCAAATGCCGCAATCTGCCCTTTATTATCCAGCTCGGAAGAAATGCCAAGTAGATAGGGTATGGTTAAACTAAAGAAAATGCCGAAGCCTATATTGGCAAACAGAAAAGCCAATGAGTCGTCAATTAGCAACAATGAAATGGACGCCATGATCAATGATGTGCCAATACAAATAGGCCGCATGCGACCACTCCTCAATGACCACCAGGCAACGAGCAGTGCTGCAGGAGCGCCAATCCACAAGGACACAGCGACCGACATATTGACGATTTCCGGCTCGAACGCATATCCGATACCGATTTCTATGACGTAGGCGAAGGCCGCCATCTCACCAGCCTGGAAAAGAAAGAGTGCAAGCAGAGTGAGAATAATGACTCGCCAGGGTGCCCGGCCACCGTCACCATCATCATCAGCTTGTTTTACGAATGCATAGTCGTCCAGAAAAGGGATCAGCAGCATAGTAACGATAGAAAAGCCAGCCAGTGATAGCCAGACGATACCCATACCCATCGAGGGTATGAAGGGTGTCAATACTGCGATACCCAGACCACCGAGGCTTAGCTGAATAAATATGAGTAATGAATAGGTCACCTCCGGGTTTCTTATCCGGGATATGACAGAAAATCCAACGCCAATCAATGCCCCGCCAACGAGTCCGTGAAGGAATCGAATAGCAGTCAGCGCAGACAGGTTGTCAACAAACACCGCCATAATATCGACACCTATGAGCAAACCAAGCAACGGAATTGCAGTCCGACGCCATTCTAAATGTGTGATGAGAAAGGTAATCACAAGCCCACCAATCGCTGTTCCAAACATATTGGCAGAGAATACATATCCGGCAGTTCTACTTGAGATTTCCGGGCTTTGCGCAAGCCCGGTTACGATGACCGGCGCAAGATTGGCATAAATAATACCAGCGGAGGCCAGAACAGCCAGGGCGATCCTGGCAGCAAAACCATCCGGTTCGAAACGATAATTTTTAGGTGACGCCATAAAGCCCATAGACTACTTCCGTTGTTGTTCTGAAACACAAACTGACACTGTCGCGTCAATAAATAAAGTCATTATGCCGGAATTAACGACAATCATATCGGGGGAATTCGCCACGGGGATTACAACGATGTACTGATGTTTAAATCCAGGCCAAGCGCCGGAATCGACTTCCCCTGGAGGAAATGCTTGGTCAGGTTGACTATCTTTCCTTACATTGTCCACCCACTGCAGAGAACGAAAACTTCCTCAATGCCAGAACAATGGCAATGATGAAACCGTCTGCTTATTTGATTAGTGCTGCACGTGGAGGTCTCGTGGATTCCGAAGACCTCGTTACGGCCTTGAAAACGCGGGTCATAGCGGGCGCCGCTGTGGACGTGTTAAATACCGAACCACCAAAGGACGATGAGATCCTCATCAATGCCAAACTCGATAACCTGATCCTGACCCCGCACAATGCCTGGGGGCCATTGAATCAAGGCAGAGGTTAGTTGCCCAGATGGCGGAAAATATCGAGAGCTATTTGAAGGGGTCGCCAGTTCGCGTTGTAAGCTAATAAGCAATGCTCATTACAACTGTGCAATCTGCCCTGCATAGTACATCTGTTTTTCAGGTGTCAGTGCATAGATTGGCGGCACGATGCACATGCTATCAGCGATTTTCCATAGAGGCTCTAACCTCTCACGGACCTTGTCCAAATCACCGATTGCAACAAAGCATCGAACCATTTCATCCGGTACTTCATTTACCACAGACATAAAGTCACCACGCTGAACACCAGCCTGACATGCCTGTGCCTCCTTCTCAAAACCATGGGCATCGAAGAACGATTCATACTGTCTGATACCTGCATAAAACGCGATCGTCGGTCGCGCATCATCAAGCCCCTCTTTTTCATCCGGGTTGGGTGCGACCCAGGGCCAGATGTTAACTTCTATATCCTTTCGGTCGCGGCCGGATAATTTTAATTGGTCGAGTATGACCGGCGCCATTGTTTCAGTCGCCCATTCCACCGACCACATGGGATGACCAATGATGCCATCGCCAACCTCGACGGCAAGTCGAGTTAACTTCTCCCTGAGCGAAGCTATCCAAATAGGTATGCTTTCCCTCACGGGAGGCGCACTCTGTGAAATCTCTGCAAAGTCTGCCGAGAAATACTCCCCATTGAAAGGTTCGAGGTGGGTGTGAGCATTAGCAATAATATGCCTGACGGCAGCTACTGTTTCCCTTAAATGGGTCAGCGGCTTAATGGGTGGTGAGCCAAAAACACCCGTGGTCCAGGCGGACACTGAAGTTCCCAACCCCAGAATAAAGCGACCATCAGATAGTCGATCCATATCCAGCGCAGCCATGGCTGTTTCGGTAGGGCTTCTCGCCGCGGCAATGGCAATTCCGGTCGCAAGCTTGATCGACCGGGTGACAGTTGCCGCAGCTGCTAGCGGGATGAATGGCGGGCCATAAACCTGGGGAGCAAACAAGCCCTCCATCCCCTGATCTTCTGCCTCCTTTGCAATCGCACCAATCATCGAGGCCTCAAGGACAGGCACCAACCCCCAGTATCGACGATCTTCTCCTACCGCATTTTTACTCATATCCTTTCCCTGTCAACGAACTGGCTACTGCCACCTTAAAATTTATCTTCATCCACAAGGTAGTAGCCACCTTTGATCGCCAGCACCTCATTACAACCATCTTCAATCATAGATGCCCGTGCATCACGCAATATCTTCTCAATAGGATAATCACGGGTCAGACCATTGCCGCCGAAGATTTGCAGCGCGTCACTGGCTACTTCAAAAGCAGTTTGAGTCGCCGTGACCTTCGCGCACATGCCAGCCTGAAGTGCTGGCATATCCATGGTGCCATTATAAAAAGCAACCCGTCTTGAAAGTGCACGTGAAGCCTCTACTTTTCGAAACATGTGAAACAACCGATAGGCAACATTCTGGTGGCGAATAATTGGCACCCCACCCTGTTTTCTCTCATGCGCGTAATCGAGCGCCAGATCGTATGCAGCCTGTGCTACCCCGGTAAAAATTGCACCCATCAAGCTATTAGCCTCACTGTGGATGGCATAAACCGCCTTCTTGTAATTCATCGGCTCGGCCACCACATGTTCGCGTGACAATCTCACGTTATCAAAATAGATCTCACCCTGATTCAGGGCACGCTGGCCTAGTTTATCAAGCGGCTTGCCACGCGTGATGCCATCAGCATCAAGTGGCACGATGACGGCACAGCCTTTGGAATCGTCAGGACCAGAGCCAGTATCCGCTGCCGCAAACAAAATACAAACCTCGGCAATGGTTCCATTGGATACCCAGGCTGATTTTTGGCCATTGATGACAACCTCATCGCCATCAAAGGTCACAACACAATTAGGTTTACCATATTCACCACCCGGTGCAAATATCTGCTTGTTCGGGTCCAGGGTATCTGAGCCATGATCCGGCTCGGTGATTCCCCAGCAACCCAGCATCGTGTCCGGATAAAGATTCAACATCTTGTCGTTGCCATACATCCAGGACATGTACTGGGGTAATAATGCTGCAGCACAGGATATCGCCAGCCCTGCATCTCCCCAACCCAGCACTTCTAGTGCCATCGGAAATAATCTGGATCTTTCTTCCGGTGAAAGTGAGCCCAGGGTCTCCAGATTCAATCCGAGCTTCAGATATTTTTCCCGGAATGGCCAGAAGGGAGAGTCAGGCGCAGCAACTTCTTCTGGCGTCATTCTATCGAGCTGCTGTCCGATGGGTCGCATTTCTTCTTCTGCAAATTTCCACAGGGTATCCAGAAATCCCTCCTCAAGTTCAGAAAGTTTTGCTTCTGCTCCCATCCGCCCCAGTTTAACCTTTGGTGAATCCGCCCAATCAAAAACCGCCATTGAATTTTTCTCCTCTTGAATTAACTTCAGTATGCCCGCTAGCGAACCAGGTATTTCATTGCTTGTTCGATTCCATCGACACTTAAATGATACATCCGATCATCCATGATTCGGCGTATCATTTCAGTCGTATGGGAATCTTGCCAGCTATCAACAGCGACAGGGTTTAGCCAGATGACCTTGCGAAACTGCTGTTGAATCTTCTGCATCCAGTACTCGCCGGGCTCGGCATTGAAGTGTTCCACGCTGCCTCCGCGTTCCACAATTTCATGCCTTCCCATTTGTGCATCACCGACAAAAACTATCTTATAGTCCCGCCCGTATTTACCCAGAATATCCAGCAATGAGACCCTGTCGTCAGCGCGGAGTTGATTGTCTGTCCAAACCGATTCGTATATGAAATTGTGAAAATAAAAGTGTTCCAGGTATTTGAATTCACTTCTTGCGGCTGAAAAAAGTTGTTCGCAAAGTTCGATATGGTCATCCATGGAACCACCGACATCAAGGAAGAGCAAAACCTTTACGGCATTGTGGCGTTCCGGTATTTCACGAATATCAAGGATTCCACCGTTTCTTGCCGTGCAACGAATAGTCTCATTCAAATCCAGTTCCAGATCAGCAGCAGTGCGCGTAAACTTTCTCAATCTTCGCAAGGCCATTTTTATATTGCGGGTACCCAGCTCCACTTTTGGGTCGTAGTCCTCAAAGAACCTTAAGCCCCAGATTTTGCTGGCTGACCGCTGGCTTGCTGCATCCAGGTCAGTCCTAATGCCAGACCCCGACATGTCACCGCTACCCTCTCCCTGCACGCCATTGTCGCCTTCTCCTTCATCACCACCCTTGCCAGACTCACCGTTTTCTCCTTCGCCCTCTCCCTGCCCTTCACCAGATTCTTCACTTTCCCCTTCTTCATTCCCAGCCGATTCACGATCTTCATCCGAGACCCCGGAACTGCGTTGCGGCCCCCCTGTTCCTGGCACTGGTCTTTTGCGCTTGTCTGGTAAGTCCTCACAACCAGGTTCCTTAGAATCAGACCCCCTGGTGAGGCCGTCCAGTGGCCTAATCGTCTCTTTGTACTCCGTGAGTAAACGGGTCAATTCAGGTTCGGATAATCCGGGATAAATAAGTGCCAGTGTTGACTTTAATAGCACCGCGTTAGCAGGTGGTTCAAATACAGCCGGCCAGTTTCCCTGGTCATCAAAGAACAAACTGAAAGCCTGGTCAAAACGATCATAATATTTCTCGTCTTTAACCAGGCACAACCTGCTCAGGTAATAGAATCGTTGAATGTCAGCAAAAACCAAGTTCGATCGCAATGCTCTCAGCAGGTCAAGTAATTCTCTTAGCGAGGCTGGTACATTATGATCCCTTACACATTTAAAAAAACGCAGTAGCATCAGCAGAGCTCGGTGGAATTCACTGGGAAAAGACTACAGCTGATACGGAAGTCCCTGTTGGTAAAGCCCCAATCTGCGAGCATATCTTGATGGGTTTCCATCACTGCTGGGGGCAATATTCCGAATCGTTTCTGTGGCCTTATCGAACTCACCAGCCCGGGCATATGCCGCAGCCAGGGTATCAAGGTTAACCGGCGAGTCATCCTGGCTAACCGCCTTTAATGCCATTTTCACTGCGCCGGGTCCATCACAAATTTCTTGGACTGGGCAAGTTGCCATTAACCATGCGAGGCGATTCATTGCTTTCGTAACACCCTGGTCTGCTGCCAGCTGATACCATTTGGCAGCCTCGACATAATCCTGAATGGTACCGAGTCCCTGGCGATGTAAATAACCGAGTGCATTCTGTGCTTTCCCATGCCCCTGGATAGCAGCAATATGATATAGCCCGCTGGCTGTTTTATAGTCGCGCTGAACCCCTGTTCCATTGACATAGGCAGTGCCCAGATAGTAATTAGCATCTATGATTCCTTCGGACTTACCTTTCTCCAGCCAGTGCAATCCTTCGCTGTAACTTCTGGCCACTCCCAGCCCTTCCATATACATAATACCTATTGGCACAAAGGCAAGCGTATATTGCTGTTCAGCAGCCAACTGGTATAAATCGAACGCTGCAGAGTAATCAACACTGCTACCTCGACCCAATCGATAGAGGTTCGCAAGATTCACCTGGCTGCCTGGGAACCCCAGGTCAGATGCCTTTTTATACCAGGCACGAGCTTTCCTATAGTCCTTATGTACATGCTCTGCAAGGATGCCAAGATGATTTAGTGCCAGCTTATATTGTGGGTTTATCTCTAACGCTCTCAGAAAATCTGCCTCAGCCATCGCATAGGCTTTCAATAAACTGTACGCAATACCACGGTTTGAGTAGGCCACGACAAGTTCAGTCGGTTGAAGTTCATTCATTTCAATCGCACCAGTTAAGGTGGTAACAACATCATCGTAGCGACCAGACTGAGCTGCCAGCTGTGCTTCTTCGAACACATTGGCAGACGCGTATTGGCTGACAATAAAGACAAGAACAAATTTAGTCAGTGCTGGCACTAAAAGCGTCAGACAAAAGTGTTTTTTCACTGGTAGTTGAATTCCAACGGATCGTAAATCACATGCACCATATCAGAATCATCACCCGCCTGGCAGTGTATATAAACTCTGTGCCGGAGTTGTAGTTGGCCCGGACACAACCCTGAGCACAACCCTGACAGCAAGATGCTATAATTTTCACACGGACCCAGAATAAAATAATACTATGTCGGAAGTTGAAATCGATCCGGTAGACGACACTATAAAACAAAGGGATTCACTCCTTGATGCCCTGGTGGTGCTGACTCGATTGCACCACAAACCCTTCTCTGCCGAAAGCCTGGTTGCCGGGTTACCACTGACGGGCGGCCTTCTTACTCCTGCCTTATTTATTCGAGCAGCAGAACGTGCGGGATTCAAGGCATCACTCGTTTCCAGGCAACTGGAAGAAATTACAAGCCTTGTATTACCCGTTGCCTTAATTCTTGACGACAATAACTGTTGCCTATTGCTCAGCCAAAGCAAATCAACTGCCACTGTGATGTTCACTGATGAACCAGACAAGACCCATGAATTAAGTATCGATGCCTTAGGTAAGCGATATACAGGACATTGTCTGTACTTGAAACCCGACCTTGTTGCGCAGAGTACAGATGAACCAGATAAAGATATGCACTGGTTCTGGAGCACTATTTTAAAATCTCGCCGGCTTTATGGCGAGGTCCTGGTTGCATCCTTGCTGATCAATATCTTTGCTCTTGCGACTCCACTATTTGTGATGAATGTTTATGACCGCGTGGTACCTAATCAGGCTATCGAAACCTTGTGGGTACTGGCATCAGGCGTTGCTATTGTTTATCTGTTTGACCTGACAATGAAATCCCTTCGCGGTTATTTCATTGATGCAGCTGGAAAACGGGCGGACATTATTTTGTCCTCAAAAACATTTTCAAGGGTTATGGACATCAAGATGAGTGCAAGACCAGCTCGGGTGGGCAGCTTCGCAAATAATTTGCAGGAATTTGACAGCTTCCGCGAATTCTTCACTTCTACCACCTTGATCACTCTGATCGACCTTCCTTTCGTCATCCTCTTTATCCTGCTTATCTACGGGATAGGCGGCGAACTTGCAGTGGTGCCACTGGTTGCAATTCCGCTAATCGTTATCGTTAGTCTGTTGTTTCAGAGGCCACTTCAGGAACTTGTCCAAAAAACTTTCATCGAATCGGCGCGTAAGCATGCCATGTTGATTGAAACTCTATCTGCACTGGATACCGTGAAAGGCTCACGGGCAGAAGGTGTTATGCAGCATCGGTGGGAATCATTCAATGCACGGATAGCCACGTTGGCCCTCAAATCACGATTTCTTTCACTTTCAACAATTAATATTGCCCAGACTATCCAACAACTTGGCACCGTCGCGATTGTCATCCTCGGCGTATACGCAATTCTTGAAGGGAATTTATCTGTGGGCGGCCTCATCGCCTGCACGATTCTTACGGGAAGGTGTCTTGCGCCTATGTCGCAGGTTGCCAACATTCTCACGAGATACCACCACTCTATGGCCGCATATGGCGCCATCAGCACAGTAATGGCTTTGCCGGTAGAGCGACCAGAGGGGCGTAAATTTCTACATCGGCCAAACATCGACGGAGAAATTACTTTTAGAAATGTCACTTTTTGTTATCCCAAACAGAAAGTACCAGCACTCAAGGATATTTCCTTCAGAATAGCGAAAGGTGAAAAGATCGGCATCATTGGTAGAACCGGCTCAGGCAAGAGTACGCTGGCAAGGCTAATCATGCATTTCTATGATCTTGATTCCGGAAGTATCCTTATCAGCGGTACTGATATCAACCAGATAGATCCTTCTGACTTGCGTCGCAACATCAGTTATGTCCCACAAGACGTCATGTTGCTGAGTGGGACCATCAGGGAGAACATTGTGCTTGGTTCACCCTTAAGCAACGATGCTGCTGTGTTAAAGGCAGCGGAGCTTGCGGGAATTTCCGAATACCTGAATCAACACCCTGATGGCTTCGACCTTATGGTGGATGAACGTGGTAGCAATTTGTCTGGTGGTCAAAAGCAGGGAGTCGCCATCGCACGGGCCCTGGTGGATAGTAGCGCCATTTTATTGCTGGATGAGCCGACAAATGCCATGGACAACACAACGGAATTGACATTTAAAAATGGCTTCTCCAAATACGCTAGTGACCGCACGCTGATACTGGTCACACACAAAACATCAATGTTGTCTTTGGTCGACCGTCTACTGGTCTTGAATGACGGGCTACTGGTTGCTGACGGCCCCAAAGAAGATGTGTTGAAACAACTGGCCGGTGCATAATGTTGAAAAAAGAAGACATCAGGTTCATGCCGGACACTTATGCTGCAGAAGTGGAGACGATGCCAATCGCGATCCACTCCATCCTTTGGGTGAGCGTCGCTTTCCTTGTTGTCGCTCTCATATGGGCAAATTTCGCCACGCTCGATGAAGTCGCCCATGCAAATGGCAGAGTCATCCCATCCGGCCAGATCCAGGTAATTCAAAATCTGGAAGGCGGCATACTCGCAGAAGTGATGGTTAAACCCGGTGATCATGTTACCAAAGGCCAAAGCCTGATTCGAATGGATGATACGAGATTCGCTTCCTCTTTTAATGAAGGGAAAATCACCGCTCAAGCCTTGCAAGCCATGGCAGCGAGACTTCTAGCCGAAATTTCGGGCAACGCATTTGTTGCCCCTGAAAATTTTCCGACCGCTCAAATTGACCTGATTGAAAATGAACGACACCTTTATCAATCAAGGCAACGTGAACTCAGCTCGACCATCGATATACTGAATCAACAACTCAAGCAACACAAACAGGCATTGGCAGAACTGCAAGCGGAAGAGCAGAAGCTAAAACGCAACGCCGATTATGCACAGCAGGAACTTGAACTGACAGCACCACTTGTAGAAACTGGCGCGGTATCAAAGGTTGAACTTCTGAGGCTTCAGGTGGGAGTGAACGAATCTCTTGGCAGGCTGGAAGTCATTCGGCTGACGATCCCAAAAGCCGAGGCAGTGATTGCCGAAGCACTTGAAAAAATTGAAGAGCGCCGACAACAGTTTGTCAGTGCCTCACAGACCGAGCTCAATGAAGTAAAGACTCAACTGAGCAGGCTATTTGTTTCGAACCTGGCATTGGAAGATCGGGTCAACCGAACTGATGTCCAGTCACCCGTAGATGGCACGGTGATACAGGTCCTGGTCAACACGCTAGGTTCAGTCATCCAACCCGGTATGGATCTGATTGAAATCGTTCCGGCAAACGATACTTTGTTGGTTGAAGCAAAAATTCGTCCGTCAGATGTTGCCTTTATCCATCCAGGCCAACAAGCCACGGTGAAGCTCACGGCTTATGATTTTTCAATTTATGGTGGCCTCGATTCTGTACTGGAAAGAATTAGCGCGGATTCCATCACAGATGAGACAGGGGAGCATTATTTTAGAATTCGGGTCAGGACGAACAAAAATCACCTGGGTACTGACAGCAATCCCCTACCCATCATCCCCGGTATGATTGCAACTGTAGACATCATCACAGGAAAGAAAACGGTGATGGACTATATTCTCAAACCCCTGAAACGAGCACAAGCCGCAGCACTGTCAGAACGTTAACAGGTTACTTCCCTTGAAAAATCGGCTTGCGCTTTTCCTTAAAGGCCTTACGACCTTCTTTATAGTCCTCACTGTCAAAGCATGCGTTTACCATGGCATTGATCACATCAAGATCCCGATTAGCTGAATCTTTCATCGCCTCATTAACCGCTGCTTTAGCGGCTTTAACGGTCAACGGTGCGTTACCGGCTACCATTTTTGCGTAAGCCTTAACTTCATGCTCCAGGTCATCCCTTTCCACAACAAAATTGATAAGCCCTATTCGCAAGGCCTCTTCAACTTTCAGAAATCTTGCACTGAACATAATATCTTTGGCACTTGATGGCCCAACCAGATTACAGAGAGCCTTCAACCCACCATAGTCATAACCAAGGCCTAATTTGGCTGCCGGGATACCAAAGGTAGAGTCTGGAGTCGCAAAACGAATATCTGCACTTAGTGCAGTGGCTAGTCCCCCACCAATACAAAAACCCTGGATCATCGCAATTAATGGTTTATCCATCCTGGCTAACCAGCGATTCGCATTAGCGGAAACTTCTGCATATTGTTTCTTCTGTTCCGCATTGCCTCGTTTCGAATCAAATTCCGATATATCTGCTCCCGACACAAACGCCTTGTCTCCTGCGCCTTTCATTACCACGACACGGACATTGTCATCATTCTGGTAACTTTCGAGTATTATCCCAAGCCCCTCCCACATCTCGAGTGAAATCGCATTCCTTCTAGCTGGATTATTGAATGTGATCCAGCCAATCCCATCTTCAATGTGGGCCAGCATTTTTGTTGTAATCAGGTTCATGACAATCCTTCAACTCATGGGGATCAAAGTCGCATCAGATGACGTGTTTTTCTCTCAATCGGGTGATTTCATCAGGGGTCAATCCTAAGTCCTGCAACACAACATCATTGTGCTCACCGGACTCGGGTCCTGGCCGCTCGAAAGAATCCGGTGGAGGGAAAGCCGACATATTAATCGGCGATCGAATCAGGTTGAATTCACCCAGCACTTTATGGAAAACTGGTCGTTGCATCTTCAAATGTTTTACCTGTTCATCTTCAAAAGCTTCGCCAATATTATAAATCGGACCGCATGGGCATCCGGCCTCATTCATTTTATCAACGAGTTCCATGGTCGAGTACTTTCTGGTAATTCTATTCATCTCCGTCATTAACTCGTGGCGATTCTCAATTCGTGCCTTCGAATCACTAAATCGCTCGTCTGATGCAAGCTTTGACACATTCATCTTCTCGCAGAAGGACCTGAACATTTTGTTTGTGCTCGCCGCCAGGTTTACCTTGCCATCTGCTGTATCAAATACACCCATGGGGGAATTCGTAGGATGGTTATTGCCTTCTTGAACCGGAATTTCATGACGCATGGTGTATCGGGCACCCTGAAAATCAAGTTTACACAACATAGATTCCAACAAGGATGTATGGACCCACTGACCTTCACCGGTTTGCTCCCTGTGCAATAATGCGAGTAAAATTCCCTGGCCAAGGAACATCCCTGCTGATGTATCACTAACGGCAATTCCAACTCGCATGGGTCCTTCGCCTGGCTCACCGGTTATTGACATTAACCCGCTTGTCCCTTGAATCACCTGGTCAACACCCGGTCGTTTACTATAAGGCCCGTCCTGGCCAAAACCGGAAATACTCGCGTAAATAATAGCCGGATTAGCCTTCTTCACAGATTCATAATCCACACCAAGACGATATTTCACCTCCATTCGGAAATTTTCAACGATGATATCGGCGTTGCCTGCAAGGCGCATAAATAAATCAAGACCTTCCTCAGATTTGAGGTTAATGGTAATACCTCGTTTATTTCTATGCAGGTTCTGCGAGTCCGGACTATGGCGCCCGCCAGTCACATCACCACCTGATGAAGTAACTGGTGGCTCTATCCTAATGACATTGGCACCCCAATCGGCTAACAATCTCACGGCCGTTGGACCGGCACGTGCGAGTGTCAAATCCAGTACTGTAAATTTTGAGAGCGGCAGCCCTGACATCAGTGATTCTCCAGGATCGCCCGTAATTCAAGCGCAATCTCACTAAGTTTCGCCTGCAGCCTCCTGGTATTTTTTGGACCCATCCTTATCATCTGTTTTTGTGCGGCGCTGAGTGACTCAAGCTTCTTATCCTCAAATTTATACATTACTACTGGACGAACAAGCCTGATTTTATCTGTTAGGACCGGTGTTTCAAGCAAGCGACCTATTGCCCTGAATACATTGTCATCAAATTTTTTGTCGGGATAGCCGAGCTCGCTATAGCTCTCTTCGAGCAAGGGGCTCACCAGATAGTAAAACTCTGCTGTTCGCCTGGCATCCATGGAAACAACTATTTCGACGAAGGAATTGTATCTTGCATAAGAAGCCTCATCTAACTCATAGACATCTTCTGATATCTGGCGAGCCAGAAAAGATCCTTCAGGTGCCAGGATACGGACAGGATCCTTAGGCGCCTGGCCATTTGCGATACCATCGACAAACGCAACGAACTTACGAATGATCTCGTTGGGAGAAAGCCATCGATTGATTCCCTCATGACGAGTTAAACTGACAATACCATCGCGGATCAGCTGATCGCTATCGTCAAGCAATGGAAGTACAAATGATGGCTTCGCATCAACCTCTTCCTCAACCGGCAATTCAATGGCAGCGGGTGGTGGCCTCCCTGGCTCTGGTTCAGGTTTTTGAGCCCGGCCCACAGGCTCAGTCACAGGAATGGCGATTACTTTAGTCACCGGCTCAGAATCATCTATTGTCATCTTATAGATAATGAAGCCTCCCACGAGAAGCCCAACAACCACTAGAGCAATAATTACAGGTCGGTTTTCAGACATAA
>SMVB01438717.1_pt1 | contig 16550 bp, 12 predicted proteins | sample 2456461 | NCBI WGS metagenome assembly SMVB01 (sample SAMN11095934, study PRJNA526329) | marine sediment metagenome | biome: Marine sediment; feature: Surficial sediment; material: Deep marine sediment; isolation source: Hadal surficial sediment | place: Pacific Ocean | collected 2014-05 | depth...
CCGACATTCGAGCTCTTATTCGCAACACGTGTACGAAACGTGTTGAAATCAGGCTCGACAATCATCTCACGCATAGCCCGAACATAGGCTTCAGGCCGAGCAAGCAAATGGGGCAGAAATGCTTTTGTACCGTAAATTACGCCCCATAAATTTACAGCCAATACCTGCTCGAAGTCGTCCAAAGATAAGTCCACCGCCGCGCCAGAAATCGTAATTCCGGCATTGTTGATCACGATATCGATTGGACCAAACTCATCAATTACCTTCGATGCATAACCTAAGAACGCATTCTTGTCAGATACGTCTACAACGTCCGCACGGCTTCGGATACCCTTTGCCAGAAGATTCCCAGTCTGTTCAAGGCCGCCAAGATTCTTGTCGGATAGAGCAAGATGAACGCCATGATCACCTAACCGCTCGGCTAAGGCTCTGCCGATTCCCGATCCAGCACCGGTCACCACCGCAACTTTGTTTTCCAGTTGTTTCATAATTATCATGCTCAGCGTGTTAGTGTTAAAGATGCATCATGCACACTCAACTTTTTCCGACATTCGAGCTCTTATTCGCAACACGTGTACGAAACGTGTTGAAATCAGGCTCGACAATCATCTCACGCATAGCCCGAACATAGGCTTCAGGCCCGAGAGGACATTGAGCATACAAAATTTGGCGCCACCCCTCCGGTTTTTTACGGAAGATCGCTAGGGCGCGATCAAAACCACCAAAGGATCGTTCATCACCAACCGCGAGCGTCAATTCATAGACATGATCAAACATGGCGAGCGCTATGTCAGGCGACAGCCGCTTGACTCGCAAATTGGCAAAACCCCATTGAAAATCTGCGAGTCCGCCGCCGCGTGTTGGACTCCAATAATGGTCGATCTCAGGCCAAGAGGTTAGCGGTTCACGAATCTCTTCGGGTATGTACCAGGGTTCCGGATCTTCCGTATCCCAAACGGCTCGAAGACGGCCCTTGGATCCGCCCCTCCATAGTTTCTCCGTCTCTTTCATGACTTCCTCAATCTCGCCTAACAGTTCCGTGTCCCCATCATGGACATCTGGCGATCCCGCCTTAGACTCATGGGGATTCGGAGAAATGCTTACGCCATCTTCTGCCATCACTCTTCTCCAGTTCATTGTCACGCTCTAGCGTGAGTTAGAGACTTTGGTTAAGCACAATGATATTGTAAAGGTTGTAAACGGATTTTGGAGATATACGGGATGCTAAATTATTGGATTACGGCTCTTGTCGCTTGCACGTTCCTACATGTAGCAACCCCATCCCTTGCCCAAATACCAGCCCCTATAGGAATCTCAAGCGGCGACGTTCAAGGTGTAGTCGAACAGGGCATTCATGTGTTTAGGGGCATTCCCTATGCAGCACCTCCGACAGGCGAGTTGCGCTGGCGTGCGCCCAAACCGATGCACGCATGGCAAGGCGTCAGACCGGCCCAGAAGTTTGGTCCTTTTTGTCCTCAAAATGCGCCGTCGGTCGGCGATGCTCCCTTGGGAGACATGAGTGAAGACTGTTTGACTCTCAATATCTGGACACCGTCAATAAATGAAGACGTTGGTTTGCCGGTAATGGTTTGGATCCATGGTGGGGGATACCTTGTTGGATCAGGTGCAGAGCCCCATTACACCGGCTCGGCATTCGCCAAAAAAGGCGTGGTGTTCGTTACGATCAATTATCGACTTGGCGTCCTTGGCTTTTTTGCCCACCCCGCACTATCCGCCTCACAAGATGATGAACCGTTAGGCAATTACGGTCTCATGGATCAGATCGCCGCATTGGAGTGGGTGCAAGAAAATATCGCGGCATTCGGTGGCGACCCAAACAACGTCACAATCTTTGGCGAGTCGGCGGGTGCTGGTTCGGTCATTTACTTGATGGTGGCAACAAGCGCTGCAGGGCTCTTCCATCGCGCTATTTCTCAAAGCAGTGCTGTGGGCTTACAGCCCGATCCATTTCTTAAACAGCCAAGCGGTCGACGATTGGCTGTGGAAGAACAAGGCGAGATTTTAGCGTCTGGCATGGAATTAGATCAAGAATCCGACGTAATTGCTGCAATGAGACAGGCGTCGTTCGATGAGTTGCTCAAAGTCGTAGATCCACGAGTTCAACCCAGGCCTTTGGTCGACGGTCAAATTATAATAGACAAAGTCAGCACGCTTTTCTCTCAGGGAAAACAACGCGATGTGCCTTATCTCGCCGGTGGAAATAGCTGGGAGGCGAGCCTTGGTTATGCGGTTGGCGGAGGATTTTCGCCGACGCTCCGCGCCCGGGCCATGACACCTGAGACCGCTACACGATTATACGGAGATTTTGATGCGACGGGCGCCATCGATCAATGGTTTGGCGATACCGTTATTCTGACACCCACCCGCTATTTGGCAACCCAAATGAGAAATGTGACCTCTCCTGCTTATCTTTATCACCTTTCTTATTTGACCGAATCCAGACGAGGTAAACAGCCTGGTGTCGCGCATGGTGATGATATTCCCTACATATTTCAGACGATGGATATCGTATTTGATGAGGTCTCGGATCGTGATCGCAAAGTCAGCGATTTGATGAATGCGTATTGGATTCAGTTTGCAAAGACAGGAAATCCCAACCGTAAAGGACTTCCCGAGTGGCCCGAATATTCGCGTGAGCTAGATACGCTGCTAGAGATCTCTGATGAAGTCAAAGTACGGCAAGGCTACCTGGCCGAGCGGTGGGACTTTCATGAAAAACTCTCATTAGAGCGCTTGTCGCCTGCCGATTAGCGAACCTATGGAAAATAGTGGATGAGCATTCGTATTGGTCTGGGAACAGGTGACTTTATATTCTCGGGAGTCGATTCCTTCTGGCGATGGGTGTTCTTTTGTGAAGAACATGGTGTTGATTCCCTTTGGCAATCCGATCGGCTTATTTCTTCGCAGCCGCAATTGGAATCGATGAGCGTGATGGCAGCGCTCGCAGGCGCTACAAAGCGTATTAAATTCGGCATGAACGTCGTGGTACTTCCCTACAGAGATCCACTCGTTCTGGCAAAACAATGTGCCACCATCGACTATCTGAGTAAGGGACGACTGCTCCCGGCGTTTGGCGTCGGCTCAACTGAAGATCCCGTCTTATCGGCTACTGGCCGTTCGACGACCGAACGTGGTCGACGAGCCAATGAGATGATTACGATTCTATCTCGTCTGTGGCAAGAAAAGAGCGTCACCTTCAAAGGAGAATTCTTTCAATACTCAAATGTACAGATTTCTCCAAAACCTGTTCAAAAGCCTTTGCCACTTTGGATCGGAGGAAGTAGCGCCGCCGCAATTCGACGCACCGCAAGTCTGGGGACGGGTTGGCTTGGAGGTTTTATAACACCCGAAAGAACCCGAAAGGTCATTGCCGATATAAAGCTACAGCTTAAAGAAAATGGAAGGCATATCGATCCCGACCATTATGGCATGGGGATTCGTTTTCGCTTTGGATCATATAATGATGCTCCAGTTACTAGATTTGTCGATATTATGAAGGCTAGACGTCTACCTCATTTCGATCCAAATACGTGCCTAGCGGTGGGTAGCAAAAAGGATATCGTATCGATCTTGCAACGCTATGTTGAAGCCGGCATTTCTAAATTTGTCGCCACACCTCTGATCGAGAATGAAGGTGAACTCTTTTATCAAACGGAAACACTGATTAACGAGATTCTGCCTGTTTTAGAGAGCGGTAAGAGTTGAATTTTATCTGTACGATCGAAGTCCTTGAAAACAAGGATGTACACATTCCGAAGAAAAGAAAGCCTTATGGTTGTTGCAAACAAAAACCGTTTTTGGCGTGTCGTTAGACATTTACGAGCAGGAGAAGACTACAACACGGACATTTTCGAACTCGATGAGGGACCTATTCCCGAGCTAAGTGACAATGAGTTTTTAGTCAAAATACTTTATCTCAAAAACTCTCCTGCTATGCGGGGGTTCGTACTGGATGGTGGTCGCTATCATGAAACCGTTCCAGTGGGCCAAACTATGATCGGTAGGGGTTTGGGACTCGTGGTGCGATCTCATCATGCAAACTATCAACCGGGTGATGTGGTGAGTGCCTCCCTTGGCTGGCAGGATTATTGTATCTTGACTACGGAAGGCGGTGATCACGAGATCGCTAGTGTTCAGAAGATCACTAAAATCGTATCTCCATTGTATCGATTAATGGGGACATTAGGGTCCTCGGCATTTGCCGCCTATTTTGGCATGCTCGATATCGCGCAAGTGGCACAAGGCGATACAGTCGTGGTCTCTGCCGCCGCCGGTGGCGTGGGCTCTGTAGCTGGCCAGATTGCCAAAATCAAAGGTGGCCAGGTCATCGGTATCACCGGTGGTTCCGACAAATGCGATTGGCTTGTCAATGAACTCGGTTTTGATCACGCAATTAATTATCAAACTGAAGACGTCAATGCGCGGCTTCGCCAAATATGTCCCCGGGGTATTGATGTTTTTTTTGATAATGTTGGAGGAAGCCTGCTGGACGACGTTCTTCAGCAACTGGCCGACCATGCACGTGTGGTGATTTGTGGATTGATCTCAACAGAGTATGACAAAGTGCCGCCACCCGGTCCGGCCCATTACTACAACCTGGTTTACAAGCGTGCCCGTATGGAAGGTTTCATTGTTTGGGATTATGTTGACCGTTTTGCCGAAGCTGAGAACCAATTGGCGAAATGGCTAGCCAATGGCCAATTAAAAGCAACTGAAGATCTAGTCATTGGACTTGACAAAGCGCCTGACGCCCTAGGTGCGTTATTTACGGGCGGCAATCGGGGCATCACCGTCATACAAGTGGCGCCGGACGCTGAAGAGCTTGTCTAAATAAAATATGATTCCGCTAAATCGTACGCAGAGAGAACACCGGGAAAATCGCCTCGATCTGCCCTGATCGCTGGTTGACAATGCTGATATTCAAGTCAGACTCCTTTTAATCGTCCATCTACTCAGCGAGGCATCATTCGTCTTATTCCCGTACATCAGCGCTTGCCGTGACAGAATAGCGTCTCTGCGCCTTTCGTTCTATTGAAATTTGTAGCCTGGTGTTGTGGGAGTTTTAGATTGTGGTGTTTCCATTTCGGGAGCATGGACAGGAGAGTCCCGTTGAACGAAAATACTCTGGACCGGGAAAGACCATTGACCGTCACAAGGCGTAGCTTGATCTATGTAGCGGGCTATCTCGTCCTTGGCGGTATAGGCCTGTTGGGTTGGCCTCGCATGACGACCGAATTCCTCTCGTCCAACGTAGAATATAACGATTTGTTGCTTCGAGTGACCGGCCTGGTCATGCTTAGTCTGGGACTCGTTCTCGGCCAAATCATTAGGCGCAAGTTGGAATCGCTCTATTTTTGGACCCTGCCCACCTCAGGGGTTCTGTTGATCTGTCTGATTTTCATTTATGTCCTTCTCCCCGATCCGCTTTTTCTTATTGTTATCACGATTGTCGGCCTGGGCTTTGTGATGACCACAGCCAGCTATACAATTGACCATGGCCGATCGCCCGGCTAAAAGACTTACGGATCAAATCATTCGGTGAGCAACGGATTGACTATTTTGAATGGGGGAGTCTAGTCACCATAGGATGCTGGGCAGAGACAAATGACGAATAGATTATTTCAAAAAACGAACTTTCGGCGGCAGATGATTGAGTGCTCCGGCGCCGCGATGCTGTTTGGTGGCATTCTCATGGCGGCAATTCAAGGTGTCGTCTTGATGAGCAGTGAAGTTGCGGCCGATTCAGAGACCAGAAAAATTGCACTTATTGGTGCGACTGCACTTGCTGCACCGGACCTCATAAATCAAGCTTTGGATGCGGGACTTGAGGTGGTTGGTATTGTGCGTAGGCCTGAAGCCATCGACTTCAAACATGAACGATTTACGGTCGTAAAAGGGGATGTTTACGATGTTGACTCAATTGAGAATGCGTTAGAAGGCGACGAAGTGGTCATATCATATATTGATATTAAGATGACTCTGGGTGTCGAAGTGGCGGAAGAGGTAGATCTCTTTTCCAGAGGGACCGCCAATATAATAGAAGCCATGAAGAATAAGGGGAATCGGCGATTAATTATTGCCTCTGCTGTAGGATCTGAAAATGTCGCTCTGGTCGAACCCCCGGAAGATGTATCCCCTTCGGAGAAGCTGGCATGGCATCGCCGACGTAAATATGACGATGTGAGACGAATGGAAGCCATCGTAGAGGGAAGTAATTTGGATTACATCATTCTAAGACTGCCACACCTGGTAAGCGGGCCCCTGTCGGGAGAATATAGTACGTTCGTTAACAGTAACATGTACAACACAGCCATCCGAGACGAGAATCCACCGAGAACACTGACGCAGGCGGATTTAGCGTACTTCATCTTAGAACAACTTAGCTCAGATGAATATATAGGAAAGACCGTCGGCCTTATTAACTAGAGCGTTTCCAGGAAAAGCATGCCCCGGCGAAGGCCGGGGTGGACCCGGTTTTTGGGTTCGAATGCACGAACCAATAAGAAATCTAGACTCCCGTTTCTTGATTCAATGAATTGTGAACATGGTCTAGAGACCTCTTCCTAGATATTATCAGTACCGGCCGCAAAAAGACTCGATTACTCTGTTAAATTCGTCCGGATACTCAATATAAGAAGAATGACCGGATTTGTTGAACACATGCATGTGCGATTCTCTTGTCGTTCCAGCATTTATGAGATCAAAAAGTTCCAATCCGCCCTCGAGGGGGGATGATGGATCATTATAGCCCCATATCAAGAGACTCGGCACTTTTAGCTTTCCGTCCCCGATTTCTTGAAGCGCAGCTTCCCTAAGGGCTTGGAAGACCGGATGACGGGGCGTCATTTGAATTTTCTGGAACTGAGCATCTGCTTCTTTGAGCTTAGGCAGCTGTGCCAGTTCGAGGCCTCGTCGCGCGCCGGCGAGCGTAATGTTATTCAGCGTATGGGACTGCAGTTCCCTAGTCCGCCTTACACTATGCGCGGTTTCTCCGCTCGGAGGATGCACGAATTGCGTCGCAAACATATAATAGCGGGCTGTCTGTCGCTGCGTTTTCCCCGGAGCCATAACGCTATCTACATTGACCACACAACTGACCAGTTCAGGGTAACTCAGTGCCAAGCGCGTCACCGGCCATCCGCCTTGAGAATGCCCGACAAGATGCACCTTTTCAATGCCGACCGCCTTTATGAAATCATAAACATGCTCGACAAGCCGCTCGTAGTAATGCTCATAATCACTTTCCGTCTTGGGGTTGTCCGTTCGCCCCTGACCTAGTCGATCCAAAGCGTAGACATGAAACTTCTTCGCAAGACCATCAAAGTTGTGTGTCCATGCCAGTGCACCGCCGGCTTTCCCGGTAGGTTGACCCCCATGAAGTAAAAGGAGGGCATCGCCCTCACCCTTTTCGAAATAGCGGGTGCGAATACCATTGATGTCGATAAATTTCGCATCGTCATCCTGCATGGACGAGGCCCAAGGCGGTTCCGGTAGCGAGACCATGGCGACACCCTCAACTTGCCGACCGGAGTCGAGACCGACATCCGATATTACCACTTTGGCCGGGTCTCTCTGTTGTCCGTCAACCACAACTAAGGCCTTAATTGATGACTTTTCGCAGATGAGGGGCGCACTCATATCTTGAAATTCAAGAGGAACTCTCGGCATCTCTGCTTCAGAGACCAAAGATAGCAACGGCCAACGAGACGGTCGTCGGCCCCAGTCCGGAAAAGTGAGCCCCTTATCGCAAGCTTGCGATAAATCTTGCGAAGCGTCCGCCGTGATCTCCAACAGGTGAATACGAGACGCGGTGTCGGCCGGCGCGGTCAACGTCGTCTCATTCAGAACAATCCTGTCGGGAACATCAATTATCAATTCATCACAAATAAGCTCGTTTGTATCGCGCCGACTAATACCGAGCGAAGCTGTCTCTGCGTCTTCTTGCGCTTGCAACCAGAGAAAGATACCAGGTCGGTTATCATCGGGTGCACATCTTTGAACGTGTTGTTGGTAATCGATGGAAATACGGCTCTCCGACAATCCCCGCAGCATATAGTCCGACGTTATCTCCGGGCTGCAAATAAAGAACTGCTTCAGTTCTCCTCGATCAATGTTATTGGAATCGATGGTACAGTCCGCTGCGACGGCGCCCGTCGTAGTGTGAAATAAAAAGACTAGAAAAACAAAGAGTGAAATAGCAGTTCTTTGAGCTGTCATCTTCCGTCTCCACAATTATTACCTATATATCTGCACCCAAAAGGGTAGACTCGGCGGGTGAATTTATCAACGGCACCTTACATCATCCCTCCACCCGGCGAACACTTCGAAGAGGCCTTACACTCTAATAATGGCGAAGCACGGACGATTGTCCTAAAATCTCTATTACCTGATTTGCGGTTGTTGTGACATAATATAGATCGACGTCTTTGATACGTCGCAGCGACCACTTGGACGAATTTCTCGGGTATATGGAAGGGCTCTATTATGAACCGGTCCTCGACTTTATCGGTTTCCATCGCATTGCTACTTGCTGTAATTCTGATCAATCTGATTGATAGTAGCGAGGTGCAAGCAGACGACTTGACCATTGTGAACACTGATCTTTTGCCGTCGGCAGATGAAATTCAACAATGGCACGTTCTGAAGGACAAGGCAGGACCGACACATTCCGGCAGCCCTTCTTGGCTAAACTATATGGCGATCGTCGAGAGCCACTTTGAAGAAAGCGGTATGATTGACGTTACAAAGGACACTTTTTCCTACGACCGTTGGTATACATCCGAATACAAGGCCGACGGCAAATGGACGTTGAGCTTAGGGGATACGCCAATTGATGTGGCGTCGTATTGGGCGTATTCCGGTTCGACGGGTCCCTCCGGTGTGACTGCGCCGCTTATTTACTACGATCGCGGCAATCCTCCGAAGGATTTAGCTGGAAAAATTGTCGTTTTTGAAGTGGCTGCGTTGCCGAGTCGATTACCCGATATGTTTGAGGGGCCGGGTTATGAATTTGCCACAGATGCGGAAAACTTGACGGCAAACGCCGCCGTCACGTCCAATCAATGGTACATGGCCAATTACGTCACACGAATTGGCAAACTCGACACAATAGTCAGAGACAGCGGAGCCGCGGCTGCCCTGGTGATTTTCGAACTAGGGCCAGGTCGTGCTGCGGGTTTATACACCTTTCCCTTACTCGAACCAGGTGTCGTGGGCGTGCCCGGCCTTTATCTCGATCGCAATGCCGGTCAGCAAGTGAAGCCGGCGGCCCTTGAAGGCCGTGAAGCGACACTCACATTGCTTGTAGAAGAAGAAGCGGTCGATTCTTACTTTTACACGGGGTTCTTACCCGGCAAGAATTATGGAACCGATAAGGACGAATACGTTCTGATGGTTACGCATACAGATGGCCCTAATTTGACACAAGAAAATGGCGGTTTTGGCCTGATGTCGGTGATTCGGTACTTTTCTCATATTCCTCAGGCAGATAGACCGCGAACGCTGGTTGTCATGATGGATCCGCAACATTTCATGCCTCACCGGCATATGACGGACTGGTTCAAGCTTCATCCTGAAATTATGTCGAAAGTGGTCGCCACAATTGGGATCGAGCACCTCGGTCAGCGCGAATATGTCGAGCAAGGTGATGATTTCGTTTTATCCGGTCAATCGGAGCCCGCACTTGTTTTTTCTCAAGACAATGATTTTCTAATCGAACAAGCCATCAATGCGGTCAAGGCGTTTGAAGTTCCCAGAACCATGGTTCAATCGCCTCCGCGCGGAAATCAGGGAATCTGGGCTGGCATGAGTGATATAGCCATCAAGAAGAATTTTCCGGGCTATGGCATGAGCACCAATATGAGTGCTTATTGGTCGACACATGCACGTCTCGATAGCTTTGACAAAGATCTGTTTCGCAAACAAATCGGCGTTGCGGTTCATCTAACAAGCGTTCTTATGACTACGGATTTGAACAAAATGGCTGTCCTTAGAAAGGACTAACTAATCGGCGATCGGGATGGTTCAAGAGACGTATTAAACCTCTTCTCGATATAGGGTTTAGATAAGATGGTTAGCCGTCGCGATATATTGCGTGTTGCTTCTTGGGCAGCGGCAGCATCTATCATTTCGCCATCATCATCTTCCTAAACGGTGGAGACACAAAACCAGAGAAACCTTACGTGCTGGTACACGGCGCAGGACACGGTAGTTGGTGCTGACTCCATGTGCCAACCGTTCCCTCGATCGGGTTTGATGCAAGGCCACCGGCCCGCACCAAAGTTGATTCTTATCCAATCCAGGAAAAATACGGAATCGTTTTTGCCTTCCTAGGCGATTTGCCGGAGGCCGAGCGCCCACCGCTTTATGAGATTGACGAATATGACCAAGAAGATTGGACTATTCTGCGGCTTGCCTTTGCGCTTTGCGTTCCGCCCTACCCTTCAACAGGGGAACCGGCTCCAGAACCCAATTGCCGGAAGTACGCCGTGCCGGACACGGAATGGCAAACCCGGTGTCCGTTCCGCTTCGGCGTTTGAACTCCTCCCAATCGATACGCCAGCCCTTATCATCAAATTTCGCTAGCCATTCACGATAGGCAGCAATGGCCTTGTCCGCCGGCATCAGCACCTCCTTGGTGTTGCTCACCGGTGTCCGCGTCGGATATACGTCGGTCAAGATATCAATGTCCTGTTGCGCAATCACCTTATTGCGGGCGTGGATGGGACCGTCTTTTTCCGGCTCTACCAAGAAATCCCGCATGTTTAGGAAAAAAATACGGGTCTTGTTCTCGTCCACCGGTTGCTCGAAGAAATACTGACGAAACCCTTTGTGATTCGGTTCCGGCTGGATATTGATATAGGTGGCCATCGCATTCGGGCCATAGGTACCACCGCCGGCATAGACGTCGCTTCGCTCCGTCTTGGTGTCACCCCAAGGGGTCTCACCCTCGGCGGTCGGGTCGTCCGACTGCGGCAGCGGCGGTGAGTCGAATCGAGCCATGAACCAGAAACCCCAGCCCTGGCGATGGTCCTCCGTGTCATAGTCACGGACTTTATATGTCTCGCGGAAATTAGCGGAGTGCCCATGGGTCGGATGGACAAACTCATTATGCGCCGGGTCCAAACCGTTTTCGATGGACCGTTCGTAGTAAAAGTCCACTTCGAGAATCAAAATCGAGTTGGCGCGCCAGCCCGGTTGGCCATATTCCTCGACGTCTAATAGCGGCGGACGTTCTTCCTCCGGCAAATCACCGAGGAACGCGAACACGATGCCGTATTTTTCCTCGACCGGGTAGGCATCAACCTTGGCACGTGCCGGGGTCTTCGTCCCGTAACCGATCGACGGGATGTTGACACATTGTCCTTCGCCATTGAATTCCCAACCGTGATAGGGGCACACAACGCATCCTTCGACGATTCGGGGCGCCGTCTTAAGTGAAGACCATGCGCCGCCAAGCGAGCCGCCGCGGTGACAACAGGTATCGCTCAACACGCGGGCCTTGCCCTTGCTGTCTCGAAAAGCAACGAAGTCCAATCCAAGAACTTTAACCTTCTCAGGGTTCCCCGATGCAAGATCCTCGCTTCTAATGATGGGATACCAGAAATTAATATACATGTGATCCTCCGCTTTTCGTTTTTCTCAACGCCGCACAAAATAAATAATGACACCAGCCACTCTAGGCCTGCAGCCATGACCAACCTTGATTTAGATCAACTAAAATAATGTCTTCTTCAGTAGGAGGCAGCGAAATGATCGACCCAACACCTCTTCGCGGCATTGATTGAAATCAAAAACAGCCTTTGAAAGGCCGATAAACTATGCCAAGTATGCAAGTGCGTCGTCTTGTCACGGCTCTCATGACGACCCCTTCCGTTTGGATTTAGGCATTCGCCGATCGGTCATGCTCGGCGGATCTGCAATAGATGACGGCGTGATAGGCAAGTGGGTAGATGCGCAAAAATCGATCTGACAGGCCATCTGTAGTCGCCGCTCGCCGGCGCGGTGCCGTTTGGGCTCGGATGACTTCTGCGAAACGTTGGTTTCTTTTTGCCATTATCACGGCGATTTTTTTTCACATTACCGGTTCGACCTTCAATTCAATTGGCGTCGTTTTACCCTATATGATTGACGATTTGTCCTGGAGTTGGACGGAGGCAGGCACCGGCTTTTCGCTTATGGCGTTGATGGTGGGGCTCGCCGGCACCGTGCCCGCATGGACGTTGCGGAAGTTCGGTGTCAAAGCGACTTTTGGCATTGGCGGCGCCGTAATGGCTCTGGGATTCAGCCTGCTGGCGCTGACCACTGGTCTCTATCAATATTTTATAGGTATTGCTTTGCTAGGTGTTGGTTACGCCTTGTGCGGCACGGTGCCCGCCATCCATATGATTAACCATTGGATGCCAAACAGACGCTCTTTCGCTATTGGAGCTTATATGACGATCGGTGGGTTCGGCGGCGTTCTAGGCCCTCTATTTGTGATCGGCATAATGTCACTAACCGGGTCTTGGCGCATACACTGGTGGGTTATGGTCGCATCGATATTATTTCTCGCGCTGCTTGCCGTTCTATTTGTTAAAAGTGAGCCTGTTAATGGGCTCGACTCCGCGAAGAAATCCAAACGAGATGACGCAACGTCGTCGAGTAAGGTTCACACGACAGAGATCAGTTGGCGCTATAGGGACGTCCTACGCACGCCGCAGTATTATGTGATTGTTGCGGCAATGGTGATCACCCTGTTTTGCTCCATTACCATGAACTCGTGGGCTGTCACGCATATGGGTACGCTCGGTATTTCCTCGACAGTAGCGGCCGGTGCGCTTAGCGCCCAAGCAGCCGTGAATGCCGTGTCACGCGCGCTCGGCGGTGCACTTGCAACACACATTGACCCTAAATGGTTAATTGTGTCGGCTCTGTTTGCGGGATTTATGGGTATGCTCGCCTTAGCCGTTGCCGACAATATAATCGCCATATCACTTTTTGCCCTGGGGCAAGGCTACGGTTTCGGCATGTGCTTGTTCGCGACGACCGTGCTTCTCTTGAACTATTTTGGCCCGGACGAAAATCCCGAAATCCTGGGCACGTTGCATCTGATCACGACGATTGGCATGATCGGTCCGGTCCTTGGCGGGTATATAGGCGACACCTTTGGCGGTTTTGCCGCCGTCTTCCAGAGTTATTCCGTTATCTTGCTCGTGATCTTGGTCGCCGTCGCAATGATGCGTCCACCCGAACACCGGGGTACCGAGCAAGCCAAATCAGGTTTCGCCGAATAATTCGGCACTCGTTTCAAGATGAATATGCCGCTTTAGAGCGCATTCACAAAAAGTGGAACTGGATACTCAGTACGATTCCGTGAATTTCATCATTTGTTCCGAATAGCGAGCGCCCGCGATGTCTTGCAAATTGATCGCGTCGGAAATGTTGGCAAGCTCATTCGGTGATAATTGGAGATCACAGCTGTTCAAAATCTCCTCGAGATGACGCATTCGTTTGGCGCCGGGGATAGGCACGATATTATCACTTTGAGCCATGACCCAAGCGAGCGCCAATTCGCTCGTTGCACAGCCCTTCTCCGCCGCGAGTTTTCTTACCCCCTCCAGCACCGCCAAATTATGCTCTAAGTTATCCGATTCGAATCTCGGCATTCTTGCTCTGGTGTCACGATTTTCCAAATGTCGTAGTTTATCTAGGTCATCGGTAATCATGCCCCGCCCAAGCGGACTGAACGGAACGAAGGCCACGCCAAGTTCATTACATGTTGGGATGACGGTTTGCTCCGCGCCACGACTGATAAGCGAATATTCAGATTGCACGGCGGAGATCGGATGAACGGTATGTGCCCGGCGGAGCGTTTCCGCCGATACTTCAGATAGGCCAAGATATTTGACCTTACCATCCTCGACAAGCTTGGCCATTGCGCCGACTGTGTCCTCAATCGGTACTTTTGGGTCCACTCTATGTAAATAATATAGATCGATGTAATCGGTTCGAAGACGTCTCAAACTGGCTTCGCATGCGGCTCGTACATAGTTGGGATCACCTCTTAGACTTGCCGGAGGCATTCCGGTTTTCAGCTCAAACCCGAATTTGCTCGCGAGAACAAACTGATCCCTCACATTTCCTAAAACATTGGCAATGAATTCTTCATTACGACCGCCTCCATAAATGTCAGCCGTATCGAAGAAATTGATGCCTGCTTCGAAAGCGCGTCTTAGGGTGGCTTCGGCTTCATTCTTATCCGCCGTTCCATAGGCGTCGGTTAGCGCCATGCAACCAAATCCTAGCTTCGAAACTTGCGGACCGTTTGTTCCAAACGATTTCTTTTCCACGAACAATCACTTACTCCGCTGCTTTAGGGACGGTTTGCTGCGTTGCATTGATCACAAGTTAGATCTCTTCGTAAAACTCGTGGCTATGTTCGGGAAGCAAATGGGGGATCAGATCTTTTACGCGCGACGCTGTTTCGGAGTTTTTTGAATTCAACATGCGGTCCTCAATGCTTTCCCATATCTCCATTACAACAAACTGAGTCCCCGCATCTGCATGAGGCGGTTCGGGATGAGCAGCTAATTCCTCGGGTGTATAAATCTTTTTCACCTCTTCGGCCATGAGTCCGGTCCTGGCGCGGAAGATTTTACGGTCAATGAGTCCCTTCGCGTCTTTCGATAATTCCCTCAAGTTTTCGTAGAAACGCGTCACTTGTGCTTCATGCCCTGACTGAGCCATGATTGTGATAATAAAGGTCTCCATATTTTTCTCCTCTTAAGGTGATCTAGTTCATCGTTTGGCTGAACGCCCGAGTGGAACAGATTTCAATGTTAGATTATTAGAGCGTTTCCACAAGTCTGTTAAGTTCGGAAACGCTCTAGACGATCTCTCTCAACAATTCTGCATTACCACCCGATGCCATTGTGTTGATGGATAGGGTCTTTTCGGTGGCGAACCGGAAAAGATAATGAGGCCCGCCGGCCTTGGGCCCTGTTCCGGACAGCCCCTGTCCGCCAAACGGCTGCACACCGACGACCGCACCCACCATATTGCGATTCACGTAGATATTGCCGACCCGGCAGTGCTCAAAAATCCGTCGCACCCTTTCTTCGATCCGGCTCTGCACACCTAAAGTGAGACCATAGCCAGTCGAATTTACTTCCTCAATGATGCGCTCCAGTTCCGATGCCCGATACCGGATGACGTGCAGGATCGGGCCGAATTGCTCGCGCTTAAGCTGCTTGATGGAGCTGATCTCGACAAGATTTGGTGCAAAGAAACTGCCTTGATCACATTCACTACTTAGCCGAGCCACATGGAGAATGCGTCCTTCTTGGCGCATTCGATCGATGTGCCGTTCTAGCGACTGACGCGAAGCGTGATCGATCAGCGGCCCAATATCCGTTGAGAGTCTCGAGGGTTCACCGATCGTCAACTCATCCATCGCCCCGCAGATCATTTCGATCGCCTTATCGGCAGTTTCCTCCTGCAGGTAAATGACGCGCAAAGCCGAGCATCGCTGACCCGCACTCAAGAACGCAGATCTAACCACATCATCCACGACCTGTTCCAGCAAGGCCGTCGAGTCCACAATCATTACATTCTGGCCACCCGTTTCCGCGATGAACGGAACAATGGGCCCCGCGCGTGCCGCAAGGACGCGATTGATCTTTTGCGCCGTTTCCGTCGAACCTGTAAATGCCACGCCGGAAACGACAGGATTCTGCACCAGCGCCTGACCAATCGTTTCACCATCGCCCGGCAATAAGTGCAGGATATTTTTCGGTATGCCCGCTTTGTGAAGCAGCTTTATGGCTTCCGCTGCTATGAGGGGCGCTTGTTCGGCAGGCTTTGCTAGAACCCCGTTGCCCGCCGCAAGAGCCGCGGTAACCTGACCGATGAAGATCGCAAGCGGAAAGTTCCAGGGGCTGATGCAAGAAAAAACACCGCGGCCATGCAGACTGAGTTCGTTGAGTTCCCCCGTGGGGCCGTCAAGCCGCTGTGGGATTGCAAAATGACGGCGCGCCTGAACGGCGTAGTACCGACAAAAGTCGACGGCTTCACGCAGCTCTGCCAGCGCATCCGGGATTGTCTTACCAGCCTCATATATAAGTAGCGACAAAAAGCGCCCGCGATCTTTTTCAAGCAGTTCCGCAGCATGCTCCAGGAGAGCCGCCCGCCGCTCTCCGCCAAGGGCATCCCATTTAGGCTGCGCATGATGAGCAATTTCGGCCGCGCGCTCAACATCCGACGGATCTGCACCGGCAACAGAGCCCACGATATGGGTTCGATTGGCGGGGTTGCATAGGGCAATCACGCTGCCCCTCAAAACTTCGCCATCGACAATGGCATGTGCTTTAAATTCTACATTCCGATAGCTTTCGATATCCCTCTCAAGTCGTTGAATCACGGTCGGCGACGTGAGGTCGAGGCCCAGAGAATTGCGGCGCTGATTTCCAAAAAGGTCTTTGGGCAAACGGATTTTTTGGTGACGAATTGATTCAGCCTGTTCAATCATTCCCGCCGGATCACGGACCAAA
>SMVB01116700.1_pt1 | contig 16546 bp, 13 predicted proteins | sample 2456461 | NCBI WGS metagenome assembly SMVB01 (sample SAMN11095934, study PRJNA526329) | marine sediment metagenome | biome: Marine sediment; feature: Surficial sediment; material: Deep marine sediment; isolation source: Hadal surficial sediment | place: Pacific Ocean | collected 2014-05 | depth...
AGATAGGCCACGCCGCGGCGCACCGCCACGCTGTCGATCTCACCCGCGGCCATCAGCGCGAGCAACGCCCAGGCGGTCTGCGAGGCGGTCGAGCCGGTCATGGTGTCGTGCCGGCCGGGCCAATAGGTGGCGCAGTCCTCGCTCCAGCCACCGTCGGGGCGCTGTTGGGCCTTCAACCAATGGACCGCTTTGCGGATGTGGGCTGCCGCCGGGTCCGCGCCGCAGGCGTTGAAGGCGGACAGCGCCGACCAGGTTCCGTAGACGTAATTGACTCCCCAGCGACCGAACCAGGAACCGTCGGTCTCCTGTTCGCGCTTGAGAAAATCGAGCCCACGTTGCACCGCCTCGTGGCCCGGTCCGTAGCCGAGTTGCGCCAGCATGGAGACGCAACGCGCGGTCACGTCCACGGTCGGCGGGTCGAGCAGCGCGCCGTGGTCGGCGAAGGGAATGGCGTTGAGGTAAAAAGACTCGTTCTCGGCGTCGAAGGCGCCCCAGCCACCGTTGCTGCTCTGCATGCCGAGGACCCAGTCGGTGGCGCGCTCGATCGCCGGCCGGCTGCGCGGATCGCCGGCGCGGTCCAGCGCCATGACCACGACCGCGGTGTCATCGACGTCGGGATAGTAATTGTTCCAGTACTGGAAGGCCCAACCACCCGGCTTGAGTCCCGGCCGCTGAGAGGCCCAGTCGCCCACGGTTTCCGTGATCTCGCGTTCCAGCAGCCAGTCGGTGGCCTTCTGCAGCACCGGACCGTCCGGGTCCTCGCCGGCCTCGAGCAGCGCATGGGCCGCCAGGCAGGTATCCCAGATCGGCGACAGGCAGGGCTGGCAATAAGTGATGTCCGGTCCGCGATCGTGAAGCAGCTTATCGACCGCCTTGCGCGCGGTGACGAATTCCGGGTCGTCGCGCGGCCGGCCCAGCGCCTCGAAGGCCATCACCATATTGGCCATGGCCGGGAAGATGCCGCCCAGGCCGTCCTCGCCGTTCAAGCGCGGGGTGACGAATTCCACGGCCTTCTTTATCGCCCACTGGCGGCTGCCTTTGGGGAAGCGGGGGCCGGCGGTTTTAAGCAACGTGTCGAGCCCGGCGAAGAACGCGCCGAGCGCATCGCCGGTCGCGTTCATGGGGTACTGCTCCCGGTCCGGATGAGTCACGAACAGCTCGTCCACGCGCACGCCCTTTGGGTTGCGCGCGCGGGGCCGCAGGGCGTTCAGGATCAACAGCGGCACGATGACCGTGCGCGACCAGTAGGACACCTTGGACAGGTGGAACGGGAACCAGCGCGGCAGCAGCATGATCTCGACCGGCATCTCCGGCACCGCGCGCCAGGGTACCTGACCGAACAGGGCAAGCGCTGTGCGGGTGAACACGTTGCATTGGGCCGCGCCGCCGCGCTCCAGGATCAGATTGCGGGCGCGGGTCATATGCGCCGCCGCCGGGTCGTCGCCGATCAGCTTGAGCGCCAGGTAGGCCTTGACCGTGGCGCTCAGATTGGCCTCGCCGCGATGAAACATGGGCCAGCCGCCGTCCTTCATCTGGACCTGGCGCAGATAGTTGCCGATGCGCCTCTCGCGCGCGGCGTCGATCTCGCCCAGGAAATGCTGGAGCATGACGTATTCGGCAGGGATGGTGGCGTCGGCCTCGAACTCGAAGATCCAGTGGCCGTCGGTCTCCTGGAGTTCGTTGAGCGCGAAATGGGTATCGCGCAGCACGCGATCCAATGAGTCGCCGTCGATTTCCAGCAGGGGCTCGTTCAGAATCGGGCCCGGAACGTCGCGCCCCGCGCCGCCGCCGGTGTCGGAATCCAGATCTTCCTGGCCCCACACCCGCGGCAAGTCGGAAAATCGATCCCGGAATTTCATCTTCGAGTGACTCTCTGAGGCCGCGTCAAGGTCTGGTAACTAAACATAAAAAATAATGGAGCGGCGCCATTCGCGCAAGAGTATGGCTGTGGATATCCGTCAGTCCCCCGCAACCAGCTGGGCGGCGGCACGGCCCGATCGCACCGCGCTTTCGATGGTCGCGGGAAAGCCGGTGTCGGTCCAGTCCCCGGCCAGCGCCAGGTTGGACCAGCGGGTCCGCGCCGGCGCGCGTGCGCCCAGCGCCTCCGGAGTCTGGGCGAAGGTCGCCCGGCGTTCCTTGACGATGCGGATTATGGGGCGGACCGTGGGGGTGTCCGCGGGGTTCAGGTCGAGGGCACGGGCGGTGTCGGCCCAGAATCGCGCGGCGATCTCCTCGTTGGGCCGCTCGACCAGCCCGGCGGCGGCGCTGACGGTCAGGCTGACCACGTCGCCGCGCAGGAACAGCCACTGGGCGGCGCCGCCGACCAATCCCAGGAACGGCCGCTCCGCGGTCATGCCCGGCGCCAGGGGCGGCGCTTGGGCGAGGCGGATATGGCCGTTGACGATGGGTCGGCTATCCTCCGGGGCGGCGAGGCCCGGCAGCAGCGCCGCCGCCACGTTCGGCGGGACCGCGATCACCACCCGCGCTTCCGGTCCGAGGGCGATGGTCTCCGCACCGAAATCGAGACGCGTGGCGGCGCTGTCGGTAAACGAAATGCCGCGCAGGCGCTGGTTGAATCGGACCTCGGCGCCCGCCTCGCGCAGCACGGCCAGCGCCGGGTCGATGAAGCTTGCGGCCAGGCCGTCGCGCGCGATCATGGGCCGGCAGGCGGTGGCGCCGCGCCCGAAGGTTTCGCGCAGCACGGACCACAGCAGGCGCGCCGCGGCTTCCTCGGGCGCGGTGTTGAGCGCGGCCACGGTGAGCGGCTCCCAGAAGCGTTCCCACAGCGGGTCCGAGGGGTCGAGTACCTGGGCCACGGTCTGGTCCGGCTTGGCGAAGCCCAGGCGCAGCCCGGCCAGGTAGGCGCCGGGCCGGGTGCCCGGCACCCGCCGGCTGGCTAGGAGAATCCACCAGGGCAGGGGGCCTGCGTTGGGCCGCAGGGTCCAGCGCGCGCCGCTCCGCAGATCGACGAAACCGTAGGCCGCCTCCTGGGGCGCGCGCAAGCTGTGGCGCGCGCCGATCTCCTCCAGGTAGGACAGCGCCGCCGTGTTGGCCGAGAGCAGCATGTGGTTGCCGTTGTCGATACTGCGATCAAGCTTGGCGTCATGATAGGAGCGGCAGCGGCCGCCCGCCTGCCCGGCGGCCTCGTAGAGCGTGACCGCCCGGCCCGCGCGCGCCAAGCGCACCGCGCAGGACAGCCCGGAAATTCCGGCGCCGATAACATGAATCCGATTCAAGGCAGCGCCATCCCGCTAGATCAACCCATAGCGCAGGGCGACCCACAGTTTCTCGATGCGCGGTACCTTGACGGGGATTTTCGGCCGGTCCCACCCGCGCCTCTCGAGCCGCTTGAGCAGGCGTTGGTAGATCTCGAGCATCAACAGCGCCGGGCGGATGCGGCGGCGGTCGCAGGCGGCGATCGATTCGCGGGCGTGGCCGAACAGGCTGCGCGCGTGTGCCGCGAGTTCGGCGCAGGCCGGCGCCAGTCCCGGTGCGGCCAGCAGTGCCGCCGGGTCCCGCGCCGGCAATCCGTGCGCGTCGAGGAGCTCACGCGGCAGGTAGACGCGGCCGCGCTCGGCGTCCTCGGCCAGATCGCGCAGAATGTTGGTGGTTTGCAGCGCCTCGCCCAGGGTCTCCGCGAGTTCGTCGGCGGCAGGCCCGGTTTCGCCGAACACCCGTACCGAGAGCATGCCGACCGCACCGGCCACGCGCCGGCAATAGAGCCGGTAGTCGTCCCAACTCGGCGCCTGGATGGCCTCGCGGGCATCCATCTCCATGCCGTCGATGAGCGCCAGGAACTCCGCCTTGGGCAGATCGTATTCGGCAACCGGGGTGGCGAGGGCACGGGCCAGGCGCCGGCTCGGCCGGCCGTCGTAGAGATTCTCGATCTCGCCGCGCCAGGCGTCGAGTTCGGTCAGTTTGCCGGCGCGCGTGCCCGGCTCGTCGGCGATATCGTCGATCGCGCGGCAGAAGGCGTAGATGGCGTACATGGCCTCGCGCCGCGCCTTGGGCAGCACCCGCATACCGAGTTGGAACGAGGAGCCCGAGCGCGCCACCACTTGGCGCGCCTCGGCCACGGCGCCTGCCTCGGTGGATGTGGCCGGCGCTGCGCTCATGGCCCTTGCCGGACCGGTTGCCGGCGGCGGCGGCCCCCGAGACTGCGGCGCAACGCCTCGCCGCCGGCGCCGCCGAGGCCGCAGAGCAGGAAATCGGCGCGGCGGAGTGCGATCCGTGCCGCCAGCGGATCGCCCCGGCGCAGCAGCACGGTCAGGCGTTGGGCCAGGCGCAGGATCACCGCCGATTCCATGGCCAGGCGCGCGTCCCGGAGCCGGCCCGGCAGCGCAAGTGCTTCGGCCAGCAGGTCGGCGACCCCGTCCAGGCAGCGGTCCAACACCCTGCGCAGGCCGGGCGCGCAACGCGCTTCGTCCAGCACCGCCGCGCCCAGGCCCTCGGCGGCCAGCCAGTCGCCGGGCAGGTAGACCCGGTCCAGGCTCCGGTAGTCGTCCTGGCAGTCCTGCAGGTGATTGAGCACCTGGAGCGCGCTGCACAGGGCGTCGGAGGCGGGATATCCCGAGACGGCCTCGCCGTGCAGATCGAGCAGGTAACGCCCGACCGGATTGGCGGAAACGGCGCAGTAGCCCAGGAGATCGGCCCAATCGTCGGTGCGCGGCTTGAGGGCGTCCCGCTTGAACGCCACGATCAGGTCCAAGCCGTGCCGGGCTGTGACCTTGGTCTCGGTCAGGCTGCTGCGCAGGCGGTGCGCGGTCTCCAGTGCGGGGTCCCCGGTCTCCGCGCCTGAAATTACCGCTTCGAAGCGGCCCAGGCGCGCGATCTTGTCGTCCGGCGCCAGCGCCGGATTGTCGGCGATATCGTCGATCGCCCGGGCGAAGCGGTAGAAGGCCGCGACATGGGGCCGGTGCCGCGCTTGCAGCAACCAGGAACCGACCGGGAAGTTTTCGTCCCCTGCGCCCTTGCCTGAAGGTGTTTCAACGCCTTGGCTCATGGCGCGAGCTTACAACTTGAGGGGTCCGGGGTGAACCCGGTCCTTCCAGGCGCCGCCCGCGCCGCGCCAATGGCGCAATGCCGAATCCAGCGTCATGGCACAATAGAAGACGGCGGCCAGCGGCATCAGCGCGGCCATCCAGGCCGGCTGCCGGTACAGGCTGAGGGTCGGAACGGCGCTTACCGCCATCATCGCCCAGGCACCGGCAGCCAGAAACGCGGCCACGAAGTTGTCGTGGAGCCCGGCGGTCAGCGCGAGCAGCGGCGGTGCCAGGAAGGTGAGGGTCATGGCGATCACTGTGCCGAGCAGCAGCAGCGGCGAATGGCGCAGTTGGGTGTAGGCGTTGCGCGCCACCATGCGCCAGATCTCGCCCAATCCCCGATAGGGCCGGATGCTGCGCGATTCCGTCGCCAGGCCGAGCCAGATGCCGCCCCAGAGGTCGCCCGCCGCATCTGCGGCAGGAAGCAATGCTTTGATTGCGCGGGCCAAGGCGCAGTCGTCGATCAGCGCGCCTTTGACGCCTTCGAAGCCGCCGGCGCGGACCAGCGCGTCCCGGCGCAGCAGCACACAGGCCCCCGCCGCCGCCGCGGTTACCTTGGCCGGGTCGTTGACCCAGGGGAAGGGGTAGAGCATCTGAAAAAAGTAAATGAACGGCGGAATCAACAGGCGCTCCCACGCGCCCCGGCACGACAGCGCGACCATCAGCGAGACCAGGTTCAGCTTGTCGCCTTCCGCCTTGGCGACCAGATGCCGCAGGGTCGCGGGCCCAGGGGCGATATCGGCGTCGCTGAGCCAGAGGTAGGGTGTGCCGGGAAAGGCTGTGCCGGCATGGGCGAGGCCGGCCTGAAGCGCCCAGAGCTTGCCGGTCCAGCCCGCGGGCAGATCCGGCGCGGCGATCGCCTGGAAGCGCCCCGGGGAGTCCTCGGTGGCGCCGGCGGCGGCACGGATGGCCGCTTCCGCCGTGCCGTCCCCGCTGTGATCGTCGATCAGCACCACGTGGAAGGGGCCCGGATAGTCCTGGGCCAGGAGCGCCGCCACCGCCGCGCCGACCACCTCCGCCTCGTCGCGCGCCGGCACCAGGACAACCACGGCGGGCCAGGCCTCCGGCGCCGGCGCCGCCGCGTCCAAGCGCTGGTCGCCATGCCAGAACCCGCCGCGATAGCCGAGCAAGTACAGCCAAACGGCAAATGACAAGCCCGCAACAGCAGTCAAAACCCAGCCCATCATCCCCGAGCCAGATAACCGGCCAAATATAGGGAATATAGGGGACAGTCCCCTTTAATTCGATGTTTTATTAGATATTTCATATAGTTATGGCTCCTCTAAGTTTCGCTGATCCGGCGAATCATCGCAGCAGCGGCCGGTCCGGGCGCAACACCCGGGCCTAATGCTACGTAATCGAGTCTGGGGCGCGCCGGAACTTCCTGGAACGTTCGCCGGAATGGCAATGCATGTCCAATGACACATCATAATCCATTGATAGTAATCAAGTAATCGCTAAATAAAGGGGACTGTCCCCTATATTCCCGTGCCGCCGAGGGCAGCGAAGCGCCTTAGGTAGCGCGCCTTGGCTTCGCCTGCTGGCTGGGCCTTGAGGCGCTTGGGTACCAGTGCGCGCGGCCTGCCGAAAATCCGGTCCGCCTCCGTTTCGGCGAATCCGGCCAACTGGATCGCCTCCAGATAGGCGGCGGCGCGATCGGCGCGCTTGATCAGCTTTTGCACGGCGATGGCGGGTATCGCGGGCAGTCCGAAGCGCAGGTGGATGGCCCGCATGAGGCGGATCTCGAGCGCCTTGTAGTCGAGCCCGACCGCCGCCTTGAACGGTGTGATCAGGTCGCCGATCACGTATTCCGGGGCGTCGTGCAGCAACGCGGCGAGGCGCAGCGGCCGGGGCGCGCCGGGCCTGAAGCGGCCGACCAGGTCTTCGACCAGCAGGCTGTGCTGGGCCACGCTGAACGACCACGCGCCGGAGGTCTGGCCGTTCCAGCGCGCGACCCGCGAGAGGCCGTGGGCGATGTCCTCGATCTCGACATCGAATGGCGAGGGGTCGAGCAGATCGAGCCGCCGCCCACTCAACATGCGCTGCCAGGCGCGCGCCTCGATCCTACTGGGCATGCTCTTCACTCCGGTGTTAATCCACACAGGCTCCGCGAACGCGGAACCGGCGCGGCCATAGAGCATAGCTCAGCGGCGCAGGCTCGGCAGCACCAGGAGGTCGATCCAATTGCGCACTTCGGCGCGCCGAATGTCCGGGTTCATCACGTCCTGGTCGATTCCGAGCAGCCAGGCGATGTCCTTGCGGCCCGGGTCCTGGTGCAGCGCCTCAAGCCGATCGACATAGGCCTGGGCCGCGTCGAGGTCGCTGAAGAAGCCGCGATCGGTCAGCTTCTGCTTGCGGCAGTAACACAGCCGCGCCAACTCGTGCAGGTCGTATTCCGGGTGATACTGCAGGCCCCAGAACACGCCGCCATTGTGAGTGACCGAAACCGCCTGAACCTGGGTATGGCTGTTGGAGGCGAGCAGCAAGCCGCTCGGCGGCAGGTGGGTGATCTCGTCGTCGTGGCTGATAAAGGCGTCGAACACGCTCTTCTTGCCGCTGTACAGCGGATGGGCGCGGCCCTCCGGCGTCAGCGCGATCTTTCGCGCGATGCCCATCTCCCGGCCCTTGGGGTTGACGTCGCAACGGCCGCCGGCGGCGATCACCGCAATCTGCGCCGCCCAGCAACTGCCGAATCCGGGCACCCGGGCGTCGAAGGCGGCCTTGGCGAATTCGATCTGGGGCGCGACTTTGGGGTCGTCGGAGAAGACGGTCAGGCTGGAGCCGGTCCAGGCGATGCCATCGTACTGCGCGATGGCCGCGCCCGCCGGCAGCGCCGCGCCGGGATCGGCCGGGCACAGGATATCGACCTCGGTGCCCTTGGGTGCGCAATCCATGAGCATGCGCGCATAAAGCTCGCCAGCGGTGGTCGCGCCGCCGGATTGCAAGTCCTCCCGGCCCTCCTTGTCGTAGCCGTCGAGCACCAGAAATCGCGGTCCGTTGGCCATGGCGGAACTCCGTCTCCGGTATTCTTCAGCCGGCCGCCAGGCGGTCGACGATGCCGGGCAACTCGGCGTGCCGGGCGCAGATCGCGTCCGCACTGGTCTGGTCTTTGTCAAGGGCGCGGGTGGCGACGAACAGCACCGCTTTCATGCCGAGCACTTGCGAGCCCTTGACGTCGTTGTGGTCGCGGTCGCCGATGTGGACCATCTCCTCCATGGCGACGTCAAGCTGGTCGGCCGCGGCGTCGAACATGGCGCGGTGCGGCTTGGAATGGCCGATCTCGTCGGAAAAGGCGAAACCCGAGAAGTATTGCTTGAGGCCGTGCCCCTCCAACAAGTCGCGCAAACCCCTGCCCGGGGTCACGATGGTGTCCGAGACCACGCAAAGTTTATAGCGCTGGGCGAGATCGGCCAGTGCGACCTCGATGCCGTCGATCGTATCCGGCGGTATCTCGACCTCCATGGACTCATGGGCCGCCACGACCTTGGCGAAGGCCGCCTCGGGCAGCGCGCGGCCGATTCCCTCCAGCACGACCCGCAGCCGCTCTTCGATAGTCCAGGTGACGAAGAGGTCGTGCCAGACGCGATTGAAGGCCGCGTCCGCCACGTCGTAGGCGAGATTGACCCGCTCGGCGCCGATCGGCTCGGCGGCGTTCAGCGCCTCCCACAATAGATGGCGGCGCTCCGCCCGTTTCGACCTGAGTCCTTGGGCCTTGCGCGTGGCCTCGTCGGAATCGTCGTGAATCATAGTGTCCCAGAGATCGAAGGTCACCGCCTTGATCATGCTGCATCCCCGAAAAAATTGCGTTAGATACCCTACGCCTGAACGGCCGCAAACCTACAGCCGCGCGCGAAGGGGGGCAATAGACCCCCGAGCCGACCATACGAATTTCGTGGTATCAGGCGCGCATTTCCTGGCACCAGCCGCTGCGCTTGCGATAGATCGTCGAGGGATTGATCTTGAGCATCATGGCTGCTTCAACGACATTGCCGTCGCAACAGGCAATCGCCGCCTCGATCAGCTCCCTTTCGACGGCCCGCAGTGGCCGTATCGCGTCACACGCGGGGGCGTCGACCCCGTTTCCATGACCGTGAGGCCGCGCCGGACAAGGGGCGTCGAGCACGTTCGACAGCATGGCCTCGGTCACTTGCCGGCCCCGGTACAGCACCAAGGCGCTGCGCACGACATTCTGAAGCTGGCGCACATTGCCGGGCCAGTCGTAGCTCTCCAGCCGCATTTCGGCCGCGGGCGAGAAGGATTCGAAGTCGACGCCCTCTTCCCGCGCGAATGTGGCGAGAAAGTGCCGGGCGATGGGTAGGATGTCCACGCGGCGTTCGCGCAGTGGCGGCAGGTGCACCGGCACCACATGAACCCGGTAGTAGAGGTCCTCGCGCAGGCGGCCGGCGGCGATCTCCTCGAGCGGATCCCGGTTGGTGGCGCAGACCAGCCGGGCATCGACGGTTTCGGTCCGATCGCTGCCGAGCGGCTGGAAGCAGCCGGATTGGAGAAAGCGTAGCAGTTTGGCCTGAAGCTCCGGCGCCATCTCGCATATCTCGTCCAGGAACAGCGTGCCGCCGTGGGCCAGCTTGGCGGCACCGGAGCGGGTCTGCGTGGCGCCGGTAAAGGCACCCCTGGTGTGGCCAAAGACCTCGCTTTCCATGAGGTCCTTGGGAATGGAGGCGCAGTTGAGGACGATGAATGGCCTGTCCTTGCGGGGGCTACGGCGATGAATCGCCTGGGCGCAGAGTTCCTTGCCGGTACCGGTTTCGCCGCTGATGAAAACCGGGGCTTTGCTGCGCGCTGCGTTTTCGATCGCCCGGTAAACCGCACTCATAGCCGGTGACGTGCCGACAAAGCTCTCGAAATCGGTTCCTTCGCGCGAACGCTCTTCGGCCTGCGGGGCGATGCCGAAACCGTCCTGTTGCAGTGTTTCGCGGAGCGCATGCCGGAGGCGCTTGGCCGTGAACGGCTTGGTCAGGAAATCGCGGGCGCCCAAGCGCATGGCATCGACCGCCGTCTCGATGTCGCCAAAAGCGGTCATGACCAGGACGCGGGTCGGCAGGTTGCCGTTCGCGACATGGGACAGGATCTTGCGTCCATTCATGTCCGGCAGCTTGAGATCCAGGATCATGACCGACGGTGGCGCCGTCGCAAGCCTGTCGAGCGCGGCCTGTCCGGTGGCGACACACTCCAGATCGATGGCCTCATTGGCGAGAAAACTCTGGTAGAGTTGGGACAATGCCTCTGTGTCTTCGACGAGGAGGACCCGGGGCCGTGGGCCGGAATTCACGATCGGGAAGCCTACTGGGCTTCTTTTCTCGTCGGCACACTCAGATATGCTGTGGCGTTCACGGATGGCCAAGAGAATATGCTTCCATTAAGGGGCGAAAAATCCTCCACCCGGCACCGAAGATTCCTAGTATGGGGATTTGCCGTTGCGGGTATATCCGGACCAATACGGACCCGGCTGAACCGTTGTCTGAGGAGGCAACGCTGATGTCCCGGAATTCTGAGCTCGACCGCCGCATTTCGGTTGCTCCGATGATGGACTGGACCGATCGTCACGATCGGGTATTCCTGCGCCTGATCAGCCGGCGGACGCTTCTATATACCGAAATGATCCCCGTGGGCGCCATCCTGCATGGCGCGCGCGAACGGTGCCTCGGTTTCGACGCCTGCGAGAACCCGGTGGCGCTGCAACTCGGCGGCGCCGAACCGGGGGAATTGGCCGATTGCGCACAAGTCGCGGCTGAATTTTGTTACGATGAAATCAACTTGAACGTGGGCTGTCCGAGCGACCGGGTGCAGAACGCGCGCTTCGGCGCCTGTCTGATGGCCGAGCCGGCGCGGGTCGGGGCCTGCGTGGCGGCGATGGCGGCGGCGACCCCCATTCCGGTCACGGTTAAGTGCCGCATCGGTATCGATGCGCGGGACACCTTCGAGGATCTCTGCGCCTTCACCCAGGTGGTGGCGGACAGCGGTTGCCGGACCCTGATCGTCCATGCCCGCAAGGCATGGCTCTCCGGGCTCAGTCCTAAGCAGAACCGCGAGATCCCGCCGCTACGTCCCGAAGTGGTCTACCGCTTGAAGGAACACTTTCCGGATCTCGAGGTCATCCTGAACGGCGGTATCGAGGACCTGGACCGGGCGGCGGCGCATCTGGCACGGGTGGATGGGGTGATGATCGGGCGTGCGGCCTACCGCAACCCGTATCTGTTGGCGGGGATCGACTCGCGCTTCTTCGGCGAGACCGGGCCGGTGCCGGACCGCGAGGCGGTGGTCCGCGCACTGCTACCCTATGTGTCCGAGCGCCTGTCGCGCGGGGTGCCGCTCAAGTCGATCGCCCGCCATATACTGGGCCTGTTCAAAGGCCAGCCGGGCGCGCGGATCTGGCGCCGGCACCTGAGTACGGAGTCGCACCGGCCCGGCGCGGGGCCCGAAGTGATAGAGACCGCGCTGGAATTGGCGCTTGCCGCCCAACGTGCCCGCCAAGCCGCTTGAAACAGGTTATTCCAGGTACCAGACACCCTCGGGATGGAAGGCGTGGAAGACGAAGGCGAAAGTCACGTCATAAGGGGTATCCGCAAGCCCCTCGGCGCCGCGCCGCTGCACCACCACGTTGCCCACGTCACGGCCTTTGGGAATGTCCCGGCTGTCGAGCGCGGAATTCTGCCCGGGCTCCCAGCTCAGCACCAAATCGCCCGATTCGATGCGGCCTCTTTCGCGCAAAAGGGCGAGCGCCCAGGCTTGATTCCCGATCGCCACCACGCGGGCCATGGGCGGAATGTTATCGGGAAAATCGCCGAAATAGAGAAACGGCCGGCGCGCGGTGTCGTAACCGACGTAGGGATTTGTGCCATAGGCGTTCCAAAGCGACGCCTTAGCAACCAGCACCCGTCCCTCCGGAAAGCGCGCGGCGAATCGCTCCCAGGATTCGAGCCGTGCCGGCAGCACCTTGAGTCGGGTGCCCGTACGTACGCCCACGATCGCCTCGCCCAGGAACTGCTGCCACCAGCTCTCGGTGGTGCGGTCGTACATGACCAAGTCCGAGTTGCGCAGCTTGCCGGTGGTGCCGAATTCGGTCGCTTCGCCCGCGACCCGGCGATCGAAGACCACGGCCGAATTGCACAAGGGGCAATAGGTGACCGCGACCGGGATCCCGCCCACGGTGTCGTTGACGATCTCGTGCCGGATCAGGATGCGCAAGGGATAGGCCCGGGCATCGCCCGCCACCACCAAGCCGATCACTGGCTCAGTCGCCGCCAGGTCGGTGGCCTCGGCGACGGCGACGAACTCGGGCGCGTCGATCGAGGCAATGCCATCCTTGGGCGGCCCGCCACTTATGATTTCGTCGAAGTCGACCGATGCCTTGGAAAAGTCGGTCTTTGGCCAAGCGTAGCGCCAGCTGTCCGGGCCGGCCTGGGCAGGGTTGGCGACTCCGAAGCAGAGAACCAGCAAGGCACAAGTCACGGCCACGCAACGCAACCGGGTGGGCAATTTGGGTATCATGGCGAAAGTATCGGACGCCGGGGCAGGAATGGCGAATCACAAGCGAGTGAAGGCATGCTCCGAACGGGACCCGGTTGAACAGAAATCGCTTTTCAAATCAAATGTCTTTGGTATAGGAACCTCGGGTTTGGCCGATTCACTTTCTGTTGCTCCGGCAAATCTCGATTCCGCATCAAGGCTCGAAGTGTCATGAAGGCTCGCATCCAACCGCTCGATGTTCGCTCATGCCGGTAGCGCCGCCGCAAGACTGGCTACGGATCATCTTCCGGGCATTCTGTCTGGTGCTGCCGCCGCTCAGCCTTCTGTCCCAGCAGGCGGTGGTTCCGTGGCTCCTGATCGTCGCGGTGGCGGCTTGCGCTGTGGTTTGGCGCGCGGAACGGCGCTTGCCGATCCCCGATCGAAGCATCGCCATGGGATTTGCAGCGCTGCTGCTGTGGTGCGCGATCGCCTCGTTATGGGGCTTCGATCTCATGGGCTCGCTTTTTCTGTTGTTGCGGATCGGCGCAATATTTACTGCCGCACTCGTGCTTTTTGCCATCGCCCGCGGCCTCGACGACCGAATTCGAGAAAATCTCGGAAATTGGCTTCTGGCCGGTATTCTGATCGCTCTGGTGCTGATGGTGGTGGAGCTCTTTTTCGGTTACCCCATTAACGAAGCCTACTTTGGCATCTCATCCGAAGAGGCGGATTTCCGGTCCCGGCTGAACCGGGGCGCGACGGCGATGGTGATGATGGCGTGGCCTGCGGCGGCCTTGCTCTGGCGCCGAGGGTCCGTTTGGGGTGTCGCGATCCTGTTCGCGGCGGTCGCGGCGATGCTCGGCCTGATGGAGAGCAACTCCGCTATTTTGGGCGCGATCGCGGGCCTCGCGGCTGCTTCGGTGTCGCTGCTGCACCGCAAGGCGGGCCGCGCAATGGTCGTCTTGGTCACGATCGTGGCGCTCGCCGGCACGACACTGGCAGCCCAGGAAATGTTCCGGCGCGATTGGCAGAACGCCGAGTGGCTCGACGGATCGGCGCGTCATCGCGTCGAGATTTGGAACTACACGGCGGATTGGATCGTGCAGAAGCCTTTGACCGGCTGGGGATTCGATGCGTCACGCGCTTTCAGGAAGGACCGCCTGTCGGATGGGAACGGTACCCGGCAGTTGCTGCCGTTGCATCCGCATAACGCGCCGCTCCAGATTCTGCTCGAATTGGGGGCGGTCGGCGCCGCGATCGTCTTTGTCCTGCTCATGTTGCTGGCAGGCCGCATTTCAAGACTTCCCAGGCCGGAGCGGATTTGCGGGCAGGCGCTTTTCGTCAGCACGCTGGCGATCTCTTGCGCGGCCTACGGCCTGTGGCAAAATCAATGGTTGGCCATGATGTGCGCGGCGGCCCTGCTGATTCCACTGACTTCGCCGATTCTGGACAACCGGGAATTTACCGAGGGCGAAAAAACGACGAAGGACAGGGCTGCCTCACAGAGTGAAGCCTGAACTCGGTTCTCCGGTACCCGCTTGCGGCGCCTCCAGGGGGCCCCGTGGCACTGCCTACGCTCACGAACGGCGTCCCGCCGCCGATGGCTCTATTCTGTCGACAAGCGCGAGAGGGACGACTTGAGATTCTCCACGGGGAAGCAGAAGAAATTTCCGTCGTCCCGGTCGTCGCGCAAATGGATCTGGCCCCGGGATTTCCCCTCGTAGCCTTCGATCCGGCGCAAGCCGTAGCCGTGTTCGCCGAGGAAGCCGAACAGTGCTGCCTTGGACTGTCCAGCGCGCTTAAGGTGCACGTCATCGATCTCCAACAAGAGGACTGGGCGAAAGGCTCTCAGAACCTTTGTCGCGCCATGCAACATATTGAGCTCCCAGCCCTCGATATCGGCCTTGATAAAGCACAGGCTGTCCAGCCCGCGCGCCTCTGCGAAACCATCGAGGGTTTCGACCTCGATCGTTTCGGTAAGGATCGCTCGGGCTCGGCTCTCGCGGGCCCGGTCCGGGCTGAGATGGCTCGAGCCGAAGCCGAGCGACCCAGAGTGCTTGAGCGGAATGTTCAGCTCCAGGCGCTCCACGGCCGCACCTAGGCCGGCGGGAACGATGGCGACGTTGCGTAGCCGCCGGATAGTGCAGCCCCGGGACAGGATGGAGCGGGCGTAGCGCGACGGTTCGAAGGCGTAGACCCGGCCTCGGGGCGCGAGGCGGGCGAAGATTTTGGTGAACTGGCCAGCATGGGCGCCGACGTCGACGACAGTCCCGTTCGCCGGGATGATCGTGGTCAGATAGGGGACCAACTGGGCGTGATAGCTCCGGAAGATCGCCTTGTGGAGGTGCGCGAGGTAAGTGGCGCGCTGTCGGAGAGTAAGCTGCATGTCGACTTCTGGAGCCTGAAAGATACTCATGGAGCAGATCAGAGCGGCCGGCGCAAGTCCACTCGGCCACTAATCGTTATTGGTGCCGACGTGCAGCTTGTGCTGGCCGATGTTTCCAATCAATCTAGCCGGCACTTCCAGTGCGGGGATGGGAGATCCAGCGGCGATATGTGGTTAAGAAGAAAAAATAAGCAGGCTCGAGAACAAAAGCCACGGCTGTTCCGCCGCTTCGTCTTCAAATTTTATGCCTGAAATCCGGTCGTCGATCTGCAACTTCAGGCCAAGCGGCAGAGTCACGACTATATCAACGAACACATGATGCACGTCATGCACTTTCGTTCGCGCTGGGACCTGCTGCGCTACGGTCTGGCCCAATCGCCGGCCGAGGGGCTGGTGGTCGAGTTCGGAGTTTACGAGGGCGACAGCATCCGCCCGATCGGCGAATGGGCCGGACGCCTGGTCCACGGCTTCCATTCCTTCGAGGGTCTACCCGAGGACTGGGCCGGCACCACCGAAACTGCCGGCAAGTTCAACGCCAAGGGCAAATTGCCGCGGGTGCCCGGCAACGTCACCTTGCATTCGGGTTGGTTCGAGGACACCCTGCCGCCGTTCCTTGCGGCCCACGAAGGGCGGCTCGCCTGTGCCAAAATCGACTGCGATCTTTACTCCTCCACCAAGACGGTGTTCGACGCGCTCGCGCCTCGCATCGGCGCGGGAACGCTCCTCGCCTTCGACGAGTATTTCAACTACCTCAATTGGCAACAGCACGAGTTCAAGGCCTTTCAGGAGTTCGTTCAGGCCAACGAAGTGCGCTACCAGTACCTGGGTTTTATCCAGAGCGGCGGCTCCGTCCTGCTGCGCGTCCCGGAGACCGGGACTGACCCCGGACCCATCTCGCCGCCCGTATGACCCGGTGGTCAAATGCCGAGCGCTGAGTCCCGATTGGGTCAGGACAGGGAATGCCAAATCTGCTCCTGCGGCGAGATATCGAGCGTGGGAACTTTTCAAGACTGGATCTCGGTGACCCAGTTCCCGGACGCGGGCGGGCGCGAGGTGCTCGAGGCCATGGGCGGTGACTCTTCGCTGCGCCGACTCGAGTTCATGCGGTGCAGCGGCTGCGGGTTCATCTGGGTAAGCCCGACCCCGAGCGAAGTCGATCTGGCGGCGTTCTATCGCCACTACCGCGGCACAACGGCCTACGTCGCGAAGCGAGACAAGAAGATCAAGAGGTCGCTCAGGCGCATCCGGAGGCTGGCCAAACAAGTGCCAGGCAGGCGGTTTCTCGACGTTGGCTGCAATGTCGGGTTTGCCGTCGAAGCTGCGCGCCTAGCGGGCTTTACCTCCACGGGCATCGACGTCGATCCCCATGCCGTGTCCTTGGCCCGGGCACAGTTTCCCGAGGCAAGCTTCCATGCCGTCGCCGTCGAGGCCATGGTCGAAACTGGCGAGACCTTCGACCTCGTCCATTGCTCCGAAGTGATCGAACATCTGCCCGACGTCCGGCAATTTGCGCGCGCGCTCGCCGATCTGACCCGGCCGGGGGGCGCGCTGTTCCTGACCACGCCCGATGCTGGGCACATCCGTCGGCCGCGGAACTTTCTGGAATGGGACGCGGTCAAGCCGCCGGCGCATCTCTGCTGGTTCACCAGGA
>SMVB01091933.1_pt1 | contig 16541 bp, 12 predicted proteins | sample 2456461 | NCBI WGS metagenome assembly SMVB01 (sample SAMN11095934, study PRJNA526329) | marine sediment metagenome | biome: Marine sediment; feature: Surficial sediment; material: Deep marine sediment; isolation source: Hadal surficial sediment | place: Pacific Ocean | collected 2014-05 | depth...
AGGTTCACTTTTTTTGCCAGCGCGACATTGGACATACGTCCGTCTGCCTGCAGACACTCGAGGATGTGGCGGTCTGTTCTGTCCAGTGGTTTTGGACTCTTGGGATTTTTTCTCATGGAAAAGCCTGATAATGCCAGATAAAATAGTTGAATTAGCTATATTATCAGGTTTTATAGGATAAAAAACCATGGAAAACCATCTAAAATTAGAAGATCAACCATGTAGTGGAGCATGAAGATGAAAGTCGGTGTCCCCAGAGAAATCAAAAACCATGAATACCGAGTGGGTCTTGTTCCTGCGTCTGTGCGTGAATTAACTCAACGCGGACATGAGGTTTTCGTTCAATCCACGGCGGGGCACGGTATCGGGGTGGAAGATAGCGATTACGAAGTTGCCGGCGCCAGGATTCTGCCGGATGCAGAGCAGGTTTTCAATACGGCCGAAATGATCGTCAAGGTCAAGGAACCCCAGGCCGTCGAGCGGGCAATGCTCAAACCACATCACATCCTGTTCACTTACCTCCATCTCGCGCCCGATGCGCCGCAAACACGAGACCTGGTCAACAGCGGGGCATGTTGCATTGCTTATGAGACGGTTACCGACGATGCGGGCCAGTTACCCCTGCTGGCCCCAATGTCGGAAATAGCCGGTCGTCTCTCGATTCAGGCCGGCGCCTGGTGCCTTGAAAAGGCTCGCGGTGGTTCAGGTGTTTTGCTGGGTGGTGTACCCGGCGTGGAACCCGCCAATGTGGTAATCATCGGTGGCGGCACGGTGGGTTTTAACGCCTGCCAGATGGCCGTAGGCATGGGCGCAAATGTGGTCGTGCTGGATCGCAGTGCAAAGGTGATGCGTTATCTCGATGCCATCTTTGCCAGTCGCATCTCAACCGTATTTTCAAATGCGGATGCCATCGAGCGACATATTCGGACCGCCGACCTGGTGATAGGTGGTGTGCTGATTCCCGGTGCTTCGGCTCCCAAGCTGGTCACACGTGAACACTTGGGAATGATGCGCAAGGGTTCTGTGCTGGTGGACGTGGCCATCGACCAGGGCGGGTGCTTTGAGACTTCAAGAGCCACCACGCACGCAGATCCGACCTATATCGTTGAGGATATCGTGCATTACTGCGTCGCCAATATGCCCGGTGCCGTACCGCGCACGTCGACATTCGCCCTGAACAACGCCACCTTGCCATTCACCTTGGCACTGGCGGACAAGGGTGCAAAAAAAGCCATGCTTGATGACCCGCATCTGCTGCAAGGCCTGAACGTTTACCATGGCAAGGTCACCTACAAAGACGTGGCTCGCGACCTTGGCTACGATTATGTCCCGGCCCGCGAGGCGCTGGTCAGCTGACGGAATCATTTTTTCCGCAGAGAACGCTGAATTTTAGTCCGGTCCAATATGGACGCGCCGGAGGGAAACAAACCGACATTGACGTTGCGGTTACTCTTTCACCGTCTCAGAATTCCTGCTTGTTTGCGGAGCAGCGCACCCGGATCCGGGTTTGGGCGGGTGTTAGTCATTGAGGCGCGGATGCTATTCAATGAGGTCTGCCTAGTCAAAGAATATCGTCCATCTCAATTGCAAATTGCAAAACGTGTTTCTTATTTTGCAAGATTCGATTGTGCTCCTGCTCTTTCGTTCCAATTAAGTTCATATATCCCATTGTATTTCAAATGTTTATATTTTTTCTGGCAGTTGGCACGCAGTTTGCGTTGTTGCAAGGGTAGAAGATCTCACGAACAGAGGTAAAACGTTATGCAATTTGAACACACAACCGATCAAGACATCGAGATCGTTCGCTTGCCGAACCGCGTGCTGATGGCGGATGCAAGAGAAACCAAAAAATTCCTGCGTGGTTTGATTGACCGACCGCAACCTCTTATCGCATTGGATATGAGTGACGTTGAGTATATCGACTCAAGTGGCCTTGCTGTGCTCGTCAACTGCCTGCAAACGTGTCGGCGCAACAGTGGCAATGTTTGCCTTTTCGGGATGCGCGACACGGTGAAAACCCTGTTTGAACTGACTCGCCTTAACACCGTTTTTCCAATCGTAAAAAGGCGCCAAGAAGCACTCGAGAGATTGACATCGTGAATGACTGGCTGAAAGCCCCTGGCACGGACGATGCGTCGAAGGCAGCGGAAAACGAATCCTTTCCATGGTGATATTCATTGACACGCTGGGTTGGGAACTGCTGAATGTACGGAAATTTTTCCAAAGCGAAATGCTTTACCGTCAGAAACTGCGCTTGGTCTTGGGTTTCTCCTCCGCCTGCGCGCCGGCTATCCTGCCTTACGGCGATAGGTCGATTCGTTATTTCTAGGGCCTATGTCGGAACTCACCATCGAAGAATGCGCGGTTACCCCGGTAGTCCTATGGCCTGCTTGCCGACGAAAGCCGACTCAGAGAGCGGCTGCGGTAACCTGACGGAATCCGGCGCTCGTCACGACGGGCTCAAGCATAACGTTCCCAGGTTTTCAGATAGCGTTCAACCACCAATACCCAGCCGGAATGCGGTGGTACCGCTAAGGGTATCGTGACATCGCTGGAAATCTTACCCGATGCAGGCTTGAGCAACAGAGGCAGGACGGAAATCAGCCTCTCACGCGGATAATGCAACGCCCAGCCTGGGTAGCGCAGGGTGTGCCGTGCTCCGAAATCCCTCAAGGTGATGGCAAAATTGCGCACGAAGTGCGACGCTTCCAATTGCCCCTTGGACAACCAGGGCTTAGCATATTCTCTCCAGGTCCTGATGGAACGATGCATCCTGTGAGCTTCCAGAACGGAAAAGGTATCTAGCCAGAAGTTCGTAATTAGTCTTTGACACTCTTCCAGGTTTTCATTTTTGTAAATCGCCGGATCCGGATAGAATTTCTGTTCTACAGCTTGCTTGTAAAGTTTGATGAATTTTCGGCCTGGTAGGTTTCTCAGAATTGCCAACCGTTTTTTCTTCTCCACGTAGGAAGGATGATAGACGCCTTCCAGCGCAAGCAAGGCATCGCCACACGCCAGGATCGCTTTCGACAGAAACTTGAAAAACTCTTCCCTTTCCTCCGTCTTCAATTCACAGTCCGACCCCAGCTTTTGGACATTCATCAATAGCAAGGCGCCCCGGTTGTTCATTAGTCTGGTGAACTCACCCAGAGTCAGCTTATCGAAAGGCATGGTCGGCATCGCATTAAGTACTCGCGGGTTGCCCAAGAGGACGCGATGCCCCCATTTCATCTCGGCATTCATCAGTGTGAATGGAGCGTTTGAAAGTGATTCTCGGCGAAGGACGGCGAGATCGACATCGACGCCGACTATCACGCTGAGTCGCTCTGCGAGCATTTTCAATTGTTTTTCCAGAAGCGCTACCGCCTTGCGGCCCATGTTTTTGACAATAACGAAATAGTCATAGTCATTGTAGGGAACGGGCATGTCGTCCCGGAGGCGATAACCGCCTTCTCCGCGGCCATAGCCGCCCATTAATACTAGGGCCTCAAAATTCTTTTCAGGAATGGCATCCGCCACGTATATTTTGATGATTGACTGGTCCATAGCAATCCGGGCTTCAGCCGCCTCATTGCCGTCAAATGTAAACGTCGATGGGCAGGTTGTTGGCAATGGCAAGCTTCTGGAGATTTTTTTCCAGCCAGCCCGAGCGCCGCGCCAGCGGGCCCACTTCTGGGTTAAACGCAGCGGCACGCTATGCAGTGCGGCGTCCAGTGATCGCCTCGCAAACGCCCAACGCATGTCGCGGATTAAATCCATAAGCAATGGCATCAGGAAATAGCGTGCCAAAGAGTAGTCGAGCTCTCCTTCGCGAAATATGAACGCCTCTGCTTTTCCCTCTCCATAGTGACGTGTATATGACTGTTTGAGAGTGTAGTTGTGCGAGTGCATGACCACCGCATCTGCCACGTAACGGATTCGGTATCCGCCGCGCCTCAGACGGTAGGACCACTCGATATCCTCGGAGTAACTGATCGCCGTCTCGAAGGGGAAGCGACGGAAAACTGATCTGCGTGCAGCAGAGTTTGCCATGGAATAGAAGTGCACCCAGCGGGCGGATTCACGTCCATTGCCAAAAGCACGTTCCGTATCTTTCACAAATAAGCTGCGACAGTCAGGCCTTGCGATCTGGCGCCCAAATACGGCGCCAATGGTTGGATCGAGCAGCGGCTCCACCAATTGCTCGAGCCAGCATTCGTCCTGTGGCGTGGCATCGGAATTCAAAAAGACCAGGAAGTCAGCATCAACGGTCTCGACAGCCTCGTTAAGGACCTTGCCTGGGTTGTAATTCGTTGAATCGTTGAGATGAATCCGGTCTGCATGGTTGAATTTGTGAATTAATTCAAGTGTTCCATCGGTTGAACTGGAGTCGAAATTCCATAATTCGAATTCCCGCAAAGTCTGGCGGGACAACATTTCCAGAGTTCCTTCTATGGTGCTGACATCGTTGTACGAACGCATGATGATGGCGATTTTCCCGTAGGTCTTTGACATATTTTCCTCACTTGCTTAGTTGGTTTGTAGCTTGACCGGAAGTGTTAAAGTATTGTGTTCCTGTCCGCTGCGCGTTAAGTTCCGACACCCTGGCCCTTGCCGCGTGGAGCAAGTACACCCGACGCGGTACACGCCGGTTCCTGGCCACTGACATCTGTCTGAGCACTCGGGGCAAAGCCGCGAGAAAGCCGGCCAGCATAAAGAATTCGACGGTGATGTAAGTCTGTCGAAATGCCCATTCCAGGCTTGACTGAATCCATAGAGACAGCATGCTTGCAAATATGCCGATGGCGATCCAGGACACAATATTGTCCATTCGCCTGGATATGATCCTTAGCGCCATACAGAGGAAGGACCCGATCAACAGAACAAACAGTACAAGCCCCAGCCACCCCATTTCTGCCGCATGTAACAGGTAGATGTTGTGGACAATTCCCCGGTCTATTTCCAATCGCACGAAACGTGAGAAATGCGTTTCATTGATCGCATGGGAGTAGTTATTGAGGCCCACGCCGAGCCAATGGGAATTGGCCATGGCCACAGCAGCGGCGTTTGCCTGCTCACGGCTCAATCCCGCGCCGGTGGGTGCGGTCTCGAATCTCTCAATGATCGCGGGCGTCACCTTGATTGCCATTGGCAGGGCCAACAAAGCAATGACCGCAATAACTTTCAGCTTGGCTGGCCGCACGCGGTCCACCATCGACAAGGCAAGCACCAATATGTAGCAAAGAACCATAACGGCAAGGGCGCCTCTGGAGAAGGTCGCGAGGATAATCACGCTACCCACCCCCAGCGTGGCCCAGTACACATATCTTTGCCACCCCCTTACCTTGTCATTGAGAACCAAGGACAAGAAAATCATGTTAATCATGTTGATGTAGATGGCCAGGGTGTTGGAGTGAGGCAAACTGCCTGTCGCCCGATAGATGCCTATTGAGCGCTGATATAGAACCAGCAGGAATTCAAAGGCAACAATAGAGGCCAGTATCAGGAGAAAGAAACGCAGGTCGGATTCTGTTCTCAGGTAGTTGTAGATGAGCCAGTACACGAGTATGGCCCGTACAATTTTGGCCAGGCCGAAGGCACTGTACAGCGGAATTTCGCCAACGAACAGAGTGCTGAATGCAAGCAAAAGGTAGAGCAGCAAGAGTAAGGCATTAGGAGGAAGCAACTCGGGGCGCTTCGTGCGCCAGCGTGGAGAAATGACCATGACCGCCAGCAGGGACAGCACCATCCAGTCGGTTGTGCTGAATTCGAAACCCCTCGTGTCACCTCGGTACATTTCCATCGAAAACAAGTTGATGTCGACCAAGTAGCATGTGGAAAAAAACGTCGCGGCAACCAGCAATTTCTCTGCCCAGCGGTATCGGATTCCGAACCAGGCGGCGGTTGGAATAACGGCCATCGATATGGCCAGAAAAACGTAATGTTTGAGTTCCATGGAGTCTTAGCGTTCGGCCTGGTTAGTGTTCACTGAGTACTGATACCTAACGGCTTAAGTGCAAGATGTGTGCCCACAGAATCCGAATCTGCCCGAATTGTGTCCAATCCGCCCAAGCAGGGTGGTTCCGGCACGTGGGGTCATTCTCAACCCGTCTACGGCAAGGGATTGCGCGTTGCACGCTGCAACGGATGCCGGGCTTCAATGCAAAATGCAAAGCAACCTGCAATTGATTGCGCAAGAGTGGAAGAGTGATCAGTGCCTGAATCGCCCGGCGGCACTGGCAAAGCCGTTGTTCCCCCATCTCCGATATTACCTGTATCTGGCTGAGATCAAGTGTCTCTCGGCGTTGAGTCCTCTAGCCAGCCAGGAGGCCGGCGAAAATTCTGGCATTAATCTTGCGTTACTCCTCTTGTATCTCACTTGACGGACACCTCAATCATGACGTCGGAAAAAAACAAGGCATCGATGGAAAACGCGGAACTGCAGGTAGTGACGAAAAAACAAATTTCTGCTAAAAGATTCACCGCGGCGGGAGGTGAATTCAAGGGTCAGCGATGGGTAGACCTACTGCTCTGCCTGGGTATGATCGTTGTTCTGTCGCCAATTATCCTGTTGAGAGCGGTCACGGCTCTGCTCACAGTCGGCCGTTTGTTAGACGAGGCTGGTGGGCAAAATGGCGCTGGCACACCGGTCTCACCCCCCGCCGACCGTTTCGCCGGCAAGTTGCCTGCGGCCGGGCTCGCAGGCCTATTCAACGTAGTCAGCGGAAGCCATACGCTGGTTTCCTCATCAGTATACGCGGAGCGGCCCGGTCTGTTTTCAGCGGCTCAAATCAGGAACAAGCTGGGGGTCGCTTTCCTCCAGACAGATGAACACGCGTCCTCGCCCGAAGAATGGAGTGCCCCCGATTACCTTAAAGTTCTCGCGAAATCGATTTTGGCCGCATTCGTTTCTCCCGTGCGCGCCCTGCAATCCAACCGAAACTTTCATGTATTCGGGGTCGAGATCACTAATTCCTCATTGGCTGAAGTTCTCGATGACCTTGAGCGAGAGCTGGATTCAGGATGGCAGACAAGCATTGGCTTCGTTAATGCAGATTGCCTGAACCAATGTTTTACCAACGAACCTTACCACGCAACGCTGCGAAGCATGGAACGAGTCTACCCGGATGGCATCGGCGTCAGGCTTGCCGCTCAAATGTTCGGCAAGGGTGTCGATGAAAACATCAACGGTACAGACCTTTTCCCATTGATGTGTGAGCGCTTGGCCCAGACGTCAAACAGCATCTTTCTCCTTGGTGCCCGCAATGGAATCGCTGAAAAAGTAGCTGAAAAAATGATAGTCCGCTTTCCGGGCCTGACCGTTGCCGGCTGTCAGGATGGATATTTCACCCCCGAGGAAGAGGATGAAGTCATCGACAGAATCAATCAGTCGGGTGCTTCGGTCTTGTTGGTGGCGCTGGGTGCACCACTACAGGAGATGTGGATCAAAAAGAACCGTGACCGGTTGAACGCCCGCATTTTGATGGGTGTGGGTGGTCTTTTCGATTTTTATTCCGGGCGAATTCAACGAGCGCCTGTGTGGATCCGGGAAATTGGCCTGGAATGGGTCTGGCGTCTGTTGCAGGAGCCCGGCCGCATGTGGCGACGATACATCATCGGAAATCCACTTTTCCTCTATCGCGTATGGCAACAAAAAAGGCGTAACGGGTCAGTTGCCCGTTCCATGGATATAACTCCAGCCGAAGAAGCGAATATCCTCGAGCATTTCGGCAAACTGGACCAGTCCGTTTCCCTAAGACTTCGCGTTATGAAAGCGCGCCTGACTTACTGGAATTGGCACCTCGCCAGCGGTGCGTTGCTCAAGCGACTGGTCGATGTTACAGCCGGCAGCTTATTGTTGATATTGCTATCGCCCTTGTTTCTGGTGGTGATATTGCTGATACGGCTGGAAAGCCCCGGGCCGGCTTTTTACACACAGATGCGAGTAGGTTTTCGTGGATCGCAATTCAAGCTCTGGAAATTCCGCTCGATGTATATCGATGCGGAAAATCGCCGTGCTGATCTTCAATCTGTGAATGAAATGCAGGGCGGTGTAATTTTCAAGATGAAAAATGATCCGCGCGTAACCCTTTTCGGCCGATTCATTCGCAAGGCATCGATTGACGAAATGCCCCAACTCTGGAACGTCATTAAGGGCGACATGTCGCTGGTGGGCCCCCGCCCCGCTTTGGAATCTGAGGTGAAACTCTACACCATCGAAGAGCGGGTGCGTCTTATGGCAAAACCCGGCTTGACGTGTTTCTGGCAGGTATCCGGCCGTTCCGATATCCCATTTACCAAGCAGGTAGTACTGGATGAGGACTATGTCTATCGCCAGTCACTGTTTACAGACATCAAACTTTTATTGCAGACCATTCCTGCCGTATTACGAGGTAATGGCGCTTATTAAGGAGGAGTACACATAATGAAAGCTATCATCATCGCTGAAAACTCGCAGTGCCAGTTGTCCCCATTGACCGACCGGACACCACACGCCTTGCTGCCAGTTTCCGGAAAATCAATCCTGATGCTCGCGCTGGAAATGCTTCATCGAGGCTCGATTCGCAATGTGGCGGTGGTCTCTCCATCGTTTTGCGCGGAGCTGGAGTCCGCGACTAATACCGGTCCGCTGATCGGGATGGAAGTAAAGTTTGTTCCCGAATTACCTGATTTGCGGCAATTATCGGAGCACTCCCTGATCGTTGGCCTCAAGGATATTGTGGATGCGGATTGGAACGACATACTGGACGTTCTTGGCGACATTACAATCCATGCCCTGATGCCCATCAGGATGACCGTCAGCGCGGAACCCGTGGCCTTGGTGCTTCCTCCTTTTTTTCCGGAAAAGGTCTCGGACGACTGGAACGACATTCATCACACCGAGGCCATCCTTTTGCCCATTGGCCCAAAACGGGTGCTTTCGACGGGGACCCTTGCGGACTACTACCAATCCAACTTCCAGTTGCTTCGAGGTGAATTCAATTACCTGCGGCCGGCCGGTCGTGAATATTCCTCTGGGCACAGAGCATCACCAAAAGCGCGGGTCCACTCTAAATCCATCCATTCGGATCACGGCTACTTTGGATCTCATTGCCGCGTAGACAAGTCCGCACGCCTGAGCGGTGATGTCATCATTGGTGACCGTGTGGTGGTGGGAAAAGGTGCCCATGTCCGTGACAGCATTATTTTCGACAGTACTTATGTTGGATCCAACATAGACTGCAGTGATGCAATCATTGACAGGAATCTCTTGATCCGGGTGGACACGGGCGTGTGCTTGGAACTGGACGATCCTGTACTGCTTGGCACAACTGCCGGCCTGACCCAAAGAACCATGCAGAGTTCAGCAAGATTTAGTAGGGATCTGGTTGCATCACTGAGGTGAATGGCCGCTCAATAAACATGGACTTCCAAAAAAACTTTGATCCGACTCATACTCTGACACTCAAACCAGGTACCTCGATGCAACAACAAAACTCGACGACCAAAAGCCTATCTAGAATGACCTCCCCTGTGGCCGATTTTTCAGGCGGCTACTTTTCTTCCCAGGACAAGCGTTTGCGGTAAATGGTCGAAGGGCTGACCTCCAGCAGCGCAGCCGCGCGCGGCACATTTCCATCGCATTCGTCTATGGCGCTTTGAATGGCCCGTTTCTCGGTTAGCCATAATGGCTTGATGGGCTGGTTATCGATGGGAGCCTGACTGAATTCCGGCTGCAAACGGGGCGAATTTGCGGATATCTTGTTTGAATAACCGTTCATCAACTCCGGCAGCATGTTCAAGGTGATTATTTCGCCATCCTGTAAAACCACGATATTACGAATGATGTTCTGCAACTGGCGGACGTTGCCGGGCCATTGGTAGCGGGAAAACAACTCCGCTGCATCGCTTGAAAAGTCCTTGAAGTTTTTACCTTCCTCTGCAGAAAAATCTTTGAGGTACTTGCGCGCGATCAGCATCACATCGTCGCCGCAATTACGCAGTGGTGGCAAGTGGATGGGGATCACGTGCAAACGGTAGTAGAGGTCAGCGCGGAAGGTGCGCTGTTTGACCATCTCAAGGGGATCCCCGTTGGTCGCGCAGAAAAAGCGGACATCAACTTTCTCTATCTTGTTGCCACCCACTTTCTGGAATGTTCCCGTCTGGATGAAACGCAGCAATTTGCTTTGCATCGCCAGGTCCAGTTCACCGATTTCATCAAGAAACAGCGTTCCGCCGGTGGCCATCGTCGCTGCACCCATGCGATCATAACTGGCACCGGTAAACGCGCCTTTGACATGCCCGAATATTTCACTTTCCATCAACTCACGCGGAATGGCAGCACAGTTAAACGCAATAAAGGGCTGGTCGCGGCGGTTGCCCTCGTTGTGGATCGCTTCCGCACAGACTTCTTTGCCGGTCCCGCTTTCGCCGGTAATGAAGACCGAGGCGCGGCTGGAGGCAGCGCTTTCAATGATGCGGTAAATCGCCTGCATCGGAATCGAAGAGCCGATGAATCCATGAAAACTATCGCGTTCAAAACTGTCCTTGTATGTCTTCACCAGGGCTTTCAGGCTCTGCTTTTCCAGTGCATTGCTAACCGTGACACGTAGCCGCTCTGCATCAAAAGGCTTTTGCAGGAAGTCAAATGCACCCGCCCGCATGGCTTCCACCGCCATTTCTACGGAGCCGTGGGCTGTGATCACGATCACCGTCGGGTCCTGGCGAAGCTCTGCCAGTTGTTTCATCAATTCGAGTCCGTTGATATCAGGCAGCTTGAGATCCAGCAATATGACATCGGGTTCTTCTTTACTGATCACTTCCAGGCCTGCCCGGCCTTCAGTCACGTGGGTGACATCCACCGGCAATGCCTTCAGATATTCGACGTAGACCCTGGCGAGCGCCTGGCTGTCCTCCACCAGTAGCAGTTGGGAGTTTTGTTGTCTAGTCATCATTGATACCCATCATCAATTAAACGTGGTTTTCATATTTACTGAACTGCTTCTCCGGAAGATTGATTCGCTGGAACAGCGGAAAACCTGCTGGAATAAAGTTGAATTGTTTTCTTTGCCACTTCCTCAACTGCTTCGATTGCTGCAATGGCTTCCGCTTGATTGCCTTGGCGCCCGAGGACTTCCACAGTTCTGGACACATCCTGTAACTGGAGGGCACCAAAAGTACCGGCACTGCTCTTGATGGCATGCGCCTCGGCCACGATGGCGGTTGTGTCTGCTGCTTCACCCGCTTTGCCAAGGGCCGCGAGGTGCTCGCCTGTTTCACGGATGAAAATACTGATAATTTCGTTCATCAGGTCGCGGGAAGTTTCTTGCTCCATGCATACCAGTACCCCGATGTCCATCAATTGATTATCCTGCCGTTCGTCAACCGACAGCCCGCTGTCCGCCACTTCAGTTTTCTGCCTTTCTGTATCTTCAGCAACAGTTTTCAGTACCGGCGGAGTCGTAGGTTGACTGGGGCCAGCCCAGTGTGCAACGAGCTCCAGCAACCTGTCCGCACTGATCGGCTTGGCCATGAAGTCGTTCATACCTGCTTCCAGGCATTTATCGCGGTCTTCCGGAAAGGCATTTGCTGTCATGGCAACTATGGGCGTGTGTGACGCCTCGCCATTCAGGGCCCGTATTCGCCGGGTTGCTTCCAGTCCGTCCATGACCGGCATGGAGATGTCCATGAACACAATATCAAATCTCTGTCGACTGACCGCCCGAACAGCTTCTAAGCCATTGCTGACCAGTTGAACATCACAACCCGCCTTGCTCAGCATGGCCTCGGCAACCATCTGTCCACCGTGGCTGTCCTCCACCACCAGTACCCGGGCTGAAATCGACTCCTGAATATCACGGGTCACTTCAGTCTTTTCAGGCCGGGTGGTTTCTTCCAACGGGATCGTGAACCAGAAAGAGCTACCTCCCTTCGGCAACGGCTCACAACCGATTTTTCCACCCATCATCTGAACCAGCCTGCGCGATATGGTCAGTCCCAGGCCAGAGCCGCCATGCGCACGCGTGAGTGAGGCATCTCGTTGGTAAAACTCATCAAATACATGATCAACATTGTCTGCGGGTATACCAATTCCCGTGTCGTTCACCCTGAACAGAAAGCTCTGACCGCCAGCAGTCTGCACGGTGGCGACTACGCCACCGGACTCGGTAAACTTCAGTCCGTTACCAATCAGGTTGACCAGGACCTGCCGCAGCATGGCTTCATCCCCCTTAACCCATTGGGGCACGTCTGCCGTGATCGCTGCTGAAAAATCCAGGCCTGCTTTTTGGGCCTGCGCGCCGAATAGCGCCTCCAGTTCGTCGAAAAGATCGTGGAGACCAAAAGCATGTTCCCGCCGTTCCAGCGTGCCGGCTTCAATTTTGGAGAAGTCGAGGATGCCATCGACCAATGTGGACAGGGCTTTACCCTCCTGGTTGGCAGTGAACGCCAACTTTTTTTGTTCCGGGTCAAGAGCGGTATCGAGCAACAGCGAGTTCAGGTTAATAATGGCATTGAGCGGTGTGCGTATTTCATGACTCATATTGGCCAGGAATTGTGACTTGGTCTGGTTGGCAACCGTTAATTCGTCAGTTTTTTCTGTGACTAGTCTTTGAATTGTAGCCGTGCGTCTGGAAGCTATGTAGATATATAAGGCAATGAAGAAAGTAAATGTTATACCAGCTACAAATATTGCCACCGGCGCCATGCCTCTCCTGGCGCTCATGTAACTTTGTGTAGGGGAAGCAATCAGGCTCCATTTTCGTCCCCATATTTCAGGCAGTCTTTTCCTGTAGACAATACTGTTATCTTCCGTATAGTTGGTCCCCGCTTTTTGAATGTAGAGATTTTCATGAGCGGATGGCAAGGTTTCGTCAACCAGAGTCATTGCAATGTCTGGCAGCTCGCCTTGTGGGGCAGAACTGGAAAAAATATCGCCGATCCGATAGACACCCAGAACAAACCCTCGCAAGTTCTTTCGGCGTTTATCTACGGTAGATGGATTCCCCTCATATATTGGTAGAAATGCCAAAAATCCCTTTTGCTTTGTACTTTCTTGAACAAGCGTAATACTGGATGTTGCCTGGGGTTCAGCGGTATCTCTCGCCTTCTCAAGAGCCTTCAGTCGGGTGGGGTTGGAGGAAAGATTAAATCCAAAAGCCGCTTCATTACCAATGTACGGCTCAATATAATAAACAGGAAAGTACTCTTCGCTTTCTCTCGCGGTCACCATATTCCCTTGTTCTTTACGTTCCGTGATTACAAACTCTGGGTACGTTTGTTGCTGATTAGCTTCATATTCAGCCCTTTGTGAACGCATGATGCGCGGTATCCATTCAAGTGCCTGTATATCGTCATAACGACCCATAATCTTTTTGGCCTCATGACTGAATCGATTAAAAGTAGGGATGGTTTCTCCGCCAAATAATATGGCCAACGAGTGCAAGGTCTCAAAATTGATTGTCACTTCTCGATATAATGAAGCCGCACGCTCATTTACGTCTTTGCGGAATTCACTGATAATTGCCTTTTCTTCCATTGCATAAAGAAACCAACCACTCAGACCAGATAAGCTGACACCAACGAATACAACTATCACCTGTATGAGTGTGGAGTTGTATTTGGCATTCATGTGGAGAAATCTTCAGTAAACTATATGCTTGGCGCCGCGCTCATCAGTTAGTGTGAGAGTTCAGCGTGTAATTTATCCGAGTGCAGCGCTTTGCTAAACGCAGTCTATCACAAGCTCAATAGAGTCATTATTTAGCGGTTCAAGACCATCATTCCACAGGTCTTGGGTGTTACGCTGCCTCATTGGACAGTTTCATTAGGAAATGGCAAGTCGCTCCGAAATGTCGTTCAAGGAGACAGTCACCCTCTCGAATTGTTGCATTTTGCATCGCGGAATACGAATTGATCAGTAACCAGTTACCGCAGCCTGACCATGAATAAAATCAATCAACCATTGGCAGTAAAGCCGATGACAGGTTGTGCGTGCTTAAACAACAACCATTTGAGCAAAACAGGCACAGAGCGCAAGCAGTTGGCACTACTTTTGCACTCTTTATTCTATCAGCCAGCATAGAAACTTTTAAATCAGAGTGCGATCCAGACCGACATGAGAATTTTAATCGTAGATGATGCCCCCGATACCCGCGCATGGCTGCGGGCACTGCTGGTAAAAGCCGGTTGGGAAGTCCTGCAGGCAGCCGATGGCCTGGCCGCGTGTAAGTATCTTGAGTCAATGGACATCAGGATCGTTATCACCGACTGGATGATGCCCGGAATGGACGGCCTCAGCCTGATCGAATGGATCAGGGCACGGAAAACACACAGTTACGTCTATACCATCCTGTTGACAGGGCGCGAAGAGCAACGGGATTGTGTGCAGGGATTATTGGCCGGTGCCGACGATTACCTGACCAAACCGGTTGCTTCAATCATATTGCGAACGCGGCTCAGTGTCGCCAAACGCATCCTGAAAATGGAGGAAGAGCTCTTGCTGCAACAGACCCGTTTGCGCGAGTCCCGCGACCTGGTGACACGTGCCTTCGCCGGAGTGCGGGAAGACATTAAAAACGCAGCGGTTTATCAAAAGTCTCGTTTGCCGATGAATGGACTGCTATCCCAGTCGATTTCTACAGCCTGGTGCTACAGACCTGCAATGGGTGTTTCCGGCGATTACCTCGATATTTTTCAGATTAGTGATGAGCGGCTGGTGTTTTACCTGCTTGATGTTTCCGGCCATGGTGTCACAGCAGCACTGCGCTGTTCTGCCATCTACCAGCTGCTTCGACCGATCAGTCGCATGATGGTCGGATTGTGCGAGTTTGGGCCCGGACTTGTTTTAGAGCGACTGAACCGTCAAATATGCGAAGGCAACCAGGATCTGGACTACTTCGCTACCCTTGTCATGGGAGACATTGACGTAACCAGCGGTGTCATTCGACTGGCTTCGGCCGGACATCCACCCCCCTTGTTGTTAAGGCAAGGTTCTGAAGCCGTCGAGATCAAGGGAGGAGGAGTGCCCTTGGGTATTGAATCCACCACCCGCTACAGACATAAAGAGATACACTTGCAGCCAACTGACTCGCTATTGCTGTTTTCAGACGGCCTGCTGGACTGCGAAGACACCAGCGGCCACCCGTTCGGCATGGGCGAGGTCAGGAAAAGAGTGGGAAATCATTGGCACTTAGACCTGCCTGAGCTCTTGTCACAGATCGAGGACGGGGTAGATCATTGGCGGGCAGGTAGACCGCTTGCAGATGATCTTTCAGTTTTGTTGCTGAGATTCGACCCCGACAGGTTATTTTCACAAGATGAAAAAAAGGAACTGAGATTATGCCAGGTCGTTTGAACCGGAACGGTTCGCTCAGCCTTAGCAGTGACCCCGGGGACATTGACCCATTACTGGACAAGCTGGAAAAGATGCTGGAAACGTCCAGCCTGGATGAAATGTCGTCTTACCACTTACGTTGCGCAGTCGTCGAGGTGGTCAACAATTGCATTCAGCATGCTTATCAAAATAAGGCTGGACAACCGATCGAAATCGCTTATCACATTGACGTCGATGGTGTGCGGGTCGGCATTTCCGACCGTGGACCGGCCTTTTTGGGGCCGCCTGAGGTGGCTGACACCGAGCCTGCGGATGAGTTCGGACGAGGCTTCGAAATCATAAAAGCATGGGTCAGTAGTTTAAGTTTTGAACGCAAAAACAACTGGAATACCTGTTGGCTTGAACAAAAAACCCGAAAGGCTTGAGCGGCGTAATTTAACTGACCGGACTGCGACCCTTTGCCGGTGGGTTTTCACAGCGAATACAGGCTGATAACTGTTCAATAAAACTGGCAGGGTCGATGGGCTTGGACATGTAGACATCGCAGCCGGATTCCAGGCATTTATCTCTGTCATCCAGGAATGCCAAAGCGGTCATGGCAACAATCGGAGTCTTGATGCCTGCCTGGCGCAGCGTGGTTGCAGCCGTATACCCGTCCATCACCGGCATCAGCATGTCCATCAGGATCAGGTCAGGAAGCCGGTCCTGGTCCTGAGCAGCAAGGATGCTGTCAACTGCCTCTTGTCCATTGGCAGAGTGCCTTACTTCGGCACCCGCTTCTTCAAGCAGGTGCCGGAGCAAAACCCCGATGGCCACACTGTCTTCAACCACGTGAACCGTCAGGTTATCCAGGCGGCGAATCGGTGAGATCCTGTCCCTGGATTTATCCTTGCGTAAATCGAAAAACTTCGACGCGACGCGGACCGTCTTGTCCAGTGGCCCACAGTCAATACGCAAGGTGAACAGGCTGCCCCGTCCCGGTTTCGACTTTACTTCGATTCCACCGCCGAGCATGCGTGCAAAATTCTGTGAGATCGAAAGCCCCAGCCCGGTTCCAAAGCTCTTGTGCGCTGTTTCCTTGGCCTGGATGAATGGCTCAAACACCCGCTCCAATGTTTCAGCATGAATCCCGACACCCGTATCCTCTACCTCGACGACGAATTCCAGATGCCCGCTCTCGAGATTGGCGGCACTGTGGAGACGAATATCAATGCCGCCTTCATCGGTATATTTCACCGCGTTCGATATC
>SMVB01068179.1_pt1 | contig 16533 bp, 11 predicted proteins | sample 2456461 | NCBI WGS metagenome assembly SMVB01 (sample SAMN11095934, study PRJNA526329) | marine sediment metagenome | biome: Marine sediment; feature: Surficial sediment; material: Deep marine sediment; isolation source: Hadal surficial sediment | place: Pacific Ocean | collected 2014-05 | depth...
AACGCCATCGTCTCCGCCAGACCCTTATGAGCCTGGCGAGCCGTGATCGCAGCCGTCAACGTCGTCTTCCCGTGATCAACGTGACCGATCGTGCCCACGTTTACGTGGGGCTTGTTCCGCTCGAACTTTTCCTTGGCCATCGGATTCAATTCCTTCTGTCTAGTCTCGGCACTCGTGTGCCGGGGTTCGAATACCTGTCATTTCTCGTCGTCCGCGTACTGGACACTTCAACCAATGCGGAGCGACTAATGCCTATCGACTAATACGGAGCGACAATTCCTCGCGTGATCGCTTCCGGGACCTGTGCATAGTGAGCAAACTGCATCGTGTAGCTTGCCCTCCCCTGCGTCATGGACCGAACGCTGCTCACGTAACTAAACATCTCTGAAAGCGGGACCTCGGCCTTCACGGCCTGGGACGTCCCACGCATTTCGATTCCCTTGATCTGACCACGACGACCATTCAAGTCGCCCTGGATCGCACCGCGATACTCCTCGGGCGTCACAACCTCGACGTCCATGATTGGCTCGAGCAAGACCGGCGACGCCTCACGGAGGGCATTGTTCGCGGCGATTGAGGCGGCGATTCCGAAAGCACGCTCGGAGGAATCCGTTTCGTGTGCCGTGCCACCCACCAGCCTGATCTTCACGTCGACGACCGGGTAGCCACCAAGATGCCCGCTATCGACCGACTCGCGACATCCCTGCTCGACCGCTTCGAGGTATTCGCTCGGCACGTCGCCACCGCTCGTGGCGTTCTCGAACTCAAATCCTGAAGCGGTCTCACCCGGCTCGACTTCGACCCTGACGATCGCGAATTCCCCCGCACCGCCGCTTTGCTTGATGTACTCACCGACGCCCGACGCGCTTGCGGAGATCGTCTCTTTGTACGCGACTTGGGGACGGCCGACGTTTGCATCCACGCCAAACTCGCTCAGCAATCGATCGACGATGATTTCCAGATGAAGCTCGCCCATCCCGGAGATGATCTGCTGACCCGTCTCGGTGTCGATCGAGACCCGGAAGGACGGATCCTCGATCGCGAGCCGATCGAGCGACTGACCAAGCTTATCCATGTCCGCAGTCGTCTTGGGCTCGATCGCGATCGAGATGACCGGCTCGGGAAAGTCGAGGGACTCCAGCAGGATGGGCGACTTCGCCGAGCAGAGCGTGTGTCCCGTGACGACGTCCTTGAGACCAACGGCCGCGACGATGTCGCCCGAATAGACCTCGTCCAACTCCTGCCGCTTATTCGCGTGCATCTGAAGGAAGCGACCTACGCGCTCCTTCTTGCCGGTCGAAGCGTTGAGAAGTCCTTCGCCGGTTTTCGCGGTGCCTGAGTAGACCCGGAGGTAGGCAAGAGTTCCAGCGTGCTTATCGGACTGAATCTTGAAGACGAGCGCGGCAAAGGGCTCCGAATCGTCGGCCTTCCGCCAGATCGTCTCTCCGCCCTCGCCGTCACGCAGCCCCTTCTTCTTCGTACTCACGGTGAGGCCTTCGACAGCGGGCACATCCGCCGGCGACGGAAGGTAGTCGACGACCCCATCGAGCAACGGCTGAACGCCCTTGTTCTTGAGGGCGCTACCACAGAAGACCGGGACGATGTCCAGGTTCAGAGTGCTGCGCCGGATCGCAGAGCGAAGTTCATCGACGGTTACTTCTTCACCATCGAGATACTTCGCCATCACCTCATCGTCGAAATCCGCCAGGCGTTCGATCAACTGCTCACGGGCCAACTCGGCATCGTCCACCATCTCGGCCGGAATTTCGACCGATCGGAATTCGGCGCCCTGGCTCTCGTCGTCCCAGACGAGTGCCTTTTGGTCGAGCAGGTCGACGATGCCTGAAAACGCATCTTCCGAGCCGATCGGCAGCTGCAAAGGCAGCGGCTGGACTCCCAGACGGTCTTCGATCATCGAGACGACGTTTTCGAAGTTGGCACCCATTCGATCCATTTTGTTCACGAAGGCAAGCCTTGGAACCTGATATCGATCGGCTTGTCGCCAGACCGTTTCAGATTGCGGCTCGACCCCACCGACTCCGCAAAAGACGGCAATTGCGCCGTCGAGTACTCGCAGCGAGCGTTCGACTTCAATCGTGAAGTCGACATGCCCGGGCGTGTCGATGATGTTGATCCGATGGTCCTTCCATGAGCAGGTCGTGGCCGCGGCGGTGATCGTGATCCCGCGTTCCTGTTCCTGCTTCATCCAGTCCATCGTGGCCGCGCCGTCGTGAACTTCTCCAATCTTGTAGTTGACGCCCGTGTAGAAAAGAATCCGCTCGGTCGTCGTGGTTTTACCGGCATCGATGTGAGCCATGATGCCGATGTTTCGTGTGTCAGAGAGCTGCGCGCTACGCGTCAAGATCCGATTACCATCGATAATGGGCGAAGGCCTTGTTGGCCTCGGCCATTCGATGTGTGTCTTCTCGCTTCTTCACCGCTTCACCACGCTCGTTGGCGGCATCGATGATCTCGTTCGCGAGCCGTTCCTTCATGCTCTTTCCCGGTCGGGACGCCGAGTACTGAACGAGCCAACGCATGGCCAGCGAGTTTGCACGGTTCGGCGAGATTTCGATCGGGACCTGGTAGGTGGCGCCACCGACCCGGCGACTCTTGACTTCGAGCCGAGGTCGAATGTTGTCGAGGGCACGTCGAAACATCGCCAGCGGTTCGCTGCGCATCTTGCTCTCGATCTCGTCGAAAGCGCCGTATACGATTCTCTCAGCCGTGCTCTTCTTACCATCACGCATGATCACGTTGATGAAGCGACCAACCGTCTGATCTCCATGTTTGGAGTCCGGGATGATCTGTCGCTTCGGCACCTCGCGTCTTCGGGGCATGAACGAGTCCTTCTTTCTTTCAATCTCTATCTATCGATCAATCGGTCGTTTCGTCGCTCGACGGATTGGTCTGGTGTGCAGCCGGCCTGGGTCTCATCCCGGGCCAGCCAATTTCGTCCCGGCCATTCTCAGCGCAGACAATGCGGAGTCAGGCCGATGCAAGAGAAGCCGGCGTGCAACGCACAACCGGCTCCCAATCAAATCACTTGGGCTTCTTCGAGCCGTACTTCGATCGGCTCTTGTTTCGCCCGTCGACACCCGTGGCATCGAGCGAACCACGAACGATGTGGTAGCGAACACCGGGGAGATCCTTGACACGGCCGCCGCGAACCAACACAACGGAATGCTCCTGAAGCGTGTGGCCCTCACCCCCGATATAGGCATTCACCTCGTTGCCATTCGTCAAGCGCACACGAGCCACCTTTCGAAGCGCGGAGTTAGGCTTCTTCGGAGTCGCGGTGAACACACGAAGGCATACGCCTCGTCGCTGCGGGCAACGCGTGAGATCGGGAGATTTTGATCGCGAAGCTTTCGGCTTGCGACCCTTGCGAATGAGCTGTTGGATGGTCGGCATGGGGCTCGACGAAACTCCTACTGCTTGTGTCTTCTAGTCAGCGTATGTGACCGATCAAGCGTCTGTGACCGATAAAGCATCTGCGACGGGAAAAGCGTCTGCGACGAATAAAGAGTCTGCGACCAATCAAAAGTCTGTGACATGCGACTAGCGTTCGTTTACGAATGATTCGCGAGTAGTCCGACCCCAGTCGATCAGGTCAAAACAGCACGCTGAAATCGATCTTCGGGGAGGCACCCCGATCTTGCACATAATCTTGCGAACCGGGATTCAGAGACAGCAAGGCCCCGGAGTCCCATCTTCTAGATGCGAAGAGACCGGAGCTAAACTCAGGCGCCCTCTCCGAAAACTGGAAAAGAACAGCGGGGTTGAGAAATCCCTGAATGCGGAAGCGGGCGGAATTTAGCCTCCTGCGGGGCGGTGTCAACGTCCCCCGGAAGCGCTCCTCCCGGTTGCCCACCTCGGGTTTTTTCATCGCGCGAATCCGATGCCCCACGAAGCGAAACGCCCCCGCCCGAATTCAAACGGGTGGAGGCGTTGCACTCATCAGATGGGCTTTCAATCTCTCGAGGGTCGAATTCCCTGGGGAATCAGCTCTCGCCCGATGCCGGAGGTGCACTTGCAAAGAGCCCCGCGACCGGCGCTCCGCTGTCAGGGGCCGGTTCGCTCACGCTCTCGCCTTCACGCTCGCCGGCAACCTCACCTGGAGAAAGCTCGCCCGGCGTCGCCGTGTCGAACTCGAAGCCTTCGGGCACCTCGACTTCGATGCCCATACCGGCGTAGGAGTCGAGTCCGGTTCCGGCCGGAATCAGACGACCCATGATCACGTTCTCCTTGAGACCGCGCAGGTAATCCTTCTTCCCCCAGATTGCCGCTTCCGTGAGCACCTTCGTGGTCTCCTGGAAGGAGGCCGCAGAGATGAACGATTCGGTGGAAAGCGAAGCCTTGGTAATCCCGAGCAGCTGAGTCTCAGCGGTCGGGGCTTGCTTGCCCTCCTCGCTGAAGTTCTGCACCAGCTCCCGGTACGCTGCCTTCTCGACCTGTTCGCCGATCAGCCAATCCGACTCTCCGGGATCCACGATGCGGACCTTGCGGAGCATCTGCCGAACGATCGTCTCGATGTGCTTGTCGTTGATCTTCACGCCCTGCAGGCGGTAGACCTCCTGCACCTCGTCGACCAGGTACTTGGCCAGTTCCTTTTCGCCCTTGATCTTCAGGATATCGTGTGGATTGGACGAGCCGTCCATCAAGGCTTCGCCGGCGCGCACCCGATCGCCCTCGTGGACGCTCACGTGCTTGCCCTTCGGAATCAGAAATTCCTCGGGCTCACCCTCGCCCTCGTCGGGGGTCACGATCACGCGGCGCTTGCCGCGAGAGTCGGGTCCGAAGGACACGATGCCATCGATCTCGGAAACGACCGCGCATTCCTTGGGTTTCCGGGCTTCGAAAAGCTCGGCCACACGGGGTAGACCGCCCGTAATATCCTTGGTCTTGGAGGCCTCTCTCGGAATCTTCGCGACAACCTGACCCGCATTGACCTCTTCTCCCTCGCTGACCGAGAGGTAAGCACCCACCGGCAGAAGCGACTTCGCGTCTCCGCCACCACCACCACCACCGATCTCCGAAATCACGATCTGCGGTCGCAGGGCCGGATCCTTCGAGTCGATGATGACCTTCGACGAGACACCGGTGAAATCATCCACCTGTTCCTGCATCGTGGCACCTTCGATGATGTCGTTGAACTTAACCGTTCCGTGCATCTCCGAGAGGATCGGGCTCGCAAAGGGATCCCAATCGAGCAACACATCACCCGTGCGGACCATATCCCCTTCCTTCACGCGCAGGGTCGCGCCATACACGACCGGATGTCGTTCCTTCTCACGACCGCTCGCATCGATGAGACCGACTTCACCGTTTCGCGTCATCACCGTCTGCCGGCCTTCATAGTCGACCACCGTCCGGATATTATGCAGCTTGACCGTACCCTCGCTCGCCGCCTCGGCATGTGATTGCTCGGCACGCCGCGTCGCCGCACCACCAATGTGGAAGGTGCGCATCGTCAACTGGGTTCCGGGCTCACCGATCGACTGCGCCGCAATCACACCCACGGCCTCGCCCATGTTGACCATGGTACCACGCGATAGATCACGTCCGTAGCACTTGACACAGATGCCGTAGCGGGTGGCACAGGTGAGCACCGAGCGGATCTTGACGCTCTCGATACCCGCGTTTTCGACTTCTCGAACACCGTCTTCGTCGATCTCCATGCCCGCGGCGACGAGCAGATTGCCGCTGATTGGATCCACCAGGTCTTCCAACGCCACGCGACCGAGGATCCGCTCGCCGAGCGCTTCCACGATCTCGCCGGCCTCGATCAGCGCCGACGTTTCCAGTCCATCTTCCGTCCCACAATCCGCCTCGCGAACGATCACGTCCTGGGAAACGTCGACGAGGCGGCGGGTCAGGTAGCCCGAGTTCGCCGTCTTGAGCGCCGTATCCGCGAGACCCTTCCGGGCACCGTGCGTCGAGATGAAGTACTGAAGAACCGATAGACCCTCACGGAAGTTCGACGTGATCGGGGTCTCGATGATCGCGCCCGAAGGCTTGGCCATCAGGCCCCGCATGCCGGCCAGTTGACGCATCTGCTGGGCCGAACCTCGCGCACCGGAATCCGCCATCATGTAGATGTTGTTGAAACTCGGGACCTGATGTTCGACACCCTCCGAATCGACCACCGTATCGGTCGCGATCCCCTCGAGCAGCTGCGTCGTGATCAGTTCCGTCGCCTGGGCCCAGATGTCGATCACCTTGTTGTAGCGCTCACCGTCCGTGATCAGGCCTTCCTGATACTGCTCCTGAATCTGACCGACCTCGTGGGTCGCATCGGCCAGGAATCGCTCCTTGTCCGGCGGAATCCGCATATCATCGATGCAGATCGAAATTCCGGCGAGAGTCGCGTGCTTGTAACCAAGCGTTCGCAGGGCGTCCGCAAGAAGAACCGTCGCCTTGTTGCCCATGCGGCGGTAGCACTGATCGATCAACTCCATGAGAGCCTTCTTGTCCATCACCTGATTGACGAAGCGGAAGGGGATGTCCTTCGGAACGACCTCGCGGAGCAGGATTCGCCCCACCGTCGTCTCCACCGTCTCACCGTCGATCAGCACTCCGATCGAGGCGTGGATATTGATCACACCGGCGTCATAAGCCACTACGACTTCTTCTTCGGTCGCGAAGCGCATGCCTCCGCCTTGAACTTCAGGACGTTCGCGAGTCATGTAGTAGCAACCGAGGACGATATCCTGGCTGGGCCCGATGACGGGACGGCCCGTCGCAGGGCTGAGGATGTTATTCGTCGACATCATCAGGACGCGCGCTTCGATCTGCGCTTCGATCGAAAGCGGTACGTGAACCGCCATCTGATCGCCGTCGAAGTCCGCATTGAATGCGGCACACACGAGGGGGTGAAGCTGGATCGCCTTGCCCTCGATCAACATCGGCTCGAAAGCCTGCATGCCGAGCCGATGGAGCGTGGGGGCTCGGTTGAGAAGAATCGGATGCTCCCTGACCACCTCGGCCAGGATGTCCCACACCTCGGGCCGCTCGGTCTCGACCATCTTGCGTGCGGCCTTGATGGTCGTCACGAAACCCTGCTGCTCGAGCTTCGAGTAGATGAAGGGCTTGAAGAGCTCGAGCGCCATCCGGTTCGGAAGACCGCACTGGTGCAATCGAAGCTCCGGACCGACCACGATCACCGAACGACCGGAATAGTCCACGCGCTTGCCGAGCAGATTCTGCCGGAAACGCCCCGACTTGCCCTTCAGCATGTCGGAGAGGCTCTTCAGCGGGCGCTTGCTCGGCCCCGTGATGACACGACCGCGGCGGCCATTGTCGAACAGCGCATCCACCGCTTCTTGAAGCATGCGCTTCTCGTTGCGGATGATGACCTCGGGTGCATTCAGCTCTTGGAGGCGCTTCAAGCGGTTGTTCCGATTGATGACGCGGCGGTAGAGATCGTTGAGATCACTCGTCGCAAACCGTCCACCGTCGAGCGGAACGAGCGGCCGCAAGTCCGGCGGAATCACGGGCACGATCTCGAGGACCATGAACTCGGGCCTGTTGACCTCGGATTCGTTGAACGCGTCGAGCACTTTGAGGCGCTTGGCGATCTTCTTTCGCTTGGCTTCGCTGGTCGCTTCGCGCATGTCCTCACGAAGCCGCGTGCACTCACCCTCGACGTCGAGCTCCTGAAGCAGCCGTCGCACGGATTCCGCGCCGATGCCAACTTCGAAGGCATCCCGACCATACTGCTCACGCAGTTCGATCAGGCGGTCGTCGGTTACGAGTTCACCCTTCTCGAGTTCGGTGTCCTTCGGATCGAGAACGACATGGGCTTCGAAATAGAGGATCTTCTCGAGATCGCGCAGGGTGATCTCGAGGATGTTGCCAATTCGCGAGGGCAGCGACTTGAGAAACCAGATGTGGGCGACCGGCGAAGCCAGGGTGATATGCCCCATGCGCTCGCGGCGAACCTTCGACTGGATGACCTCGACGCCGCACTTCTCGCACACGACACCACGATGCTTCATGCGCTTGTACTTGCCGCAGTTGCACTCGTAGTCCTTGACGGGACCGAAGATCTTGGCACAGAAAAGGCCATCTCTCTCCGGCTTAAAGGTCCGGTAGTTGATCGTCTCCGGCTTCTTTACCTCGCCGAAGGACCATTCACGGACCTTGTCCGGCGAGGCCAAGGAGATTCGCAGCGAATTGAACGCCAACGGGTCTTTGGGCTTCTCGAAGAGATTATAAAGGTCGCGCATATGCATCCCCCCTTACGGGTGATCGACGTCGTCCGCCGAAGTCTGACTCGTGGGGGACCGTAGTCCCCGCACGCAGGTAGAGAGTCTTCTGGTTCTCGGGGCCAGCACCCCCCTCTACGGTCTAGGCATCTTCCCGCATCTCGATATCGAGTCCGAGTGCCTGAAATTCCTTGACAAGCACATTGAAACTCTCGGGCAGTCCGGGTTCGAGAACGTTCTCACCCTTCACGATCGATTCGTAGATCCGCGTTCGGCCCTGTACGTCATCCGATTTCACGGTCAAGAATTCCTGGAGCTGAAAGGCGGAGCCGTAGGCTTCGAGTGCCCAGACCTCCATCTCGCCGAGTCGCTGACCACCGAATTGCGCCTTGCCACCCAGCGGCTGCTGCGTGACCAGGCTGTACGGACCGATGGACCGAGCGTGCATCTTGTCATCCGCCAGATGGTGGAGCTTGAGCATGTAGAGCGTGCCGATCGTGACATCTCGATCGAAGGGCTCACCCGTACGCCCATCGAAGAGGACCATCTGACCCGACGTGGGCAAATCGGCCCGCGTCAGCTCATCCTTCACGTCCTGTTCGCTCGCGCCATCGAAGACCGCGGTACCCATATGGATTCCGCGTCCCACGTTTTCGGCGATCGACTTCACGGCTTCCTCGGAAGCGCCGTCGATCTGCTCGCTGACCTCGTCGTTGTTGTAGATCTCCTTCAGCTTCGCCCGAATCTCATCGGTCGTCGCCTTCTTCTCCATCATGCGTTCGATCTGCCGACCGAGACCATGCGCCGCCCACCCGAGATGCGTCTCGAGGATCTGCCCGATATTCATGCGGGAGGGAACGCCCAACGGATTCAACACGATGTCGACCGGCGTACCGTCCGGCATATAAGGCATGTCTTCTTCCGGAAGAATCCGGGAAATAACACCCTTGTTCCCATGTCGACCGGCCATCTTGTCACCGACCGAAAGCTTGCGCTTGATGGCGACATAGACCTTGACCATCTTGAACACGCCTGGCGGAAGCTCGTCTCCCTTCTTCAGGCGAGCGATCTTCTCGTCGAACACGGCCTTGATGACCATGGCCTGGTCTTCCACGTGGTGGAAGACCCGGTCCACACCCTCCTGGGTCTTGGCCTCCGTCACCTGGATCTCGCGCCAGCGCCGATCGGGGATCTGGTTGATCACCTCCAGCGTGATCGTATCCCCGGTCTGGAGCCACTCGATTTCCTTGCGTTCATCCGCGACCCGATTCGCCGTTCGCTTGCCCACGATCAGTTCGCGAACCCGATTGAAGGCGCTCCTTCGGATGATCCGGATCTCGTCTTCCTGATCCTTGCGCAGCCGTTCGATCTCGGCCTCTTCGAGGGCCTTGGCGCGCTCGTCCTTCTCGACGCCGCGGCGGGAGAAGACCTGAGCCCCGATGATCGTTCCGGTCACGCCCGGCGGTACGCGAAGCGAGGTATCCCGCACGTCTCCCGCCTTCTCGCCGAAGATCGCCCGGAGCAGGCGCTCTTCCGGAGAAAGCTGAGTCTCGCCCTTCGGTGTGATCTTGCCGACGAGGATGTCGTCCTGGTGGACCTCGGCACCGATGCGGACGATGCCCGCCTCGTCGAGGTCGCGGAGCGCATCCTCACCGACATTCGGGATATCCCGGGTGATGTCTTCTTTCCCGAGCTTGGTGTCGCGGGCGACGCATTCGAATTCCTCGATATGAATCGAGGTGAAATAGTCGTCCTTGACCACGCGCTCGGAGATGAGAATCGAGTCCTCGAAGTTGTATCCACCCCAGGGCATGAACGCGACGGTCACGTTCTGGCCGAGTGCCATCTCGCCGCGATCCGTCGCCGGCCCATCCGCGATCACCTGGCCGGCCTTCACACGGTCACCCGCCTTCACGATCGGCCGCTGGTTGATGCACGTATTCTGGTTCGAGCGCTGGTATTTGATCAGGTTGATGATGTCGACATTGCTGCCGGTCCCATCGTCCTCGTCGGGCTTCAGCACGATTCGGCCGGCATCGACCGATTCGACCCGACCGTCGCGCTTGGCGACGACCGTCACGCCCGAGTCTCGAGCGACAACCGCCTCCATGCCCGTACCGATGAGCGGCGCGCGCGTGCGGAGCAGCGGAACCGCCTGGCGCATCATGTTCGATCCCATGAGCGCGCGATTCGCATCATCGTTCTCGAGGAATGGAATTAGCGAGGCCGCCACCGAGACCAACTGGTTCGGCGAGACATCCATCATGTCGATTTCGTCCGGCGGGATCATCTCGAACTCGCCCTGCTTTCGGGCCGAGATCCGATCATCCACGAAGCTACCGTCTTCGTTGAGGATCGCGTTCGCCTGGGCGATCGCCATGCGCTCTTCCTCGAGAGCCGTCAGAAACCTCACCTCCTTCGTCACCTTGGAGTCAGTGACCTGCCGATAGGGCGTTTCGATGAAGCCCATGTCGTTCACGCGTGCGTAGGTCGACAGCGACGCGATCAGACCGATATTCGGCCCTTCCGGCGTCTCGATCGGACAGATCCGACCGTAATGCGTCGGGTGCACATCGCGAACCTCGAAGCCTGCGCGTTCTCTCGTCAGCCCGCCTGGGCCAAGAGCCGACAGGCGACGCTTGTGGGTGACCGACGAAAGCGGATTCGTCTGATCCATGAACTGTGACAGCTGGCTCGAACCGAAGAACTCCTTGATGACCGCCGAGACAGGCTTCGAGTTGATCAGATCGTGCGGCATCAACGTCTCGATCTCCTGGAGGCTCATGCGCTCCTTGATCGCACGCTCCATACGCACCAGACCGATCCGATACTGATTCTCGAGCAGCTCTCCGACCACGCGAACACGACGGTTTCCGAGATGGTCGATATCGTCGACCTTCTTCGTCAGATCCGTGCCGTTCTTCAGGTCGACGAGGTATTTCACCGCATTCAGGATGTCTTCCCGGCGAAGCGTCGGCAGATCACCCAGGGCGATCTCCTCCGAGGTGTTCTGAACACCGGTCGGGTAGTACTCGACTCGCTCCTCACCATCGAACTCGAGCTTGTGGTTCAGCTTGAGCCGCCCGACCTTCGAGAGATCGTAGCGTTCGGCGTTGAAGAACAGGTTATTGAAGAGGTTCGTCGCCGTATCGAGCGTCGGCGGATCCCCCGGGCGCAGGCGCCGGTAGATCTCGATGATCGCCTCGTCCTGGGACAGCGTCTTGTCCGCGAGCAAGGTGTCTCGCAACGCCGTTCCGGTCGTGATCGGATCGAGGAAGAGCAACGGGAACTCGAGGATCCCACGCGACTTCAGGTCATCGATATGCGCCTCGGTGATCTCCTCGTTGCACTCGACGATGACTTCACCCGTCTCCTCGTCGACGATGTCGATGGGCGCGACACGTTTCACCGCATCGAGCCGGATCAGGTCTTCCTGGCCGACCTGGATCCATTCGAGCTTTGCAGCACGGATCTTCCGCGCAGCCGCCTTGGTGAACTTCTTGTCCTTGCGAACGAGAATGTTGCCATCACCGTCCTTGACCTCGCGCGTGCAGCGCTGGCCGATCAGGTTTTCGGGCTCCGTCCTCTTGAAGATCTTTCGTCCGTCGAGCTTGATCGTCTCGCTCGGGTAGAAGTGCTGAAGCAGTTCCTCGGGCTGGTAGCCGAGGGCCTTGAGCAGCACCGTCACGTGGATCTTGCGGCGCCGATCGATCCGAGCGTGCACGATATCCTTGTGATCGTATTCGATATCGAGCCAGGAACCCCGATAGGGGATCACGCGACAAGAAAAGATCTTCTTGCCCGCGGCGCTCGCCGTCGTCGAAATCGAAGTGTCGTAGAAGATCCCGGGAGAGCGGTGGAGCTGCGAAACGATCACGCGCTCCGTCCCGTTGATCACGAAGGTGCCGTTTTCGGTCATGATCGGGATTTCCCCGAAATAGACCTCCTGCTCCTTCACGTCACGAATCGTCTGCGAACCCTCGGCATCGTCCCAGGCAACGAGTCGAATCGTCACCTTGAACGGCGCGGCGTAGGTCATGCCTCGCTGGAGACACTCCTGCACGTCGTATTTGGGCTGCTCGAGGGCGTAGCCCACGAATTCGAGAGAAGCCGTGTCGTTGAAATCGCGGATCGGAAAGACCGAATTGAACACGGCCTGTAGACCCACATTCTCGCGCTTCTCCATCGCAATAGCGGTCTGGAGGAAGCGCTCGAACGAAAGCTTCTGGATCTCGAGAAGATTCGGGATATCGATGATCCGCGGAATACTCGAGAAAGATTTTCGGACTCTCGGGGCAAATTCGGAGAAATTGGTCTCAGGCACGAGTGTTCTTCACCCTCCTGTATAGCTTCGACCCGCGTGGACCACTCTTTCCATGCAGGTGCGATGCTTGACCCAACAGACACGACCGACTCAGACGAGCTGGACCGCACTCTAATCCATGGATGGAAGTAACGGACGACGCGAGCGGTGCGTCGTCCCTTCCATCTCTCCCTGACCTCCAGGCTCCCGTGCGCTCAACGGAGCACCAAACAGTCTGTCGGGTGGGGAGTTTTGATACACATCCAGCCTCGCATCCTGATCCCAAGAGATCGGATGTGAGGCCGGACACTCAACCATCGACTGGCAAGCCAGCCGACTATTTGACGTCGACCCGACCGCCGGCCTCTTCGATCTTCTTCTGGATCTCGGCGGCCTCATCTTTCGGCACGCCCTCCTTGATGATCTTGGGTACGCCTTCCACCATTTCCTTGGCCTCCCTGAGACCGAGACCGGTGATCGAACGGATCTCCTTGATGACCTGGATCTTCTTGTCGCCAAAGGAAATCAGGGTGACATCGAAGTCGTCCTTCGCTTCAGCTACTTCACCACCCGCCTCCGGGCCGGCTGCTGCCGCAACCGCGACCGGAGCCGCCGCCGATACGCCCCACTTCTCCTCGAGAAGCTTCGCGAGGTCGGCTGCTTCCATGACCGTCAGGCCGGAGAGGGTGTCCACGATTTCGTTGAGATCCGCCATTTTCATTCTTCCTTGCTTGTGGGCGGTGCAAACGGGTGCTCTGCACCCTCCCGCCCGGTCTATGGGAGCCATCAGCCCAAAGCCGATGGCTCAATCCTGGTCAGACCGTTCCCCTGATTGGGACCGGCCCATATTTCCGGAGCCACCACCGCAACGACGCGGCAGGTCTCCGATCTATTCCTCGCCACCTTCCGTCGCGCCCTGGGCGGCGACGACTCGTGCCATCTGTGCCGCAGGCTCGTTGAGCAACCGCGCGAGCTTGACCGCCGGTGCTTGCAAAAGGCCTACCATCTTGCCTCGAAGTTCGTCGAGTGACGGCAGCGTCGCGAGCTTCGTGATCGCCGGCACATCGAGCACTTCGCCATCCATGAGGCCGCCGCGCAATTCGAAGGCTTCGTTTTCCTTGGCGTAGTCGACGAGCGCCTTCGCCAGAGCTACCGGATCACCGAAGGACATCGCGATCGATGTCGTCCCCGTGAAATGCTCCTGGAGTCCCTCGGCCGCGCCCCCCGCGGCCGCGCGTCGCAGGACCGAATTCTTGGACACGCGGAATTCGCTTTCGCTCGCTTCCGCCGACCTCAGCCCGCCCCGCAGCGCTTCCAGCTGTTTCACGCCGAGACCCCGGTAATCCGCCACGAATACGCTCGTCGCGCGTTCGAACTTGTCCTTGAGTTCGGCGACCTGATCTTCTTTTTGTTGTCGAGTCAGCATATAGAGTCCTCAACCGTCCAGCGACAGTTCCTCAGTCCGCCTTCAACGGAGAAGCCGGATCAACCTTGATTCCGGGCCCCATCGTCGACGACACTGCGATCTTCTTCATGTAGATGCCCTTGGTCGAGGCCGGCTTTGCCTTGAGAATCACGTCGAGCAACGCCGACGCATTCTCCCAGAGCTTGTCGGCTTCGAAGGAGACCTTGCCGATTCCGCAGTGCACGATGCCCGCCTTGTCGACCCGGTACTCCACCTTGCCCGCCTTCTGGTCGCGAACCGCATCACCCACGTTCGGCGTCACCGTGCCGAGCTTGGGATTGGGCATCAGTCCACGGGGACCGAGAACACGACCGAGACGACCCACCACACCCATCATGTCGGGCGTCGCGATCACACGATCGAATTCGAACCAACCCTCGTCCTGGATCTTCTTCGCCAGCTCATCGCCACCCACGTGATCCGCACCTGCGTCGAGCGCTTCTTTTTCCTTCTCGCCCTTGGCGAAAACCAGGACTCGAGTCTCGCGGCCGACGCCATTCGGCAGCACGATCGCACCACGAACCATCTGGTCGGCGTGCTTGGGATCGACGCCGAGGTTGATCGCGATATCGACGGTCTCATCGAATTTGGCTGCCGGCGCTGTCTTCAATTTCTGCAGCGCTTCTTCGAGCGAATAGAGCTTGTCCCGATCGCGCCCTTCTTCGGCCTTGCGGTAACGCTTACTCTGTTTGGGCATCGTGTCAGGCCTCCACTTCGAGGCCCATCGAACGGGCGGTGCCGGCAATGATCTTGAGAGCCTGTTCGGGATCGAAGGCGTTCAAGTCGTCCTTCTTAATTTCGACGATCTCGAGAAGCTGCGCCCGCGTGACCTTCCCGACCTTGTTGCGATTCGGCTCACCGGAGCCCTTTTTGATCTTCGCAGCCTTCTTGAGCAGCACGGCTGCCGGCGGCGACTTCAGGACGAAAGTAAAACTTCGATCCACATAGATCGTGATCTCGGCCGGAATGATGAGCCCAGCCTTGTCCTGCGTCTTGGCGTTATACGCCTTGCAGAACTCCATGATATTCACGCCGTGTTGACCGAGTGCCGGACCCACGGGCGGCGCTGGATTCGCCTGCCCTGCCGGACACTGCAGTTTCACGACTGCCATGACCTTCTTTGCCACTTTTATTTTCTCTCCTGACCACTGGCGGTCTGCGGCCGATGCTCGATCGACCTCCCGCACACCCTTGTCGGATGATTCATCGGACACCGACCGAGCAACTCGCTCGACCGGCTCGGCCTCGGCGCTCCAAGGAGCCCTCAGCCTGTTGTTTGAGAGCCTTCAGCTCGTAAGGAGCCTTCAGCCTTGTAAAGAGCCTTCAGCCTGTTACGAGCCTTCAGCCCGCAAAGAGCCTTCAGCCAAGAGGTTCGGCGCCACGCGCCGATCCTCCATATGGGTTATGCCTTCTCCACGTTCGAGTAATCGAGAACGACGGGCGTCGCGCGCCCGAAGACCTGCACCATTACGCGGAGCTTTTCCTTGTCTTCCATCACCTCGTCGACGAAGCCCGAGAAGTTCGCGAAGGGACCCGTCGTCACCCGCACGTTCTCGCCGTCCTCGAAACGGATCAGGGGCTTCGGCTTGACCGCACCCTCCTTGATCCGCTGGGTCATCCGCTCGACTTCTTCGTCCGTGATCGCCGGCGGATCCGTCGCGTTTCCGACGAATCCGGTGATCTTCGGCGTGCCCTTGACCACATGCCAGGTCTCGTCGTTCAATTCCATGTGCACGATGATGTAGCCGGGAAAGAACTTCCGCTTGGAGGTTCGTTTCTGGCCACCCACGATCTCGACGACGCTCTCCTCGGGAACGAGCACCTCATCGAATTGCTCGTCGAATCCCAGCGTCCGGGCTCGTTCGAGCAGCGCCTTCTTCGCCCGCGTCTCCTGCCCGGAGTACGTGTGGACGATGTACCACTTCTTCGGGTCTTTCGCGGCCTTCGACTCAGATCCAGCCGCCGTACCCGATTTTCCGGTTCCGCTTGCGGTTTCCATCAGCCCAACACCATTTGCATCATTCGACTCAGCCCAAAATCGACGACGCCCAGAAAGGTTGCAATCAGTGTGACAATCACGAGGACCGAAACCGTGCCATTGATCATTTCCGACTGCGGAGGCCAGGTGATTTTCTTGAACTCAGCCTGAACTTCGCGGAGGTAGTCCCGAGATCGGGCGAACCAATTTTCCGATTTCTCCGCCATCGATTCCCCGTTCAGTCAGCAACGACACGACTCGAAATTCGACCCAGCTGCCACTCGCGCTTCGCCTGACACGCAGGCCGCCACGCATTTCGATTTCAATCTGGCAGGGCCGGAGGGACTTGAACCCGCAACCTCCGGATTTGGAGTCCGGCGCACTACCAATTGTGCTACGGCCCTACACTTAGCCTCGGAACGTCCAGTTCCCCTAGCAAAAAAACTACTCGATCACTTCCGAGACGACGCCCGACCCCACGGTCCGGCCCCCCTCGCGGATCGCGAATCGAAGCTCCTTGTCCATCGCGATCGGCGTGATCAGCTCCACCGTCATCTCGACATTGTCGCCCGGCATC
>SMVB01015994.1_pt1 | contig 16523 bp, 15 predicted proteins | sample 2456461 | NCBI WGS metagenome assembly SMVB01 (sample SAMN11095934, study PRJNA526329) | marine sediment metagenome | biome: Marine sediment; feature: Surficial sediment; material: Deep marine sediment; isolation source: Hadal surficial sediment | place: Pacific Ocean | collected 2014-05 | depth...
GAGAGGTAAGCAACAACATATAGATATAGGGCGTACTTCGATGGGCCCGAACGTTCCGGCAAATTTGCACCCCATCTAATCCTGGCATCATCCAATCCAAAATGGCCAGGCGCGGCGGAGCCTCCGACTGCAAAATCTTCCACGCCTCTTGACCATCCGTACAAATGGTCACCTGATAGTCCCATTTCAACAGCTTGGCCTTCAGCAAGTGCAATGAGACTGGATCATCATCAGCAATCAGGATATCCATACTTCTGTTCATTTTTTTTGCTCACCGGTTGCGTGAGGGATCCAGGAAGGACGTTCGTCGACAACGCATGATTTCGTGACGAACACGTCGGTCGGGTTGTTGGGAGGAAGCCTTCCTGGCCACTAAGATTCTTTTCGGTTAAGGGACAGAAAAACTAAAGGATGTGCGATATTGTCCATTAACTGCCAATATCGTGCTTAACGAAGATAGTTCAACAGGCTAATGTTGAACTGCCGACTGAGGACCAACAGCGAGGCTTCCAGGCTTAATTCCAACGTCGTCAATTGCGTCGCCGCTTGAGCGAAATCCGTATCTTCAATGGCCGACCGTTCACCTTGTGTCGTCACAGCAAGTAGATCTAACCCTTCCGCCAAGCGATCAAGACGATTCACTTTTGATCCAATATCCGCTCTGGCATCCGTGAGCTGATCCAGCCCCGTCGTGAATCTAGTAATAACCGTGGCGAGATCTGAAGGGGTATTGGTGAGCAACGCTTGTTCTAAATCTTGCAATGTATCAAACAAATCGACATCAGGTCCTGAAAAAACTTGGCTTCCCACAACATTCGAGGCAATAGTCTTTCCATCTTCGTACTCAACCGCAATGCTTCCGGTGTCGCCTTGGTAGCTATAGCTAGGACGGACCCGGAAGAGGTCGCCTGCCTGAGGGGTCACCGTCCCATCAGTAATGACAGCCGTTATCCCAGCAAAGACGATATTGGCGCCCGAGGTATAGGCATTGCCGGTCGATAACACCTGATTATCGGTCACATTCACAATGTCAAAGACCGACGTGCTGGTAAATCGAATTTCATAGACATTCGGTTGTAGGACAGAGGCTGTGCTTATTGAGGCGGAAATCGTCGCGTCCGAGGGGTTATGCGCCGTGATTTGAAATTCATCACCACCCAAGGGACCACTTGGATTATCGGTGAACACGACTCTGAGACCATCGAAATCAATATTGGCCCCAGACGTATAGGTCTGGCTGCTTAATGTTGTTGCACCCGTTGTAAGATTCGTGACATCAAAGGTGGTCGAATTGGAAAAGGTGATTTTATATTCATTCCCCGTGAGAGAACTCGCGGTTTGAATCACCACAGTTGATGAAGTCGTTCCCGTATTATCATCATTGGCTGAAATGGATGGACTGCGTCCAGAAGATGAAACCAAGGTCGAAAGGGCAAAGGCTGCTGTTTGGGTTTCAAACCCGGAGAACAGATATCGCTCATTGATCTTGGTATTCGCTGTATCCACCAAACTGAGCAGGAGTTGATGAACTTCTTTCGCAACAGCTTGGCGTGTCGCAGCTGAACTGGTGGCATTGCGCTCTTGCAACGCAATCTCTTTCCCCCGTAGAGCAATCGTTTCCGCTGAACCAATCACGCTTTCGGACAAATTTAACCGTGAGGCCGCTTCATGAACCGACAGGGATCGCTTTGCAATGTTATGCAGGACAGTGCGGAACTTCATGATCTGCTCGTAGGCAATCGGCTCATCGGAAGGACGATTGACTTTCTTGCCCGAAGCCAATGCTTCCTGCACGCGGGAAAGATTCGTCTGAATCCTCTGATAATACCCCATTATAAGGTCGATCTGTTGTTGATTCGTGACACGCATGGTTCAATGACTTACCGTGAAACGAGAAACGTGAATCGTAAAAACTTCACCACTACCCTTTCATCCTTCCCGTCTTCCGCCTTCTGTTTCAGGTCTTCCGATCTATCGGCCCAAATTTAAAACCGTTTGAAATAATTCATCAGCAGTCGCGATGAGACGTGCGGAGGCTTCAAACGCACGTTGGAACTCCAAAAGCCGAGTCAGCTCCTCATCTAAGTTGACTCCTGACACACTTTCTCTCAACGACGTGACTTGATCCAGTTCAATCTGTTTTGAATCTCGTTGAAGACCGGCCAAGAACGTATCGCTGCCCACATCCCCGACAGTCACGGCGTGATAGTCACCCACATTCACACTGCCCAAGGTACTTTGACTGATGGATTGAATGGCAATGAGCGCGATAGCATTGACGTTATTTCCCGGAACACCCGTTGAAGTAGAAGACGCCGCCACTTTATCCGTGTTACTCACACTCACAGCCATATCACTCGCGGCCCCTTTGTGTGCACTCAGGGTGAAAATATCTCCCGTCGCCGGCGTGCCACTGCTATTCGTAATCACGACGCCCAGCCCCTCAAACGTAATGGTTGCCCCTGATGTATAGGCTTGGGCGCTGAGCACCGTGGTATTATCCGTCACATTCACCACATTAAAGACCGAGGCGCTGGTAAATTGAATTTCGTAGGAATCCATGGTTAATGAAGCTGCCGTTGAGACAGTCGTCGATGTACCGGCTGCTCCTCCGGAATTCGTATCGGCCGCCAGGGGAACATCGGGACTTAATGCCGAAAACAGCAAATTACCGGTGGTCCCGTCCAGTCCATATCCGGCTGCATGTTGTTGATTAATTTCATTCACCAACACCGCGGCTAATCGATCCAACCGATCCTGATAGCCCTGAATGTCGGTATCCCGAACCGTCAACAGGCCAGCAATTTCACCGTTGTTGATTTTTGAGGTCACAACAAGCTTGGTGCCATCCTTTCGTTGAACCGCCACATCATTCATACCCAGGTTATCCGCGTCTGAAACTTGAACGAGCGTATTATTCCGGTCCCCAGTCACGAGAAGCTGCCCTCCCACCATGATAGCTAGCCCATTGGCCATCTCGACAGTTTCAATATGGACCAACTCGGCCATGGCGTTCACCAAGAAGGCCCGTCGGTCTCGCAAATCATTGGCTGTTTTTCCACTGGATTCGGCAACATGAATTTGGCCATTGAGATCGGCAATTTGGGACGCAATGGTGTTGACCATGGATAAGTTCTGGCCAATCACGTCATCAATATCCTTGCGGATTTGCGAGAGGGTACCCGCAGCAAGGTTAATTGTATCGACTAATGCTTGAGCTTCATTGATGACCAACGTCCGTTGAGAGCTTTCTTCTGGAAACGTCGAGAGATCGCGGAACGCATTGAAGAGCCGATCAATGGCAGTGTTAATGCCTCCTGTTTCCGTTTCCAAAAAAACCGTTTCCACCCGTGACAAGAGATCATGACGAATAGTGAGGCGCCCAACATCTTGCGTCGTAGCCGTCAGCTGGGCTTCGATAAATAGATCCACCAGACGTATGACATCCGTGACCCGGACGCCAGTCGAAATCACACCACCTTGAGGGCGACCGGCTTCCAGTATGGCGCGCTGACGTGAGTATCCATCAGTCCCTACATTGGCAATATTGTGCGCGGCCGCCGCGAGTCCCTGCTGACTAGCTTGGATCCCGCTCCGCCCAATTTCGAATATAGTGGTGATGCCTGCCATAATCTCGAAGAGTTATCCGTGCACACTTAACGATGAGGTCACCGAGGGCAATCGAATTTCTCCCGACCCCTCGTATATAGGCTCCTGATTCCCTCCTCCATGAATCAGACGCAAGGCCTCACGAACGATGCTCAAACCACGATGGGTCAGTTCCGCGTTTTGGCGACCTTGATCAGCGACAAGACGCGCGACTTTGAGCACATCTCGGAATTCAGCGGAAGCCTGTCCTCCCCAAGGTGCCTGAGCCTTGGTGAGCTGCGGGAGCCAATCAAGGGGCGTCTGAATGAGCTGAGAACCCAACAACGTCTCGAACAAGACCAATCGACGGGCATCCAAGTCACGCAAGTCCGACAACACCATTTTCTTTTTCTCGGTAATATCGAGTAACAGATCAGACGCCATCCGGCGCAACGCATCCTGCTCTTGCATCAACAACGTGGAGAGGTGATGGTAGGTCGTCCGTTCAGAACGGAGGGTCCCAAGGAGATCACCCCATACACCCGTGGCATTCATTGGCAGATGTCCTCCCAAAATGGGACCACACAATTCGCTCCGTTCTTTGTGAACGTGAAGCGTGAAACGTGATTCATGAAGCGTATTTCGTATGTCGTTCTTTCACGAGATACGAGCGACGACTGAAGGCCTACGCATAATGGACCACCCATCTTTGAATTTTTCAATACCCCATTAAGGACCTGAGAGAAAATAACTTGGACATCTCGCACCCAATCTTCGGGCCATATTTGAACGGGCCTCAATCGAAAAACCCTCAACATTGCTGTGCTATGCCTCGGGTGTTTCTCAATCGTTCCGTCCAAATCCAACCCAAATCTTGGCGCGAAATTGTTCAAGTTATTTTCTCTCAGGTCCTAAGCCACGGCGTTTAACACTATTTCCCGAATGACACCGGCGGCAAGACGGTCCCCATCCACATGGAGTTGCCCGGAAGCAAGAGCCTGTTGAACCGAGGCCAATTGCTCAACGCGGACATCCGGTAATGCTCGGATTTGATTGACCACCGCTTCTCGTTCCAAAATTCCAGGAGAGAAGGCAACGGGATCCCCAATCCTTCCGACGGATTGAGTTGTTGGGGCATCCCCTGTACGTTTGTCCCCTCCTTGCGGGCGACGCACCCCAAACAATGCTTGATTCAAATCATTGACAGGATCAGATCCTGATATAGCCATTTGAGAATCCTCCTTACCGTTATTATCGGTTATAGCCCGTTATAACTTGAGAAGGATGTTTGCTGTCCAAGGTTCGATGCCATAACATCCAAGGCGAGGTTCATCAGGAGAGCCTTATACGGCTACGTTATCAAATCCGAAATTCGAATATTGAAATACGAAACAATTTCAAATGACCAAACCCCAAATGACCCAAACTCTGAAACCCAGTCAGGACGACATGGAAGTCCAGGGAACATCTTACTTCCTTTGTCTAAAGAGTCCGTTTGAAACATTCGAATTTGGGTTTTAGGATGTGTTTCGAATTTCGATATTCGGATTTCCATCCTCATCCCGGCTATTCCATTTTGCCTTCCCGACTGAGGATCACTTCATCTTCACGCAGTTTCGCCTCAATGTACTGCGCTAAGCCAAACCCCCCAATCTTTGCGGATTCCTTGCCAATCGCTTCATCATAAAAAGATTGAAACACCTCTCCCATCTTGTTTTGCGTGAAAAGACCCTTCGGTACGGTCTCTCTCATCACTTTGAGTAGGTAAGAAATAAAATACGCTTCAAATTCTTCACTCGCTTTTTTAATTTTTCCCTCCTGAATGTCCCTTTTGATGGCCTCAATGCGGCCATCTGCAAACGCATGATCTGTTGCTTGTGCAACGAGTCCTTCAACTCCAGAAATCATAAGCCCCCTCCTCGAAGATAACAGTTGCTGGTGGCTCGTCGCCAGCAGCTCGTCGCCAGTTGCTGGTACGGGGACCCTTTAACCCCAATTTTTTTCGAGCGACCAGCGACAAGCGACGTACTAGATCATTTCCAAATCGGCTTGAAGTGCCCCGGCGGCTTTTGCCGCGATCAACACGGCGACAAGGTCACGGGGAGTCACGCCTACAGAATTCAAGGCTTTCACCAAATCACCCAAGGTAATGGAACCATCCACCTGAATCACGCGACCATTTTCTTCGTCAATCGTGGCCTCGACCTCCGGCGTCACAACGGTTTCCCCGCCAAAGCTGGCCGGTCCGGGTTGCGATACATTAAAACTCGTCTTGATTTTGATCGTCAGATTCCCATGAGAGACCGCCATGCTCGACAAACGCACGTGTTCCCCAATCACAATCGTTCCCGTGCGTTCATTCACGACCACCTTGGCTCGAACGTCCACCTTGACATCCAATCCTTCTACGGCGGCGATCAACTGTACAATTTTTCCTTTAAAGGCATCGGGTACAGTCACCAGCACTTGCCCGGAACTCACGGGAGTGGCAATGCCTTCACCAAGATGAGTGTTGATCACTTCCGCGACTCGGAGCGACGTCGTAAAATCCGCTTGTTGCAACCCCAAAGAAAATGAATCCCAGTCTTCGATGTGTAAATCCACGGTCTTTTCCACAATGGCGCCATTCGGCACAATCCCGCCCGATTGCTGATTTTTTGTGACCGACGTTCCGCCACCACCCGCGCCAAACCCGGATGTCGATATCGGCCCTTGCGCCACGGCATAGACTTCTTGATTCGGAGCCTTCAAGGGAGTCATCAACAACGTGCCACCCTTTAAACTTTTTGCATTGGCCAGTGAAGACACTTGGACATCCAACTTGATCCCCGGCCTGGCAAAGGGGGGCAATTTCGCCGTGACAATCACGGAGGCCGTGTTCCGGGTCAGCAACTGATTCGGATCAATTTTTAAATTAATCCCCATGTTGTTGAGCATCGAAATAATCGCCTGTGCCGTAAATTGTCCGCCGACGACCGAATCACCAGTTCGGTCCAACCCCACAACAAGCCCGTACCCGATCAATTGGTTGTCACGAACGCCCTCAATCGAGGTAATATCCTTGATTCGAGCGGCCTCAGTGGAATTCCACCCATCCCCTCCTAAGAGAGCCAAGATGAGCCCGACGATCAGAAAACATAGTTGCTGGAATCTCTTCACCCTTTAAACCTCATCAGGAAAATCGCTGTCCGTTGCTCGAAAAAAAGGGGGTATTAAATCCCCAGTACCAACGACTCGCAACCACCGAGACCCCACACATCCTTACAACGGCACGATCCAATCGAACATACGCATCGCCCAACCCGGTCGTTGAACGTCGTCAACCACACCCAGGCCTGAATACTCGATTATCGCTTCCGCAATAGAGGAAGACAGCACGGTATTGGACGTATCCAAATCAATCCGGCGGACAATCCCGGAGAGGGTCATGGTTTGCTTCTCGCTGTTGACCGTCACCTCTCGACGACCCAGGATCCGCATATCCCCATTGGGCAACACTTCCACCACACGAGCCGCAATGGTTCCCGTTAAGGTATCTTCCCGACTGGTTGATCCTGAGCCCTCAAATTCGTTTTTGGTACTTGCATTGAGTTCCACTCCATCGATAAAGAAGGATGCCAAATTATTCAATCCGAAAAACGAACCTCCGAGGCTCCCATCGTAGGTAGACTTACGATCCACATCCGTCCTGGCGCTCTTAGACCCTTTATGTTGTTCCACGATCTGAACAATCACAATGTCTCCCACTCGACTCGCCCGGAGATCTTCGAACATGTACGCCCGTCCATTCCCGGCCTGCCATAATGACCCTGGAGTACTGGGGGAGTCCATCATCGGTAGATCCGGCATTCGATCGTCTTCCTCTTGGAAAATCGGCAGGGATTTGTCGCATGCCGTGGCAAAGAGCAGAATCGCCAAGGGACACACCACTCGCAGTACACACGGCAACCGGTTCAGCCATTCACTCAAAACAACACCTTGACAAGGCCGGCATGCACCACTTGGCCAATGACTTCACGACCAGACGCCTGGTTTTTCACCGCGATGGTTTTTCCGGGTTCTCCAGATTCTTTGGCGATACCCACCGTTTGCACGATCAAGCTACCCTGGCGTACTTCCAGAACCACCCGATCGCCTTTATGAATCACAGGTGGCTCGGCGAGATAGGGTTGCTGAATAGGGAGATTGGGTGAAAGATGCCGCACCGCCTTTTTCCCAATCGCCATATCCTCGTGTTGCAAAAAATTATGTCGGAGCGCGGGCAACGCGACATCGATCAAGTGAATATCTTCAGGTTGGAGGATTTCTCGAGCCTTGATAAAACGGATGGGCGCCACCACCTGCATGTGTGCGGAAATGTCCGCAACGAGATTCACCATTTGCTCGAACTGTTCATTGACGTGCACCGCCCCACGAATAGAACGTCGTCCGGTTCGTCCATTCATCGTATCTGGAGGAAACTGAATACCCACCCGACCCTTGGGAACCAAAATGGGTTGTTTCGGGAAAAGAATCTTGACGGAGAAATCGACACCCTGCATTGGGAATTGTTGACGAAATTGCTTTTCGAGGGAAACCTGAAATTGTTGTGGAGTCACAGCTTGCGTAGATGCTGAAGGAGTCACCACAGGAAGAGGTGATCTGACCTCGGCCACTGCCAACAATGGAGCCGCGAACACGAACATGGCACACATTCCAATCCTGAGCCACCACATGATTCCCACCTCCTTCTTACTTCTTCAAGCTAGAAACGGCAAAGGTCAATCAGGAATAAATTGCTGGAGATACAAAGATTCCTGATTGTGTCACCTGACTTCTCACTATCCATTCCTGACAATATTCTATTCACCGCTTACCGTTTAAGGTTATTCACGATCTGCATCATGTCATCCGCCGTTTGAATGGCTTTCGCATTTATTTCATAGCTTCGTTGAGCGATGATCATATTGATCAACTCATCAGCGATATTGACATTTGACGCTTCAAGAAAGCCCTGGCGAATAAATCCAAAGCCCGTTGAAAATCCGGGAGTTCCTGCCTGAGCCGCGCCGGAAGCCGTACTCTCCAAAAATAAATTCCCGCCTTGCCCAATCAACCCCGCGGGATTGTCAAACCGAACCAGTTGAATTTGCCCGACCTGCGTGGCTGCGGTCACACCGGGAAGCAGAACGGACACCGTCCCATCCTGACCAATGTCAATTTGTAACGCCCCGGACGGAATCGTGATATTTGGCACCATGGGATCTCCATCTCCCGTCACCAAATTACCGGTATTGTCCTGCTTAAAGGAACCAGCCCGTGTATACATCGTCGTTCCATCCGAACGTTGGACTTGGAAAAACCCTTGCCCTTCGATCGCCATATCCAAGGCATTGTCCGTGAGGCGGAGATTACCTTGAATATATTCCTTGGACACCGTCACAGGACGCACCCCGGCGCCCACCTGAATTCCAACGGGAAAGATACCGACATTTGACGCGTTCGACCCTGGGAGTCGTTGAATCTGATACAACAGATCCGCAAATTCCGCTCGACTGCGTTTAAACCCGTTGGTGTTCACGTTGGCGAGATTATGGGCAATCGTATCAATATTGAGTTGTTGAGCAGCCATGCCCGTTGCGGCCGTATGCATTGCACGAAGCATGATCTTATCCTCCTAACGATGGTGTATCTTTTGTTCTCATATTCATGTTCTACAGGACCATCTGGTGATTTCGTGAAGCGTCATCCGAAATGCGTGATGCGTCGAAGCCCACACTTCTTTTTCTCTACGCTTCACATATCACGTTTCACGCATTAGGTTCTTACCTACCCCTGCGTCCGAGCTGACTGAATCAGTTGTCCCGTCATCTCATCCATGGTTTGAATGGCCTTTTGCATTTGCTCATAACTCCGCGTGACCTTAATCATGTTGATCAACTCCAGGCTGGGGTTGACATTCGCTTGTTCAAGACTCCCTTGAAATACTTGTGTATTCGGCGCATCCACCACCTGTTTCTGTGAAGGAACTTCCCAGTACAGGTCCCCAGTTTTTACCGGTATCGTCGAAGACACCAGCCGTTCAATCCGCAACTGACCCACTTGACGTTCACCCACGCGAATCACACCCTGTCGGTCAATATTCATGGTGCCGTGAGGTATCTTGATGGGACCATTCTTACCCAACACCGGATCCCCCAATAGAGTGGCTAACTCGCCGTTGGAATTAATTTTGAGTGACCCTCCTCGAAAATGCCGCGGACCAGCCTGCGTGGACACGACAAGATATCCCTCACCTTCCAGCCCGACATCCATATGATTACCTGTATGCCGGAGTATCCCCTGACTGGTATCGGGTAGAACAGTAGCCACTTGCGGAAAGAGGTCAAAGCCCGCCACAGGTCGCCCCACTGACTGTGCCAGAATCGTTCCAAACACCGCTTGGTCTTTCTTGAAACCCGTCGTATGAATGTTACCGATATTATGCGCGAGCAATTCTAATTGACGTTCCTGAGTAATGGCTCCCGCCACCAGGGGATAGACTCCTCGATTCATCGCATACACCTCCTGATGGAAAAAATAAGGAGTACAGAATACATAGTAAGGAGTACAAAACAGGGAGTCCGTTCCTACTCCCCCTACCTTACCGCTCACTCTTGACATTCCTCGTTGTTCAAAAGGTAGCAACGCCCATGCCAACTTTTTATCGCCTTGGCTACTTTCCGAATAATTGGGTCTGGAAAGCGCAGAAGAACTAACGAAGACTCTGCCCTCTCACCTACACGGCACAGGCTTATGCCACACAGACTGTCTTGTCTAAACATTCAAAGGGAGCGATTAATCTTGGAAATTTGCTTGGCGAGTTGGCATCCGGTTCTAGGCAGAACCTGCCGTTCAGAATATTTTTGCCCAGGGAATCACAAGAGGAGTCGTTCGTAGCCCATCAGCTACAAAGACCAGAAGGGCTTCGCCGTCCAGGAGAGAAAACACGTCGGATGCACACACGACGAGACACGTGATACAGCTACAATGAACTGAGCGCAAGGAATTACGATAAGGAGGGAAGCCGATGGCCTTTTGGAACGGTGGTTTCTCGCAAAATGACAATTTCGACACGACGGTTGGCCGAACGCCCTTCCGGGGTCGCATTACTTTCAAGAGGACGCTCTCCGCCATATCCTGTCGCTGAAAAACGCTCTGAACGTAACTGATGCTGATTCACAAAATATCGGACAAGTGCCGCTGCTCGAGAGGCGGACAATTCCCAATTTGAGGGAAATTGCACACTCCGAATCGGTACGGAATCCGTATGCCCCTCGACACTAATGAGATTCGGCAAATCCTTGACAAGGGCCGCAATCAAATCCAACACCTCTATGATTTCCCGCTTCATCTGCACACTTCCACTATCAAACGCCACTTCATCTTTAATGATAATGGTAATGCCCCGTGCGGTATTGTGGACCGATACGTCGGAACTACTGTTATCGAGAAAACCCACCGCACGGGCCACTTTCATATACACTTGAAAGTCATCTGGCCGCTGTTGGATTTCTTTTTCCATCGCCGGCTTCGATTGGTTAAGCGGCAATTCCACGATTGACATTTGGCCCATCGGTTTATGATTGGTAAAGGCTAGAACCAAGGATTCACTGAGGACGCGATATTTCCCTTCGTTCACTGACGACACGGAATACATGACGACAAAAAAGGCAAAGAGCAGGGTAATAAAATCGGCATAGGACACCAGCCACCGGTCACTATTGTCATGTTCTTCGTGTTTTTTCTTTCGAGCCATGGGAAGAGAGCTTTATTCGGGCGGATCGTTTAGCGATAATTTAATCAATCACTGGGCGATCCTTTTCAGGAAGATAGCCACTGAGTTTTTCTTCGATCATCCGCGGGTTTTCACCCTGAGCGAGTGAAACCAACCCTTCAATAGTCATGATGCGGAACATCACGAGGTCCTTGACCTTCGATTTGATTTTTCCACCAAAGGGTAGAAAAAACAGATTGGCCGCCCCAACGCCATACACCGTGGCGACGAAGGCCACGGCAATACCTCCCCCTAACGCCGAGGGATCGGCCAAATTTTCCATGACGTGAATCAAGCCGAGCACTGCGCCAATAATCCCGACCGTGGGTGCATACCCACCCAACGCATCATACACCTTACCGACGCTGACGAATTCTTCTTCGAATATCTCGACTTCGACTTCCAGAATTTCTCGGATTTTCGTTGGCTCAGTTCCATCCACCACCATCTGCAGACCCTTTTTTAACAAGGGATCGTCCAACATTTTCAATTTCCCCTCTAGCGCTAATAAGCCTTGCTTTCGACTGAGATTCGATAATTCTACCAGTTGGGCGATCAGCCCCTTCATATCCACATGCACATTGGTAAACACCATGCTAAGCGACTTGATGGCTTTGATGAACGCAGGCATGGGTGTTTGAAGCATCACGGCACCAAACGTCCCCCCCGCGACGATAATGAACGCCGTGAACTGCAGAAGCGAACTGATATGGCCGCCCTCGAGATGTTGCCCCAAAAAAATGGCGCCCAAGGAAAGAATCATTCCGATTATTGAAAGAATATCCATGACGATATACCTATTGCACGAACCTAGAACACCATCCCTTATCCCAGAAGTCTGTCCAAACTCAGCAAGCTCAATAATCGGCCATCAACACGACCCACACCTTTATGAAATTCCGTTCCACCTTGTTTACCACTCGGGGAAGGTTCAATGAGATTCGAAGGGATGCGGAGGACTTCAGAAACCGAATCCACAATAATCCCTATTATAATTCGTGACACATCCACCACGACAATACGAGTTTCTTTGGTACGCTCAGCCGCGGACATTCCAAATCGAAGTCGTATATCAATAATAGGGATAACCTTGCCTCGAAGATTGATCACACCTTCGACATAGTGGGGAGCCTTCGGGACCGGAGTGATCTCGACCATACGAATAATTTCCTGAACCTCAAGAATATCAACAGCATATTCCTCGTCCCCAATCTCAAAACTCACGACTTGAAACACTTCATCCATTGAATCCATGCTGTCGGTTGTAGAACCAATGCCATCAGCTGTTTGAATCATGGATATTTCCTCCTCTGCACATATCGGAAGACGTGAGATGTGAGGCGGAAAACGTTAGGGAGAAGAACAAGTCGTCTTCCATCTTCTTCCGCCTTCCATCTCCCGCCACCCGCCTCCCGTTTCCCGTCTATATGGAAGCTCGAACCAACAGAGCCTCACGCGAAGACATACTGTCTTTCAGCGCCATTACCGATTGAATTTCATGCGCCATTCGGGATAAAGAGACCACTTTGTCAGCACACCCACTTTCCCCAACCGCTTTGGGCATTCCATACACAATGCTGCTGGCTTCATCTTGAGCCAACACGGTCCCACCATGGACCTTAATGGCTCGAACCCCTTCCAAGCCATCTTGCCCCATCCCCGTCATGACCACGCCGAGAACTTTTTGTTCAAAAATCTTCGCGGCGGATTGCATCATTAGATCGACTGATGGACGATAGGGCAGATGAACAGGTTGATCACTGACATGAGTCATCACTTTGGTGCCACGCCGTTCCAGCGTGAGATGCTGTCCTCCTGGTCCAAGCAAAATAGTTCCTGGCGTGACCTCGTCACCCTCTTCAGCCTCACGAACTTCAAGGGCGCACAATTGGTTCAGCCGTTCGGCAAACGATTTGGTAAAAAATTTTGGCATATGCTGCACCACAATGACGGCCCCAGGAAAATCAGATGGCAATTGGGTCAGCACCTGTTGCAGGGCCTGTGGACCACCGGTCGAACACCCAAGGGCCAGCAGTGGGGACAAGCCGCTCGCTTCATGACACGCACGCCGTGAAAATGTGTGGACCGGCGACGCCAAGGAATTCGTGGGTGAAGCCGAAAACGAGGTCTGTGGTGTATGCATATGGATCGAAGTGAGAGGCTTGGACACGTGTTGTACCTCACTCAAAGGTCGGCCCACTTTTCCAATGGCCTTGGCCGCGGCTCTCACCTTCTGATGTAGCAAAACACGAATGGCGGAAATTTTGAGTGCCGATCCGCCTAAATGCTTGGAGACAAAATCTACCGCACCGAGTTCTAATGCTCGAATCGTAACCTGAGCACCATCTTCGGTCAGGCTACTCACTATCACCACCGGAAGCGGATGCGCGGCCATCACTCGTTTAAGGACGGTTAAGCCATCCATCCCGGGCATATCGATATCTAACGTCATCACATCCGGCTTCAGAGTCGCGACTTTCGCCAACGCCTCATCCCCATTTCGTGCCGTATCAATGACCACGAAGTCTGAAGACTCACCCAACATGTTGGCAATAGCCTTGCGCATGAACGCCGAGTCATCGACCACCAAGACCCGAATCGGTTTATCCGTACTCCTCACTCTTTACTCCTCACTCTCAACTCTTCACACCTTTCTCCCACACTCCTCACTCCTGACTATTCTCATGAATTCAACTGAAATCGCTGTAAGTCGCTTTGGAGCTTTGCGGCTAAATTCGACAAGTCACTCGTCGCTCCGACGACTTGTTCGACACTGTTCTCATTTTGCTGACTGAGGCTCGCGACCGATTGAATGCCTCCGGCAATTTGTTCCGTGGCGTTCGTTTGCTCATCAATCGACCTGGCAAGCTGCTGTACCATTTCCGTGACCTTTTGCACACCAGTCACAATTTCCGTCAAGCGTAAACCGGCTTCATTGACTAATTGCATGCCGGTTTGCACCTCAATCGTCCCCGTTTCCATGGATGCGACGGCTTCTTTAGTTCCAGTCAGAACAGTTTCAATCACCGCGCCAATCTCTTTGGTCGCTTTCCCAGTTCGTTCGGCCAGCTTTCGAACTTCGTCGGCAACCACAGCAAATCCCCGGCCCTGTTCACCGGCTCGGGCAGCCTCAATCGCCGCATTCAACGCTAATAAGTTGGTTTGGTCGGCAATATCTTCGATGACCCGAATGATTTCCCCGATTTGTTGGGATTGCTGCCCTAACGCTTGAATACGTCCCACGGACACTTGCATCGTGCTGGCGACCGCTTCCATCCCTCTCATCGAATTGGTCACGACTTCACCACCTTTGACCGCCGTCCCATTGAGTTCCTTCGCCGTAGAAGCCATGACCTTTGCGTTCCTGGCCATTTCATTGGCTGTCGCGGACATCTCCTCAACCGACGAGGCTACTTGAGTCGATTGGCTGGATTGTTCACGACTCGCTTGCGCGACTTGCGTGCCATTGACGGACAATTCCTCTGCCGCCGCGGCCATGGTATGGGCAACTTGTGCTGTTTCCCCAATCATCACGTTTAAATTGTCCAAAAATTTATTGAACGCCTGTCCAATTTCTCCTAGCTCGTCTTGTGTTGTAACAGGCACTCGTGCCGTAAGATCCCCTTCTGAGGCTTGCTTGGCTACCGCAACCACAGGCATGATTTGACGAACCACGGCCCGACCAATCAATATGCCGATTGGGAAAATTGCCCCTAAACACACCAATACAGCCAACCAGATATCTCGCTGAATCGCCGTGGCCTCCTTCACCGCTTCATCCGATGGCACCCGAACCAACACAGACCAGTTCATCCCTGGGTATCCAAGAGCGCCCCGTAAATGGGTATACCCTCCAATCTGCGAAATCTGCTTGTTGGCATGAAACGATTCCATGAAACCACTCTTCCCGGCCACGGCTTCTTGGGCCATGGCCACACCCTGGTCTGCCAAATTGGATTTCATGATGATTTGGCCAAGATCATGCACCACATCTTGGGTTCCCTGTCGACTCGGATCATAATCCACCAGGACACGACCTTGGGAATCTAACAAGGTCAGCTCTGCTCCTGCCATTCCTGATCGTTTAAATTCTTGATAGGTTTGTTGAACGATCTCCTCGACTAACGAAAACTTTGCACGATTCGTCCAGTACCCAATCACCTCCCCGCTCTGGTACACCGGAGCAGAAAAGCCGAGCGTCAACCCGTCATCTCCGGGATAGGCAGCTTTGACGTGCTCATCCACATGGAGATCTTCAATAAAGGTTCCAGTGGACACATCATTGCCCGATGCCGTAAATGGCATCTTCGTCGTGTATTGCTCCGCTTGCAGGGCTTTGAACCATGGAGCATTTTTAAAGTTGTGTTGATAGAAGGCGGCGGTATCAATGGCATTGCCCTTTTCATCCTTGGAATTCACGGCAATCACATCACCTTCCATATCCACAAATATTGTGAGGTAATAGATGCCAGAGGTGGCCACATAATCATTCATAGCTTGAGTAATTTCATTGGCTTGCAGATCATCCACATACCAATTGAGCCGATTCCCCACAATCCGGTTTGACGCAAACGCCTGGACGTCCCCATATCGTTCAAACAGATTCCGATCGATTTTATCAGCGATGTTTTCGCTGACTAATTGGAATCGCTGTCCGACGCTCGCTTCAATATTGCCGGTGGCGCTAAAGCCAATATAGGCCACTACGGCCATGGGGATGACCCCAAAGAGCAACAGCAACCCGACCAATTTCGGGGTCAACTTTATTTTCCCCAACCATCCCATTGGCTGCGACATAATCATTCTCCTCTGGGCTAGCACTCCATCTCACGCATTCTGTTCCCCGTCTTCCGGTTCTCTTTACGCCGGAACCGCCTTGTTCGCTTCAGCCTCAAATATCCGTGTGACCACTTCATGCAAATGCCTGGCATCAAACTTTGAGACGTAATCGGTCACGCCAACGCGTTTCCCATGTTCAACATTACAGCTCCCCGAAAGCGAGGAATGCATGAGAATCGGAATGTTTCCAAAACGCGGGTCAGCACGGACATGCTTGGTAAACGTAAATCCGTCCATCTCAGGCATTTCAATATCGGTCAAAACCATTGCCACTAATTGTTGAACATCGCAGCCCTCTCGC
>SMVB01341653.1_pt1 | contig 16521 bp, 14 predicted proteins | sample 2456461 | NCBI WGS metagenome assembly SMVB01 (sample SAMN11095934, study PRJNA526329) | marine sediment metagenome | biome: Marine sediment; feature: Surficial sediment; material: Deep marine sediment; isolation source: Hadal surficial sediment | place: Pacific Ocean | collected 2014-05 | depth...
ATTCGTCACCATTGGAAGGGCCCCTTCCATTTTGGAGCCCCTGACGGCATCGTGGTCAACGTCACCAAGGACGACATCTGGGTACGAGAGGGAATCCTCCCCGACTACCCCAACAACAGGGCACCCCAATTCGACTTCGACGACCAACAACTGGTTGTCCCATCGCCTCTTCACGCCAGGGAGGACATCCAAGAACCGTTTGTTCGAGACCATGAGATCCCACCGGAGAAGTACTACCCAGAGGGCTACCACCCAGACGTTCTCGAAGAATGGCCAGTCGATGGCGAACTAGTCGCTCCTGTCGAGGTGCTACCTGAGAAGATGTACCAAAGCATGAGCGAAAACTGGCGAAATCGCAAGGCGTACGAAAAGCACATCAGCGAACTCACAGCAGAGAACGAGTAGCCCCCTCTGCCACGCGCGGTCTCGAGCATGTCGCGGTTCTTTCTCTGAGGGTCGTGCGCGCGAGCGCAGGGCGCGCCCACCACGTAGACGCAGCTGAAAGACATCGGGCCGGTGGCATTGACCAGCCGGACCGAAGCGTTGGCGCTCCTCGTACAGCCGGGATCGGATCGACTTCCGCGCAGAGGATCGTTTCCTCGATGCACGGAGCCCAAGAGGTAGGCACCGTACACCCAGGTTCTCCCGAGCCGAACACCAACGGACTACTACGCCAATACTTTCCCAAAGGGACCGACATGAGCCTGCTCACCCAAGCTGACCTCGACCAGGCTGCCTACTCGCTCAACGGACGACCTCGACAAACCCTCGACGGGATGACACCATCAAACAAGCTCGCCGAAACGTTGCAATGACCACCTGAACTCGCACCGGATATGCGCTAGCTGGGAGGGGCCTTTTTGGTTTCGATGCGAGTCATCGATGGTGGCAACGGTTGGGAACCGCCAGAACGGGCTCAGGAATCATCGTCTTCGATCTCTCCGCCTATGTCGAATAGCTCGCTCTGCACGCTCACCTCATCGATGTCCACGACCGCCTTCTGTGTGGGGAGCCCGAACCACCCCAACCCTGAGTTGAGCGTGTAGGCGGTGAGCACCGCGACCGCGGCCGGTGCCGTTTCTACTGCACCCACTCCGACGGTCAGAGCGGCGAGGAAGACCATGGTGAATGGGGCACCGATCGAGACACCGGGAACGGCGACCAGCATGCAGGAGAACGCCAGCGCAATCGGGATCTCCGAAAACATGGCGTGCACGGCAAGCCCGGCGGTGCCGCCGATGAACAGGGTCGGCATGACCGGTCCGCCGATGAATCCTGTGGTGAGGCTGATGGCGACGGCGACGATCTTTCCTGCGACGACGGCGATGAGCAAGGCCGCTCCGAGCTGCTCGACGTTGTCGATGGCGAACCCGAGCTCGCCCTTGCCGGAGGCCAGCGTGAGCGGGAGGAGAATGGCGATGCCCCCGAGGGCCAGCCCACCGACCGTCGATCGCACGATCTGATTGGACAAGAGGGGAACGATCCACCGCCGAATGGTGTACACCGTGATACCGAGTAGCCACGACAGGGCAGCCGCCACGAACCCGAGGACGACGGCCAGACCGAAATGCCAGAAGAGCACCTCGTATCCCGGCAGCGCAAAGACGCCGAGGAAGGTGTCGCCCACGACGGCGAACATGACCGCAAACCCGAAGATGGAGGCGGTGAGCCCCGGCAGGAGCACCCGATACAGATTGCGCCGCTCCGGCCAGCGCAGCTCGGTGACGAGCAGCGTTGACAGGATTGGGGCCGTGAGCAGACCGCCAAGGGATCCGTTGACGCCGCTGAGGGTGTTGACCTGCTTCTCCCGCTCCGGGAGTCTGCGGATCGTCGAGTACCAGTCGCCAATGGCGGCGCCGGAGCGGACGCCGCCGTCGAACGGGCCCAGGCTTGCTCCACCGACTAGCGAGACGATCGATATGCCGATCGCCTGCAGTGCCATGCTCCGATCGACAGCTCCCTCTTGAATGATGCCGAGCGATCCGCGCAGATCATCGGGTACGCGCAGGCTCATGCGAAGCAGGCCGACGATCAGGCCGGCCACCCCGAGAATGGCCAGCCACCACAACTCACCGCCGAGCCATCCATAATCCACGTCCTCCGGCCAGATGAGCTCGGCCCCGATGCGGACGATCTGGGTGAAGGCCAGCGCGGCGACACCGGCAAGACCACCGATGATGACGGCGCGTCCCATACGAAGCCAGAAGACACGATCACGGGCAAACTGATCGGCTTGTTGGCCGGTCACGACGGCTCATTCATTGCGGCTTGAACTTAATCGATCCTCGTCTCGCCTCGCTCGGGGCCGACCTTCTAGCCTGTTGCCGGAATCAGTGGCTCCTGAGGGGCCCAGAGGGACCCGATCGTGCGAAAGGGGAAGACCGTGGGCACCAACAAGCCGAACATTCTCATCTTGTGGGGCGACGACATCGGCTGGTACAACATCAGCCACAACAACAAGGGGGCGATGGGGTACGAGACGCCCAACATCGACCGCGTTGCCCGCGAGGGCATCGAGTTCACCGATTACTACGCCCAGCAGAGCTGCACCGCCGGTCGGGCGGCGTTCCTGACAGGTCAGAATCCCGTGCGCACCGGCCTCACCAAGGTGGGCATGCCAGGGGCCGAAATTGGGCTGCAGGCCGAAGACCCAACCATTGCCGAGCTGCTCAAGCCGCTCGGATACGCCACCGGCCAGTTCGGCAAGAACCATCTGGGTGACCGCGACGAATACCTGCCATCCAACCATGGTTTCGACGAGTTCTACGGCAACCTGTATCACCTCAACGCCGAGGACGAGCCGGAGCACCCTGACTATCCAAAGGACCCGGCGTTCCGGGAGCGGTTCGGACCACGCGGCGTGATCCACTCGTATGCCGATGGTCGGATCGAGGACACCGGCCCATTGACCAAGAAGCGGATGGAGACCATCGACGACGACGCCACCGACAGGGCGGAGCAGTTCATCCGTGATGCCCACGCCGCAGGCACCCCGTTCTTCGTGTGGTGGAACGCCACCCGCATGCACCTGTGGGTCAGGGTCAAGGAGGAGTCGCTCGGGCTCTCCGGCCAGGGCTTCTACAACGACGCGATGGTGGAGCACGACGGCCATGTCGGCCAGCTCCTCGACGTCCTCGACGAGCTCGGCATCACCGACAACACGATCGTGATGTACTCGACCGACAACGGACCGCATTACAACGCGTGGCCGGACGGCGCCATCAGCCCATGGCGGAGCGAGAAGAACTCCAACTGGGAAGGTGCGTTCCGCGTGCCGGCCTTCGCTCGCTGGCCTGGTAAGTTTCCCGCCGGGAAGACGCTCAACGGCATCGTCTCCCACCAGGAGTGGCTGCCAACGCTGCTCGCCGCCGCCGGAGAACCGGACATCGTCGCCAAGCTCCGGGAAGGTCACAAGGCCGGGGACAAGGAGTTCCGGGTTCACATCGACGGCTACAACTGCCTCCCCTACTTCATGGGTGAGACCGAAGAGTCGCCTCGCGACTGGTTCTTCTACACCAGCGACGACGGGCTGATCACCGCCATCAGACTCGGGGATTGGAAAGCCGTCTTCTACGAGCAGCGTGCCAAGACGATGCAGCTGTGGGCCGAGCCGTTCGTCGCGTTACGCCTGCCAAAGATCTTCCATCTGCGACGTGATCCGTTCGAGCGGGCCGACGAGAATTCCAACTCGTACTGGGATTGGGTCCTCGAGCACATCTTTGTGATGTATCCCATGCAGGCGCTGGCGGCCGAACAGATACAGTCGTTCGCAGAATTCCCTCCGAGGCAAGAGCCTGCGGCGTTCAACCTGGACACCATTTTGGCGCAGATGACCGACGCCGGCGGCGGTGGCATGCATTAGAGCGCTATGACCTCAACCGAAGCCCGGGCACCCCAGGTCAAGACGTTCGAATGGTGGATGCTGGCTAACTTCGCCGTGGGGGCGGGCTACAGCGCCTTCGTGTCATTGCTCATCCCACCGTTCGTGAAAGAGATCAGGGGCGACGCCTCGGCGGCCGGCATTCTCTTCGACGAGTTCCGCGACGAGGTGAAGCCGCTGGTCGAGGCCTGGCTGGCCAAGGACCCGTTGAGCAATCCGAGCATCGGCTCACCGTTCGATGATCCCTCGTACACCGTGATCGACACGGTGGAGACGGCTACTGCGGCGATCGAGGACGCCGAGGCGCACACCACGGTGGCGCTCGAAGCGCGGAGCAATGTCGGCAACTACACCCTCGCCACCGTCGTGTTTGCGGTCGTGCTGCTCCTGGCTGGGCTCAGCCGGCAATTCAGGAGCCGGACGGTATCGGTCGCGTTGGGACTCGTCGCAGTGGTGTTGTTGGTGATCGGCATCGGCGCGCTGATCGCCCTACCGACGCTCATCTGACGACTGTCACGGTTCGGGGGACACCTGCACGCAGTTCTCCGGCAGGTCGTTGCCGCTGATCTTGAAGTCATCGCAATTGAGGAGGAAGTCGTTCCTCGCTCCGATGCCAAAGCCGATGACGAGGGAGAGCCCGACGGCGGCGATGACGGCCGCCCTATTGCGACCGGGAAGGTCGGCGAAGTCGGTGTTGATCGCCGTCACCAGGATCCAGGCAACGAAGGGAAAGGCAACAACGGTCACGACCAGCGTGAGCAGAGAAGCGATCCGCTCGCTGTTGCCGATGTCGGCGGAGTTGTCGAGCCATGCCGCAAGCAGCCACAGGCTGGGAAGCAGCAGGATCAGCCGCCGGGACCAGGTGCTCGGGGGAAGGTCGCTGACAATCGAGCCGACGAAGACGATCGTCGCGATCACCCAGATTGCCAGCATCTGATCGAAGAAGATCACATCGAACGCACCAAAGTTGAACCCCACCATGAAGGAGACGGTGGCGCTGCCAACGGCGACGAGCAACGTAGCTCGGTTCGACGGGGTGCCAGTCCCTGATTCCTCCGTCATATCTCCTCCCATGCTCGGAAACGGCCGTAAGGGGCGATCGTACCTTTGCGCTATCGGCCGTCTGGTCGCTTTAGACGTGCCCGTCGTGGTGTTCGGTGGTCCAAACCGAAGAAAAGCCGAGCCGTTCGGCTTCGACCGCCAACTCAAGTGTCTCTCTGTAGGCGTCTGACCAGTCGTCGCTACCTTGGCGTCGTTGCGCGCTGAGAAGCCCGAAGCCAAGGTTCATATGCCAATGTTAGGAAGCAAGCCTGGCCTGCTGCAGGGCAACTGGGCGCGGATCGGGAGCCCGGATGGCCCGGAAAGAGGGTCCGTGGGTGCGCCGTGGGTACGTCGTGGGTGCGTCGTGGGTGCGTGGAGGCAGGAAACTGGGAAAGTGCTGCCCTGCTTGGCTTTCGCGAGGTGGCGGCCTACGGCATCTGACGATCGTGCAGTTTCTCGTGCGGTTTGGGCACTTGACGTCTGTGCAGAAGCCCTGGTCAGTGGCACGCCCGGAGGAACTCGAATCCCCAACCTCCTGATCCGTAGTCAGACGCTCTATCCAATTGAGCTACGGGCGCTCGCAAGCGATAAGGTAATCCGCCGCGCACCCTACACCCAGGGAAAGGACCGGCACCTGTGACCAGCGACCCCCGATCCCTCGCCGACGAATACCACCAATACGACATGGAGCAGAATCCGACGACGGCTCACATGTACGGCGACTACCGCTACGCCGACCGGATGGAGGACGCCAGTCGGGGCCACGAGGACGACAACATCGCCCGGTTGCGTGAGTTCGGCGCCCGCGCCCGCGCCATCGATCCGTCCACGCTGAGCCCCGAGGACGCCCTCACTCGCGAGGTACTCATTTTCGAAGTCGAGTCCAAAGCCGACCTTGATGAGACACGACAGGCCGAGTTCGCCGCTGACCCCATATTCGGGCTTCACATCTATGCACAGCTGCTGCCACCGATGCTGTCGGTCCCTGACGCAGACGTCGCCGCGGCCATGGTCGAAAAGTGGAAGAGCTACGCCGGGACGATCGACCAGATGACCGAGAGATTCCGCGAAGGGGTAGCAGCAGGTCGGACGCCGGCCGAGTTCGCTGTCGAGGCCGTAATCGGCCAGCTCGACGATTGGTTGGCGCTACCCATCGAGCAAGACCCGTTGCTGATGACCCAAGTACCGCCCGACTTCAGCGATGAACAGACCGCGGACTGGAAGGAAGGCCTCGCAGGGGCGGTCCGCGACTCGGTGCGACCGGCGGTGGAGCGCCAACGCGACGTGCTCCGCGACGAGGTGCTCCCTGAGTCCAGACCGGTGGGCAGCGAGGGGCTCTCCTTTCTCCCCGACGGTGATTTCGTCTACTCCAGGGCCATCCATCGATACACGACCCTCCCCTTACAGGCCGGCGAGATCCATCAGATCGGGCTGCAGCAAATCGAACGGCTCGCGGATGAGTACCGCGAGCTCGGCCCCGAAGTGCTCGGTACCGACGACCTATACGAGATCTTCGCCAAGCTCCGTGACGATCCGGAGCTGCACCACACCTCCGGGGCCGACATCGTCAAGGCGTCGGAGGATGCGTTCGCCAGGGCAAGGGAAGAGATGCCCGACTGGTTCGGGAAGCTCCCCAAGGCGGATTGCATCGTCCAGGAGACCCAGAGCGGTGCCCAGGCGTTCTACTACCCGGCGGCGGATGACGGGTCGCGGCCCGGCACGTTCTTCATGAACACCGCCGATCCCACGTCATGGGGGATCCACGAGGTGGAGTCGACGGCCTTCCATGAAGGCATCCCCGGCCACCACCTACAGGGCTCCATTGCCCAGGAGCTCGGCGACGCGGTACCGGACTTTCGCCGTCACCTGCACATCGTCGCCTACGGTGAAGGGTGGGCCCTGTACTCGGAACGGATCTCCGACGAAATGGGGATCTACGGCTCGCAGCTGGATCGGATGGGGATGCTGGTGGGGGATTCGATGCGAGCCGGCCGGCTCGTCGTCGACACCGGGCTGCACGCCCTCGGCTGGTCCCGCCAACAGGCGATCAACTACCTAGCAGAGAACACCCCGATGTCCATGTACACCATCACCGAGGAGATCGACCGCTATATCGCCTCGATGCCGGGCCAAGCGTTGTCCTACATGATCGGTCGCCTCGAGATCCAGCGGATGCGCCGCGAAGCCGAGGACGCGATGGGCCACCGCTTCGACATCAAGGAATTCCACGACACCGTGCTCGGGTCGGGCGCCGTCCCCTTGGAGACATTGGACCGCATGGTGTCGGAGTGGGCGGCGTCGGGATGAACGATGAGCTGAAACGAATCGGAGACGAATTCTGGGCCTTCACCCTCGAGTCGAGCCCGACCAACGCCACCCTGCTCGGATACCACGACTACGACGCCGCTCTCGAAGACCTTTCCCGCGAGGTCGAGGACGAGCACATAGCATCCCTCGACGGGTTCGCCGCAGGCGCAGAGGCCATCGACCCCGACCCGCTCACCGCCGACGAGCGGATCAGCCGCGAGGTGTTGATGTTCGAAGCCTCAACGGCTGCCGACGATCTTCGCTCCCGGATGGCAGAGTTCGCCGTCGACCCGTTCAACGGGATACAGGTCGTGTTCCAGCAGATTGCCGGCCAGATCCCGATCACCGAGCCGGAGCACGCCGAAGCGATGGTGGAGAAATGGTCGAAGATGGGTCGCATGCTCGATCAGGCGATCGGGCGCCTCCGTGAAGGTGTCGCCGCGGACCGAACACCGCCGCTGGTCGGTACCGAGAAAACCATCGCCCAACTCGACACCTACCTGGCATCGCCGGTCGAGGAAGATGCCCTGGTCAACCTGCCGGCACCCCCGCAGTGGAGCGAGGACGAGGTTGCCGCGTGGCGACAGACGCTCAGTGAACAGGTGCAGTCCGCGGTGCGTCCCGGTTTTGCCCGTTACCGCGCAACCATCGTCGACGAGATCCTCCCGGTCGCGCGACCGCAAGAGCGCAGCGGTGTCGTCTGGCTGGAAGACGGCCAGGAGATATACGAGCGGGCGATCCGGCGTCATACGTCGCTGCCGCTCACCGCGTTGGACATCCACGATACGGGCCTCGGCGACATCGCCGAACTCGAGGACGAATACCGCCGACTCGGACAGTCGGTGCTCGATACCGACGACCTCACCGAGATCTACAGCCGGCTACGCGACGACGAGGCCCTCCGCTTCGAGGACGCCGATCAGATCGTGGCCGCCGCCCAGGGGGCCCTGGATCGGGCGAGTGCCGCGATGGGACAGGCGTTCGGACGGTTGCCCAAGGCGCCATGCGTCATGGCGATGGTGCCGCCGCTCGGTGCCGAGGATGCCCCCCTCGCCTTCTACTTCCCGCCGACCGAGGACGGCTCCCGGCCCGGGACTTTTTTCGTCAACACGACGTTCCCGACAACGCGCACACGCTACGAATCTGAAGCACTGGCGTTCCACGAGTCGATCCCAGGCCACCACCTCCAGCTGGCGCTTGCCCAGGAGCTCGAGGGCCTTCCCGACTTCCGAAAGAACGCCTTCATCACCGTATTCCACGAGGGCTGGGGCCTGTATTCGGAGCGCCTCGCCGACGAGATGGGCTTGTACACGGGTGATCTGGAGCGGCTGGGAATTCTCTCGTTTGACTCGTGGCGAGCCGGCCGACTTGTGGTCGACACCGGCTTGCATGCGTTGGGGTGGTCGCGACAAAAGACGATCGACTACCTGACCTCCAACTCGCCACAGGCAGCAAACAACATCGTCAACGAGGTTGAGCGCTACATCGCCTGGCCCGGGCAGGCTCTCGCCTATAAGACCGGCCAGCACGAGATGCTTCAGGCCAGAGCCAGAACCGAGGAGGCCCTCGGTGCCGAATTCGACATCAAGGCATTCCACGACACGCTGCTGGGTTCGGGATCGGTGCCGATGCCAACCATGCACCGACTCATCGACGAGTGGGTGAGCCATATTGCTCCCCCCTCAGGGGGGAGTCCCGCCCGTCAGGGCGGGGAGGGGAGTCAAACAGAGGGCGCGGTAACGCCTTGATCCCCTCCGCCTCGCTGCGCTCGGCACCTCCCCCTGAGGGGGACGCAAAGAAGTGACCTCCTTTCGCTTCATCTTCATGGCCGATTGCCAGCTCGGCGCCTACGCCACCTTCAGTGGGATGAACGAGGACGACGTTGCCGACTTCGATTCCCGCGGGATGCGGGTTGAGATCGTCCCCAGGGTGGAAGGTTTCGCCTGGGATGCCGAGCGTTACCGGTCGGCGATCGATATGGCGAACGCGATCCGTCCCGAGTTCGTGGTGATGGGCGGCGACATGACCGACGACGCCGTCGATCCGGACCAGGTCGAGGAGCTGCTCCGAATCACCTCGATGCTCGATTCGGAGATTCCCATGCTGTGGGTTCCTGGCAACCACGACATCGCCGCCGACACGGTGGCTCCGACGATGGCCAGCATCAGTGCCTACCGCGACGTGTTCGGCGCCGACTATTACGGCTTCGACCATGGCGACGTGCGGTTCGTCGTCCTCAACACCGTCGTCATCGATCACCCGGAGAACGTGGAAGACGAGCTGGCCGAGCAGCTTGCCTTCGTCGAATTCGAGCTGTCCCAGTCGGCTGAACGCTCGCATACCATCATCCTCGGCCATCATCCGTTGTTTCTCAGTTCCCCCGATGAGCCAGACACGTACTGGAACATCCCGGCGGAACGTCGAAGCACGTTGCTCGATCTCATCCACCGGCACGGGATCACGATCGCGTTCGCCGGCCACTGGCACCGCAACTCGCTCGCCTACGACGGGGACTTTGAGATGGTGACGTCCGGTCCGGTCGGCTACATGCTGGGCGACGATCCTTCGGGGGTGCGGATCGTCGACGTCGGGCCGGAGCGAATCCTGCACGAATACGTAGCGCTCAGCTGATCCTCGACGCGGACCCGTAGCAGACCGGTATCGTCTGGCGACGAATGGCGGGAGGAATAGTCTGAGCACACCGGTCATCTTTGCGGTCGACGATGATCCCCAGGTTCTCAATGCGGTCAGACGTGACTTACGGTCTCACTTTGCCCCCGAATATCGGGTGCTCGATGCCGGTTCAGGGGCAGAGGCACTCGAAGCCGTCCAAACACTGAAGGCCCGTGGGGACACGGTTGCGCTGTTCCTCGTCGACCAGCGGATGCCGTCGATGACAGGCACCGAGTTCCTCGTCGAGGCCCGCAAGACCTATCCCGACGCCAAACGGGCTTTGCTCACCGCTTATGCCGACACCGACGCCGCAATCTCGGCGATCAACGAGGTGGATCTCGACCACTATCTGATGAAGCCGTGGGATCCGCCGGAGGACAACCTCTACCCGATCCTGGATGACCTCCTCGACGACTGGGTGGCCAACACGCCGGCACCGTTCGACGGCATCAGGGTCGTTGGCACCACCTGGTCACCGGCTACCCACGATGTGAAGGATTTCCTGGCGAGAAACCAGGTCCCGTACCGGTTCCTGGACATCGAACGGGACGAGGAGGCCGCCGCCATCGTCTCCGCCGACTCCGATGACGCCGGCTCGATCCCGGTCGTGCTCTTCCCAGACGGATCCAGCCTGGTCCAACCCGAGCGGCGCGCCCTCGCCGAGCAGGTAGGCCTGCGGACCGAGGCGGACAACCCGTTCTACGACCTCATCATCATCGGGGGTGGACCAGCTGGGCTGGCCGGCGCGGTGTACGGGGCATCGGAGGGGCTGAGCACCGTGATGGTCGAGGCCGAGGCACCCGGCGGCCAAGCTGGGACGAGCAGCCGGATCGAAAACTACCTCGGTTTCCCTGCCGGTGTCAGCGGTGCCGATCTAGCGCGTCGAGCCGTCACTCAAGCCACCAGGCTGGGTGCGGAGATCCTCAGCGCCACCGCGGTCACCGAGGTCAAGACCGAAGACCAGATCAAGATCGTCACCCTCGACACCGGCGACCAGCTCAGATGCCATGCACTCATCATCGCCAGCGGCATGTCGCTGCGAAAGCTCAGCGTTCCCGGCTACGAGCGCTTCGAGGGCGCCGGGCTCTACTACGGTGCCGCCCTCTCCGAGGCCGCCACTTACAAGGACCGTCACGTGTTCGTGATCGGCGGGGCGAACTCGGCTGGGCAGGCAGCGATGCTGTTTGCCCGCTACGCCTCGGTGGTGTCGATGGTGGTGCGAGGCGAGTCGCTCGTCGCCAAGATGTCGACGTACCTGATCGACCAGATCGACGCCCAGCCAAACATCGAACTGATCGCCAACACCCAGGTCGTCGCCGTCGAGGGTGAGGAGCGCGTCGAGCGCATCCGGCTCAAGAACAACTCAACGGACCAAGAAACCGTTCAGGAGGCTGCCGCCATCTTCATCTTCGTGGGGGCTGTTCCACACTCCGATTTTGTCGCCAACCTCGTCGCCCGCAACGAGCATGGCTTCATCTACACCGGTCCCGATCTGGTGCTGGCAAGCAAAGACTTTCGTTGGACCGAGGATCGTGACCCCCTGGCTCTGGAAACGAGTGTCCCCGGAATATTCGCCGCCGGTGACATCCGCCACGATGCCATCCGTAGGGTGGCTTCCGCAGTCGGTTCCGGGTCGGTTGCGGTAACCCTGGTCCATCAATACCTCGACACGGTGTGACGCGGTGCGAGAGGAACTCCGCGCCGTCCCCCTCTTCGCCGATCTCGCCGACGACGACCTCGACTGCCTGGCCGAAGGCGCCACCGTGGTGTCCCTCGCCCCCGGTGAGCTGCTGTTCAGCGAGGGGGACGACGGCGATCAGGCGTACGTGATCACCGACGGCGAGATCGAGATCGTGAAGATCACGGGAGAGCAAGAGGTCCTGCTGGCCAGGAGGTTCCCCGGCGAGGTTATCGGCGAGATGGCACTGCTCGACTCCGCGCCACGCATGGCGTCCGGTCGGGCAGTAGAGGAGACCAGGCTCATCGCCATACCGAAGAGCCAGATGGATCAGCTGCTCGAGTCCAGCGCGACCGCAGCGAAGGCTCTGTTCTCGGTGTTGCTGGCCCGGTGGCGGCAGACCGAAGCCAGCCTGCGTCAATCCGAGCGCATGGTTCAGCTTGGGACGCTTACCGCGGGACTCGCCCATGAGCTCAACAACCCTGCGGCCGCAATCGCCCGAGCCTCCGGGCTCCTAGGGCCGGAACTCGAATCCTATGGACGCGCCATTTCCGCACTCGGCCGCATCGGCATCGCCGCCGATGCGCAGAGCCAACTCGACGAGTGGATGGCCGCTGCGACACAACCCGGTCCGGTGATGGGCTCACTCGAGCGCTCCGAACGTGAGGAGGAGCTCGAACCTGCTCTCGGCGCAATCGGCGTCGCCGAGCCCTGGGCCGTGGCGACTGAGCTTGCCTTCGCCGGATGGGAATCCGACACCGTCGTGGCAGTCGGCGAGGCCTTCGGTGGTGACGCACCCGTGGTACTGGAGGCCGTCGCCATGACTCGCAATGTGTCGGAGTTGCTACGCGAGATCAATGAAGGAGCGGGGCGCATGTCCGAGATCGTTGGTGCGTTGAAGTCGTACACACACCTCGATCAAGCTCCGATCCAAGAGGTTGACGTGCGCAGGGGCCTCGAGGACACGCTTCTCATCCTCAAGGCGAAGCTGAGGGACATCGACGTTGAAATCGAGTTCGGGGAGGTCCCCGAGATCACCGCCTATGCCAGCGAGCTCAACCAGGTTTGGACCAACCTCATCGACAATGCCGCCGACGCCATCACCTCCTCTGGCAGAGAGGATGGAATGGTGACCCTTCGCACCTCCGCCGATGACGGCACCGTCACCGTCGAAATCGAAGACAACGGGACGGGGATCCCAGAGGGTGACTTGGACCGGATCTTCGACGCCTTCTTCACCACCAAACCGCCTGGTTCGGGGACCGGCCTCGGCCTCGACATCAGCTATTCGATCATTGTGCACAAGCACCGCGGCGCCATCACCGTCGATTCCGAGCCAGGGCGAACGGTGTTCTCCATCAGGCTCCCAGTCGCCGGACCCGACCAAGGATCTCGTGCACGCCCCAAAGGGTAGGCTCACTGCATGGCCACAGCACAACGCGAACTCTGCGATGAGCTCCAGAATGTCCCGCTCGAGGACATGCCTTCGGGAGGCTGCATCGAGTGCCTGGAGATGGGGGACACCTGGGTGCATTTGCGTTATTGCGTGACCTGCCAAGAGACCAGGTGCTGCGACGATTCCAAGAACACGCACGCCAGGGAGCACGGGAGCGCCGCCGGACATCCCGTCATCCGCTCCAAGGAGCCTGGCGAGGCCTGGGCGTGGTGTTACGAGCACGGGGCCGGGACGCGTCTCGCGGTTTCGGCATAGGTATTACTCGTAGTTGATGTTTCGGCTACCAGGCGCGGCACAGCGGGGCCGCGCGGAGAGGGAGGGATTTGAACCCTCGAGGGAGCTTGCACCCCCTACTCGCTTAGCAGGCGAGCGCCTTAGGCCGCTCGGCCACCTCTCCAAGACCCGTATTACGTATCACGTATCACGGACTACCGGTTACCGACGACAGGGTACTGGCGTGCAACGCCGTGCAGTGGTCGTATTGCGCAGCCCAAGGTTCGGCTCGTAATACGTTGTACGTGATACGGCCCGGCGGAGCCGGGCCCCGCGGAGGGAGTGGGATTTGAACCCACGAAGCGGGGATACCGCTTACACGCTTTCCAGGCGTGCGCACTCGGCCAGACTATGCGATCCCTCCGTAGGGTGTGAAAGTGTAGAAGGAGGGTTCTGGCAAATGAACGCCGTCGACGCGATGGGAATCGCCCTCGAGCAGGCAGGCCTCGCGGTCGAGCACGGCGATGTGCCTATCGGTGCCATCCTCCTCGATTCCTCGGGTGAGGTGGTTGCGGCCGATCACAACCGGCGCGAGGAGCGAGGCGACGTGACCGCCCATGCCGAGCTGCTGGTGCTCTCTGCACGATCAAGAGAGATCGGCGACTGGCGGCTCGAGGGGCACACTCTGGTCGTCACCCTGGAGCCGTGTGCGATGTGTGCCATGGCCGCAGTCTGGGCACGAGTGGACCGCATCGTCTACGGCGCCGCCGATCCCAAGGCCGGAGCTGCATGGAGCCTGTACAACATTCCTCAGGACGAGCGACTCAACCATCGGTGCGACCTCGTGGCCGGCATACGCGAGGACGACGCGGCCGAGTTGCTCGAGTCCTTCTTCTCTGATCGAAGGTAGGCACCGGTACACTCCTCGCCGGTGCCTCCGGCACGGAACGTATTACGTATTACGACCCGGATACGTAATACGTACTCTGGAGGGGTGACAGAGCGGACGAATGTGACGGTCTCGAAAACCGTTGGGCCGGTTTCGGTCCCGTGGGTTCAAATCCCACCCCCTCCGCGAGGGCTCGGCGCGTAGCGCCGGGCCGTAATCCGTACTACGTACCGGATACGTGATACGAAATACGTGCTCTGGAGGGGTGACTGAGCGGACGAAAGTACTGGTCTTGAAAACCAGCGAAGCGCAAGCTTCCGTGGGTTCGAATCCCACCCCCTCCGCGCGGCCCGGCGCGTTGCGCCGGGCCGGGCCGTATTACGCACCGAACACTCCATGTGCGCACGGTCAACACAATACGGGATGCCGAAGACCGGGCTCAGAGCGCGCACCGATAGGCGACCGGTCGGCTCTCGACAGAGGTGGGGCCGTTGTTCCCGCTCTTGCCGCTTCGCGGCGGGCCGCTCGGGGCACGGCTCCGCAAAATGGCAGCACCTACAGAGACCGGATTGCGCCCTGCGTGCGGAGCCTCTTGGGCCGTGACGCAATTGGTCCGCACGCATCACCACGCTGAGTGGTATCGTGGGAGCCACGCTGGGCGGAGGCACCCGGCAGACTATGGGCTTGGGGAGGCATGTTGGATCGCAGGGTGTTGTTTTTCGCATTCGCACTGTTCGTTCTGTCCTTCGCCGACTGGGCGTTCACCAGCGTCGCACTCGACCTCGGCGCCGTAGAGGCCAACCCCCTCATGCGGGACATCGTCACCTCACCAGGCCAGTTCTACCTGCTCAAGGTGGTGCTCGCAGGCGCTGTTTCCCTGGCCGCCGCGCTGATAATTCGGTCCAAGCCGGCGTTCACGGTCCTGAGCAGCGTCGTCTTCATGTATGCCATCTTGATCCTGTGGAACGTCACCACCCTGCATCGGCTGATTTGACGAGTACCGAGTCGCAAGTCGCAAGTTCCGAGGCCCCAAATTGGCCGGTGGCCGTAGCCGGAAGCCAGTTCCCAGTTCACCGCTTGTCTTACTTGATAGTTGTTACTTGATACTTGTTACTCATTCCCAGTTGCGCACCGCTCCGTTGAAGAGGGGTGGCGCAACTCCTCTACCCTCGCACCATGCGCCTCGAACCCGCGGACTTCGATGAAGCCAATGCCGATCCGGAAACCCTCGCCCTCAATGAGCAACTGGAGCGGCTGACCGGCAAGCTCCCCAACCTGCTCGAGGTTGGCATCGAGCCGCTCCGCCAAGCACAGGAGCAGGGACGCGGGGCCTTTGGTCCGATCGAGTACTCGGACCTCGCCAGGAATCGGACGATCCCAGGGCCCGCCGGCGACCTTGGCATACGCGTCTTCATCGCCGATCGGGTTGACGGGATCTACCTCCACTTCCATGGGGGCGGATGGGCCATGGGCTCGGCGTCCGATCGAGATAGCCGTCTGGAGGCGATTGCCCGCAAGTCCGGTGTCGCCGTTGTCTCGGTGGACTACCGCCTAGCCCCCGAACATCCTTACCCCGCAGCATCGGACGACAGCGAAGCGGCCGCGCTGTGGGTGGTCGAGAACGGAGCCGAGACGTTCGGATCCGACCGGATCGTCACCGGTGGGGAGTCGGCAGGTGCGCATCTCGCCGCCACCGCAATGCTCAGGCTGCGGGACCGGCACGGTTTCACCGACTTCGCCGGGGCCGTCTTCGTCTACGGGTTCTTTGATCTCTCCCTCACCCCCAGCGTTCGCAATTGGGGTAAGCGCCCGCTCGTCGCCAATACCAACGGGCTTCGGTGGTTCGCCGAGACCTACGCCGCCGGGGCCGACGTGGCCGACCCGGACCTGTCACCCCTCCACGCCGACCTCACCGGCCTTCCCCCGACACTCATCGTCGTCGGAACCCAGGACCCCCTCCTCGACGACTCGCTGATCATGGGCGCCCGCCTGGTCGCCGCAGGAAGCGACGTCGAGCTGCACGTAGCGACGGGAGCGGCGCACGGGTTCACCTCGTCCTCCATCCCGGCATCGGAGCGTGCCAAGACCGCCATCCAAGACTGGATCCTGGGTCGCGTCGTTTAGACGCCCACCGATAGATGACCGGTCGTCTCGACAGGAGTGGACCGATTTTCCCGCTCTCGGCTACGGGCCGCTCGGGCCACGGCAGCGCAAATGGCCACGCCGACAGACACCGGATCGCGCCCTATCGCGGGCCTTTGACCCGATGATCGGGACGATCGCTACCATTCGAGTGACCGTGCTAGGCGGGGCACTAGGGGTGCCCTGTACTCGAAATCCTCTTGATGCGGGGCCGAATTCCCGCCCGAGGGTGACCGTGTATC
>SMVB01102587.1_pt1 | contig 16515 bp, 13 predicted proteins | sample 2456461 | NCBI WGS metagenome assembly SMVB01 (sample SAMN11095934, study PRJNA526329) | marine sediment metagenome | biome: Marine sediment; feature: Surficial sediment; material: Deep marine sediment; isolation source: Hadal surficial sediment | place: Pacific Ocean | collected 2014-05 | depth...
CGGAACGTGGACTCGCCGTCGGGCTACGACCTCGTCGTGGCCAGCGAGCGGCCGGTCGGGCTCGTCGGGACGGGCCCGAGCTGCGGCCTGGTCGTCGTCGAGCGCGCGGAGATCGGAGGGGCGGAGCGGTTCGTGCTTCGCTACGACGCCGCCTGTGGGCCGGACTTTCCGCGGGGATCGCTCTTTGTCGATCGACGCGCGCTGCGCGCGGAGGACACGCCGGCGCGCTTCCTGTCGTACGCGCTGCCGCTCGTGCTCCCGAGCCTCCTGGCGGCGCCGGCGCGGCCGGTCGACCTGCGCGAGGCCTGCGCGCCGCTCGAGAAGCGCGTGCAAGCGGCGCGCCGCCGGGGCTTCACCGAGCCCGGCGACGCGAGCTTTCCGCCGCGGATCGCGATCCAGATGGCGGAGACCTACGGCGGCACGGACCTCCTCGAGCGGCTGGTGGGGGAGCTGGAGGATCGCGCGCGCGGCGCGCTGATCGTCCACGAGGAGGAGGACGAGGCCTTCGTCGCCCGCATGCTCGCGCGGCTCGGTGGGGGCCGCGTCCGGCGCGGCGCGGCGGCACCGGACGCGTTCGGCGAAGTGCGGCTGGACGCTTCCGGCCGGATCCGCGCGGGGACTGCGGAGGCCGACTTCGAGCACTCGAGCATCGCTGCCTTCTGGAATTCGCCGGCGCTCCGCCGCGCGCGCGCGACGGCCCTCAACGAGGGGCGCGCGTGAAACAGATCGCCTGCTGCCAGCTGCCCTACATGCCGTTCGAGCACTCGAGCATCGCGACCTTCCGGTGCTCGCCGGCGCTCCGCCACGCGCGCGCGACGGCCCTCAACGAGGGGCGCGCGTGAAACAGATCGCCTGCTGCCAGCCGCACTACATCCCGTGGATCGGCTACTTCGAGATGATCGACCGCGTCGACGAGTTCTGGTTCCTCGACGACGTGGACTTCATCAAGCGTGAATGGAAGAACCGCAACCGCATTCGCAAGGACCGCACGGGCGCGGAGGTCAAGTGGCTGACGGTGCCGATCGAGCGCGCCTCCCAGCGCGGCACGCACATCGCGGCCGCCAAACTGGCGAGCGACGTGGACTGGCGCCGGCGGCACCTCGACGCCTTCCGGCACGTCTACCGCCACGCCCCGTTCTTCGCGGACGCGCTGGAGCTCCTGGAAGCAGGCTTCGCGCGCACCGCGGCGACACTCGGCGACCTCAACGTCGCGCTCCTCATCGACTTGTGCCGCTACCTCGGCATCGAGACGGCGCTCGGGTGCACGTCGTCCCTGGGCGCGAGCGGGCACAAGACGGAGAAGCTGATCGGCGTGTGCCGCGCCGTCGGTGCGACCGGCTACCTCGCCAACAACGGCTCCGCGGGCTACCTGCGCCTCGAGTGCTTCGCGGACGAGCGGATCGCCTGCGCGTTCCAGGACTACGAGCACCCCACGTACGAGCAGCGCTCGCAAGGCGCGTTGCTGCCCTTCGTGTCGCACCTCTCGGTGCTCGACCTGATCGCGAATCAGGGCGCGGACTCGCTCGAGCTCCTCCGCCAAGGTGGGCGGGTGCGCTCATGACGCGGCCGCTGCTGCTCTCGGGCATGTTCCGCTCGGGGACGACGCTGCTCTCGCGCATGCTCGGCGCCGGCCCCGAGTGCCTCGTGGTCGCCGATCCCTTCATCTACGTCCTCAAGGCGTACCGCAGCTTCCACCTGGCGCGCGCGGGTGCGACGGACTGGGATCCGGAGGAGCCGACCTCGGACCACTTCTTCGCGCGGCACGCTGACGTGAACGCCGCGATCCTCGCGGCCGATCTCTCCGAGGACATTCCGGCGGAGCTCCTTGGCCGCCTGCGCGCCGACATCCGAAGGTGGAAATCGGAGCAGCACCCCGGGCTCTGCCGGCGGCTCGATCAGGTCGGAGGTCGCACCTTCGCGGACGTCTACCGCAGCCTGACCGAGCTCTCGGTCGAGCTCTACGGGGACGCGGGGACGCGGCTCGCGGGGACCAAGGTCAGTTGGTGCGAGGAGTTCCTGCCGGCGCTCGCGCGCGCCTTCCCGGAGATGCGGTTCGTGATGCTCGTGCGGGACCTGCGCGCCATCGTCGCCTCGCAGAACCGGAAGCAGGGCAGCGGCGCTGGCAAGCGTCCGCTGCTTTTCTACGTCCGCCACTGGCGCAAGAGCGTGGCCTTGACGCGCAGCTTCCTCGATCACGAGGGGGAGCTCTCGGGTCGCGTGCAACTCCTGCGCTACGAGGATCTCGTGCGCGATCCCCAGGCGCGTCTGGAGGAGCTCTGCGCCTTCCTCGACACGCCGTTCACGCCCGCGATGACGCGCGTCGAGGCGTTCCGGGCAGAGAGCGAGACAGGCTCCTGGCTGACGAACTCCTCCTTCGCGGACCCCGGTGAGGGGATCTACACCGATTCGCTCGCGCGCTGGCTGAGCGTCTTGTCCAGCGCCGAGATCGAGGCCCTGAACGCGCTCGCCGGGCCGGAGCTCGCGTGGATGGGATACGAGTTGCCCGGGCACGTCGCCGATCCGATCGAGTGCCTGTCGACCGACTGCGAGCCCGCCTTCGACGAGCTGGCGCCATGGATCCAGCCGTTCCCCTGCGCCGCCTACCTGCGCGACGCCGACGCGAAGACCGTTGAGTACGCGCTCGAGAGCGTGCGCCGTGCGGTGATCGAGGGCGAGCTGAGCGTGCCGCCGGAGCTCGAGCGTCAGTTCTTCCTCGGGGATGGGGTCCTCCCGGGCCTGCGCGAGGCCTGGCGGGTGCGGGCGCTCGCGCGCTGAGCGAAGTCCCCGGCGGCTACGCCGCGCCCGCGTTCGGGACCAGCCGCTCGACGATCTTCTCGTAGCCGAGCTCCCAGGGCGTGCCGGCCCAATCGGGGCAGTTCGCACACGCGCTGCTCGCCGCGATGCGATCGTTCAGGTGCTGCATGCGGTGCGACCAGTAGAAGTCCCCGTGCCATTGCTCGAACAGCGAGGCGGTGGCCACGGGCAGGTTGACGGTGCGTTGTTCCCAGTCGATCGGGCAGGCCTTCAGGAGGCCCTGGTGGTTGATCACCACGCGCCGGAAGAAGTGCGCGCAGGGCCAGCGCGCGTCCCAGCCGGGCCACAGGTTCTCCGAGGGCTCGTTGAGGCCGACGTTCGAGATCATCTCGCGCACGACGACCTCGTCGACGAGCGGCTCCCAGTGGGCGCGGAACTCGTCGACCTCGCCCAGGTTCGCCGCCTGCTTGACGAAGCTGACGATCACCTTGACGTCGGCGCCGCGCTCGTCGCGCAGGCGCAGGAAGCGGTGTACGTTCTCGAGCGTACGCTCGAAGGAGAGGCCCACGCGGATCTCGTCGAAGGTCTCGCGGCGGACCGCATCGAGCGAGAAGTCGACCATGGCGACACCCGACTCGAGCAGGCGCACGGCGCGATCTTCGCGCAGGAGCGAACCGTTCGTGGTCAGGCCGACCGGGCCGACGCCGCGGTCGCGTGCGTACTCGAGCATCGCGAACAGGTGTGGATGGACCAGGGGCTCGCCGTCGGCGGTGATGCGCACGAAGTTCACGACGTGCTCGGCGCACTCGTCGATCACGCGCTTGAAAGTGTCCAGCGACTGATGCTCCTTCGCGCGCAGGAAGTCGGGCACCTCGCCGTCCTCGTCGCGCAGCGATTGCGGGCAGTGCACGCAGCGCGCGTTGCAGAGGTTCGTGACGTCGAACATGACGTAGGTCGGGAACGACGCGCACTCGGCCGACTCGAACCCGTAGGGGGCCGGCATCCGGCGCTCGTCCATGCGCGCGGCGGTCTCGTCCGGGACGTAGCGCAGCTCCGCTTCCCGACCCCGGGCGAACGCGAGGAAGCCGGCGAGGTCCCAGCTTCCGGGGCGCTCGTCGGCGAGGTGCGCTTCCAACCCGGGCCCGAGGCGCGCGTCGAGCAGGCTCTCCGCGAACGAGACCCGGTGCGCGACGTCGTAGGCGAACTTGCGTCCGGCGGGCTCCGCCCGGAGCCGCGCGAACGCCGCGCTGGGCGAGCTCGCACCGAGCTCGCGCCAGGTGCGCGCGGAGAGCGCGCGGACCCCGACGCCCACGGGCAGGCGGCAGTGCTCCCACTGGGTGAAGGCGTCGTGGAACGCGGGGTCGAAGACCTCGAGTCCCGCGCGGGCGAGGGCCGTGTCGAGGAAGGCCTGCGCCGGCTCGACGACGACGATCGCGTCGCACCCGGTCCGGTCGAGGCACCCGGTCAGCGCGTCGGCGTCCGCGAGCGTGGGGCACCCGGGGATGCGCTCCGGCCCGAACGCGAACACGTGCTCCCCGATCGCGCGCAGGCGCTCGACGAGGCCGGGGAACGAGCCGGCGGATCGCCGCTCCAGGAGGACGAGTGGGCGCACCGGGGGCATAGGCTCCGCATCGGCTGGAACGGCGGATGCCTGAATCACTTTCCGGGCGTGGGGATCCGTTTGGGAACGGTCCCGGTGAAGCGGCCGCAGGTCGGGCGTGAGGGCTCTCCCGGACCCGTGCACCCGCGCTCCTCCGCCGCTAGAATCTTCGCCGCTTCCCCGCACTACCAGGCCGCGCGAACACACCTCCATCATGAATCTCTCCTGCGGCATCGTGGGCCTGCCGAACGTCGGCAAGAGCACGATCTACAACGCCCTCACCGCCGCTCAGGTCGAGTCGGGCAGCTATCCCTTCAGCACGACCGAGCCGAACCTGGCCGTGATCGAGGTCCCGGACAAGAACCTCGAGATCCTGCCGCGGCTGATCGAGACGAAAAAGGTCATCCCGGCAGCCGTTCAGATCGTCGACATCGCGGGGCTGCCCGAGGGGGCCTCGCGGGGGGAGGGCATGGGCAACCGGTTCCTCGCGGTCATTCGCGAGGTCGACGCCATCATGCACATCGTCCAGTGCTTCGAGAACCCGCACGTCGTGCGCGAGACGCCCGTCGACCCCGCGAAGGACATGGAGGTGCTCGAGCTCGAGCTGGCGCTCGCGGACCTCGAGACCGTGACGCGCGGCGTCGAGCGCGTGTCCAAGAAGGCCCGCACGGGCGACAAGGCCTCCATGTTCGAGCAGCAAGTGTACGAGCGGGCGAAGGCGTTGCTCGAGGAAGGCACGCAGCTCCGGACGGTCCCCTGGAAGACTGAGGAGCTGCTCGCGATCCAGCCGCTGTGCCTGCTCACGATGAAGCCCGTGCTCTACGTGGCCAACGTGGGCGATGACGACCTCACCGGTGAGGGGGCGCACGGCGCGGCGGTCGCGCAGCACGCGGAGTCCATGAGCAGCGAGTGGATCCCCTTGTGCGGGGACCTCGAGTGCGAACTCCGGCGGATGGAGAGCGAGGACCGCGAGGTGTTCATGGCGGAGTACGGCATGAAGGAGCTCGGCCTCGCGCGGCTCATCCGGGCGGCGTACATCGTGCTCGGCCTGCAGACGTTCTACACCGTCGGCGAGAAGGAGATTCGCGCCTGGACGATCGCGGCGGGGGACACCGCGCCCGTCGCGGCGGGCAAGATCCATACGGATTTCCTCAAGGGCTTCATCCGCGCGGAGGTGTACTCGGTCGATGACCTCATCGAGTACAAGACCGAGGCCGCGATCAAGGCGGCGGGCAAGATGCGCACGGAAGGCCGCGACTACGTCATGCACGACCGCGACGTGTGCCACTTCCTGATCGGCCGCTAGCCGCCCGTGTTCGCATGCCTTCGCCGCCTGGATCCCCGCTCTTCCCGCCCTTCGGCCTCCTCGCCCTGGCGCTCCTTCCAGCGTTCGCGGCTGGACAGGCCGACGGGCAGGCTGAGCGCGCGCAGGCCCACCCGAACATTCTCTTCCTCCTGTCCGACGACCAGGCATCGACCGCGCTGGGGTGCGCCGGTCACCCGTGGCTCGAGACGCCGGGGATGGACCTGGAAGGCGACGCTCTGGAAGCTCGGGACCTGGCGGGGGAGCCCCGATACGCTGGGGAGCTGGCGTCCCTCAGGGCAGTCATGGACGGGTTGGAGGCCGAGCTCGGGCCGCGTCCGTCACCTTCGAAGTAGGGCGGTGGGCAAGAAGAACAACTCCGGAAGCAACTGCCCCGGGGCTGAACGACTAACACCAGGGAGACGAACGGGCGAACCTGCCCCCGCTCGGACCGTCTTCCCCGCCGGCGCGCCCTCCCGCCCGCGTCGGACGATCCCCCCGACCCCAGCCACAGCACGATGAACGCGAGCCACCGGCGCCATGCCACCCTTGTAGCCTTCGGGTTTCTACTCGCCACAGTCCCGGGCAGCGCCCAGGAGACCGCCTCCGGACCGGAGCCGGAAGCGCGGCTGCCGGCGGCAATCCCCGGCGAGGTCGTCGACCCCGCCCTCCACGGTCCTTCGCTCGTCGAGTCGATGGCGGAGGTCGCGAAGCGCGAGCGGCGCCGGCCCGAGGAGCCGCTCTTCATCCACCGCCAGCGCAACGGCGCCCAGGGCTACTGGGAGATTCCCACGCGCAAGCACACGCACTTCCCGCACTCGGGCGAGCACTACGCCACGAACGCTTGGGGCGACACGAACCTGGGCATCGGGTTCGGCGAGCCCGTCGACCTCGTCGGCACCTGGGTCACGGGGCAGGAACTCGAGCCCCGGGCCTGGGCCAGCGGCCTGCAGGTGGTCGGCTTCCGAGGCGGCGAGGAGGTCGCGCGCACGGACTGGTTCGAGGACATCGATCACGTCCCCTCGTGGTTCGCGATCGGGATGACGCAGGTCGATCGGGTCGAGTTCATCGCTCGCCCGATGATCGGCGGCGCCGGCTACTACGGCATCGACGACCTCACGTTCGTGCGGCCCGCCGCGGTCTCCGGAGGCGAGCCGACGGAGGTCGTCCTCGCGTTCGACGAGCTCGGCTATCGGAACCGCCTCACGGGATCGGAGTACGGCGGACTCGACTGGGAAGTGGGCACGGGTGACTTCGCGCAGGACGACGTCCAGGTGGTTCACCCGCCGCAGTCGCCCCCCGGCTGGGACGAGCGGTTCGACTCCGACCCGACGCCGTCGCCGGAGGCCGGTGGGAACGCGACCCTCCCCGCGCTCGGGACGAACTTCGTCGGTCCGAAGGTGGCTGATCCCGGCGCCGGTTGGCTGCCGCCCGACACGTGTGGGGCCGTCGGCACGAACCACTTCATCAGCGTCGTGAACCAGCACATCTCCGTGTACGACAAGAGCACGGGGGCGCGGCTGCTGAGCTCGTCGCTGCAGAGTTTCTTCAATACCGGCGGAAGCTCGGGGGATCCGCGCGTCGCCTTCGACCACTTCTCGAACCGGTGGATCGTGATCGCCGGCGACTTCACCAGTGGAGTGCGGTTCGCGATCTCATTGACCGACGACGCGATGGGGAACTGGTTCAAGACCTTCGTCACGTTCTCGGCCGGCACGGACGTGAACAACTGGCCCGACTACCCGACGCTGGGCTTCGACTCCGCCGGGATCTACATGGCCGCTTACATGGTCGGCGGCCAGAACAAGATGAGCATCTTTGCCGTCGACAAGGCGCCCCTGCTCCAGGCGATCCCGACCCTCGGGACGGTCTCGGCGTGGCGCAACCGCAACTGGGAAGGCGCGATCCAACCCTGCGTCACGTACGGCAACCCCGGCGCGGAGTACCTTGTCTCGCGCCCCAACTCGACGCGCCTGCGCGTGCGCAAGATCGTGGGACCGCTCACCGCCCCCACGCTGACGAACCTCGGATTGGTGACGACTCCGTCGGGCAACCCGCCGCCTTCGGTGCCGGCCCTCGGGAGCAACACGAACTTGTCGACGGTCGGCTCGCGACCCATGAACGCGGTGTATCGCAACGGGTCGGTGTGGACGGCGAACACGATCGCCCGCAACGGCCGGGCGGCCTCGCGCTGGTACGAGATCGACCCCATCAGCATGACCCTGCCCCAGGTTGGTACGGTCGAGGACGATCTCTTCCATTACTTCTTTCCGTCGATCGCCGTGAACGGCAGCGGCGACGTGGCTCTGGGCTTCACGGCCTCGCACGCGGGTATCTACCCGAGCGCGTCCTACACGGGTCGCTACTCCACCGACACCCCCGGCCAGATGGCGCCGCCCGCCTTCTTCAAGAACGGGGCAGGGGCCTACAACATGGGTGGCGGCAACCCGCAACGCTGGGGTGACTACAGCCTGACGAGCGTCGATCCCGACGACGACACCTCCATCTGGACGATCCAGGAGTACAGTCGCCTCAACGGCAGTTGGGGCACATGGATCGCCGAGCTGGAGTTCCCCGGGACGTGCATCCCGCTCACAACGTACTGTTCGGCCGCGCCCAACTCGGTAGGCGCGGGCGGTGTCATCGGCGCCGTGGGCTCGGTCAGCGTCATCGCCAATGACCTCCTGCTCTCGGCCGTCAGCCTGCCCGCCTCGCAGAACGGAATCTTCTACTACGGTCCGCAGCAAGGGCAGGTCCCGTTCGGGCAGGGCTTCCAGTGCGTGGACGGGGGCGTCACCGGAGTCTTCCGGCTCGACGTCGTCATGTCGGACTCGTTCGGCTCCGTGCAATACGCGCTCGACATCGCGAACCCACCTCAGCCGTCCGGTCAGATCTCCGCGGGCCAGACCTGGAACTTCCAGTTCTGGTACCGCGATCCGGCGGGGGGCGGCGCAAGCTTCAACCTGACGGACGCGCTGGAGGCGACGTTTTGCCCGTAGTTCCGCCTGACAAGATCGCAGGGGTTCCGACTGGAAAGGCCGTCCGGAACCCCGGAGGCCCATGAAGCGCACCGGTTGGATCGTCGCGATGGCGGTCTTGACGTCCCTCGCGCTCGTCGCTTCGCGGCGGCGCGCCGGGCACGAAGGACTCCTCGTGTTCGCCGCAGCGAGCCTGCGTGACGCGTGCACCGAGCTGGGGCGGTCGTTCACCGCCCGCGGGGGCGCGACCGTCCATTTCAACTTCGCCGGCTCGAACGAGCTGGCGTACCAGCTCCTCGCCGGGGCGCACGCGGACGTGTTCCTCTCCGCCGACGAGCTCCAGATGGACCGCGTCGAGAGCGCCGAGCTGCTCGCCGCGGGCTCGCGTCGCGCGCTCCTCTCCAACGCGCTCGTGGTCATCGCTCCGGGGGCGGAGAGGGCGGGCCCGTTCTCCCCGACGCTCCTCGCCCAGGCCGATCGGATCGCCATCGCGCACCCGGAGGCCGTGCCCGCCGGACGGTACGCGCGCGCCTGGCTCGAACGCGAAGGTATCTGGGAGACTGTCCGCGACCGCGTCGCGCCCGCGCCCCACGTGCGCGGTGCGCTGGCGACGGTCGCGGCCGGGGGTGCTCCGTTCGGGATCGTGTACCGGACCGACGCGAGCTCGTCGGACGCGGTGTGCGTCGTCTTCGCGGTGCCCGGCGAGCGGGTGCCACCGATCCGCTACCCCGTCGCCCGGCTCGCTCGAATCGAACACGAGGCGGAGGCGCGCGCGTTCCTCGAGTTTCTCGCGGGCGATGCGGCGCGGGCCATCTTCGAGCGGCACGGCTTCGGCGTCATCGCGGACGGGCGGTAGCGCGGGGTAGACTGCGCGGGATGCCGAGCCTCGAGCCCGAGACCCTGGACGCGCTGCTCGTGAGCCTGGAGGTCGCCTCCTTCGCCATGCTGCTCGACGTCGTGCCCGGGCTCGGTCTCGCGTACCTGCTCGCCCGCAAGGAATGGCGCGGCAAGAGCCTCGTCGAGACGCTCGTGACCCTGCCCCTCGTGCTGCCGCCCGTGGCCGTGGGGTTCCTCCTGCTGTTCACGTTCGGCCGCGAAGGCCCGCTCGGCAGCCGAGCGTTGGGCATCGACCTCGACCTGATCCTCACCTGGAAAGGCGCGGTGCTCGCGTCCGCCGTCATGTCGCTGCCCCTCGTCGTCCGCACGGCGCGCGTCGCGTTCGAAGGCGTGAACCCGCGCCTCGAGTCCATGGGGCGATCCCTCGGTCTGGCGCGGACGCGCGTGTTCCTCACGATCACGCTGCCCCTCGCGCGCCGCGGCCTGTTCGCCGCGCTCGTCCTCGGTTTCGGTCGCGCGCTGGGCGAGTTCGGTGCGACGGTCATCATCGCGGGGAACATCCCGGGCAAGACGCAGACGCTCGCGTTGGCCATCTTCGACAACTACCAGCTCGGGCACGAGCGCGAGGCTCTGCGACTGGTCGGCCTCACGGCGGTGATCGCGTTCCTGCTCATCTGGTTCGTCGAGCGCCTGCTCGCATCGGGCGCGGAACGGGAGGGGCCGCGATGACCTGGTCGGGCATCGAGGTGCGGCTGCGGATCGTGCGCCGGGACTTCGAGCTGGACGTCGCGTTCGAGTCGATGGGCCGGGCCGTGGGGCTGTTCGGTCCTTCCGGCGCGGGCAAGACGACGATCCTGGAGGCGATCGCCGGCTGGCGCGTTCCGCGGGACGGCTTCGTGAGAGTGGGCGAGTCGACGCTGCTCGACACGGCGCACGGCCGCTCCGTGCCCGTCGAAGCCCGCGGAGTCGGGTACCTGCCCCAGGACGACCTGCTCTTTCCGCACTGGACCGTCCGGGAGAACATCCGTGCAGGCATCGAGCGCGCTGCCCGCCGTGGCGATGATGCGGGCACTTTCGAGCGCGCCGTACACGTGCTCGAGCTCGCGCCGCTACTCGAGCGCCGCCCAGCGACCCTGTCCGGCGGAGAACTGCGACGGGTCGGGCTCGCGCGCGCGATCTGCTCGGGCCCGACGATCCTGCTGCTCGACGAGCCCCTCGGTGCGCTCGACCTCGAGCTCAGACGCCGCATCCTGCCCTACCTCGTGCGCGTCCGCGAGGAGTTCGACGTGCCGGTCGTGCTCGTGACCCACGATGCGACCGAGGTCCACGCGCTGTGCGACCATGCGATCGTCATCGAGGGCGGGCGCGTCCGCGCGAGCGGCTCACCGGCCGCCGTCCTCTCCGGACCCGCGCTCCACGCGACCGAGTTCGAGAACGTCCTGCGCGGCGAGGCCCTCGAGTGCGAGGGGGGCACCGCGCTCGTGCGCGTGGGCGGTGGCGCCCTGTTCCGAATCCCGCGCGCCGGTCTCGAAGCCGGGGACCGCGTCCTCTTCGGCCTGCGCGCCGCGGACATCGTGCTGGCGACGGCGCCCGTGACCGGGCTCTCGGCCCGCAACGTCCTCCCCGCGCGCATCGAGTCCCTCGCGACGGACCGGGACGACGTGTTCCTGCTCGTACGTCCCGACGGCGACGGCAGCGGAGACGCCCCGCTCCTGTGGGTGAGCCTCACCACGGGCGCCGTGCAGGACCTCGCGCTCACCCCCGGCGGCGCCGTGCACCTCGTCGTGAAGACCCAGTCCTGCCACCGCCTCGCTTGAGAGCGCGTGCGCAGGCGCCATCGCCGGTGTCCGGGCCGGCGCCTGCGCGCCGCTGCACAAGGCGTGCGCCTACGCGCCGCTGCATAAGGCGTGCGCCTACGCGCCGCTGCACAGGGCGTGCGCCTACGCGCCGCTGCACATGGCGTGCGCCTACGCGCCGCTGCACAAGGCGTGCGCATACGCGCCGCTGCACAAGGCGTGCGCATACGCGCCGCTGCACAAGGCGTGCGCATACGCGCCGCTGCACATGGCGTGCGCATACGCGCCGCTGTACAAGGCGTGCGCATACGCGCCGCTGCACAAGGCGTGCGCATACGCGCCGCTGCACAGGGCGTGCGCATACGCGCCGCTGCACAGGGCGTGCGCATACGCGCCGCTGCACAAGGCGTGCGCATACGCGCCGCTGCACAAGGCGTGCGCATACGCGCACCGGGAGTGTGCGAACACGGCACGCGGGAGGCGCGGAGCGACTTGCAGCGGCTCTGGACGAAGGGCACGGGAATTGCGGTCTCCCGGCGTCCGAAGCGCGGCTCGGCCGTTTGGATGGGATCCCTCCGGCATCGGACGTCGGTGGGCCACGGGCCGGCTTCCGGTCGCTCCGGAGGCAGCTTTGGATCGGCCGTTGCGGCCATGAGAGCGGACTTGCATTCCTCGCGGCGGGCACCGGGAGGGTGCCGGTCCGCGGACTGGGCGGGGGACACTGGGGAGTGCTCCCGCCCATCCTCTCTCCTGGCGCCCGGGCCGATCACTCAGGGCCCTCGGCCCGACCCTCCGCCCGCTCCTCATCCGCCACGAGGTCGCGCCTCTCGCCGGGGTTCAGCGCGAGGTCGAAGGGTGCGCGCTGCCCCGCGGAGTGCCGGATGTCCTGCTCGTCCCCCACGTGGAGCCGGCGAAGTGGAGCCGGCGAACGCCGGCCTGCCCGCGCCCGCTGGCGGCGGCGCCGGGCTCCCGGGCGACCTCATCGCCCGCGGGGCGCGTCCGGACCGCGCACGGTGACCGTCTTAGGAGTCAGTGCGGCAAGTTCCGAGCGGAGACGGGCGAGGGTGCTCGCGTGCTTCGGGTCGCCGGCCAGGTTGCGCGTCTCGCCGGGATCCTCCGCGAGGTCGAAGAGCCTCTCGTCGTCCGCGCCGTACCGCATGTACTTGTGACGTCCCACACGGACCATCTGCTGCAAGCGCGCGCCCTCGAGCTCGCCCGTCGCGCCCACTTCGTCGGGGAGCTGCGACCTGGGCGCGAGCTCCGAGAGCGCCCGGCCGGCCCCCGGCGTGGACCCGGCGGACATGGCCCCGGCGAACGAGACGCCGGGCAGGTCCCCGCCGTCCTCGGCCTCGAGCCCCGTGAAATCGAGCAGCGTGGCCACGAGGTCGACGCGTTGGAGGACCCCGCCGAGCACATCGCCCTCCGTGACCGCGCCCGGGTACCGGACGAGGCAAGGCACGCGCACGGCGCCCTCGTAGAAGCTCTGCTTGAACATGAGCCCGTGCTCGCCCAGCATCTCGCCGTGGTCCGAGGTGTAGACGACGAGCGTGTCCTCCGCGCAACCGGCCTCCTCGAGCGCGGACAGCAGCCGGCCCACGTTGTGGTCGGCCCAGGCGACGGCCGCGTAATAGGAGCGCGTGATGCCCAGCATGGCCTCCGGCGTCACGGCCTCGAATCCGAGCTCGGCGCGGTGCTGGCGCTCGCGCGCCGGGAGTCGCGCGGCCGCTTCCTCCGAGAGCGGCGCGTGGAACGGCAGCCGAGCATCCCGGAATCGAGCGAGCCACTCTTCGGGCGGATAGAAGGGCGGATGCGGGGCGAGGAGGCTCGCCCAGATGAAGAACGGCGCCTCGCGGTCGCGGCGCGCGAGGAACGCCGCGGTCCGGCCCACGACGGCCTCGTCCATGTGGAACACCGACACGCTGTCGTCCCCAGGCGGCAGCGTGCCCGGATTCATCTGGTGCAGCTTGAAGGACTTGCGCGCCTGCGGGCCCCGGCGATGGATCTTGCCGGGGACGACGGCGTCGGCGTGATCCGCGCGGAAAGCCCGGACCATCTCGTTCCGATCGACGACGGTCCGGAAGCCCGCGGTGTCGGCGTGCGTCTTCCCGAAGAACGCCGTGTCGTAGCCGGCCGCCGCGAGGGCCCGGGCGACGGTCCACTCCTCGGGCGCGAAAGCGAGCCAGTTCGCGAACGAGCCGTGGTCGTGCGCGTAGCGTCCCGTCACGAGCGTCTGCCGCGCGGGCACGCACAAGGGCGACTGGCAGTACACATCCGTGATCCGCGTTCCCTCGCCCGCGAGTCGATCGAGGTTCGGCGTGTGGGCGTGCGCGTTGCCCGCGAAGCCGGCCACGTCGAAGCGGTGCTGGTCGGCCGTGATGAAGAGGACGTTGGGTCGATCCACCCGGCCCCCGCGGCCTCCGCCGGGAAGGCGTGCGATGGCGGGTCCGGCGAGCGCCAGGCTGCTCGCGCCCGAGAGAAAAGCACGGCGCGTGGGTCTGGGATGCAGGCGAGGCCTGTCAGTCATCCATCATGATTCTAGTGGGTGAGAGCGGGCGGGGAGCAGGGATCGTGACTCGCACCTCGCCCTGAGCTACGCAATGCATCCATGAGCACTCCCCGCACCCTGACCGCTCCTCTAGCGCCGCTTGTACGCGCGCACGAACACCCGCTCGGGGATCATGGCCTCGAGGCGCCCCTGCATCGCCTCCACGCGCCCCGCGAAGGTGGGGTCACGGGCGAGGTTCCTGCGCTCCTCGGGGTCCTCGGCGATGTCGAACAGCGCCCGTTCCGCCCCGCCGTAGGCGACGAACTTGAAGCGTCCCTCGCGCAGCATGAGCCCGATCGAGTCGCGCGGGGCCTCCGCGAAGTTCGCGCGGCCGTTGTACATCTCGGAGACGGCGAGGTCCTCCCAGTCCGCGTCCGGGGCGCCCGCGAGGAGCGGAGCGAGGGAGCGTCCCTCGACGTGGCTCGGGACGGGGACACGGACGAGCTCGAGCATCGTGCGCACCAGGTCGAGGTGCTCGACGACGTGTTCGACGCGGCGTCCGGCGGGGACGTGTCCGGGCCAGCGCAGGATGAGGGGCACGCGCGTCGCGCCCTCGTAGAGCGTGAACTTGCCGAAGAGGCCGTGCTGGCCCAACATCTCGCCGTGGTCGGAGGTGTAGACGACGAGCGTGTCGCCTGCGAGGTCCAGCGCGTCGAGCGCCGCGAGCAGCTCGCCGATGCAGTGGTCGCTGAAGGCGACGGACGCGTAGTAGGACCGCACGAGCCCGAGCACGTCGGCCGCCGTCGCCCGGTCGAGGCCGAGGACCCTGCGCATGTCGCGGACGAATACGAACATCTCGCGCTCCTCCGCTTCGCCGGCAGGTCCCCAGTTCGGGATCTGTACGTCACGGAAGCGCGCGCACCACTCCTCGGGTGGAAAGCGCGGGGGGTGCGGGCGCACGAAGCTGGCCCACAGGAAGAAGGGCCGCTCGGGATCGCGGTCCGCGAGCCAGCGCTTCGAGTGCTCGACGACGTCGTGCTCCATGTAGTGCACGGGACCCTCTCCGGGACCCATCGTCAGTGGGTTCGCGGCCCAGATCGCGGGCGTGTACGGCGCGGAGGACTCCTCCGGGAGCCCCTCGCCGGGGCGCCGCGCGTCGGGGTTCGCACGCTTGAACTCGCCGTACATCGCGCCCTTGTTCAGCACGTAGGCGAAGCCGGCCGTGTTCACGTGGGCCTTGCCGATCATCGCTGTCTGATAGCCCTCGGCCGCGAGGTGGTGGACGATCGTGCGCTGGTCCTCGGGGAACTGCAGCACGTTGCCGTAGGTGCCGTGCTGGAACGGGCGCTGGCCCGTGATGAGCGACTGGCGCGCGGGCACGCAGAGCGGTGACTGGCAGTAGGCACCGGTGAACGTCGCCCCCGCCGCGGCCAGCCCGTCGAGCGCCGGCGTCACGGCGAGGCTGTCGCCCGCGAACCCGGCGACGTCGTACCGGTGTTGGTCGGTGATGATGAAGAGGATGTTGGGCTTGCGCTGCGGCGTCGCGGCGCATGCACCCGACCAGCCGAGTGCCGGGAGGGTGGCGAGCGCGCCGGCACTCTTCAATAGGGAACGACGCGTCAGGTCGGCGCGATCGGCCGCGGGCGGGCTCATCGAGAGCGGGCGCACTCGTCGCACTCGCAGTTGACGTCGAACCACGCGCGCGGATCCGTGACCCGCGTGTTCCACGTGTAGCCGAGCTGGGCGAGCCGGGCCGCGGTGGCGACATCGATGGTCGACCTGTGCTCCACCATGCCCGTGGCGGACGTCTCGAGCAACCAGCCGACCAGGAGTCCGCGCAGCCCGCGCGCCTCCTTGGTCTTCTCTGCGGCGAGGTTCGTGGTGCACTCCGGGTCCTTCGCGACGTCGTAGAGTTCCACGCTGTGGGCCGCCACCACCGGCAGGCCGGGCAGGACGCGATGGCGCCTCAGGTTGAGGACGAGGAGCCGGTCGTCCTGGAGGATCGATGCCGATCGCGCGCCGGAGGAGATCGCGAAGCGCGGTGTCCTGGCGGCGTCCTCCCCGAGGAGGTCCGAGCCTGGAAACTCCGCGGCGTCGATGCCCGCGAGCTCGAGGAGCGTCCGACCGACGTCGAGCTGACGCACCGGTCCGCGCGCGCGCTGCTTGCCGGTGACGCCGGGCGCGGCGATGATGAGCGGCACGGACAGCGTCCCCGGGGCGAGCCGGCGGTCGCCGTAGAAGATGCCGTCCGTGGGGAGCTCCTCGCCGTGGTCGGCGGTCACGGCGACGATCGCGTCCTGCAGGCGCTCATTCGTGAACAGGCCGTTCAAGCAGGCATCCAGATAGGAGACCTCCGCCATGTACGAGGCCCGGATGAACTCCATGTCCGTGATGTCGTCGCACCAGGCGGGGATCCCGATGACGTCCCCGATGGCGAGGCGCGGGTCCCGGGGATCCCGCTCCTTGCCGTAGTACAGGTGGTCGTAGGGCGCGGGCGGCGCATAGGGCCCGTGGGCGTCGAACAGGTGGATCCAGACGAATGCCGGCGCGCCGCGCGCGTCTTCGAGCCAGCCTTCGATGCGGGTGAGCGTCCAGGCGGCATCCACCGGGCGGCGCACGGGGGCGCCGAACCGTTCGAAGCCCTGTCCGAGGCCGGAGAGCTCGTGCCCGAGGTGCGGGGCGCTCACGGCTCCGAGGGTGGCCCAGCCCGCGTCGCGGAAGCTCTCGGCGAGGGTCTGCGCTCCGTCCGCGAGCAACGAACC
>SMVB01402131.1_pt1 | contig 16511 bp, 13 predicted proteins | sample 2456461 | NCBI WGS metagenome assembly SMVB01 (sample SAMN11095934, study PRJNA526329) | marine sediment metagenome | biome: Marine sediment; feature: Surficial sediment; material: Deep marine sediment; isolation source: Hadal surficial sediment | place: Pacific Ocean | collected 2014-05 | depth...
ATGCGTCTTATTATATCCTCGATCACTTCAATTCTTTCACTCTGGCTCGAACTTTCCTTGATCTTGCCCTCAGCAATGCCTCGCCACACCAACTGGTTTTCCAGCGGTTCGATAATATCGAGAACCAGGGTACCCTGGGTGTATTGAGATATCACGGTTTCGGTGTTCATGGAACCATAGGTGTATCTGACACCAACTCCGCTATAGCGATAAGGGCCCAGGGCACCATAACCCACATAGGTATAACCTGGCCCATAGCCGCCATAGGTGTTGTAAGTATTAACGTCTATACGATCCTGGGTGGTCACGCTGTAATTAATCAAGAAATTAACCGGGCCATTGTCCCGGTGACGTATGCCCTTGTTCAACATCTGATCATTAACGTTTTGACGAATGCGTTGGTCCATTAGATCACTTGCCAGAAATTCTTGACTGGCCAGATTGAATTCATTTCCGTCATGCCAGCGATAGGATCTATAGGTCGAAAAATCCACACTATTGTTGAAATCAGAATCTATTGTTATGTCATTTGAGCAAGCACTTAACACTACAATTAATGACGCCGTGCCTAAAGGAAGTAAACTTTTCACTAATGAATCCTCGTTACAAAAAAACCGTTTTCAGTCAATCAAATGGGAATTGGGCATTAAGCTTACTGAATGGAGACGGCGGACCGAGAACGCATCCCGGCCGGCGTTTTCATGCTAAAAGCATTGATGCCCTTTAACAGATTAAGCGCCTCATTAAGTGGGTAATCATTCACCAGGATCTGCTCCACATTGACAATTGGCTCGACATACTGGTCAGCCCAGTCTGTTGTGTTTTCCAGGTGCCCTTGCAGATCCGCTTCTGAATAAGTCGCTGAATTTGGATCCAACCTGGTTACCAGCGCTTCGTCTACAACGATATCTGGAATTATTCCCTGTGCCTGAATGGAACGACCAGAGGGTGTGTAATACAAGGATGTTGTTAACTTGATGGCACGATCACCGCTCAACGGTAATACAGTTTGCACTGAACCTTTGCCGAAACTGGTTTTCCCCATTATGACAGCCCGGCCATGATCCTGCAGTGCTCCAGCCACAATCTCTGAAGCCGAGGCAGAGCCTTCATTGATTAACACCACCAGGGGTGTATCCAGACCCGGATTACTACGAGTTGCCTCAAATTCCATATCGGTTTCAGCTATTCGTCCCTTGGTATAAACAATTTTACCTTCAGAGATAAAGGCATCGACAACAGCCACTGAGGCGGAGAGAACTCCCCCGGGATTATTACGTAAATCAAGTACCAGGCCCTTTAGATCAGGGTTGTCTTCACGAAGTCGGGCAATCCCTTTGACCAATTCTTCACCTGTATTCACTCTAAACTGCGAAATCCGAATATAGCCATAACCCGGTTCCAAGGTGCGCTGACGAACACTGGTTACGGCGATCACTTCCCGAGTAATAGTGACATCAAAAGGGCCCCGCCGACCCTCGCGAACAATGGTGATAGTTACGTCTGTCCCGGGTTCACCACGCATCATCTGTGCGGCTTCTTCGGGTAGAACTTCCCGCAGGGGTTGGCCATCGATTTGAATGATCAGGTCACCTGCTTGGATTCCGGCCCGATCCGCGGGTGTATCATCAATAGGACTGATTATACGGATGTAGCCATTTTCCTGGCCAACTTCCACTCCCACGCCGCCAAATTCACCAGTCGTTGTTTCCTGCAGGTTATCGTAGTCGTTGCCGGCTATGTAGGAGGAATGGGGGTCGAGGCCACGCAGCATGCCGCGAATTGCGTTTTCCAACAACGTCTGGTCATCTACCGGTTCGACGTAGGACTTTCTTATACTGTCCAGGGCTTCAGTAAACATACGCACTTCATTCAGTGGTAAAGGCAGCTCCTGTGGTCGTCCGCGTTCCTGGGCTGAAACCGATAAAGTCACCGTGCCTAAACTGCTTGCTAGGCAAAGAATTAAGAATAAGCGCAGGAAAAACCGTTTAGAGATCATAATTTGTGCCTGTTTTCCAACAATTTGTGGTGTTTGTAAATTATCTCATAATATAGTTTCAGTTTAAGCGCCAGGACGCAATGGCAATTATCACAAATAGCTGCACTTTCCTCTCTAATCCTATCGCCAAGAGTAAACACAGAGTCTTCTTCCTATCAAAATGAGCTGCTACGCGCTATTGAAACCAAGTGATACTAGTCCCGAGGTACAATCCAGTCAGCCGGATTCTGGGGTCTGCCATTGTAGCGAATTTCGAAATAAATACCGGTCTGTTCCTGACCACCGCTATTGCCTGCTGTTGCTCTGAGTAAGCGAGCTCCTCCAGAGTGGCCTGATATTGACTAATCTGCTGGAGACGGCTTTGGTTAAAGCGCTGATAGTAATGCAACATACGGGCGCCTAAGGCCGGATCTTCCAGATTAATTACCAGTTTTCGATTTGAGTTATCGCCTGAGTGATCTGTTCCAGCTCCTGCTGAGAGGGAGGCGTAAACTCAGCTGCTTGTACTGTGATAACGACTGTCTGTAATACCGTGGCGGCCAGCAGAAAAAGGCATAGCGTTCGAGTCAGTTGTTTGCGTGATGTCATCGGTAAATAGTTAAACGTTCTATGGTGCAATCTTTAAACTCTCCTCGTCGCTTTCACTTGCTGAAACGTCAAGCAGTGCCCGGCCAGTCATTTCCACTGGTACGGGTATGCCAAGCAAGGTTAGCAAGGTGGGTGCAAGGTCAGCGAGACTACCTTCTGTTTGAAATGTTCCTCCGGAAGTGCCGACATACACCAAGGGTACAGGACCGGTAGTGTGAGAGGTCAGTGGTTGACCGGTAGCGCTATTAACCATTTGCTCAACATTGCCGTGGTCGGCAGTAATTAGCAGCTCGCTTCCGGTTTCCCTAATGGCTGCAACTATATCGCCAAGACATTTATCAATTGCTTCCACTGCTTTAACCGACGCATCAAAATCACCAGTATGTCCAACCATATCAGCGTTGGCATAATTGCAGATTATCGCATCGAACTGTTTTGATCGAATGGCAGCAACAAGTTTCTCAGTGACTTCAAAAGCGCTCATCTGCGGTTTCAGGTCGTAAGTTTTTACCCGAGGTGATGGCACTAAGATTCTTTGTTCATGTGGGAACGGCTCTTCTCTGCCACCATTAAAAAAGAATGTGACATGGGCATACTTTTCAGTTTCAGCTATTCGCAGTTGAGATTTACCGAGATCAGCCAGGTATTCACCCAATACATTCTTGAGCTTCTGAGGAGGAAAAGCACAGGGGCAATCTATGTCGGAAGCATATTCTGTGAGTGTGGCGAATGCGCTAAATCGTGGCTGCTGTTTCCGCTCGAAACCATCAAAATCACTTTGTACGAAAGCCCTGCTCAATTGTCGTGCCCGATCAGCGCGAAAATTCATGTAGACCACACAATCTCCGTCACTAATCACTACCGTAGCCTTAGGTGAGTCGGCGATAGTGGTTGGCTGGATAAACTCATCGCCTTCATCGCGGTAGTAACCTGCCTCCAATGCAGAAACAGCATCCGGATAGTTGAACGGGGCCGTACCAGAGGTCAACATGTCATAGGTAAGTTGAGTTCGATCCCAGCGATTGTCTCGATCCATGGCATAAAATCGTCCGGAGATTGAAGCAATACGACTTTGGCCAATACTGGACAGTTTTTGTTCTGCCTTTTTTAAAGAGTCAGTAGCACTGCGCGGTGGAGTGTCCCTACCATCAAGAAAAGCATGAAGATAGATCCGTTCGGCACCGCGATCGGCAGCCAGGTCGATCATGGCCAGGATCTGGTCTTCGTGACTATGGATGCCGCCGGGTGACAATAGCCCGAGTATGTGTACAGCCTTATCGTTGCTAACTGCCTTGTCTACGGTGCTACGCAGAACTTGATTGCTAAAAAACTCACCCTCTTCGATAGCCTTGTCTATTCGAGTCAGGCTTTGGTAAACAACGCGGCCGGCGCCAAGATTCATATGACCAACTTCAGAATTACCCATTTGGCCTTCCGGTAGTCCTACAGCAAGACCCGAGGTGCGGATCAGAGTGTGTGCTTCGTTGGACCACAGAGCATCCCAGTTTGGTGTGTTGGCACTGTGGATCGCATTATACTCGGTGTTTTCGCTATAGCCCCAGCCGTCAAGAATTAGTAAAAGGGCGGTACGCTTTTGCGGTTGGCTCATCAGGTAAATTTCCCGGAAGTGAAATGGTTACTGGAAAACCTGTAATTATCCTCGGGAACCACAGAATAAGTCCACTTCAAAACTTCTTTACAGCCGGTGAGGCGTGTATACTGCTCCCCTTTTTACAGGCTAGCCCGAAATCGAGCTGAAAAAGCAGCCTGATAAGGGACTGAAACAGGCCTGGACACTTCTTAATATGGCACAATTTGTAGAGTTTTTGGGTAACCACCTGTTTTTAGCCGGCCTATGGATAGTGCTGGTTTTAGCTGTGTTTTTACAATTGAAATCCAGAGCCGGTAAATCAGTGGGCCCTCAACAGGCCGTCATGTTGATCAATCGCTCTGACGCCGTGGTTGTCGACGTTCGAGACAAGAAAGAGTTTGAAAGCGGGCATATAGTTGATGCAATCAATATTCCTCTTTCCAAATTAGACCAGCGCATTACAGAGCTGGAAAAACACAAGGACAAGCCGGTTGTGGTTGTCTGCAAGATGGGCCAGCATTCATCAGAAGCATGCAACAAACTGTTAAGTGCTGGTTACGAAAAAGTTGTGAAACTCGGGGGAGGTATTACGGAATGGAAGGCCCAATCTCTCCCGCTGATACAAAAGTAGAGCGGAAAAAATAATCTCACAGGAAAGTTAAACAGGATATACCATGGCAGAAGACGAACAAACAAACGAAGAAGGCACTGCGGCGCAAAATACCGATGAGCAGAAAGGGCCTAATTTTGCTTTGCAGCGAATTTACTTGAAAGATGCCTCCTATGAATCACCCCGCAGTCCCGCAACATTCCAAACTAAATGGGCACCTAAAATAACTTTTGATATTAAAAGTCGCAGCTCCAAACTACAGGATGACATTTACGAGGTTGTCCTGGTGCTGACGGTAGAAGCCAAGCAGGACGACGCAATCTGCTTTCTGGTAGAAGTTCAGCAGGGTGCGGTTTTTACTTGCAAAGGGATCGACGATCAGCAGCTGGAACGCGTGTTGGCCACCGTGTGCCCTAACATTATTTTTCCCTATGCCAGAGAGGCAATCGATGCCCTGGTAATAAAAGGAAGCTTTCCTCCACTTATGCTCGCTCCGGTTAATTTTGACGCGCTGTATGCCCAGCGTAAAGAACAGCAAGCGCAGAATTCAGCCGGGAATGGGGCCAACGGTGCTGCCCAAGAAGCTGAAACGGATACTGAAACGGATACTGAAACGGATACTGAAACGGATACTGAAACTACTGACTCTTGAATTTTCAAGAAATTCTGTTTTGAAGCTCACCAACTAATAGATCGGGGCTCTTGAGCTCCCGTGTCGAGAGCTACCGCAATAATTTGACTGGCGCCAGGCTTCGTAGATCAACACCGCAGCGGCGTTCGAAAGATTCAGGCTGCGACTGTTTTTCAGCATCGGAATTCGCAACAGTTTATCGGTGCCAAAGTTGTTTTTAATTTCAGTTGGTAATCCCCTGGTTTCAGGACCGAATACAACAAAGTCACTGTTTCTGAAGTCGATGTCACTGTAACAGGCGCTGCCTTTGGTGCTTACTCCAAAAATCCTGTGCCCGTTGGCAAACGTTAAGAATTCTCCCCAGTTTTGGTGCAGAGCGACTGCGCTGAATTCATGGTAATCCAATCCTGCACGCCGAAGCTTTTTGTCATCCAGTTCAAATCCCAATGGCTGGATCAGATGCAATTTTGCACCTGTGTTTGCCGCCAGGCGGATGATATTACCCGTATTCGGTGGGATTTCAGGTTCGAACAGGACAATATTTATCACGGCTTTTCATCTACTTTCCTACTCCACTGCTTCATTACGCTCGGTAGAAGTTTCACTATCATTCAATTCTTTGATTTTGCGCGTCAGAGTATTTCGCCCCCAACCTAATAACGCGGCGGCATCACGGCGTCGACCGGCGGTATGCTTTAGCGCAATATCAATCATAGTGCGTTCGAATAAGGGTACGGCCTGGTCGAGTATGGCCTTATTACCCAGGGATAGCTCCTGGTCAGCCCACGACTCGAGGGATTGGGTCCAACTGCCCGTGTCACTGCGTTTGGTTTCTTGATCAGCAAATTCGGGAGGCAAATCATTGAGATGAACTTCCCGACTTGATGCCATGACTGTTATCCAACGACAGAAATTTTCCAGTTGACGCACATTTCCTGGCCAGTTGAGTCCGGTAATATACTTTTCTGTTTCAGGTAGCAGGGTTTTGGGCTCCACATTAAGCTCCGCAGCGGCGGCGCGTAAAAAATGTTTGGTTAGCTGAGGAATATCTTCTCGTCGATCCTTGAGCTTGGGAATATGGATGCGAATTACATTGAGTCGATGAAACAGGTCCTCTCGAAACTCATGTACTTCAACCAATTTCTCCAGGTCCTGGTGGGTGGCGGCAATAATTCTCACGTCGACTTTCTTCGGTGTGTGTCCGCCAACGCGATAAAACTCACCATTGGAAAGGACTCTTAATAATCGGGTTTGGATTTCTGCTGGCATATCTCCAATTTCATCGAGGAACAAGGTGCCACCATCTGCCTGTTCAAAACGACCTATCCGTCGTTGGGTGGCTCCAGTGAAAGCGCCTTTTTCATGCCCGAACAATTCAGATTCAATAAGCTCTTTAGGAATTGCAGCGACGTTAAGTGGTATGAACGGCTTATCCTGGCGAGGACTGTGGCGGTGCAGGGCAAGGGCTACCAATTCTTTGCCAGTACCAGACTCCCCATTGATTAAAACTGAAATATGGGAATGCGATAGTCGCCCGATGGCGCGAAAAACTTCCTGCATAGCTGGTGCTTCACCAATTATCTCAGGAGATTTTTCCGGAGCCGTATCCTCATCCCTAACATGGGTTTTGCGAGCATGTTCCAGGGCACGTTGCGTTACCGCCACTGCTTCTTCGATATCGAATGGCTTAGGCAGGTATTCGAAGGCGCCTCGACTATAGGAGGACACAGCGCTGTCCAAATCAGAATGCGCGGTCATGATAATGACTGGAACCTGGGGATATTGTTCCCGAATGTTAGAGAGAAGGTCCAGACCGTTAATACCTGGCATGCGGATATCACTGATAATGGCGTCGGGTTGGTCATGGGACAATCGACTTAGTAGCTCATCACCGGTTTCAAATGAAACCGTGTTCAAGCCCTTTTTCTCCAGGGATTTTTCAAGTACCCAGCGTATGGAACGATCATCATCCACTATCCAGACTGAATTATGCGAGTTCATTCTTAACTGTTACCTCGTCAAACTTGATTGCCGTCATCTAACGGAATTGTGATAGAAAAAACTGTCAATCCCGGCTTGCTGTCACACTCGATGATGCCGCCGTGCTGGTTAATAATTGACTGGGCAATAGACAAGCCAAGTCCACTTCCGTCGGCTCTGCCGCTTATCATTGGATAAAACAGTGTGTCGGTGATTCGTGTTGGTATTCCCGGGCCGTTGTCCTCGATATCAACCCGGACTACTAAACGATGCATGTTATTTCCGATAGTGGTGTTACGCATGACGCGGGTGCGCAGAATGATCTTCCCCAGATCATGATCAACATTCGGGCTATCAAGTGCCTGTACGGCATTTCTCAAAATGTTTAATACCGCTTGGATCAATTGTTCGTGATCACCCGTTATTGGTGGGATGCTGGGGTCGTAATCCTTTTCCAGTTCAATGTCACTGTCGATGATTTCCGCCTCCACCAGGCTTGTTACCCGCTCTAGTACTTCGTGAATATTTACCTGGTGCATCTGCGGCAGCTTTCTTGCTCCAACTAGACGATCAACCAAATTATGTAAGCGGTCTGCTTCTTCAATGATGACATTGGTATAGTCAAGCAGATCTTCATTTGGCAGTTCCTGTGCCAGTAATTGAGCCGCACCCCGTATTCCTCCTAGGGGGTTTTTAATCTCATGGGCCAGACCTCGTACCAATTCGCGCGTAGTTGCCTGAGTTGAAAGTATGGCCTCGTCCCGACTAATCCGTTGTGAGTAATAGAGAGAATTCATCTCCATCAGGACTTTGGGCTGACCGTCTTCCTCAAATGGAATTATCGTGTAATCCAGCGTAATGCTTTTACCTGTTATCAACTGAAACTTTGCTTTGTGCTTAGTAAAACTGGTCTGCTTGGCCATGGCCTGTTTGACTTCATCTAAATCTTCTTGCGTGCCCTTCAGGATATTACCCAAAACCATTTTCAGTGCCTGGTTTCCGCTTATTTCTAACAGAGACTCGGCTGCCAGGTTGAGGTAGGCCGGCCTGAGATCTTTGTCCAACAAGATTACGCCAGTTTTAAGATGGTCCAATAAGCGTCTGTGTACGTTGTCCAGGGTCAAGGTTGATACTCATTCGGGTCGCTGACCCACAGTTTGTTATTAAGTGGTTATGCAATAACCAAACCAACATAGCCCAATCGTCAATATTCTTTGTGGGCCCACAATTCGCAGGGTTCAGGGCACCAGGTACGCGCAATATGCCCCTAAGAAGGGCCCAGGTTAATTGGGCAGGGAAAATATGCACTATTATGGTGCATAATGCAATCGGTCTGCTTCTTCGATTAGCGAATAGGTCAGGAGAGCCAGGCAATTTAATTGACCGAGTCGCAAAATGAGTAGGGTTTTAATCGCATTGGATCGCGAATTATTCCCCCTTCTGCAAGAAATTCCGTAAATTATTATAGCCATTGAAATGGATAAATATGCTCACACCGGCGCCGGAAAAGTTAACAAGTGGTCAGCAATGAGCTTAGGCAGAATTCCAATAAAAAAAGCCCGGGTATACCCGGGCTTTTGAATGTTTCCAGTTTGCAGAATTTAAACGCTGTAATACATGTCAAATTCAATTGGGTGGGTAGACATATTGAGTTTAATCACTTCATCCATCTTCAGTTCAATGTAACTATCAATGAGATCGTCATCGAATACGTCACCGGCTTTGAGGAAATCACGGTCGGCATCTAGAGATGCAAGCGCCTCTTCCAGACTGCCACAAACCTGTGGAATCTCTGCTTCTTCTTCAGGGGTAAGATCATAGAAATCCTTGCTTGATGGCTCACCCGGATGAATTTTGTTCTGGATTCCGTCAAGACCCGCCATCAGCATTGCGGCGAAATACAGATAAGGGTTGGCAGTACAGTCACCAAAGCGGACTTCAATTCGAATTCCCTTTGGATTGTCGCCCAGAACGTATGGAATTCGAATCGCCGCCGAGCGGTTTCGTGCCGAGTACGCCAGAAGAGTTGGCGCTTCGAAGCCTTTCACCAGTCGCTTATAAGAGTTAGTCGAAGCGTTGCCAAAAGCATTGAGGGCCTTGGTATGCTTGATAATACCACCGATGTAAAACAAGGCGGCCTCTGAAAGTCCCGCGTATTCATCACCCGCAAAAACGTTAGTGCCGTCTTTGAATAGAGACTGGTGGCAGTGCATACCATTGCCGTTGTCACCAACCAGGGGTTTGGGCATGAACGTAGCAGTCTTGCCGAAAGCATCCGCGGTATTGTGTACACAGTACTTTAGAATTTGTAGTTCATCTGCCTTTAATACTAGGCTATTAAACTTAGTACCTATCTCGTTCTGACAGGCAGTACCTACTTCATGGTGATGCAGTTCGATTTCCACGCCCATTCCAGCCATTGTTTCGCACATGGCGCAGCGCAGGTCGTGGGAAGAATCAACCGGTGGTACCGGGAAGTAACCGCCTTTGACACCGGGGCGGTGACCTTTATTGCCGCCCTCAAAGTCAGCGCCGGAAACCCAGGCCGCCTCTTCAGAGTGTATCTTGTAGCTGGCACCTTCCATTTCGTTGGTCCACTTTACATCGTCAAAAACGAAAAACTCCGGTTCTGGCCCGAAGTAGGCAGTGTCACCAATTCCTGTGGACTTAAGATATTCTTCTGCACGTCGGCCAACAGAGCGTGGGTCGCGATTATAGCCTTGCATGGTTTTGGGTTCGATCACGTCACAACGAACATTCACTTGTGCTTCGTCTGCGAACGGATCCAGGACCGCCGTGCTGTCATCAGGCCGCAGAATCATGTCTGATTCATTAATCCCCTTCCAGCCTGCGACGGAGGAACCGTCGAACATCATGCCCTCAAAAAAATCCGCATCTACACGTTCAGCCGGGAAAGAGACGTGTTGTTCTTTACCTTTGGTGTCAGTAAAACGGAGGTCAACCCACTTTACATCATTTTCTTTTATTAGCTTTAGAGTCTTTTCAGACATCGTTGATCCTCCGTGTGATCAATCTTTGTGGAGATAAACTCCACCGGTTTATTTTTGAATCCCTCGTTTCGGGCAGACACTTATTGGCGCACTACCATTGAAGGTTCTTGTAGTACGGTAAATTCAATCTAGAAGCCTTGAATTACCTGCTCCCCTAACTGCTTGCCATGAGTGCAAGGGGAGGAGCAAAATATATGCCATAACCTGTTAAGATAAAAGACCCATTTTTCGGGCGGCTAGCGGGAATAAATCCACCTATGTGCACCAAAATAGATCATTTGAAATATGAGTGGTCTGTGTTGGTGCATTTATATTCTTGGAACGATGCGGATTCGTGATGAAAATTGCAGCTGAAACAGTGACAGTTATCAGAGTGAGTTTGTCGGTCCAGTGTTGCGGACAAGTCGGCTTCAATTAGCCCAGAGCCAAATATGTTATTCGTAGTTAAGTTATTCCCTGAAATTACTATCAAGAGCCGACCGGTCAGGCGCCGGTTCATTCGTATACTGCGACGGAATCTAAAAAGCATATTGCGGAAACTGGATGCCGGTATCACTGTTGTCGGAGAATGGGACTATATTGATATTGAAACAACCACAGATAACGAAACTATCCTTCAACAAATTGTTGATCGGGTGCAGTGCACGCCAGGAATAGCTAAGTTTCAGGCCGTGGAGCGCTATCCTCTTTCGGATCTCGATGCAATAGCTGAACTATGCAAGGATTGTTATGGGGACATCCTCAGCGGTAAAACTTTTGCGGTGCGTTGCAAACGTAGTGGTAAACACCCTTTCAAATCAGTTGATGTGGAAAGGCATGTGGGGGGAGTTTTATTAGGGGAAACGACTGCCGCCGGGGTAAATCTGACAAATCCCGATATCACGGTTCGGGTGGAAATCAGACAAGAAAAGGTATTTCTGGTGAAGCAGCAATACCCGGGATTAGGAGGGTTCCCTCTGGGTTCACAGGACGCCGTTCTGTCACTTATTTCCGGTGGATTCGATTCCGCCGTTTCCAGTTATTTGTGTATTAAACGGGGATTGCAAACCCACTATTGTTTTTTCAACTTAGGGGGCAAAGCCCATGAGCTCGCTGTGAAGGAGGTGGCCCTGTACTTGTGGATGAAGTACCACAGTTCACATCGGGTTAAATTTGTCACTGTCCCGTTTGAGCCAGTTGTTGAAGAAATTCTGACTAAAGTAAATGACTCGCAAATGGGAGTAATACTTAAGCGCATGATGTTGAGAGTTGCCGAAAGGGTTGCAGATCGACTAAATATACAGGCCCTGGTGACCGGGGAGAGTGTGGCTCAGGTATCAAGTCAGACCCTGGCGAACCTGGCTGTTATCGACTCTGTAACCGACATGCTGGTATTAAGACCGCTGGTCACATCTGATAAACAGGACATTATCGATACAGCTAGAAAAATCGGCACCGAAGATTTTTCTAAAAACGTGCCTGAGTACTGTGGCGTAATTTCAGTAAAGCCCACCACCAGAGCGAAGCCGGAGCGTATTGAAAGGGAAGAGATTCACTTTAACATGGAGCTGATCGAGCAGGCTATAGTGAGTGCACACTATCAATTAACGACAGAATTAACGGGGGATCTTACTGGGGAATCAGTTAACATTGGGGTGACTTCAGAACTGAAACCAGGGGATACCCTGATCGATATTCGCCACCCGAATGAGAGGGAACTCAGTCCCTTGATTGTTCCAGATCAGGATGACCTGGAACAACTTGAAGTCCCTTTCTTCCAACTCCAGACCTTTTTCAGCGACCAGGACAAACATAGACGTTTTTTACTGTACTGTGATAAGGGTATGATGAGTCGTCTCCATGCTGCCCACTTAGTCGATCAGGGTTTTCATGACATTGCAGTTTACGAACCTGTTTCATCCTGACGCCTTTTTGTCCGTCATTTTCTAATCTGCACCGTCTCCAGCTTCCGTTTTCAGGTATCCATAGGCAGGTGGCAATGTATTTAACACTTGGCTCATGTATACTCGCCGCCTTTTGCGATCAGGGTTTGGTAATGCAGCCAATGTCTTGCTTCAGGAAGTAGTGGATCAAAATTGATAGAGAAGATTAGAAACATAGCCATCATTGCTCACGTTGATCACGGTAAGACTACCCTGGTTGATAGGTTGCTGCAGCAATCCGGTACTCTGGAAGTGAGGGGAAAGTCCATTGACAGGATAATGGATTCAAACGACCAGGAACGGGAGCGTGGCATTACAATTCTTGCCAAGAACACAGCGGTCAACTGGCGTAATTACCATATCAATATAGTTGATACACCTGGCCACGCAGACTTTGGGGGTGAAGTGGAGCGGGTATTGTCCATGGTCGATAGTGTGTTGCTGCTGGTGGATGCGGTGGAAGGTCCAATGCCCCAGACCCGGTTCGTCACGCAAAAAGCTTTTGCCGCCGGGCTAAATCCAATTGTTGTCATTAACAAGGTTGACAGACACGGTTCCAGGCCGCATTGGGTTCTGGATGAAGTGTTTGACCTGTTCGATAGCCTTGGTGCTAATGATGCCCAGCTGGACTTTCCGGTAATTTATGCTTCAGCAGTGAAGGGAGTGGCAGGTTATGAGGCAAATGAACTTGCCGAAGACATGCTCCCACTATTTGAAACCATCGTGGCTAAAGTGCCGGCGCCGAAGGTTAATCGCAATGCCCCATTACAGATGCAGATCAGTGCTTTGAATTACAGCAGTTATGTTGGTGTGATAGGCATTGGTCGTATTACCCGTGGTAAAGCTCGGCCCAATATGCAGGTCATTATCGTCGATCGCGACGGTAATCAACGCAAGGGAAAAATCCTGCAGGTTAAAACCTATTTGGGTTTGGAGCAGGTGGATGTCGACGTGGCTGAAGCGGGTGAAATCGTCTGTATTAACGGCATCGAGAATTTGCATATATCGGATACGCTTTGCGATCCCGAACATATTGAGTCGATGACGCCGTTAATAGTAGACGAGCCTACCATCAATATGACTTTTCAAGTCAATGACTCACCGTTTGCCGGCAAAGACGGCAAATATGTCACCACCCGCAATATTAAAGAACGTCTAGAGCGAGAGCTGTTACACAACGTTGCACTGAGAGTGGAACCGGGTGACTCACCAGACAAGTACTTGGTCTCCGGTCGTGGAGAATTACATTTATCTGTTTTGATTGAAACCATGCGCCGGGAAGGCTATGAGCTTGCTGTTTCAAAGCCAGAAGTAATTGTGCATGAGATAGATGGGGTGAAACAGGAACCCTATGAAATACTGATGGTGGATTGCGATGAAGAGCATCAGGGTAACGTCATCGAGGAACTTGGGCTGCGTCGCGCTGCAATGCAGAATCTCAATCCTGACGGTAAAGGTCGGGTGCGCATCAAGTTCATCATACCTACACGAGGCCTTATCGGGTTTCGTTCACAATTTTTGAGTATGACTTCAGGCACTGGCGTATTGACCCATGTTTTTGATCACTATGGGTCGGTTAAATCCGGTGACGTAGGTCGACGCAAGAATGGCGTACTGGTGTCTATGGTGAGTGGAAAGACATTGGGTTATGCCTTATTTAATTTGCAGGAACGTGGTCGATTGTTTGTCGGACCTAACGTGAAGGTCTACGAAGGAATGATCGTAGGACTCAACAGCCGTAATAACGACCTGGCTGTCAATCCAACTAAGGCTAAGCAATTGACTAATGTCCGTGCGTCCGGCACCGATGAAAACATCGTTTTAACTCCGCCAGTCACCCATACTCTTGAACAAGCAATGGAATTCTTAGAAGACGACGAGTTGGTCGAAGTGACACCCAAACATATACGGCTGCGAAAAAAATACCTCACAGAAAACGAAAGGAAACGGCAAAACAGGGGAACTGCTGCCCGTGGACCGATGTTGGAAAAATCAAGGAGCCTCTGATTGATTCTATGGTCTCTGTGTGGGAGTCTGCTGGGTGTTGTCGCAAGTCATTGTGGCGCTGTTAATGGGCGTTGATATTGACAAGTCTAACTTATAGCAATAATTCTTTTGTCGCCATAGAATCTAACCGAGGTTCCACAGTTATAAGATAGTTAGAAAGCTAAAACTCGAGGAGTGTTGTGCTGGTTTTATACCCGGAATTGAAGCCCTATATTCGTCACCAATTACAGGTATCGGATATTCATGAACTCTATCTCGATGAAGCCGGCAATCCTGACGGTATTCCTTTGCTGTTTCTCCATGGTGGACCGGGTAGTGCTTGTGGCTCTAACTCACGTCGTTTTTATGATCCTGAAGTTTACCGCATAATTACTTTTGATCAGCGAGGCTGTGGCAGGTCTACTCCCCATTCGGAACTGGAAGGAAACAATACTTCCAACCTTATTGCTGACATAGAAGCCATCAGGGTTTTTCTTTCGATTGAAAAATGGGTGGTATTTGGAGGATCCTGGGGAGCAACTCTGGCATTACTGTATGCTCAAGCCTATCCTCAACATGTGCAGGCTATGATATTGCGAGGCACATTTTTGTGTCGCCGCTCAGATCTGGATTGGTTATATCGAGAAGGTGCAAGCCGGATTTTTCCAGATCATTGGAAGGAATTTATTGAGTTTATTCCTCAGTCCGAGCGATACAATCTAGTTGAAGCTTATTATCAGCGACTGACTGGGCCGGATGAGTTGGTTAGGATGGCGGCAGCAAAGTCCTGGACTAGCTGGGAATCCCATTGTTCGAAATTACGCCCAAGTTCCGATGTCCAGAAATTAATATCCAAACAACACAATGCCTTGGCGCTTAGCCGAATTGAATCTCACTTTTTTATGAGTAATGGATTCATAGGGGAAAATCAGATATTGAACAACATTGCAAAAATTGCCGATATTCCGGCAAAAATTGTTCATGGCCGATACGATATTGTCTGTCCCCTGGAAAATTCGGTTACGTTGCATGACAACTGGCCTGCATCTGAATTGTATATTGTCAGAGATGCCGGACATTCCGCATCGGAACCAGGAATTGTCGACGCCTTGATCAGGGCCACCAAAGAACTGTCACAACAGATTGAACAAAATCAAGATTAATCAGCTAGAGGTGCCTAGGGCTTACGGCCATTACCGGCGAAGCGCGTCTTGCACCTGTACACTTCAGGTCACGCAGAGGCCCTATGCCACTAATCAGAGATGCCCTTAGTGATAGCGCTTATTCAACGAGTTAACCGGGCCCGAATTAATATTGACAAGCACATGCATGCGGAGATAAACCACGGGATCCTGGCTTTTATCGGTATAGAAAAAACAGACACCGAAAAGGCGGCAGATAAACTGCTGGACAAAATTCTGGCCTATCGTGTGTTTGCAGATTCGGCTGGGAGGATAAATCTGAATTTGAAAGATGTGACCGGGGATTTGATGCTGGTTTCCCAGTTTACCCTGGTGGCTGACACTAACAGCGGATTGCGCCCAAGTTTTTCATCTGCCATGGAACCGAGTCAGGCTAAGGAGATCTACGATAGGATGGTGGAATCGGCAAAGTCAAAGCATGCAGTTGTACACAGTGGCATATTTGCGGCGGATATGACGGTCGAATTGGAAAATGATGGCCCCGTCACCTTTATTCTTTCAAATTAATGAACTTCTGATTAATCAATTGGATAAATCGCTTTTCCGGTTTTGATTAAGTCAGCCGGAGTCACCCTCACTAGCCGCTTCTTTATCGTCACTTTTTTTCTTGATCATACTACCGGCGATTAATCCGACTTCAAACAAGGCCCACATGGGCAATGCCAGCATTGACTGAGTGAACGGGTCCGGCGGAGTCAGCAACATGGCAAAAATAAAACAACCCACGACAACATAGGGCCTTTTTTCTCTTAACGCCTTAGGCTCAACCAATCCAGCCCAGATAAAAATGAACACAGCAATCGGTACTTCGAATGCCAGGCCAAAGGCAAAAAATATAGTCAAAGCAAAACTGAGGAAACTGGCTATATCAGGAGAGACCGCAACCCCTTCGGGAGCGACCCTGATGAAAAAGGCGAAGACGATGCCGAATAACACATAATACGCAAAGGCTATTCCGGCATAAAACAGCGCCACGCTTGAGACAAACAAG